>VFQO010000481.1_pt1 | contig 42330 bp, 39 predicted proteins | sample 3512331 | NCBI WGS metagenome assembly VFQO01 (sample SAMN10412371, study PRJNA504923) | tailings metagenome | isolation source: Replicate 3 from Balatoc abandoned mine | place: Philippines: Itogon, Benguet | collected 2017-08-28 | reverse complement strand
CCCAGCCCCAGAGTGGGTGGTCGTGGGGAATGCCGACATATCCGGACAGAAAACCTTCGTCCGTGTCACGCATCATGATGCAGTCATAGCCACTCGCCTCGTCGCGCCAGCTGATCTTGTCCGCTTCACCGAGCCACGGCCCTTTACCACCGGGCCGCGCCGCCTGGTCGTAGAATATTTCTTCTGCGGGAACGACGCACGCGCGGGTCGCATACCCGGGCCCCGTCGCTTGCGGCGCTGCCGTGCTCGACGCGAAGCTGCGCGAATCCTGCGGCGCGATCGCTTCCGCTTTTAGATAACCTTGACCACATTGTCGCGGCCGAGGCGCGCGAGGAAGCGGATCAGGTCGCCGAACTTCATAGCGATCGTGGCATCGTTCCGAAGCGGATGAAGCCCAAGCGGCTGTTCGCCATTAAGGGCGGCGGCGATCGCGACCTCCACGACGCGCTCGGGGTCGTTGATAAGGGCCAGTGGCGACACGCCGCCGGGAGCGACGCCGAGCAGCCGGGCCAGATCCTCCGCTGACGCGAAGCGGAGGCGCCGCGAGCCGATCACCGCAGGCAGCGCCTTCAGGTCCACGCGCGTTTCGCCCGGAACGACGACGAGCCAGAAGGCCGACTTGTCGTCCTTCAGGAACAGATTCTTGACCGGCCGAACCCCCATGTCGTGCCAGGTCGCATCGGCCTCTTCGACCGTCGCGACCGGGAGATGCTCGCGGGACGCCGCCTCAATCGCGAGTTCGCGGAGGATTTCGTCCAGCCAGACCTTCGCTCTCATTCGCCCGTTCCGTAAATTGGGAAGCGGCGGCACAGAGCGCGCACATCTTCGCGAACGCGCGCCTCGACAGCAGGGTCGCCTGCCTCGCCTTGCGCCGCCAAGCCATCTAGAACATCGGCCACGAGATTGCCGATCTGGGTAAATTCGGCGGGCCCGAAGCCGCGCGTCGTGCCGGCGGGCGAGCCGACCCGGATGCCGCTCGTCTTGACCGGGGGCAGCGGATCGTTCGGAATGCCATTCTTGTTGCAGGTGATGCCCGCGCGTTCGAGCGCCTCGTCGGCGTCACGGCCGGTGATGCCAAGCGGCGTCAGGTCAACGAGCGCCAGGTGCGTGTCGGTCCCACCCGACACGAGGTTGCTGCCGCGTTCGGCGAGCGTAGCCGCCAGAACCTTCGCATTCTCGACGACCGCAGCCGCGTAGGTCTTGAAGTTGGGGTGGAGCGCCTCGCCGAACGCCACCGCTTTTGCCGCGATAACGTGCATCAGCGGGCCCCCCTGCAGCCCCGGGAAGACCGCGCTGTTGATCCTCTTCGCGATTGCTTCGTCATTGGTGAACAGCGCCCCACCCCGCGGGCCGCGCAGCGTCTTGTGCGTCGTGGTCGTGACCACATGCGCGTGGCCAAAGGGCGTGGGGTGGACGCCCGCCGCGACGAGCCCCGCAAAGTGCGCCATGTCGACCATGAAAATCGCATCGACGGCATCGGCAATCGCGCGGAAGCGCGCAAAATCGATATGGCGCGGATAGGCCGAGCCCCCGGCGATGATGATGCGCGGGCGATGCTCTTCGGCAAGCTGTTCGACCTGATCATAGTCGATCAGATGCGTATCGGGCTTCACGCCATATTGAACCGCGTTGAACCATTTGCCGCTCATTGCCGGGCGCGCACCGTGCGTAAGGTGACCTCCGGCGTCGAGACTCAGACCCATGATCGTGTCGCCGGGTTTCGCGAGCGCAAGCATCACTGCGCCGTTTGCCTGCGCGCCCGAGTGCGGCTGGACATTGGCAAAGGCGCAGCCGAAAAGCTCCTTGGCGCGCTCGATCGCGAGCGTTTCGATCTCGTCCGACGGCGCGCATCCCTGATAATAGCGCTTGCCCGGATAGCCCTCGGCATATTTGTTGGTGAAGATGCTGCCCTGCGCTTCGAGCACCGCCTTCGAGACGATATTCTCCGAGGCGATCAGCTCGATCTGATATTGTTCCCGGGCCATTTCGCGCTCGACGGCGGCGCTCACTGCCGCATCGGCGTCTGCCAGATCTTCGGTGAAAAAGCCGTCGTGCCGGATATCCATCGCTGTTGCCATCTACCCTGTTCCTTTCAACATTCGACGACATTGACGGCAAGGCCGCCAAGCGCCGTTTCCTTGTAGCGTTCGTTCATGTCGAGACCGGTCTTGCGCATCGTCTCAATCACCTGGTCGAGACTCACGCGGTGCGTGCCGTCGCCGAGCAATGCGAGCCGCGCGGCTTCGATCGCTTTCACCGCGCCGACCGCATTCCGTTCGATACACGGTACCTGCACGAGCCCGCCGACGGGATCGCAGGTGAGCCCGAGATTATGTTCCATGCCGATCTCGGCAGCATTCTCGACCTGTTCGGGCGTGCCGCCGAGCGCGGCCGCGAGCCCCGCGGCGGCCATCGAGCAGGCGACCCCGACCTCGCCTTGGCAACCGACCTCGGCGCCCGAGATCGAGGCATTGTCCTTGAACAGCGAGCCGATTGCCGCCGCGGTCAGCAGAAAGACTTCCACGCCTTCGTCGGACGCGCGCGGCGAGAAGCGCTCATAATAGCGTAGCACTGCGGGGATGATCCCCGCCGCGCCATTCGTCGGGGCGGTGACCACTTTCCCACCCCCCGCATTTTCCTCGTTCACTGCGAGCGCCCAGAGGTTGATCCAGTCGAGCACCGATAACGGGTCGGCGAGCGTGCGCTCCTGCTGCCCGACCAGATTGCGATAGATGCCGGGGGCGCGCCGTTTCACCTTGAGACCGCCCGGCAGCATGCCCTCGGCTGCGATCCCGCGGTCGATGCACTGGTCCATCGCCTCCCGGATCAAGCGAAGGCGCCGGCTCACCTCGTCCGGCGCAAGCTGCGCATGTTCGTTCGCGCGCATCAGCTCGGCGATGGTGCGGCCGCTCGTCCGGCACAGCGCGAGCAGTTCGTCGCCCGAGTGGAAAGCGTGCGGAATGTCCCATCCGCCCTCTAACGGCGCATTGCGGCCCGTCTCGTCCTCATCGAGAACGCCGCCGCCGCCGACCGAATAATAGCAGCGCCGCTCAAGCGCGGCGCCCGCCGCGTCATAAGCCGCGAAGCTCAGCGCGTTCGAATGATAGGGGAGCCGGTCGCGCCGCAGAAAAAGAAGGTCGCGATCCTCGTCGAAGGCGATCCGGTGCCGTCCGCCAAGGTCGATCGCGCCGTCACGGCGTATCGCGGTGACCGTCGCGTCGGCGGCGTCGGGATCGATTTCCGCGGGCAGGTTGCCTGCCAGGCCGAGCAGCACCGCGCGGTCGCTGGCGTGTCCTTTTCCGGTCAGCGCGAGCGATCCGTAGAGCGCCGCTTCGACGCGCGCGACGCATGGCAAAAGGCCGTGCTCGGACAATCTCGCGACGAAGCGATGGGCGGCGGTCATCGGCCCCATCGTATGCGAACTCGACGGACCAACCCCGATCTTGAAGAGATCGAAGCTGCTATGCGGCATGGCGGATCGTCGCCGCCGCGAGCCAATCCTGCACATAGCCGGCGAACGAGCGGCGCGGAAAAATGTCGATGGTGCCGTCCGGTTCGGCGACGATAAGTATCTGCGCACGCGCGAGCATCGTCTGGACGCATCCGCTTCCTGCGAGCTGCGCCTCGAGATCGAGCGCGCATCCGCGCGACAGGATCGCCAGCGCGGTCTTCGCAGCAAGGCGGATCATCGCGCGATTGCCCGAGACATCGCACACCGACACATGCTGTCCGGCAAGTGCGTCCACCAGCGCCGCCTCGGTCGCTGCGGCGTCGCCATCCTCATCGAGAAGCAGCCACTCGTCGGGCCCGAGCCAGACGAGACGGCGCGAACCTGCACGCGCGACCCCGCCCGCGATGCGCGGCAACGCGAGCCCGAGAAGATTTTCGACAACACTGGCAAAGGCAGTATCGTCCGCGGCGCCGCGAATATTCACGGCGGCGGGCGCCATCATGTCGGCAAAGGCCTTAACCATTCATCAGCTCCCCGCTCGGATCGTGGAATACAGGCTCGCATACGCGGCAGAGAACGCGCTTATCCTCGAAATGCGCCAGCACCTCCTCGCCGTGCCGCGCCTGCCCGCCCTTGAGCAGCGCGAGTGCGAAAGGCGCGTTCAGCACCATGCTCCAGTAGCTCGAGGTGACATGGCCCTGCATCGGTACAGGCGTTGCCGTCCCCGCATCGCGCGCGGTCAGCTGCGCGCCTTCCTCGAGGACCGTTGCTCCATCAACGGGCAGCAGTCCGACGAGTTGCTTGCGATCAGTGCCCAGCATGTCGGGCCGCGCCAGCGAACGCTTGCCGACATAGTCGGGCTTCGCCTTCGCGATCGCCCACCCCAGTCCGAGGTCGAGCGGCGATACGGTGCCGTCGGTTTCCTGCCCAATAATAATATAGCCCTTCTCGGCGCGCAGGACATGCATCGTCTCGGTGCCATAGGGCGTGATGCCATAGAGCTGTCCTGCCTCATGGACCGCGCGCCACGCCGCCAGCCCATGCTGCGCCGGTACATGCACTTCAAAGGAGAGTTCGCCGGTGAAACTGATCCGGTAGAGACGCGCAGGAATGCCACCCGTGAGCGTGCATTCGCGCATCGAGAGATGCGGGAATGCCTCGTTGGACAGATCGACGCCCTGTGCGATCCGGGCAATCACCTCGCGCGCGCGCGGGCCGGTGACGACGGTCGCTGCCCAATGCTCTGTCACTGAAGTCAGATAGACCTTAAGGTCCGGAAACTCGGTCTGGAGATAATCCTCGAGATGGTCGAGAACCCGCGCGGCGTTGCCCGTCGTGGTCGTCATCAGGAAGCGCTGCTCACCCGTTCGCGCGGTCACGCCGTCGTCGAACAGCATCCCGTCTTCGCGGCACATCAAGCCGTAGCGGCAGCGTCCGATCTCGAGCTTGAGCCATGCGTTGGTATAGACGAGGTTGAGGAATTTTGCGGCGTCGGGTCCCTGAACGTCGATTTTGCCGAGCGTCGAGGCATCGAGCATGCCGACGCCGGCACGGACAGCCTCGCATTCGCGCTTGACCGCGGCGTGCATGTCCTCGCCGCCGCGGGGGTAGAAGTGCGGCCGCTTCCACTGTCCGACGTCCTCGAATATCGCGCCCTGTTCGACATGCCAGGCGTGCATCGGGGTCGTGCGGATCGGATCGATGAAATTTCCGCGATCGAGCGCCGCAAGTGCGCCGAGGGTCACCGGCGTATAGGGCGGACGGAACGTCGTCGTGCCGACCTTGCCCGGCTCGATCCCGAGCGTCTCGCCGAGGCGGGTGAGCGCGTTGAGGTTCGACAATTTGCCTTGGTCGGTCGCCATGCCGGTCGTCGTGTAGCGCTTGAGATGCTCGACCGAGACGAAGCCCTCCTGTGCCGCAAGGTCGATGTCGGCCAGCTTCACGTCGTTCTGGAAATCGACGAAACTCGTTCCGGGCTGCGGCGGCACCGGCGCGCGCGCCCACTCTGCCGCCGGTGCCGGCAGCGCCACGACAGTGGACGCAAAGCCTAGGCCTTCAGCGGCTTCCTGCCCGGCAATCGCGCCGAGGGCGAGGCAAAGCTCGTGCGCAAATTCGCCGGCACAGGCTCCGACCGACATCGCGCCGCCGGTGCCCGCGACCGGCACGAAACAACCGCGCCGTGCATCATAGCCGGCCTTGCCGCCGAGGTGCGAGTGGAGATGCAGCGCCGGTTGCCAGCCGCCCGCCATCAGGATGGCGTCGGCGTTTCGCGTCCATTTCCGGTCGCCCGCTGCGATATCGGCCTGCGCGACGGCGCGGAAGCCCCGCGCGCCGCGAATGACCGCGCCCGTCTCGATTTCAATTCCGGGGAGCGACGGCGCCGCAGCGCGCACATCGGCGACGAAGACCTCCGCTCCGGCGTCGCGCAACGCCGCCGCGACCGCATAGGCGCTATCGTCGCCCGTCCCGATCGCCACGCGGTGTCCGGCAAGGACGCCCCAGCGCTTGGCATAAGTATGCGCGGCATCGGCGAGCATGACGCCCGGCAAGTCATTGTTCGCGAAGACGAGGGGCTGCTGATGCGCGCCGGTCGCGAGGATGGTCTGCCGTGCGCGGATTTGCCACAGCCGCTGGCGCGCGCCCTTGCGGTCTGCGGGGGAAACATGGTCCTGCAGCCGCTCCACCGCCATCAACAACCCGTCATCGTAGCGCCCGAACAGGGTCGTGCGCGACAGGATACGCACGTTCGGCAGCGACGCGAGTTCGCCGAGGCTCTCGGTTTTCCAGTTGCGTTTGTCGGCATCGCTTCGCGCGAGGAGCGACCCGCCAGGTTCGGTCTGCTCGTCGACGAGAAGGATCCGGACGCCGGCGCGCCCGGCGGCCAGCGCCGCGCTCAGGCCGGCCGGCCCCGCCCCGACGATCAACAGGTCACAATGCGCATGGATCTTGTCGTATATCTCGGGATCGGCGTGGGTGGGCGCTGGTCCAAGACCCGCCGCACGGCGGATGAAGGGTTCGTAGAGGTGCGTCCAGCGTTTCGCCGGTCCAAGAAAGGTTTTGTAATAGAAGCCCGCAGGGAAAAAAGGTGAGAGCAGCCCGTTTACCGCGCCAATGTCGAAACCGAGGCTTGGCCACGCGTTCTGGCTGCGGGCGACGAGCCCATCGTATAGCTCAGCGACGCTGGCGCGGACATTGGGTTCGGTGAGCCCGCCTTCGCCGAGCGTGACAAGCGCGTTGGGTTCCTCGGCGCCGGCTGCGATAATGCCGCGCGGACGGTGATATTTGAAGCTGCGGCCGACCAGGCGCACCCCGTTGGCGAGGAGCGCCGAGGCGAGCGTGTCGCCAGGATGGCCTTCGTAAGCCTTGCCGTCGAAGGTGAAACGCAGCGTCCGGCTGCGGTCGATCGCGCCGCCCGACGCCAGGCGATAGGACTGGCTCATGATCGCGACTCCGTTTCATGCGCATGTGTGACGGTGCTGCGCGCCACATTGAACCAGCGGCGGCACCCTGCATTATGGACCCAGCGTTCGTGATGCTCGCCTTTCGGATTGCGGCGCATGAACAGATATTCGGCCCATTGCTCGTCGGTCAGAATATTGGGATCGGCGGGCCGAAGCCTTGCGGCCTCGCTGCCATAAGCGAACTCGATCTCGTCGCGCGGTCCGCACCAGGGACAGGTTATCAGGAGCATCGTGCAAACCTCCTAGTGGGCGACTGCGGCCGCGCCATGCTCGTCGATGAGCCGGCCGGTTGTGAAGCGGTCGAGTGCGAAGGGGGCCGCGAGCCTGTGCGGCGTGCCCGTCGCGACCGTGTGCGCAAACACATGCCCCGAACCCGGCGTCGCCTTGAACCCTCCAGTTCCCCAGCCGCAGTTGATGAACAGATTGTCGAGCGGGGTCGCGCCGATGATCGGGCTCGCGTCGGGACAGACATCGACGATGCCCGCCCACTGCCTCAGCATCTTCAGCCGCGAGAAGATCGGAAAAAGCTCCAGCAGCGACCCCATCTGCTGCTCGATCACGTGGAAACTGCCGCGCTGGGCATAGCTGGTATAGGCATCGATCCCGGCGCCAAGCACGAGCTCGCCCTTGTCGGACTGGCTGACATAGACATGGACGGCGTTCGACATGACCACGCAGTCGAGCACGGGCTTGATCGGCTCGCTGACGAGGGCCTGCAGCGGGTGGCTTTCGACGGGAAGACGCAGGCCCGCCATCTCGGCAAGCATCGTCGAATGGCCTGCCACGACGATTGCGACCTTTTTCGCTCTAATCGGGCCACGCGACGTCTCGACGCCGGTGACCCGCCCGCCATCGCGATTGATCGCAGTCACCTCGCAATTCTGGATGATCTCGACCCCGAGTGCCGAGGCGGCGCGGGCATAGCCCCAAGCGACGGCGTCGTGGCGCGCGGTGCCGGCGCGGCGCTGCAATGTGCCGCCGAGCACCGAATAGCGCGCGCCGGGCGACAGATCGAGCGCCGGGCAGAATTCGGCGAGACCGTCGCGATCGAGCCATTCGGAATCGACGCCATTCAGTTTCAGCGCGTTGATCCGCCGCTTGCTCTCACGGATATCGTGAAGGTTGTGCGCGAGGTTGAGCACGCCGCGCTGGCTGAACATCACATTGTAGTTGAGTTCGTCCGAAAGATTTTCCCAGAGCCCAAGCGCATGGTCGTAGAGCGCCGCGCTCTCGTCCCAGAGATAGTTGGAGCGCACGATCGTCGTGTTACGCCCGGTGTTGCCGCCACCGATCCAGCCCTTCTCGAGCACCGCGACGTTGCGGATGCCATGCTCCTTGGCCAGATAATAAGCCGTCGCGAGGCCGTGCCCGCCACCGCCGATGACGAGCACGTCATATTCCGCACGCGGCTGGGCGTCGCGCCACTGGCGTTCCCATCCCCGTTGCCCCGACAGCGCGCCGCCGACGAGCGACAAGGCAGAAAATCTCTTCATCAGGCCCTCTCCTCGCATCGACAATGGCGCGTCGCCTCCCTTCAAGCTTGATTGTTCGCGACATAAATGGAATGAGTGCGACATCGCCGCCTTATCGAGACTTTGCCATGGACCGCCCCGTTACGATCGGCCTGCTGCCGCTCCCGATGTTCACGCTGACGCCCTTTTCGGCGTTGCTCGACGTTATCCGTCTCGCGGCCGACGAGGGCGACCGCAGTCGGCCGGTGCGTCTGCGCTGGACCGTCGTCGGCCTGAGCCTCGAGCCCGTCACGTCGAGCTGCGGCGTCGCGCTTCGTCCATGGGAGGGTTTGGGCGACCCCGCGCGCTTTGACGTCCTCGTCCTGTGCGGCGGGCTGCTCGATCGCGATCGGCGTGCCGACGAGGCGGTGCGCGCCTACCTAAACGCGGCGGCAGAAGTCGGCGTGACAATCGTATCGCTGTGCACCGCGGTGTTCGATCTCGCGGAGTCTGGGCTGCTGGACGGACGCCGCGCGTGCGTGAGCTGGTTCCACGCCGCCGAATTCCGCGCCCGCTTCGCGAGGGTCCATGCGGTTGCCTCGCAGCTGTTCGTCGAGGACGGCACCTTCATTACCTGCTCGGGGGGCACCGGCGCCGCCGACGTCGGAGCGCTGATCGTCGAGCGGCACCTCGGCGCAGCGCCCGCACGCAAAGCGCTCGACATTTTGCTCATCGAGGAACCGCGCGGCGCCGACCATCCGCAGCCAACGCCCGTGGCGCCGGGGATCGAGAATGAAGCGGTGCGCCGCGCGATTCTCGCGGTCGAGGAGCGGCTCGACCGCAGCGTCTCGATCGACCGTCTGGCCGCGCTCGTTGGCCTGTCGCGTCGCCAGCTCGAGCGGCAATTCGTCGCCGGGACGGGAAAGTCGCCGCAGGCCTTCATCGCCGAACTGCGCCTTCGTTACGCCGACTGGATGGTTCGCGCGACACGTCTGCCACAGACCGAGATCGCGCAGCGCTGCGGCTTCGCCGACAGCAGCCATTTCGCGCGTAACTACCGCGCGCATTTTGGCGTGACGCCGAGTGCGGCACGGCGCGCAGGCGGGCGATTTGCCGAGGGCGAACGGCGGCCCTATCGCCTGCCGGAAACGGGCGCCGCGCTCGGAATCGGTTGACCCCGATCGCAAGCAGCGACCGCGAGACGTCACGCTTGCGCAAAGCCTTCAGCAGCGTAGCGCGTCAGCCTCATAGCCGGTGAGATGGCGGTGCGACGTTCCGCGGAGCAGCAGATAGAGCTTTGTCGTCTGTTCGAGTTCCTCGATCGCCCAGACCGCGCTTTCAAGCGACTGGCCCGCGACCACGGGTCCATGGTTGGCGAGCAAGACCGAGCTATACCGCCCGGCCAGACCGCGGATCGCATCCTCTACGGCGGGGTCGCCCGGGCGGTGATAGGGCACCACCGCTGTGCGCCCCACCTTCATCAGATAATAGGGGGTCAGCGGCGGCAAGGCGTCAGCCGGATCGATTTCCTCAAGCATCGATACTGCCACCGAATGGACGGAGTGAAGATGGACCACAGCACCGTTCGCGCTCCCAGGGCCGTACATCGCGCGGTGCAGCGGCACCTCCTTCGTTGGCGGAGGCCCGTCAAGCAGTCGTCCATCGGCGGCGAGGACGCTCAGCGCGGCGGGATCGAGGCTCCCGAGCGAGACGTTGGTTGGGCTGCACAGCAACCTCCCGTCGTCGAGGCGGACGCTGATATTGCCCGACGCGCCGTGCGTCAGTCCGCGCTCGAAGAGCGAGCGTCCGAACTCCGCTATAGCGTCGCGCGCCGCGTTCTCGTTCATGCTGACGCTCCCCCCAGCGCATCGAGCGCTTTTGCGAAAAATTCCGGGACGCCGAAATTGCCCGATTTGAGCGCGAGCGCAACTGCCTGCCCCTCACTCCGGCCGCTGAGTGCGGGAACGCCGGGATCGATTTCGGTGCCGACCGCGAGTTCGCGAAGCGCAAGCGCGCCGACGACCGCTCCGCTCGTCTCTCCACCGGCGACCACGATCCGCTCGAACCCGCGCCCAACCGCAGCCCGCGCGATGCGGCCGAAAAGCTGCTCGACGGCCTCGGCCGCCTTGCCGCCGCCATGCTCGGCCTGGATTCGCGCTACTGCTTCGGGCCGATCGCTCGAATAGACGAGCGGCGCGCGGCCGCGCTCGGCGTCGATGAAAGCGAGTATCTCGGCCTCGACCGGCTCGCCGGCGACCAGGCGCTCGACCGACAGGCGGTATGCGGGCGCGATCGCTTCATAAAGTTCGACCTGCTCGCGCGTCGCGCGCGAGCAGCTCCCCGCGACGATCAGCGCGTCGCCGGTAAGGGGCGCGAACGCCGAACGCGCAGCCCCGAGCTTTCCGCTCCGGCGGAAATTGGCGGGCAGCCCCTGCGCCACCGCGGACCCGCCGGTCACGAGCCGCTTACCCGCGGCCGCTTCGCCGATAATCAGCAGGTCCTCGTCGCTGATCGCATCGACGACTACGAGCCGCTCGGCCGCATGGTCAAGCAGTTCGCGCATCCGCGCCGCGCCCCGCCGCACGTCAGCCAGCCCGACATGCCCCGGCGCCATGCGCGATTGGCGCGCGAGCCAGCGGCGGATATCGGGATCGGTCATCGGGGTCAGCGGATGGCGCTCCATACCCGATTCCGAAAGAAGCCGATCGCCGACGAACAGATGGCCTTGGTAGAGCGTGCGGCCATTCTGCGGAAAGGCCGGGCAGACGATGGAACCATAGGCGCCGAGCGCCTCGGCGAGCGCTTCGGCGACCGGGCCGATATTTCCCTGCGGTGTCGAATCGAAGGTCGAGCAATATTTGAAGAAAAATTGATCGCAGCCCTGGCCCTCGAGCCAGCGGAGCGCATCGAGCGACTGGCGCACCGCCTCGGCGGGCACGATCGAGCGCGACTTGAGCGCAATCACCGCGGCATCGGCGTCGATCGAAACGCCTGCTTCCGGCACGCCGATGAGCAGCGTTACGCTCATTCCCGCGCGCACGAGAATATTGGCGAGATCGCTCGCCCCGGTAAAATCGTCGGCAATGCACCCAAGCAGCATTTTACCTCCAGCCTTTCATCCAGCCCAGTCCGTCACGGGTGGCGCCGGCGGGAAAATATTCGCAGCCGACGAAGCCCTCATAGCCTGTCGCCTCGAGGTGGCGGAGGACCCGCCGATAATCGAGTTCGCCCGCGTCGGGCTCGTGCCGCGCGGGCGCCCCGGCGATCTGCACATGCCCGATAAGCGGCATCAGATCGGTGAGCCCGCGCATGACGTCGCCGCGCATAACCTGGCGGTGATAGAGGTCGAAGAGCAGCCGTGCCGGCGCCGCGAGCGTTCCCAGCAGTGCCGCGGCCTGATCGAAGCTGCCGAGGAAATAGCCCGGCATGTCGCGCGCGTTGATCGGCTCGATCAGCATCGTGCGTCCGGCGGTGTCGATGCGGCGGGCCGCCTGTTCCAGATTGGCGTGCACGCGCCGAGCAATTTCCACATCGCGCGCATCGCCGATGCCTGACATGACATGGATCATGCGCGCGCCGACCGCCTCCGCATAGGCAAGCGCGACCGTGATCGAATCGCAGAAGCGCGCAACATCGGGCTGCGCCGCCAGCCCGCGTTCGCCCGCCGCGAAATTGCCCGGTGGCGCGTTGAGGAGAACGACCTCGACCGCCGCAGCCTTGGCGCGCGCCGCAAGAAGTTCGGGCGCATGGTCATAGCCAAACTGAAATTCGACATGGGCAAAGCCCGCATCGGCCGCTGCGGCAAAACGGTCGAGAAACGCATATTCGGTGAATATCGTCGAAAGATTGGCCGCGAAGCGGAACATCAGCGAACAGTCCGGATCAGCCATTCGGCGAGCGCGTCGGCGACCTCGCCGGGGGCTTCGAGCGGCGCGAAATGCCCTGCCCCCGCGATTGTCGCGCAATCCGCGTGGCGTGCGGCCGCTGCGATTTCGCTAACCCGGTCGGCAGGGCATAGCCGGTCCGCCTCACCGCGCACGAGGAGGATCGGGAGCGCAGTCTTCGCAACAGTTTCGAGGCTCGCGGGGCGCGTGATCGCAATTTCGGCCTGCGCCGCGAAATCGGCGTCGCTGCAATCCTCAGCCATAGTGCGGATCGCGCCGCGTAGCGCCGCATCGCCTTCATTCTCCGGCGCAAGATAATCGCCCCATAGCCCCTCGACCACCGCCGCGCGCCCATCGCGCTTTGCCTGCGCTACTTGCGCGCGGCGGCCGGCCGCGTTTGCAGCGGGGTCGGGACGGGCATTCGACCCTATAAGCACCAGACCGGCAAGCCGGTCGGGCATCTGCCGCAGCCATTCGAGCGCGACGAAACCACCGAGCGAGAAGCCCAGCGCGACGAAACGGTCGGGCGCGCCGTCGGCGAGCCGGCGTGCGCTTTCGGCGAGATCGGGTTCGCTGATCGGGCGTGTCGACCACGCCGGCCAGTCGAGCCGAGCAAGCAGCGGCGCGAACAGCCGTGCATCGCACAACGTTCCCGGGACGCAGAGGAGCGGCGGCAGGGTCATGCGCGCGACGCGGCGAGCCGTTCGCCGAGCGCAGCGCGGATGGCGCCCGCGTCGTTGCCCGGGGTGACAAGACCGAAACCCTGGCGGCGCCGATCCGCGGCGGCCTTGCCGTCGGTGCAGAAAATTCCCGCGAGCTTCCCCGCCGCGCGCGTGCGCGCGAGAATATGCGCGATCGCATCCTCGACCTCTCCGGGCCCGCATTCGGAGCGTGGCGGGTGGCCCAGCGCCAGCGAGAGGTCGTTGGGCCCGACATATATGCCGTCGAGGCCCGGCACCGCGACAATCGCGTCGAGGTCCGCAAGTCCCTCGCGCGTCTCGATCATCGCCATGGTCAGTATCTCATCATTCGCATGGTTGAAATAGTCAGCGCCGCCGTAGGTCAGCCCGCGCGAAGGACCGAAGGAGCGGCCACCCGCCGGCGGGTATCGGCATGCACCGACGAGCAGGTCGGCATCCGCCGCCGACGAAATCATCGGGACGATCACGCCATAGGCGCCGGCATCAAGATAGCGCATGATTTCGGCGGGATCATTTCGCGCGGGCCGTACGAGCGGCGTCGCCGCGCTCGTCGAGATCGCCTGGAACATGCCGACAGCCGCTGCAAAGTCGATCATCCCATGCTGGCAATCGACCGTCACGCTGTCGAAGCCCAGATGCGCCACGATCTCGGCCGCATAGGGCGCTCCGATCGACAGCCAAGCATTGACCACCGCTTCGCCTTTTGAGGCGAGCGCCTTGACCTGGTTCGGGCGCATCAGGCCGCACTCGCCGCAGAGACCGCATCCGGCGCCGCGCCGATGACCGGCGGCGGAAGCAGCTCGGCGGGGGCGAGATAGCCGTTCGGGTCGACGCCGCTCCCCGCGGCCTTCGCCGCTTCGACGATCGCATCGTTCCATTCGATCGCGGGACGCCCGTCGCCGCCGGTAACGACGACAAGCTCGGCGCCTTCGTTTCCGGCCGCGAACCGCCGCCACGCGTCTCCGGGGGTCGCGAAGACGTCGTAGGGAGCCATTTCGGCCCACGACATATTGCCATCGCCCAATCCGACGCGCAGGCTGCCCGACTTCAGGATCAGCACTTGCTTCGGCGCGATGCGGAAAGGCCCCACTTCGGCGCCGGGTTCGATCCGCATCCATTCGACCGAAAAGCCGTGCGGGTTGGTGACGCGGGCGGCGGCGTCGCGGTGCTGGCTCATCCCGGGGCCGATGACCGCTGCGAGCGCAGCGCCATGGCCCTCGATCGCACCGTCGAGCAACGCAGGCGACAGGAAGCGGCGATCGTCTGCGGTCGTGACGCGCCCGCGCATCTCCTCCGGTGATACGCGTCGAAGCATGGCTATATGCGCTTCGGATAGCGGCTGGATCCGGTCTTCGGGCGCGGGCGGTGACGCCCCGCTCGCGGTATCGACGAGGATATTATCCTTGGTAAGATAGAGCCCGTGCTCGGCCGCGCCGCGCAGGACCTTGGGATCCCAGATCACGCCGCCGGTGTCGTCCTGGCCGAGCGAGGTAAAGATCCAGCCGTCGTCAGGACCGATATTGGTGAAACCGCGGAACATCCAGGTGGGCATCGACAGGATGTCGCCCTCGCGGCCGATAAACTCGCCGTCCTTGCCGTCAAGACCCCAGCGGAAGAGCCACTCGCCCTTGAAAATGATGAACACTTCGGCCGTGTAATGAACGTGCAGATTGTTCGTGATCCCGTTGGGCATCGCCGCGGCGCCGATGTTGAAACCATGCGGTTCGGGCAGGTTGACGACCTGGTCCTCACTTGTCGTCACACCCGGACCGATGATCGAGTAATTTTCCTTGGGCATTGACCCCGGATGCTTGCAGTCGATGAACGCCGTCTCGCACGACACCATGTCGCTGCGGCGTATCAACCTTTCTGTGGCCTCGGTCATGCAAAATTCTCCATCGGTAAATTCAATCTGGATGTCGCTTCCGCGTCAGTCAGCGAGCGTTTCCGCGCGCTGGATGTCGCCGGAAAGTTCGATCCGAAGGTCTGCTTGCCGAATAACGAGTGCCGTCATGGCGATTGCGTCGCCCGCGAACAGCGTCAGTACGCAGCCATCGACAAGAAGAGTGACGGGGCCCGCGTCGGGACTTGGGGCATTCCATTCGCCGCCGAAGCCGTCGGGGCCGCCCGCGCGCGCCAGCCTGATCCCTTCGCGGGAGCCGACGAGCGAGGCCTCGTTTGCCGTCCCGGCGTCGAGCCGAACCGCAAAATCCAGCCCGGCTTCGATCCGCACGCCGTGGACGCCCGCGAAGCTGCCGCTCCGCCCGAGCGGGCGCCCTGCGGGCAAGACGACCGGTCGCTGATGGAACTGGAGTGCTCCGTCCGGGCTTCGGCGGGCGCTCAGCCGGCGCGGCAGCGCGTGCGCGCCGCCGATCCAGCCATCGCCTGGCAGTTGACGCGCATAGGCCCAGCTGTTGACCCAGCCGGTCACCACCAGGTCGTCGATCCCCGCCCAGGCAGAGGGCGCATAGAAATCGGGTCCATGGTCCAGAGCAAAGGGCGCGGCCTCCGGCTCGAAACACGACCCGTCGAACCGGCCGATCCACGCCTGTGTACTGCACCGCGCGCCGTCGTCATTGCGATCGACCAGACCCGCGAGCAATATCCACGGCCAGTCGCGTTCGGCCTCGCCCTCGACCGGCAGCCGCCGGAGGACCGGCGTCTCGAACATCACCCCGGCCGGTCCCTCGACGCCGAGGTCTCCGATACGCTCCCACGCAAGAAGGTCGAGCGACCGGTAGAGCGCGAATTGCGAACGGCCCTCGAACGGCTCACGCCAGGCGACGGGTTCGGCGACAAGCATCCGCCATTCGCCGCCAAAGGAAAAGACAAAGGGATCGCGGGTTTCGCCGCGGCCTTCGTCGATCAGCGGATTGCCGACATAGGTGCGCCATTCGCGGCCGTCGCGGCTGAGTGCCAGTTCCTGTCGCTGCCGGCCCGCCGCCGGGTCGTGGCGCGTGTAGAAGGCCGCAAACGATTCGTCGTCGAGACCTGTTCCGGTCACGACCGAGCCCGAATAGATCCAGCCCTTGTCGTCGGGAAGCAGCGCATCGGGCTCGGGATCCCAGCGCAGGAGGTCGCTGCTGCTCGCCGCGCCCCAGCCCATCGCGCGATACTCGGGGTCGGTCGCACGCTGGTAATGGAGGTGCCACCGTCCCGCATGGACGAACAGCCCGACGGGATCGTTCATCCATGCCCCGGGGGGCGTGTGGTGAAAGCGGGGGCGAAGCAGCGACGTCACAGAGCCGTTTTCCGTCGCTCGACGGTTTCCGGAAGCGACAGCCAGACGAGCGCGGCAGCCGCGAAGCTGAAGGCCGCAAGCATCATGCCGGCGGTCAATCCCCATGTCTGCGCGACGGTTGCGGTGATCAACGGCGCGAAGAAGCTGATGATGCGCCCCCAGTTAAAAATCGAGGCGGCCGTCGACCGCAGATGGGGCGGGAAAAGCTCGGCAATCCACGGACCCCAGATCACGCTGGCGCTGAGCGAGAATCCGTATAGCAGACCGACGGTGCGCAGCAGCGTGATATCGTTGGGCAGCCACAGGAACAGCACGATGAAACCGGAGGCGAGCAGGAAGCCGACAGCGTTGGTTCGCCGGCCGATGCGATCAGACAGCCACCCCCAGAAGAAGCCGCCGGCGATCGATCCGATAAACTGCCACGAAACGAGCGCGCCGACCTCGACCGCGGGAAGGCCGCGAACCTCGGCAAGATAGGTCGTCATCCAGCCCGTGAATGCCTGGTAAGCGAAGAAGTTGAGGCCGACCATCGCCGCGATCGAAAAGGTGCGGCGGCGCAGCTCGGGTCGGAACAGCTCGACCACAGGCAATTTCGCGACGACCGGCGTCTCGGCGGGTCCGCCATAGGGCCGGTAGAGCCGGTCGTTGGGTACGATGAGAAAGATGAACGGCGCGGCGATCAGCGCCGGGAGCCCGCCATAGAAGAGGATATCGCGCCAGCTTTCGCCGCCAATCGTGCTCACGGCGAAGCCGAGCAGGACGACCGAGAGGTTGAAGGTGCCGTTATAGAAGCTTGCAAGCTTGCCGCAGACGCGGCGGTCGAAGAGGCTTGTGTAAAGGCCGACCACAGTGGGGAAAATCCCGCCGAGGAAAAAGCCGATCGCGAAGCGCGCTGCCAGCGCTTCGCCGTAGGTGGTCGCGTAAGAAGAGGCTATCAGGCTCGTCGAATAGCCGACCATGATCCCGAACAACGCGTTGCGGCGCCCGATGCGGTCGGCCAGCTGGCCAATGATGATCGCACCGATCAGCGCCCCGCCGCTCAGCGCCGAATAGAGCGATCCCGCCTGCGTGAGACTGAGGTCGAGCGAGTCGCGCATATAGGGCCGAAGCACGTCGACAGTGTTCCAGGACCAGCCGTAGAAAAAGTCAGCGAAGAGCATGAAGACGAATGCGAGAATCCGCTGCGGCAGGGGGATATCTTCGGACCGCTTGCGTTCACCGGGTTGCACAAATGCAGTCGCCATGGATCATCTCCCCTGCCCACCGATTTTTCCGTCCGGGCAACGTTTTCATACTCCCGGCACGGATTTTTGCAATCGCAGTCAAAAATAAATTCAATTTTTGTGATTTCATTTCGCAACAACTGCCTCTATACCGCGAGAATATAAGGTTTCGAAGATTTGCATTCGACATCAAAAATTCGTCCGGGAGCGGTCATGCATAGCCAAGCTGAAACAGCTGAACGCAGCGACGGTTACCCGCCGCCCGCGATCATTACGAAGGCACAGCAATGAGTCGGTGGGACGATTTGCCCGATGTTCGCTCGTCCGCCCTCCGGCCGCTTTCCGAGATTCTCGCTCCGGGAGCGCGACGGCAGGAGATGACGGGGTTCGACCCGGGTTACCGCGACTTCGTAGACTATATCATGCGCTGCACGCACCGGATTTGGGAAGAGAAGAATGTGGGCCTCTGCCGCTCGCATTATTCGGAAGATTGCGCGATTCACACGCTGGCCGGCCCGGTGACCGGCGTGGAAGCGGTCGTACAGAATACGATCGCGACCTTGTCGGCGACGCCCGACCGGAAACTCATCGGCGAAGACGTCATCTGGAGCGCGGACCCCGACGGAATCTTCTACAGCTCGCACCGGATCATGAGCCGCTCGACTCATTTCGGCGACGATGCGCTGCTCGGCGAAGCGACGCTTCACCCCGCTGGCGTGATTACGATCGCCGATTGCGCCTGCCGTGAGAACCGGATCGTCGAAGAGTGGCTCGTCAGGGACAATCTTCGCGCCGTCTGGCAGGTGGGTGGCGACCCGCTTGTCCTTGCGCGGGCGCAGGCCGAAAGCGACCGCGAGGGCGACCAGTCGCGCCACCAATGGCGCGCCGACGCGCTCGCGCGGACGCGCGGCGAGCCCGACTGCCCCGTTCCCGCCGGTCATCCCGCCGCGGCTCCGGCGGCAATGCTCGCGACGGCGTTTCGCGAGGCGATGTTCGGCGACGCGGCGCGGCTGCTGGCCCCTACCGCCGAATTGCGCTGGCCTTCGAACCGCGTCGGCTACGGGCGCGGCTTCTGGATCGGCTGCGTGACGCAGATCGCCGCAGCACTCCACGGCCTGTCATGGCGACTCGAGCATATCGCCGCCCGCCCGCTACCTGCGGGCGAGATCGCGGTCGCGCTGCGCTGGTCGCTCGCCGGCGTGCACCGCGGCGGGGGCGTGTGGGGGACGCCCGGGGGCCGCGACATCTACCTTCTTGCGGTTTCGCACTACCGGATGAAGGACGGCGCCATCGTGGAGGATGCGACCGTATTCGACGAGCTCGCGGTCCTGCGGCAGGTTGAAGGCGGGCTCGGCGCATGACGATAGAGACCGAGCTTCGCGCCCTTGCCGCGGGAGAAGCGGCCGACCCCGGCCTGCTGCTGCAGACCGCCCGGGCCCATGCTTTCGGTGTTCCGCATTATGGCCGCGAAGAGATCGTCCAGGCTTTTCGCCGCCGGCCGATCGTCGGCGAGCCCCAGTGGATCGAGGCGGAGGGGCATGCCGCGCTGCTATGGGACGATCGCGCGCTGATCGCGGATGTTGCCGGACCGCATGTCGCGCGGCTGTGGCGGATCGGACCCGACGCCGCCCTCCCCCGCGAACCTTCGGTCGGGGTGCCGTTCGACCCGGATCTGGCGCAGGTTGCTGGCGACGACCCCTTTGTCGCCGCCGATCATGGCCTCGTCTCCGACGCGCATGGTCGGTCGCTGAGCGTCGCGATGCACGCGCTCGGCAGCAACTGGCGCGAGATCGAGGGCGTGCCAGCCGCGCGCGTCCGCTCCTTCTGCCTTCGCGCTTTCGGCTCCGGCGCCTCCGCCCTCGGTTTGCTTGCCGTTCACCTTCTCGAGCATGGTAGCGCGCGCGCCGCAGGCTATGTCCATGTCGCTATCGCCGTTGGCGCCGCTGGTTCGCGGTTGATCCGCGACGGCGCCGACGAGGAATTGCTCGGCACGGCTCCATGGCGGCCGCGGCTCCGCTGATCGCCCTCAAGAGGATGCTACCATGACCCCCCTGCCTATGACGCATATCGGTTTGTACCCGCGATTGCACATCCAGCGGCCTTGTCCAGACCCGACGGCAAGCGCTCCGCTATCGCCGACAGCGAGCAGGTCAATGCGTCAACCGGTTCTGAACCCGAACATCGTTCGGGCGGAGGTCACAGCCATTGCGGAGGCAGGACAATGAGCGATCTCAAGAAGCGGCTGCGCACCGGCGAGACGCTGGCCGGCACCTTCGTCAAGACGCCGCACCCCCATGTCGTCGAGGTGCTGGGCCTGTCGACGCTCGATTGCCTCGTGCTGGACGCCGAACATGCTCCGTTCGACCGATCGGCCCTCGATCTCTGCATCCTCGCCGCGCGGAGCGCGGACATGCCGGTGCTGGTGCGGCCTTCTTCCGGCGCGCCCGAACAGATATTGGGCGCCCTCGACGGCGGTGCCGACGGCGTTGTCGTCCCTCATATCCGCACCGCAGCGGAAGCCGAAGCGCTGGTGCGGGCCTGCCACTATGGCCCAGGCGGACGAGGCTTTGCGGGCAGCACCCGCGCAGCGGGCTACACGACGAAAGGAATGGCGGCGCATCGCGCCGGTGCGCAGGGCGTCTCGATCATCGCACAGATCGAAGACGCGGAAGCGCTGGACCACATCGAAGCGATCGCAGCGGTCGAGGGCATCGACGCGCTATTCATCGGGCGCGCCGACCTCACCATCTCGCTTGGCGCCGAGACGGCCGACGACCATGTGGTAGTAGCCGCGGTGGAGGCAATCTGCGCCGCCGGCCGTGCGCATGGACGCGCCATCGGGATGTTTCTCGCCCGGCCCACCGATGCGCCCGCCTGGCGCGACAAAGGCGCGTCGCTGTTCATCCTGCGCTCCGATCAGGAATTTCTCCTCGAAGCCGCCCGCGCGCTAGCCGAATCGATTCGGCACTAGCCGGAAGTCGCATTTGCATTCGAATTCTTCAAACTCGTATACTAGGACACCCGGCGAGATGAATCCGAACCTGGTGTTTCGCACATTATTGTTGCATTTTCGTCGTGGCACGATTGTCAAAAATTGCTCGAAAAATCACTTTTGCAGTCGAATGCATCTTGACGTAGCGGAAATTTTGCATTCGAATGCCATTTCCACGAACAAATCAACGATGGGGGATGAGATGCGCTACAAGGGACCCAATTTCCGTACGTCGTCGGCAATGGCTTTGGGCATCGCGCTCGCCGGCCTGTTGCCTGCCGCCGCGAACGCCCAGACGTCGACCGCCGATCCGACGGCCGCGACCGCAGAGGCGGAAGATAAAGGCGGGATCGAGGATATTGTCGTGACCGCGCAGCGCCGCGAGCAGAATATCCAGGACGTCAGCATCGCCATCCAGGCGATTACGGCCGAAGGCCTGGCCAAATCGGGGGTCAGCGATGTTTCGCGACTTGAACTCATTTCGCCCGGCGTTACTTTTGCTCGCTACGGCGCCGATCCTAAGATCTCGATGCGCGGTGCGAACTCTAACAACACTTTCCTCGATGCCTCGCCGTCGGTCGGCGCGTTCGTTGACGGCGTGTATCGCCCGCGCGCCTCGCAACAGTCGCGCTCGTTTTTCGACGTCGAACGCCTCGAAATACTGAAGGGTCCGCAGGGTACCCTCTATGGACGCAACACCCTGGCGGGGGCAATCAACCTCTACACCATCGCGCCCAGCACGTCGGAATTTGCTGCCGGCATGACCGTCGGATATTCGCGCTTCAACCATCTGCGCGGCGAAGGTTATGTCAATGTTCCCGTCAGCGACAATTTCGCTTTCCGTTTCGCGGGGCTCTACGAGCGCAGCGATGGCTGGGTGAACAATCTGGCCGGCAAGGACTTGGGAGCGCTCGACACGGTCGCCTTCCGGGCATCGGCGCGCCTTGAACTCGCCAATGGCGGCGACGCCACGCTTCGCGTCACCAATTCGCGCGAGCGGGGCACCAATACCGGCCTCTTTGCCCAGACGGGAGCGTGCCGCAACGTCACCGCGCAGGGATTGACCGATCCCTATGGTACCCAGCTCGACTGCCGCAATCCCCGCCGCGGGTCTGCGGGGTCGCTGCGCTTTGACCAGCTTGGCAAGCTCGACGTGCTGAAGGACTTCGTCCATCAGGACAAGATCGACGAGCTGAACGCCACGCTCGAGATCAACACACCGCTATTTGGCGACACGGCGCTGAAGGGCATTTTCAGCTACACCGATTTCGATCTCGACCTGGGGCAGGATTCCGACTTCTCCGAAATCCAGGTTTCGGCCGACTTCCTCCGTGAGCGCGTAAAATCCTATACTGCCGAACTGCAGCTTAGCAACGGCTCGGAAAACCGCTTTCAATATACGGTGGGCGCCTATGCATCAAAGGACAACATCGACTTCCTGAGCGGCGCAATACGCTTCACGCGCGACGATCTGACAGTTCGGCCGCTCGTCCCCGTCCCGCCATACAATGGCGTCTGCCCGGTCCCGACCGGCGTCGTCGGCACCTGCCTTTCGCGCTTGGACCCGACGCCCGTTGCCAATCCGCGGATCGACCTCGGCGATCCCAATGTCGCGGGACGCAACGGGCAGAGCTCGAACAACTTCCAGTATACCGATACAGTCAGCCTCGGCCTGTTCGGCCAATTCAGCTTTGAAGTCGTCGACGGACTGCGGCTGGTCGGCGGCATCCGCTATTCGAAGGATGAAAAGGACGCCATCAACTATGGCGGCGCGACGGCTACGACGACCCTGCAAGGTCCGCAGTTCCCGACCACGATTCCCCGGACGATAGACGGTTTTGCGATGAGCCCGTCGCTGGCAAACAACCGGATTAGCCGCAATTACTCCAATTTTACTTATCGTGCGGCGGTGGAATTTGACGTCAACCCCGACGTGATGCTGTTTGCTTCCTACGCAACCGGATTCCTCTCGGGTTCGCTTTCGGCCGCGGGTACCTCGACCGACGATCAGAAGTCGGAGAATTTCGAGGCGGGCATCAAGAGTCGGCTGCTCGACAACCGGCTGCAGTTCAACGCCTCGGTCTATCATACCGAATATACCAACCTGATCACGAGCTTCCAGCGCCCCAACAACTCCGGCGGCGTCGACACGCTCTCGATCAACGGCGGCGACATCAAGTCGACCGGCGCCGAGGCGGTCATCACGGCGCGACCAGTCGACAATCTCCGCCTGACCGTTGGCGTCTCCTATCTCGATGCCCGGTTCGGCACTTTCGGGGTGCTGGCGCCGCATCAGCTGGTGAACGGAAACCCCGCCGCCTCGGGCCGCTTCATCAACCTCTCGGGCGAGACCCCGCAATATGCGCCCGAATGGCAGCTCTCCTTCATCGGGGCCTATGATATCGAACTGCCCGGCGGGAGCACACTGACGCCGCAGGTGCAATTTTACTATTCGGATGATTATTCCTCGCAGACCCAGCTGTCGTTCATCGACGCGGCGGGGACGCAAGGGTCGTTCTCCAAAACCGACCTGCGCATTGCCTGGACGAGCGCCGACGAGCGCTTCGGGCTTGAGGCCTATGTCGAAAACCTCGAAAACAATATCGTGAAGCAGCGTACCACCTATGGCGGCGACGGGATCGAGCAGATCACCTATGGCTACCCGCGCAACTATGGCGTGAAAGCTCGCTTCCGGTTCTAAGGCTATGTCAATGACGGGGGCGGCCCATGATGGCGGCCCCCGTTCTGAAAGGATTTATATGAAAGGCTTCGATCCGCAGTTCCGCGATCTCCCGGACTATATCGAAAAAGTGACGCGGGAGATCTGGGAAGACCGCGGAATCGGCAACTCGCTGCGCAAATATTATGACGGGACCATCGTCCGCGCGGCGAATGGGCTGATTGTCGGCGACCAGGGTGTAACGGCGGCGACGCTTGCGACGCTCAACGAGTTTCCGGATCGCCACCTCGTTTATGAAGATGTAATCTGGACCGGGGACGAGGAGAATGGTTTCCTGTCGTCACATCGGCTTATCTCGGTGATGCGCAAGCAGAACGCGGGCTCCTATGGTCCCGCGAGCGGCGCCGTGGTCCGGTCGCGGATCATCGCCGACTGCGTCGTGAAGAATAACACGATCTCCGAAGAGTGGCTCGTCCGCGATCACGGCAGCTTCGCGACCTGTCTCGGCTCGACACCGCGGGCTCTTGCGGAAGAACTTCTCGAGGCCGACCTCGCGCGATTTGGCGAAGTCCAGTTCTTTTCGCCGAGCATCGATGTCCCGGGTCCCTACCGGGCCGTGATCGACGAGAGCGACGACGCGAAACGCTATGCTGCGGCGTGGAGCGAAATCTGGGGTGCCAAGACGCCGGCGGCCATCCGTGATTATTATCATCAGGGCGCGACGCTTGCCATTCCTTCGGGCGAACTGCGCCACGGCCATCGCGATATCGATGAGTGGGTCATCTCCTATCTCGCCTCCTTCCCCGACATGAAGCTCACCGTCGATCATCTGATCGTGAACCGTGATACCGGTCAGCCGGTGCGGTTGGCACTTCGCTGGTCGATCGAGGCAACGCACTCGGGTTGGGGCCGGTTCGGCCAGCCTACCGGCGCGCCGATCTACATTCTCGGCATGACCCACGCCTATATGGTCGACGGGCGCATCACGCTCGAATGGATCACGATCGACGAAGTGACGGTCTGGAAGCAGATCCTCGCGCATGCGCTGCCTGCCTGAGACTCCGACGAGCTTAAGCTCGGTCCTCCGACGCCCACTTCAGAAGCTTTCCCGCTTCTGGGCTAACCGAGCCGGGCCGACGTGCCCTCGATCAGTTCGCCCGAGAAGACGCGTTTCTCCGCAGTCATGAGCGGATCGTCAGCGCGCGCCAAAATCATATCGACGGCGGCCTCGGCCATTGCGTCGAGCGGCTGACGCACGGTGACCAGATCGTAACTGGCCCAGCGCGCGGGTCCAAGACCGTCAAACCCTACGATCGAAACATCGTCCGGAACCTTGAGGTTCAGGCCATGCCGCGCCTCATCGACGCAGCCGATCGCCATCATGTCGTTAGCGCATATAACCGCGTCGGGCGCCTCCCCCGCCTTGCTCACCAAGCTTCGCATGGCCTCACGGCCGCTGTGATAATCGAAGTCGCCCGCGGTCAGCGTTATTTCGGAAATTCCAGCATCGCGTAGACGCCGAACGGCTTCCTCGACGCGCTGCGCGCTAACCACCGAGTCATCGGGGCCTGCGACGATGCCGAAGCTGCGATGTCCCGCGGCGAGCAACCGATCGACAACCAGTCTTTCGCCCGCGACATGGTCGCAAACCACGCTGTTCGCCGGCACGTCGGTATAGAGGCGGTTGATGAAAACCAACGGCAGTTTACGCTTGGCGAAGGATTCCACCATTTCCCGCTGCAGATGAACGGCGGCGATGACGCCGTCGACCCGATATTGCCATATCTGGTCGACGATCCGGCACGCGTCGCTTTCATGATCGATCGTGAACAGCAGGATATGCAGTCCGCGGGCGCTGAAATGGCGGCTCAGCGAAGCGGTCAGTTCGGGATGGTAGCTCATATTGGCGACGACGATCGCCACCATGTTCGAACGGCGCGTGATCAGACTACGCGCGATCGCATTGGGACGATATCCCAGCGCCTCCACCGCCTGCATGACTTTCGCCCGCGTCGATTTCGATACGCTCGCCCCGGGCGTAAAGCAGCGCGAGACCGCCGATTGCGACACGCCTGCGGTGCGCGCGACATCATAGGAAGTAACCGGCCGGTTGCCGGACCTGGCGGCGATGGGATCGTTCATATGCATCTCATGCAACCGCCGGCCCGGATTGCAAAACACAAAATGAAAAAATTCGTTGTGTGTCTGCTTATTCTGTTGCATGCATTCGAATGCAATTTTGACCTCCAAATGGTCTTCGTCCGGGAAGGATGCGAATCGAATGCAATCTGAAGCCGCCCAGCCGCACCTCGCGGAAACACGGCTCGTGCGCCGTGCGGATCTCGCCGCATGCGACGAAGCCTTCGTCGATTGCCGGCTCGAAGGCTCGACCCCCAAGTTCAACTATTCGATCATCGGCCCGGGCGTCACACAAGCCGACGACCAGCTGGTCAATCTTCCCGAACCCCATGGCTTCTCGCTGGGCGCCGCCGCGATGCCCAAGGGTGTCACCAACAATCTGCACATCCATTACACCGCCGAGGTCTTCATGATCTTTAAGGGCGAATGGCTGTTCCGGTGGGGAGCGGACGGCAAAGAAGGAGAATTCGTCGGGCGCGCAGGCGATATCCTGTCGATGCCGACCTGGATTTTCAGAGGCTTCACCAACATCGGCGCCGATGACGGATGGATCTTCACGGCGCTGGGCCGCGACGAGACGGGCGGGGTCATCTGGCATCCCGACATCTTGAGACGCGCCGCCGATACCGGCCTTTATCTCAGCAAGACCAACATGCTCATCGATCTTGCCAAGGGCGACCCCCTCCCCGACCGCGGTGATTTGCTCGAGCCCCTGAGCGAGGCGTTCATCGCCGAGCTTCAACATGTCGGCCCGGACGAAATGCGCAGCAGGATCACGACCGCCGCGGAGCGCCTCTGGTCGCCGCAGGCGTTGCTGCAGTCGGTCTTGCCGGGACACCGCGCCGCAATCGCCCCGGTCATCGGCTGGGGCATGAGCGAGGACCGGATGGCGCGTCCGAAGACCGTCAATCCCCACGGTTTTTCGATCGAGTGGCTGCGGATCGAGGCAGGAAGCTGCGTCGGCCCGTTTCGGACCAACCCGAAGCAGGTGCTGATCGTCCAGTTTGGCGCCGTCGAGATTACGCTCGGCGACGGCTCGCAGGTGACCGCGCGGCCGTGGGACATATTTTCGGTTCCCGAAGGCGAATGGCGAAGCTTGCGCTCGATCGGGGCGGAAGATGCGCTGATGATCGTGATGACCGCTGGCGACGCCCGGGCGCTGATCGAGTGGTCCCCGGCGACCGTGGCAGAGGCTCGCGCCGCTGACTTCGGCATCGATCCCAATGGCTATATCGCGCCGGCGCACAGCCTGCCGCACGATGCTGCGTGATCGGAACAAGATATTGGACTTCAAATTTCAGCAAGAGCAAGGGTCCACCGCCAAGTCGGACCTCGTCTCATTGCCTCACCCCCTGCGGCAGACCGGCGAAGATGCTTTCGTCCGTTTCGCTGCGCCAGATGACAGGAGTTGACGATGGCGGAATGGTTGAAGCGCGGATCGACCGCGGAAGCGAAGGCGGACGCCGATCGCAAGGTGCGCGATACGGTCGAGGCCATCCTCGCCGACATCGAGACGCGCGGCGATGATGCCGTGCGCGAGCTGTCGATCAAATTCGACGGGTGGGATCGCGACAGCTACCAGCTGACGCAGGACGAAATACAGGCCTGCATCGACCAGCTGACCGGGCAGGACCTGAAAGACATCGAGTTTGCGCAGACGCAGGTGCGCAATTTCGCGCAGATCCAGCGCGGCAGCATGCTCAACGTCGAAGTCGAGACGCTGCCCGGCGTTGTCCTCGGCCACAAGCATCTGCCTGTGACCGGGGCGGGTTGCTATGTCCCCGGCGGCAAATATCCCCTGCTCGCCTCGGCACATATGAGCGTCATCACCGCGAAGGTCGCGGGCGTGCCGCGCGTCATCACCTGCGCGCCGCCCTTCGAGGGGCGCCCAGCCCCTGCCATCGTTGCTGCGCAGGCGCTCGCGGGGGCCGACGAAATCTACTGTCTTGGCGGTATCCAGGCGGTCGGCGCCATGGGCGTCGGCACCGCGTCGATCGCGCCGATCGATATCCTCGTCGGGCCGGGCAATGCGTTCGTCGCCGAGGCCAAGCGCCAGCTCTATGGGCGCGTCGGCATCGACCTGTTCGCGGGACCTACCGAGACGCTCGTCATCGCCGATGAAATCGGCTGCGACGCCGAACTGGCCGCGACCGACCTGCTCGGCCAGGCCGAGCACGGTCCGGACTCGCCCGCAGTGCTTCTGACGACGAGCCGCGCGCTCGCGGACGAGACGCTGCGCGAAGTCGAGCGGCTGCTCGCGATTCTTCCGACGGCGGGAATAGCCCGCCGAGCATGGGAGAGCTTCGGCGAGGTCATCCTTGCCGAGGATGACGCCGAGATGGTCCGCATCGCCGACGAGATTTCCTCCGAGCATGTCCAGGTGATGACCGCCGACCCCGATTATTTCCTGCGGGAAATGACCAACTTTGGCGCCCTGTTCCTCGGCAAGCGAACCAATGTGAGTTTCGGCGACAAGGTGATCGGGACCAACCACACGCTGCCCACGAGAAAGGCGGCCCGCTATACGGGCGGGCTGTGGGTGGGAAAATTCCTCAAGACCTGCACCTACCAGCGCGTGCTTACCGACGAGGCATCGACGATGATCGGCGAATATTGCAGCCGGCTATGCGCGCTCGAAGGTTTTGCCGGGCACGGCGAGCAGGCGAACATCCGGGTCCGGCGCTTCGGCGGGCGCGACATTCCGTACGCCGGGCGAGCCGAGCCCGTCGCGTGATCCTGCCCGCGACGCCGAGCTTTCGCCTCGACGGCCGGCGGGCTCTGGTTACGGGGGCGAGCCGCGGCATCGGCCTTGCCGCTGCGGCCGCGCTCGCCGAGGCAGGCGCCGAGGTCGTTCTCGCCGCGCGATCCGCAGAGGCGGTCGGCGATGCCGCGGCTGCAATCGGGGGGAGCGCCTGCGGCGCGGCACTGGACGTGACCCAAGTGGCAGTGGTCGACCGCTTCTTTGCAGAGCAACCGCCCTTCGACATTCTTGTTAACAATGCGGGGATGAATCGGCCGAAGCCCATGTGGGACGTTACCGAGGACGATTATGACGCTGTTTTCGGACTCAACGTCCGGGCTGCCTTCTTCGTCGCAAGGGCCTGCGCAGCGCGGATGATCGAGGAGAAGCGTGCGGGCAGCCTGATTCACATGGGCAGCCAGATGGGGCATGTCGGCGGTCACGACCGTTCGCTCTATTGCGGCTCCAAATGGGCGATGGAAGGAATGAACAAGGCCTTCGCGCTCGATCTCGCGCCGCACGCTATCAGGTCGAACGTCATTGCGCCGACGTTCATCGAGACGCCCTTCACCGAACCGATGTTCGCGGATGAGGCCTTTCGCGCGTCGGTTCTCGAGAAGATCAAGCTCGGCCGAATCGGCAAGGTGGAGGATCTGATGGGCGCGGTCCTCTTCCTCGCTTCCGATGCATCGGCGCTGATGACCGGGACGAGCCTCGTGATCGACGGGGGCTGGACGGCCGATTGACCTCAGGCGGGGGGCCGCTCCATTTCCGCGCGGAACCGCCGCCGGTAACTCCGGGGCGTCTCGCCAAGTGCTGACAGGAAACGGCGGTTGAAATTCGACAGATTCCCGAACCCCGCGGCAAAGGCGATGTGCGCGATGCCCGCATCGTCGCGCTGGAGCATCGCGCAAGCCCGGTCGAGGCGGCGTGCCTGCACGAACGCACTGTAGCTCTGCCCCGTGCCCCGGCGAAACATCCGGCTGAAGGTCGGAGGACTGAGCGCTAGCGCCGCCGCCACGTCCGCCTGCGGAGGCGGATCGCGTTCGGCTGCATCGATCAGTTCGAAAGCGCGCCGCAACATCGCACGCTCGCGCTCGCCGGGTTGCGGTCCCGCAGCCATATCGCGCACGGACTCGCGCGGCGCGCGCGCGAGCAGGTCGAGGCATGCGAAAAAGTCGAGCAACCGCGAAGCGCCCTCGAGCCTCGGCAGGCCGCGCAGCCGCCGCGCGATGCGGCCATCGCCGTCGATGAAACGATAGCCGGTACCCGCTTCATCGACGAGCGCGCAAGCGGATGCGAGTTCGGGCAGCGCCGCAGTACCGCCCAGCAGATCGGCGGAGAAAAGGATCACCACGGCTGCGGCCATCCGCCGGCCTTGCGGTGGATCGCTCACCCAGCTGTGCGGAACGCCGGGGGGAACGAGCACGATGTCGCCGGGTCCAAACCGTGCCGAGCTTCCGGCCACCCATCGCGTGCCCGCGCCGGCGAGGATCAGATTGAGTTCGAAGCTGTCGTGATAGTGCCAATGGGCCCCGAACGCAGGTGAGCGGAGGCTGAGCAGCCGGAAAGACTCACCTGGTGGCGGAGGCGAAGGCCGTAGCGTCGCGTACATGCAAGAAAGTATCATCTTTTGCACATAAAGCGCAAGACAGGCTCATGCCGCAGACCTAGGTTTGGCGCTGAAGGAGTGATCGTCATGACATGTCCAACAGGGTCGGAGTTGCGCGGAGCAATCGTGGAGAAGGGCTACGCGATCGTGCCCGGGGCGCTGGGACCGGACATGCTGGCCAAGGTCGGCGCGCTCGCTAAAGCCATGATCGAAGGAGCGCCTGCCGACCACCGCGAGGCCAACCGCACCACCGGCAGCATGCTCGGCATCGACGGCGACGCAGGGTTCGCCGATCTTATCGCCTGGGCGCCGACGCTTGCCGCCATTCGCTCGATGGATTTCGGCCGACTCGCCTTTTCCGCCGGCTATGTCATAAGCAAGCCGCCGGGAGGCCCTCGCCTTTTCTGGCATCAGGACTGGCTCTGGTGGACGCACCCGGTCAGCCGCAGCGAGGTGCCGCACCAGTTGTTCGCCATGTATTATCTCGTCGATACCGATCGCGCGAACGGGTGCCTTCGCGTCGTGCCGGGGTCGCACCGCAAGCATATGCCCGCGCACGACCGCCTGGCGCGCGCGCATTCCCCCGAGGCGCTGGCAGGCGCCGACGCCTCCCACCCGATGTTCGGTGATCTCGATGGCGAGATAGATGTTCCCGTCCGGGCCGGCGATCTGCTCCTCGGCGACAGCCGGCTTCTCCATGCGGCCCACGCCAATGCCGACGCGAGCGAACGCACATTGTTGACGCTCTGGTATCACCCCGCCTTCGACAGCCTCCCCGGTGAGGTTCAGGGATATCTGGCGGACCATTATGGCGAGAAATTGTGCGAGTGGCCGGCAGCCCGGCGCAATCGCATCGATTGTCAGCTTCCCTATCGCACAGGCAGCCACCCGGCGTGGCCGCTGTGCCGCGAGCCTCATAGCCCGCTTTTGTCTGCGCGATGACAGTCGCCACACGCCTTCCGTCCAGCGCGACCTTGTCGCTGCCGCGCCGCTCCGGCGCGTTCGCCCTGCTGATGGTTGCAGAATTTATCTACGGATGGGCGTGGAACAGTGTCGATTTTCTGCGCCCTCAGATCCGCGCGGAGTTCGACCTCAGCCTCGTCGAGGCGGGGTCGCTCTATACGGCGCAGGCCGCTGGAGCATTGGTAGGGGCGCTCGTCCTGGGCCAGCTTGCCGACCGCATCGGCCGGCGCAACCTGCTCGTCCTGATCCTGGGCGCCTTCGGGCTGCTTCTCGCGATGGCCGCGCTGGCCCCAAACTATTCGATGCTCCTCGTCCAGCGCTTCGGCCTCGGGCTCGCGCTCGGCGGGGCGCAGCCCGTCATCGCGAGCCTCTATGTCGGCCTGTTCCCCGTCCATGTCCGCGGCAAGCTCGCGAGCTTGATCAACGCGGGTTTCACTTCGTCGATGCTCGGGCTGGGCGCCGGCGTGGCACTGCTCGGCGCCGAGGGCGAGTGGCGGGAAATTATCTGGATCGGAGCGGTGATGCCGCTGATCGCGGCGCCCTTGATGCTTTTTATCCCCAACGACCGTCGGTATGCGCCATATGACGACGACGCGGTGGATATCGCCGATCCCGGCGGTAACGCGCTCCCGATGCGCAAATTGTTCGCCCCCGGGCTGCGGCGCTTCACACTGACGCTGCTGATGATGGCGGGGCTGAATTACTTCGCGGCACAGGCCTTTACCGGATGGACCCCAACCTTCCTGAGCGAAGTCCGCGGCTTCGATCCGGTCGAAGCAGGGAAAATCCTCGCCCTGCAAGCAAGCGGAAGCCTGTTGGGCGGCTTCTTCTGGGGCTGGTTCGGCGACCGGTACGGGCGGCGAAAGGGTCTGATCGGCTATATCGGCGGTGCCGCGCTGATGACGGCCTATCTTATGGCGGTGCCCGGCCCCGACGCGCTGCGCTTTGTCAGCTTTGGCATCGGCGCGATGATTGCGGCCAATGTCGTCTGGGCTCCTTGGATGGCTGAAATCTTTCCCGATACGCTTCGCGCGACGGCGCTGTCGGTTTTCAACTGGGGCCGTATCGTCAGCCTGTTCGCCCCGCTCGTGACGGGCGCGGTCGCCGAGCAGGCGGGTCTCGCGAGTGCGATGTTGCTGGGTCCGGTCGCTCTCCTGATTGTTGCGCTTTTGTGGCGAAGCTTTCCCGAGACGCTGCCCACCGCGCAATCCCGGCCAGAGTCCTGCGCATCTCGGTTTTCGGCTGAGTGACGGCCGAGCTTGTAACGTCGTGCGCTGATTGACACGCACGCCGCAGATGCACCCGCAAGCAGCGCGAGGCGACGCCGTTGCTGCATCGTCCAACGGCCGCAGCTGAGTGAAAGCGGAAAAGGCGCTTCTCGGCCAATCGACGTCCATCGGGTACGTCCGCTCACGATTGACCAGAATCGGCCGACCGGACGTCGACATCATTTCAGACGCTGGGTCAATGCCAAGGCACCTAGCAAACCCGTATCCTCGCCCAGCGTCGGAGAAACAATCAAGGCGGCGGGGTCACCGACGAAATAGCCTGCGGCCGCTCGAACCGCCTCCAAGCGAACGCGATCGAGCAGACCAGGGGTAGCCATGACTCCGCCCCCCAAAATGATCCGGCCGGGTTCGAGGATCGCCTGAAATGTCTGGACAGCCTGCGCTAGATACCAGGCGATGATCTCATGGCCCTCATGATCCACGGGAAGCTCGGAAAGCGACGCGCCCCAACGCGCCTTAATGGCCGGCCCCGCGGCGAGGCCTTCGAGACAGTCCCCATGGAATGGACAATTTCCCGGAAAGTCGCGGTCGCACGGATGCCGTGGGAGGCGAATATGGCCCATTTCTGGGTGGCTCAGACCTTGAACAAGCCTGCCTTCAACAACCGCGCCGCCACCGACGCCGGTGCCCACCGTGAGATAGAGCGCCGAAGCAGTACCTCGCCCGGCACCCCACAGCCATTCGCCGAGAGCCGCCCCGTTCACGTCCGTGTCTATTGTGACCGGGCAGCCAAATGCGCGCGCGAAAGACCCTGCAATATCGGCGTTCTGCCAATGAGGCTTGGGCGTTCGGGTTATACGGCCCCAGGCAGGCGACTCCGGATTGAGGTCGAGAGGGCCGAACGATGCAACGCCAATCGCAGAATAACCTTCATCTTGCTGGGATAGCCAAGCGACGGCTCTACCGATCGTTTCCTCAGGCGTCGTCGTATCGATTCGCGTTCGCGCGTAAATGCGGCGCGTCGAGTCGCCGACGCCGACGACGAATTTCGTACCACCCGCCTCGACCAGCGCCACCTTACCGCTCATAAATCCTCCCCCCCCTTGCCCCGACTATTTCCCGACGTTTCAACCTTCCATACGCGAGCCAGTTTGAGAACGCGTACAACTGCTTCTGTGTTAAACGGCAGATTCGTAATGCGTTAATATCGCTCAGTCATAAGAATTCGATTGCAATGCTTGGTGAGACAATGAGTTAAACTACTGAGTATAATCCCGCGCTCACATCCGGCTCCGATTTCCCTAACGCTCCGGTTTGAGCGGCCCTAAATTTGCGCACCCAGGACCTGACCCCCATCTTCATCCAGCAGCAACTAGAGGCCGAGGGTTGTTGTCGCGCATAAGCGCAGGCGAAGCAACGGGCGGAGTTAACCCCGCCCGTTGCTTTTCAAGTTCGGCGGCGAACGCCGCCGGGGTGGCGTAGCCGAGCGAGGGGTGCGGCCGCTTGGTGTCGTAATCGTCGACCCAGCGTGCGAGGATCGTGCGGGCCTGACCGATCGTGAAGAACAGCGTCTCGTTGAGCAGCTCGTCGCGCATGCGACCATTGAAGCTCTCGACGAATCCGTTCTGCGTCGGTCTGCCGGGTGCGATTAATGCCACTCGATCCCGACATCGCCGCACCAGGCCAGCACCGCGTTCGACGTCAACTCGGTGCCGTTGTCGCTAACGATCATCTTCGGCGCACCGCTTCTCGCGATCAGATCGCCCAGCTCGCGCACGACCCGTCCGCCCGAGATCGAGTATCGATCACCGCTGCCAGGCACTCGCGCGTCACCTCATTGACGATGTTGAGCACCCGGAAGCGTCGCCCGGTGACGAGCTGATCGTGGACGAAGTCCAAGCTGCAGCGCTGGTCAGGAAGCGCCAGCACGGCGCAGTGGCCCGCGCGCCAAAGGCGCGCCTTCGTCCCTTCCGGCGGCGCACCGTCAGCCCTTCCTCGCGATAGAGCCGCTGCATCTTCTTGCGGTTGATGGTGATGCCGTCCCGGAGAAGCAGGATATGCAGGCGGCGATAGCCGAACGGCCGACGCTGCTGCGCCAGCTCACGCAACCGCGACCGCAGGTCGCCATCATCGGCTCGGCACGAGCGGTATCGCATGCTCGTGCGATCCGCCCCGACGACAGCACACGCCCGTCGCTCGCTCATCCCCAGCGTCGCCTGAAGATGCGAGACAGATGCCCGCTTCGCGGCGGGCGTCACCATTTTTTTGAAAGCAGGTCCTTCAGACCCGCATTGTCGAGCATCGTGTCGGCGAGCAGCGGCTTCAGGCGCGCGTTCTCCTCCTCCAGTGCCCGAAGCCGTCTGGCGTCCGACACCTCCAGCGCGCCGAACTTGGCCTTCCACGCGTAGTAGGTCGCGCTCGACATGCCGTGACGACGGCATAAATCCGTGACCACCGCGCCCGCTTCGGCCTCCTTCAGGATGCCGATAATCTGTTCTTCCGAAAACTGCTTCGGCTTCATCCGTCCGTCCCTTCCTCAGGTCGGACTCTAGCTCAACTGGTGGAGAAAATGGGGGTCAGGTCACCCACCGCGCTACGGGGCCTACCTTGCGTTTGCAGTCTCACAGCAAAACAGCATATACGGGCAAGCGATGGCGCTAGCCTATTACGGTAGGTATCAGACAAAATGGCATTTCACGTCCGGCGAACCTCTTGAGTGGCGCTGCCAGTCATATGATCACGCGCTGTAGCTAGAAATCAGCGCATACACTCCGAGAGTTTCGAATTCATGACATGCCGCAGCACTTCAAGATCGTTCAAAACGGCATTGGGATCCCGTTCTCGAGCCGTCCGCAATGCCTGCTTGAGCCAAGGACTCATCGCGGGGTGAGCAAGAATCCAGGCTATCTGTTCTTCTGACTTTAGCGGATATTTCTTGGTGGGCTCTGGAATCATGACTTTTTGCTCCGTTACTTAGCGCTTTAAGGATTGCATTGACCGCAGCTGCCGGGCTCGGCACTGACAGCTGTCAATGGCCGCTCGACGCGGTGGTCGCATGCGATGCAGGACATCACTTCCGCTCGGATGGCGTCAGTCGGGCCGTGGCACCAAGAACATGGCAGCCCGGTTAGCCGCCTCGTGACCGCGAACCCAGGTGCAGCGCATACCGGGCACGAACTGCGATAACGCCGCACCAGGTCCAAGGTCGCTCGTTTGATCCCGCGCATTCGCGTCGGATTGCGGTGCGCCCGCATGTCGGTTTCTATAAACGCTTGCCCGCATGTACCGACTACGCGTTCGACAGCTTCGGTTAGCTCGTTCGCTTCCCCGATATCCTTGAGTAGGGCTCGTTCAGGTGCGGGCTGCTCGTCCCGGCAACCAATGACTAGAAGACCGTGTTTCGGGAATTGGACACGCGACGCAAATTCCAACGCCGATTCCACGTTCGAGACCACCGCATGGCTAAAGTTGGTTTCCAAGCAAACATGGTATCCGATCACTTCTATACCTCGAGCTCGATCAGCGAGCATGACGATCTCGCGCGCAAGGGGCACAAAGGGTATATAGGGGTGCGGACCAAAACTGCCCTCGCTCGCAATCGCGACAGTCGCCTCAGGCGTGGCAGCGAATGCCGCCGAGATCTTGGACCGCGCCGCGTCAATCTGCGTGCCAGTCCGCTCCACGTCACGGCTGAATGTGCCAAACCGGTCGGTATCGATATCGCGGCTCACCGTCACGTGCAGACCGAGCGCACGCTTTAGCAGCGGGTGGATAACCCGCTCCTTGCCGTGCATCGTTGCCAGCACCGCCAGTTCGTCGTTGTAGGGTCGGACAGCGGGGCGCATCGCTAGAAATACCCCTCACGCTTCTTCTGTTCGAGCGACCCTCCCTCGTCGCCGTCGCTGATCCGGCCCTGGCGCTCGGACGCCGACGCCGCCAAAGTCTCCTGCACGACCGAGCGAAGATCCGTCGCGTCAGATTCGACCGCCGCAGTTACCGGCCAGCAGCCAAGCGTTCGAAAACGCACATTTTTGATTTCGGCCGTTTCGCCCGAGCGAAGCGGCATTCGGGATGCGTCATCGATGACAATTAGCGCTCCGTCGCGCAAAACGACGCGCCTTTCAGCGGCGAAGTAGAGCGGCGCCAGCGCGATATCATTCGCCAGCGCATAAATCCAAATATCGGCTTCGGTCCAATTCGACAGCGGGAACACGCGTGCCGACTGGTTGTTTCCCAGCCGAGTATTGTAGAGATTCCAAAGCTCGGGACGTTGCTGCCGAGGCTCCCAGATATGCCCCTTGGAGCGGACCGAATAAAAGCGTTCCTTCGCCCGTGACTTTTCTTCGTCGCGGCGCGCTCCGCCGAAGACGATGTCAAAGCCGCCCCGGTCTAATGCAGCTTTGAGCGGCTCGGTGCGCATTTCGAGCGTATAGCTGTCACCATGATCAAACGGGTTCAGGCCAGCGGCACGTCCCTCCTCGTTAGCGTGGACAATCAGCTCGAACCCATGTTCGCGGGCAAAGGCGTTACGGAAGTCGAGCAGCGACCGGAATTCCCAAGTCGAATCAATATGCAACAACGGAAACGGCGGGCGGCCAGGGAAGAAGGCGCGCAGCGCCAGATGCGCCAGCACGGTCGAGTCCTTGCCCGCCGAGAACAGCATCACCGGCTTGCGGGCTTCGGTAACCGCTTCGCGCAGGATGTGGATCGCCTCGGATTCTAGCCGTGACAGATGCGAGAGTGTTGCGGTCATTCGACCGCCTCCCAGGCTAGTCCCCCGGCATAGCGTCGGATCGTGCGGCCGTCCTCATCGATCCGGAACAGATGCACCCAGCCATTGTCGACGAGCTCGAGCACGCTCGCATGAGCGGCTATCGTCTGGCTGAGCACCTCCTCGGGCGCTTCGATGAAGACGTTTAGCCGGAGCGGCTCGTGGACGAAGCGCTCGCCGTCATGCACCGACTGCCAGGGCAGCCCGACCTTCAGGTCGCCGGAATTACCCTCCAGCACCCCCAATTGCCCGGCCACATTGTGAAGCACCTTATTGCCGCTGCCGAAGGCGCGGTTGTTCACGGTGGAGCCGTAATATTGCAGATTGATCCAGCTTGCGACGACCATCGGCGCGGTCATGATCAGTTCGAGGACGCCGAACCCATCATCCTTGCGCCAGTCATAGTCGTGGAGGAAAGCACGGCCCCCGAGATCGAGCCCGCGCGTCCGCGCCCGCGGCGCGGCGATGAAGGCGGCGTTGCCAGCGAGCCCCCATTCAGGACGGACCTGCGCCCAGTCACGGCTGCGCGCCTTCACCGCGCGATCAACGTCCGTCGTCTTGTCGATCCCGAGTCCCAGCGCGCGTTCGGCGCGTGCCAGCGAAGAAGCGGTGGCCAGTGCCGTGCTGAGCGCCGACAAATCGGCCGCGTGGGTTGCAGGGAGGTCATCAGCGTCGAAGATGCGAACTTCGTCGGTCGTGGTGTCGTGCAGGCATCCCAGGAACCAGGTGTCCTCGGGGATATCGATCCCCTTGCGGGCGAGGCCGGTGCGCACGCCAGGGTCGTTGAGGATGGCCGCCGCGACGCGGGCGTTCGCCTCGCCGGTGTGGCCGCCGCACGCGCCGCAATCGAGGCCCGAGGCATGGGGATTGTTGACCGTCGTGCTGCCGTGCCCAGCGAGCAGCACCAGCCGTGCGAAGTCTTGCGTCATCGACATCGCGCGCAAGACAGCCTCGGCCATCGCGACGCGCTGCGCGTCGTCGAAGCCGGTCAGCCGGCCACCCACCGGACGCGATTCCAGACTTGGACCGATCCTACCGATGACGTTCTCGTCGAGACCATCGGAGTTGGGATCGCTGACCGTCCGCGTGAGGCGCGCGCTGTCGCCGATGAGTTTGCCGGCGAACAGCAACCCCGCCGTCTCGACATAGGTGAACGACGACACCGCCGAGAGCTTGAACGCCTTCCACGCCTTGGCTGCCCTGCGACGCATCAGGCGGCGGCTGAGGATCTTGGTTTCCTCGGAGTCGGAAGCGCCGGTGACCGCCTCGCAGACGACGAAGGCAGGTTTGAGCAGCACCGGGCATTGCGCGCCGCCGGTGTCACGGCCGATCGGGACATATTCAATCGGGAAGCCGAAGAAGCCGGCGAAGCCGATCGTCTCCGCGTCGGAGCAGACCGTCTCGAGCGCGCGCCGATAGACTTCGGAGCGTACGTCGATGCAGAACGCCGCTTGGAACGCCTTGCGCCCTACCTTCGGGGGCGCGGGGGAAGCGAAGTGCTGCTGGAGTCGCGCCAGCAATTGACGCTGATACCCGGCCTCATAGGCTTCGTGGAGCATCAGATCGACGGCCAGCTCGGGATCGTCGCCAAGGCGCTCGTCTTCCGGCAGCGCGGCCGCTTCAGCCATCGCCTTCGACCACGCCGTCCTGAAGTCGGGGTCCGCGCGTTCGAGGAACAGCGCATAGCCCCACACCACCCGGATCGCGAGCAGCTGCACCAGGGTGTCGTCGTCACGCCCGTAAAGCGCGTTGTCCCAGACACGGTAGCGCGCATAGGCGGCCCAGCCGCCGATATCGATCAGCGCGCGGTGCAGATAATCCTCGATCGCGCGTTCGGGGATGCCGAGCGCGCCGACGACCGCGGTGATCGCCTCGCGCGGATCTTCGGCCATGGCAGCGACGGCTTGGCGGAAACCCTTGATCCCCATCGTCTCGGGATTGCGGTCGAACTGCATTGCCGCGCGCCAGGAGGCGTACGGCGGCAACCCCCGCGACGGCAGCTTCCAGGCTGCCTGGCCTTCGTCGAAATAGGCCGCGCACCACTTCGAGATCTCGTCGATCATGAACGCCGTCCGCGAGGCCTGACGGTCGCCGGCCACCAACGCGTCGAGGACTTCGGCGACGGTCGCGACCACTGCCATCGGTCTTTTCGCCACAGGATCTCGCGCGGCAGCCCGGCGCAGCGCAGCAGTATCTATTGCCCGCGACGCATGACCCGGCGCGCAGGCGATCGCCACCTTCAGATCGCGATCGTCGATCCGCCCGGTCGCCAGCGCCTCGCGGTAGAATGTCCGCGGCATCAGCATGTCGATGCCGGCGACACGGCGCAGCGTGGCGCACGTCGCCGCGAAGCTCTGGTCGCTGAAACCGAGGAATGGATTGACCGCGACGAAGTGCTTGAGCGGCCAAAGCGGCGCGATCTTGTTGCACGCCCGGTCGATGGCGGCGTCGATCTCTGGCCGTTGCGGGCTGGCCGATGGCTCGATATCCTGTGATGGGCTCGGCGGATCGATCGCAATGGCGACGGCATGGCTCATGAAGAAACTCCGCTGACAGGGGTCGAGGGAAGGGTCGCCTTGGGCGGCGGCGGGCTTGGCCAGAACCGCAACACCAGCCGATTGGCGAGCGTATTGACGTAGAGCCCGTTGCCGAGGTGGACGTAGATGGCCTGCCAGCGCGGCGCGTCCGCCTTGCCAGGCAAGGCGCTCTGAAAGACGGTCACGGCGGCAAAGGCGAGCACGACAATTGCGACGATGACGAGATCGAGCGGACCGCGCAGTGCCTGCACGGGGGGCAGCGATCCGGCGAGCAAATGCTCTATCGCCCGTTGTAGCCCGAAATAGGCGACAGACACCGTGACGGCGAGCGCCGCAGTGCGGCCGACCACATAGAGGCTCGGCCGCTGATCGAAGGCCTGGGTGATGAGGTGCGAGAGACCGAACATCACGACCGCGCCGAGCGCGAACACCCCCGGCTGCGCGGTTATGGTAGCGCCGAACATCGTACCCACGACCAGCACCGCCGCCAGCACGAGACCAACGATCATCGCTATGCGCGCCGGGTGCGGCTGGCCGCCGGGGCTCGGCGACCAAGACGCCCGCGCCAGATCGATGACGCTGCCCGACGAGAGGAAGGCATGCGCCTTGTAGAGTGAGTGGGCGACGATGTGCAGCAGCGCGGCGGCGAATGCCCCAAGACCGCATTGTAGCATCATGAAGCCCATCTGGGCGATGGTGGAATAGGCAAGCGAAACCTTGACGCTGGTCTGGGTCAACATGACGACCGAGCCGAATAGCGCGGTCACGCCGCCGACGATGGCCAGCATTTCCATCGATGGCGCCGAGAGCGAGATGACGTCGGCGAAGCGCAGCACGAGGAAACCCCCGGCGTTGATGACGCCAGCATGGAGCAGTGCCGACACCGGCGTCGGCGTCTCCATCACCTCCGTGAGCCAGCCATGCAGCGGGAATTGGGCGGACTTGAGCAGCGCTGTAACGACCAGGAGCAGTGCGACCGCATGGATTGCGGCTGGAATGTCACCGGTGATGCGCATCGCTTCGGCGCCGGCGAAGAGCACCGCATAGTCGAGGCTGCCGAAGGTCTGATGAAGCAGCACCATCGCCGCGATCAGGCAGAGATCGCCAAGGCGGCTGGCGAGGAATTTCTTCCGCGCTGCGAGCACCGCTGCCTGTCGCTCTGGATAGAACAGCAGCAGCTTGTTCAGCCCGAGGCTGGTCGCGACCCACGCCAGCGCGAATTGGAACAGATTGCCCGATACAATCAGCAGCAGCACCGCCGCAAGCGTCAGGCACAGCCACTTGGTAAAACGGGCTTGCCCACCATCACCGTCGAGATAGTTGCGGCTATAAAGGACGACGATCAGGCCGACGAAGGCGACCAGCGCGAACATGATCGCGGCCAAGATATCGACATAGAATCCCACGCCGACCCCTGCGATGCCGATCGTGCCCGTCGCCAAGGTGCCCCTGACCGCGATGCCAATGCCCGTGGCCACAGCGAGCGCGAGCGCGAACCCTGCGATCAACGCGGCAGCCCCTCCGACCCGGCCCTGACCCGGCTTGACGCGGCCGGTCGCCAATCCAGCGAGGGCGAGCGCGAGCGGTCCGAGCGCGAGGCACCAGGTCATGTTGAGCATCATGGTCGTCCCCTACGAGAAGCGACCTACCCATTAACGGTATCGACTGGTTCTAGATAATACAAAGATTGCGCAACATCGTTCGTTTTTGTAAAAGCAATCGATGTCAACTCTCAACTATCACCATCTACGGTATTTCTGGGCCATCGCCCATGAGGGAAGTCTCACGCGCGCCGCGGAGCGGCTCAATCTATCGCAATCGGCACTCTCGGTGCAGCTCGGCAAACTCGAACTTCAGCTCGGCCATCCGCTGTTCGACAGGGCCGGCAAACGGCTCGTCCTTACTGAGGCCGGACGCATCGCCCTCGATTATGCGGATACCGTCTTCCAGGCCGGAGACGAGCTTGTGAGCACGATGAAGGGGCGCCCGGTGGATCGCCGGCAGGCATTTCGGGTGGGCGCGTTGACCACGCTCTCCCGCAACTTCCAACTGGAGTTTCTGAGCCCACTGACTGGCCGAGACGACGTCGAACTGATCATCCGTTCCGGCAATATGCGCGATCTCCTCGCCCAGTTAGAGGCGCATACGGTCGATGTCGTGCTCGCGAACAGCGCCCCCCAGCTCGATGCCCGGTCTGATCTTCGCAGCCATCTACTGGCTCAGCAACCGGTAGCGATTGTAAGGCGGCCCAGTGCCGAAGCTTTTGCATTCCGCTTCCCTGAAGACCTGCAAAACCAACCGATCTTACTCCCAAGCTTGGATAGCGAGATTCGGGTTGGGTTTGATCGCATCGTCGAACTCGCTGGCGTGCGCCCACTCATCATTGCCGAAGTGGACGATATGGCTATGCTAAGGCTGCTCGCCCGCGACGGCGAAGGACTAGCATTGGTGCCACCGATAGTCGTGCGGGACGAGCTGGCGGCGGGTGTGCTGGTGGAGGTCTGTCCCGTCCCGAGCCTAAGCGAAACTTTCTACGCTATAACGCAGAAACGCCGCTTCCCGAATCCCCTACTCGCGGACTTGCTCGCGTGCGCAGCTAAAGACAAATGATCACGCCGGTCTTGTCGAACTCGAGTAACCGTGTCCTGAAGGCCGCCTTGCGGGAAGCTGCTTTGCGGTGCTGATAGCCGCTCTTTGCGAGGAGCGGTGATGGGCGAGGATATCGGAGCGGCGGGAGCGAGTGCTCTTGTGACCGGTCATATGAGTGATCGTATGAGCAGTCGGATCGCGGTCGTCGGTGGTCGCCGTCGCTGGTCGGTGGATCAGAAGCTGACGATCCTGCGCGAGGCGTTCGGCCCCGATGGCTCGGTCTCGGCGACTTGCCAGCGGCACGCGGTCGGCAGCGGGATGCTCTATACGTGGCGCCGACAGGCACTGGTGGGCGATCTGATAGGAGCGAAGCGCACGCCGACGCCGTCGTTCGCCGAGGTCGAGGTGTCGGTGCCGACCACGGCGACGGCAGGGAGCGGCCAGATCGGGATCGAGCTGCCGTCGGGCGTGCGGCTCACCGTCGACGCGGCGGTCGACGCCGATGCGCTGGCACGGGTGATGTCCGTCCTTGCCCGATGATCCCGTTACCACCGACGACGCGCATTTATCTGGCCTGCGGCGCTACCGACATGCGCAAAGGGTTCGATGGTCTCGCGGTGCTGGTGCAGCAGGTGCTGGAGAAGAGTCCGCACTCGGGGGCGCTGT
>VFQO010000480.1_pt1 | contig 42353 bp, 46 predicted proteins | sample 3512331 | NCBI WGS metagenome assembly VFQO01 (sample SAMN10412371, study PRJNA504923) | tailings metagenome | isolation source: Replicate 3 from Balatoc abandoned mine | place: Philippines: Itogon, Benguet | collected 2017-08-28 | reverse complement strand
CGCCTTCCTGCTGCTGCTGGCGCTGCCGGTGCTGGCCGCTGCCATCACCATGCTGATCACTGACCGCAACTTCGGCACGACCTTCTACGATCCGGCCGGCGGTGGCGATCCGATCCTGTACCAGCACCTGTTCTGGTTCTTCGGTCACCCCGAAGTGTACATCATGATCCTGCCGGGCTTCGGCATGATCAGCCAGATCATCTCCACCTTCTCCAAGAAGCCGGTGTTCGGCTATCTCGGCATGGCCTACGCGATGGTTGCCATCGGCGTGGTCGGCTTCATCGTGTGGGCGCACCACATGTACACCGTGGGCCTGGACGTGAACACGAAGATGTACTTCACGGCCGCCACCATGGTGATCGCCGTGCCCACCGGCATCAAGATCTTCAGCTGGATTGCCACGATGTGGGGCGGCAGCCTGGAGTTCAAGAGCCCGATGGTGTGGGCGATGGGCTTCATCTTCCTGTTCACCGTCGGCGGCGTGACCGGCGTGGTGCTGGCCAACGGTGGCATCGACGACAACATGCACGACACTTACTACGTGGTGGCGCACTTCCACTACGTGCTGTCGCTGGGTGCGGTCACCTCGATGTTCGCGGGCTGGTACTACTGGTTCCCGAAAATGTTCGGCCGCATGCACTCCGAATTCCTGGCGCACCTGCAGTTCTGGGTGTTCTTCGTCGGCGTGAACCTGATCTTCTTCCCGATGCACTTCCTGGGCCTCCAGGGCATGGCCCGCCGCTACCCGGACTACACCCCGGCGCTGGCCTACTGGAACAAGATCGCCAGCATCGGTTACGAGATCATGGCCGTGTCCGTGGTGATCTTCTTCATCAACATCATCTACGCGTTCACCGCGGGCAAGAAGGCCGCGCCGAACTACTGGGGTGAAGGTGCGACGACGCTGGAATGGACGCTGACCAGCCCGCCGCCGTTCCACCAGTTCGAAACGCTGCCGGTGATCGAAGACGCGCCCAAGCATCATTGATCGCCGGTCCGCGAAGTCGGACGGCAGACAGAGAAAAGTGGGGGGCGCGCCGGAAGCGGTCGCGCCCCCGCTCGCAAGAGGAACCCGCCGGAAGCATTGCCATGGAAGCCCCCGCCGCCCCCGTTGAGACCCCCAAGGCGCAGATGCCGGCCGAATGGCGCGATTTCTTCGCGCTGACCAAGCCGCGCGTGATGAGCCTGGTGGTCTTCACCGGCCTGTGCGGCCTGCTGGCGGCACCCGGTGCGCTTTCGGGCGCGATCCACCCGGTGATCGCCTTCACCGCCATCCTGTGCATCGCCATTGGCGCGGGCGGGGCGGCGGCGCTCAACCAGTGGTGGGAGGCCGATATCGACGCGGCGATGAAGCGCACCGCCAGGCGCCCCCTGCCGCAGGGGCGCATGCACCGCACCGATGCCCGCGATTTCGGCATGTTCATTTCCGCCGCATCGGTGGTGGTCATGGGGCTTGCGGTCAACGTGCTGGCGGCTGTGATCCTGGCCTTCTCGATCTTCTACTATGCGGTCATCTACACCATCTGGCTGAAGCCGCGCACGCCGCAGAATATCGTCATCGGCGGCGGGGCTGGGGCCTTTCCGCCGCTGATCGGCTGGATTGCGGTTACCGGCGAAATCACGCTGATGCCGGTCCTGCTGTTCGCCATCATCTTCATCTGGACCCCGCCGCACTTCTGGGCGCTCGCGCTGTTCGTGAAGACCGATTACGCCAAGGCGGGCATCCCGATGATGCCGGTGGTTGCGGGCGAGAAAAGCACGCGCCGGCAGATTCTCGCCTATTCCGTGGTGCTACTGGGCACCGCCATGGCGCCCTGGCTGATTGGCGGAACCGGGGCCATTTACGGTATTGCCGCGCTGGTGCTTTCGGTGGTCTTTGTTGTCTTGTCGGTTCCGGTGGGCTTGCGGATGGCCGGTCCGGACGATTCGATGAAGCAGGAAAAGCGCCTGTTCGCCTATTCGGTGCTGTACCTTTTCGCGCTGTTCGCGGCGCTGGTTGTTGACAGGATGTTGCCTGTTTTGGAGTTTTCGGCATGACCCCGCAGGAACAGGACGAATTCGCCCGCCGCCGCAAGGCGCGCAACATTGCGCTGGGCCTTGCGCTGGGGGCGTTCGTGGTGCTCATCTACATGATCACCATTGTGAGGATAGGTGACTGATGACGACGATGACGCTGCAGCAGCGCAACCGGCGCACCATGTTCATCGGCTTTGGCATGGCGCTGGCCATGCTGGCGCTGGGCTTTGCCGCAGTCCCGCTTTACCGCCTGTTCTGCCAGGTGACGGGTTTTGGCGGCACCACCATGCGCGCCACGGAACAGCAGGCTGACCTTGCGGCGCAGATGGCGGCGAGCGCCGGGGCGCGCGAATTTTCCATCCGGTTCGATTCGAACACGGCGGAAGACGTTCCGTGGCAGTTCGCACCGATCAACCACACCGACCGCGTTTCCATCGGCCAGCGCGACATGGCCATCTACGTCGCCCGCAATGACGGGGACGAACCTGTTACCGGCACCGCCACCTTCAACGTGGAGCCGGAACAGGCCGGGCGATACTTCAACAAGATCCAGTGCTTCTGCTTTACCGAGCAGACGCTGCGCCCCGGGCAGGAAGTGCGTATGCCGGTGATCTACTACGTTGATCCGGCGGTGCTTGACGATCCCAACATGGACGGGGTTCAGCAGATCACGCTTTCCTACACATTCCACCGTGCAAAACAGGACGGATAGCCTCTGGACCCTTGCGCATTGCCGCGATAAGGGCCGCTAGCAAAGCTTCAACCAGGACTTGAGATCATGGCCGGCGCCAAGAACCACGATTACCACATTCTCGATCCCGACATCTGGCCGATTGCCGGTGCCTTTTCGGGTCTGCTGTTCACCAGCGGCATGGTGCTCTACATGCACGACATGGCCAATGGCCACCTCGTGCTGGGGCTCGGCATTGCCGGCCTGATCGCCACCTTCTTCGGCTGGTTCTCCAAGATCGTGTCCGAAGCACAGCGCGGCGATCACACCCCGGTGGTGCAGCTGCACCTGCGGTACGGCATGATCCTGTTCATCGCTTCGGAAGTGATGTTCTTTGTCGGCTGGTTCTGGAGCTGGTTCGATTTCGCGCTGTTCCCCGCGCCGCTGACCTATGACGAAGCGGCCGGCCTGTGGACCAACATCGTTGGCCAGGATGGCGAAGCGGCTGCGCGCGTGTTCCCGAATGCGGGCATCCACGTGCTCGATCCGTTCGACCTGCCGCTGCTCAACACCCTGATCCTGCTGTGCTCCGGCACCACGGTGACTTGGGCTCACCACAGCCTGATCCATGGTGACCGCGATGGCCTGAAGAAGGGCCTGTGGCTGACCGTTGGCCTGGGCATCCTGTTCTCGGCCATCCAGGCTTACGAATATGGCCACGCCCCGTTCGGCTTTGGCGGTGTCGCCTATTCCAGCGCCTTCTACATGGCGACCGGCTTCCACGGCTTCCACGTGATCGTGGGCACCATCTTCCTCGCCGTCTGCCTGTTCCGCACCTACAAGGGCCACTTCACCCCCAAGCAGCACTTCGGTTTCGAAGCTGCCGCCTGGTACTGGCACTTCGTGGACGTGGTGTGGCTGTTCCTGTTCGTGGCAGTCTACGTGTGGGGCGGCTGGGGCGCGCCGATCCACTAAGCACCCGATCGTGACGGACCAAACCGACACAACGAAGGGGCAGCCCGCCATTGGTGAGGCTGCCCTTTTCGGTTGCTGCCCGCGCTGCGGCGCGCGCACGCTGTTTGCCGGGCTGGCCCGGTTCGCGCCGCGCTGCCGCGCCTGCGGGCTGGACTTTGCCGCCTTCAACGTGGGCGACGGCCCGGCAGCCTTCCTCACGCTGGGCGTGGGCGGACTGGTGACGGGGCTTGCCTTGTGGCTGGAGCTCGCTTTCGAGCCGCCATGGTGGCTGCACGTGATCCTGTGGCTGCCGCTTACCGTTGGGCTGGTGATCTTATTCCTGCGCGTCAGCAAGGCCATGCTGCTGATCCGCGAATACCGCGCCGATGCGCGCGAAGTGACCAACAAGGACTTCAGGCAGGACCAGCCCGGCGGGCCAGACCAGGGGTGACCTTGCCACGGGCCGGCAACCACGCAGGAGAAGCCGATGGCTGACCGCAGACGCATTCCCATAATCGCTACCATCGTCGTTGCCGCCGCCATTGCCACGATGATCGGCCTTGGCGTGTGGCAACTGCAGCGGCGCGAGTGGAAGGAAGACCTGCTGGCGCGTTATGCTGCTGCCGCGCAGGAAACCACGCCGCTTGCCGCCCTCCCGGCTGACCCAGCCGCCAACCTCTACCGCAGCACCGCCTTCACCTGCTCCGCCGTGACCGGCTGGAACGCGATCGCCGGCCGTAATGACCGGGACCAGACCGGCTACGTCCAGATCGCCACCTGCCCCGAAGGCGAAGTGGTGGCCGGATGGTCCCAGGATCTGACGGCTCCGCAATGGGTGGGCGGCACTCTGACCGGCACCATCGCCCCCGGCGGCAACCTCGGCTGGCGCGTGGTTGCCGATCCGCCGCTGGCCGGGCTGGAAGCCAATGCGCGGCCCGATCCCGGCAGCATTCCCAACAATCACCTGGCCTATGCGGGGCAGTGGTTCTTCTTCGCGCTGACGGCGCTGGTGATTTACGTGCTGGCCTTGCGCCGCCGCTGGCGCTAACCGCACCCTCGTTATGGACTATATCTCGACCAGGGGCAGCGCACCGGCGCTGGATTTCGCAGGGGTTACGCTGGCAGGACTTGCCAGTGACGGCGGGCTTTACGTGCCGCGCGAATGGCCGCGCTTCTCTGCGGACGATATCGCCGCCATGCGCGGGCTGACTTATGTGGAGCTGGCGGTGAAGGTCATGCTGCCTTTCGTCACCCCCAGCCTGAGCGAGGACGAACTGCGCGGACTGTGCACCGCCGCCTATGGCCGCTTCGCGCACGAGGCCGTCACCCCGCTGAAGCAGTTTGACCAGCAGCACTGGCTGCTCGAACTGTTCCACGGTCCCACGCTGGCCTTCAAGGACGTGGCCCTGCAACTGCTCGGCCGCCTGTTCGAACACTTCCTGTCGAAGAGCGACGCGCACCTCACCATCGTGGGGGCCACCAGCGGCGACACCGGCTCTGCCGCCATCGATGCCGTGGCGGGGCGCGAGCGGGTGGATATCTTCATGCTCCACCCCAATGGCCGGGTCAGCGATGTGCAGCGCCGCCAGATGACCACGGTGCGCGCGCCCAACGTGCACAATATCGCCATCGACGGCACGTTTGACGACGCGCAGGCGATGGTGAAGCGCATGTTCAACGACGCCGCGATGACGGACCGTTTCCGCATCACCGCCGTGAACTCGATCAACTGGGCGCGGCTGATGGCGCAGGTGGTCTATTACTTCGCCGCCGCGCTGCAGCTGGGCGCGCCGGACCGCAAGGTAGCCTTCAGCGTGCCCACCGGCAATTTCGGGGACGTGTTCGCCGGCTATGTCGCGGCGCAGATGGGGCTGCCGGTCGAAAAGCTGATCGTGGCCACCAACGTCAACGACATCCTTCACCGCGCCCTGTCCACCGGGGACTATTCCGCCGGGACCGTGACCCCCACCGCCGCGCCGAGCATGGATATCCAGGTCTCCAGCAATTTCGAGCGGCTGCTGTTCGATGTTGGCGGGCGCGACGGGGCCGCGATGGCAGAGCAGATGCGGGGGTTCGAAAGCACGAAGGCGATGCAGCTGACCAACGCGCAGCGTGAAGGGGCGGCCGCCCTGTTCACTTCCGTGCGGTGCGACGGGGACGAGATGAACCGGGCGATGGCCTGGGCGAATGAGCATTGCGGCGAAGTGATTGACCCGCATACGGCCATTGGCCTGCACGCCGCGCGCGTGGCGGGGATCGATCCGGCGGTGCCGGTTGTTACGCTGGCGACGGCCCACCCGGCCAAGTTCCGCGATGCGGTGGAACGCGCCACCGGCCAGCGCCCGCCGCTGCCCGCGCGCATGGGCGACCTGTTCGAACGCGCCGAAAGCTATGTCCAGCTGCCGGGCGAATACGAAGCCATTGCCGCTTTCGTGGAAAGCCACGCGACCGAGAGCCGCTGATGGCCACCCTTGCGCTCCAGCCGTTGCTGATGGAGGGCGCGCCCTGGCCGGATTACGGACTGGTGGACAGCGGCCACGGGCGCAAGCTGGAACGCTATGGCCCCTACCGGTTCATCCGCCCGGAGCCGCAGGCGATGTGGAGCCCGCGCCTCACCGATTGGGACGCGCACGGGGAATTCGTGCCCGGTTCCGATGAGGATGGAGGCGGGCGCTGGCAGTTTACCAAGCCCGTGCCGGGCGAGGGCTGGCCGCTGGGATGGGAGGAAGTGCGCTTTACCGCGCAGTGCACCCCGTTCCGCCACCTGGGTTTCTTCCCCGATATGGCCCCCGTGTGGGAATGGATGCGCGGGCAACTGGCCGGCAAGGCCGATGCGCAGACATTGAACCTGTTCGGCTACACCGGCGTGGGCAGCCTCGCGCTGTCATCCTGCGGGCCGGTGACGCACGTGGATGCCAGCAAGAAATCGGTCGCCCAGGCGCGTGAGAACGCCGCGCTGGCGGGCCTTGCCGACAGGCCGGTGCGCTGGCTGGTGGACGATGCCGCCAAGTTCACCGCGCGCGAAGTGCGGCGTGGGCGGCGGTATGACGGCATCATCCTCGATCCGCCCAAGTTCGGGCGCGGGCCGGATGGCGAGGTGTGGCGGCTGGAAGAAAGCCTGCCGGGCCTCGTCACCGATTGCCGCCGCCTGCTGGATGGTGACAGCCGGTTCCTGTTCCTGACGGTTTATGCCGTGCGCATGTCCTCGCTCGCCATTGCGGGCCTGCTGGCAGAGGCGCTGGCGGACCTGCCCGGTACCATCGAACATGGCGACCTGGCCGTGCGCGAGGAGGGGGACGGCGGGCGCCTGCTGCCCACCGCAATTTTCGCCCGCTGGCGGCAGGACTGACCTCCGCACCATTCGCACGGGCGGCCGGTTTGCGTCCGCGCAATTGCGCATGGCCCGCATTCGTGCACTATCCCCGTCAGACGCAAATGGCCGGTGCTGTCCGCCAGTGAGTCGCAGATGGTTCCGGCAAGATCCTTGGGGGATTTGCCATGCTGAAACGTCGCCTGCTCGCAGCCACGGGCCTTGCCGCTGCCGCCGCCACACTGGCCATTGCACCAGCCCTTTCGCAAAGCGCCAGCCAGCCGGTCGCCCGCTACACCATGGATGCCGGGACGCTTTCGGGCATGGCGGCGATGGGCGCCAGTGCGGGTGGTAACGGGCGCGGGCCGGGGTTGGGTTCGATCATGAACATGATGCGCGGCGGCAACCAGGTGGCGCACGAACTGGTGTTGCGCCTTGGTTCCACCCGCACGCCCACCGGCGGCGCGGCGGCGGCGGACCATTTCATGCCAGCAGGCGCCGGCCTTGGCGCATCAGTCCCGCTCGTCACCCCCACGCCGACCCCGCGCGGCACGGCAACGCCGGAGCGTCCCGGCCAGCAGGAACTGCCGCGCGGCCGCTTGCTACTGTTCTGGGGCTGCGGCGAACATGCCCCGGCGGGGCAGCCGGTGATCATCGATTTCGAGCGCATGGCGCGCGGGGAAGCGCCGCCGGGGCTCTATGCCCAGGGGCTGAACCTGCCGGAAGACTGGATGATCGAGCTGGCCAATAGCACCACCTATGGCGACTGGCCCAATGCCCGCGATTCGAAAGCGGTGCCGGCCAATGCCTCGCTGCTGGGGGCGCACCGCATCGCCGGCAACTATTCGCCGGAGATCAATTTCACCCTGGCGGAAGATTTCATGCCCGCGCTGAACCCGTCCGGCGCGGATATGGCCAGTGGCGCTGTGCGGCTGACCTGGGCCAACCTCACGCAGGCCACCGGCTATTACGCCTGGGCCATCGGGGCAGGGGGCAATGACCGCGACATGGTGTGGTGGACCTCCTCCACCACGCAGGCTTTTGGCGGGCCGTTCGCGGACTGGATCAGCCCGGCGGCCGCGCGCCGATATGTCCAGGCGGGCACGCTGATGGCCCCCGGCACCACTGAATGCGTGATCCCGGCGGAGGTGAAGCAACAGGGTGGGGAGGCGATGATGACCAGCCTTTACGCCTACGGCCCACAGGTCGATTTTGCCTATCCGCCGCGCCCGGCCTCCAGCCGCACCGCCTGGCGCCCGGAATGGATCGCGCGGGTGCGGTTCCGGTCCATGGCCACGGTCATTCCCGGCATGGACATGGGCGGGGATGGCCGCTCCGGCCGCCAGTCCAGCCAGGGGCGGGACAGCGGCGCGCAGGAACCGCCGGCATCGGGCAAGCCGCCTTGCCCGCGCGGCCTGCGCGGCATTGCCCAGCGCGCGGCGGGACTGTGTGAATGAACGACCCGGCGGGCCGCTACGCCATCAGGCGGTAGCGGCCTGCAGCTCCGCCAGGAATTCGCGGATGCGCGCGGCGTTGTAGCCCAGGTCGCTCAGGCCCACTTCGCTGGTGGAACGCATGTCCACCCGGCTGGAGCCATCGACCACCGGCGTGACCTTCACGATCACGTGATCGCGGAAACGCAGGTAACCGGCATAGGCGGTCGCTTCCAGTTGCAGCCCCTGCTGGTCCACGGTGTCCACCGTCCAGCCCTTCGATTCGGCCAGCGCGCGGGCGGCGGCGAGCACTTCGGTGGGCGTCTTGTCGATCAGCACCGGTGCCATGTCCGGGTAGCCTTCGCGGTGGGCGGCCTTCCATTGTTCCACATTGTCGAACGGGATCAGGTTGTCCGCGCGCACCTGCCACACGGTGAACTGCGGCGGATTGTCCACGTTGGTGGTGATGTCGTGCAGCGCCGGGGCAGCGCCGGCGGGGCGGATCACCGCGAAGTAAATGACCCCCACCAGCGCGGCGGACAGCACAAGGCCCGCCAGCGGCTTGGCCTTCGCGCCGGTCTTGCGCACCACGGCGATGATCAGCGCCAGCAGCGACAGGACCGCGAGCACCGCGGCGGGGATCAGCATGGTCATAAAGCCGATGAAGCCCGGCAGCTTGCCGATGATGTCATATCGGGCCAGCGTCAGGGAAACGAGGCCGATGGCGATGGCCAGGATCGCCCCGCCCAGCACGAAATTGCCCAGCCATCCCTGCCAGCGCGGCACGGCGCGGCCTGCGCCAGGTGCTGCGTCCGCAATCGTGGCATCGCCGGGCGGCAGGTCTTCGGGGGTGGTGGCCATCGACTGATCCTCTTTCCCTGATGTTTTCGCGGCGGATTGTGGTCACAATGCCTGGCCAAGGTCAACCGGCGGGTCATGCTGGACCAAATGCCGTGTCTTGCCCGCGCCCGGCGCCGCCTGCCTTGAGGCAAACGCTTGCCAAGTGCGCCCGGCAGTGCCATCGGCGCGGCATGGCCGACAGCCTCATCCTCGAACTCGCCGATTTCGTGCACCAGGTGCACACCGGCATCTATTCCGAAGAAACCGGCCAGCCGCAGCCGCTGCAATTCACTGTGCAGGTCAGGCTGGCGGTGGAGGATCATTACGATCCCGATACGCCGCTGGAAGCGTCCAAGAACTACATGGACCTGAAGTTCGCCTGTTCGGAAGGCCTCGGCACCACGCATTACAAGCTGATCGAGGCGGTGGCCGATCACGTGGCCGAAACGCTGTTCCTGCAGGATGCGCGGGTGGAGCAGGTCAGCGTGAAGATCGTCAAGCTGGCCTTGTCCGAAGCGGACGAGAAGATCGGCATCACCCTGGTGCGCGAGCGGCGCTGATGGGCCAGCAGGTCATGCAGGTTTACGGCCTCCCGGCTGAACCGCTTGATGCTGCCGACGTGTTCCATGACCGCGTGGCCCCGATGCTGCTGGACGCGATCTCGCAGCTGGAGCGCGAATCCGACCTTGTCGTGCTGTTCGAACCCGCCGGGCCGGACCACCGCGCGTGGCGCAGCGCCGTGGTGCAGGACCTGGCGCGCGCCGCCGCCCCCAACTGGCGCTGCAACGCGCTGGTCGCCGCACGCGATGCTGACGTTACCGAAGTGCTCGGCTACCTTGCCGCCGCGCCGGGGGTGACGGGGCAAATGCTGGTTTTGGATGGCGCAAGCGCGCCGCAATCCCTAGATTAGCCCGCGATGTCGTGTGCCAAGCCTCTTGTCGATGCCTTCAACCGCCGGGTGTCCTACCTGCGCCTGTCGGTGACCGACCGGTGCGATCTGCGCTGTTCCTACTGCATGCCCGAACGCATGACCTTCCTGCCCAAGAAGGACGTGCTGAGCCTGGAGGAACTGCACAAGCTGGCCCTGGGCATGATCGATCGGGGCATCACCAAGATCCGCCTGACCGGCGGGGAGCCGCTGGTGCGGCGCGACGTGATGGAACTGATCGCCGCGCTGGGCCGCAAGATCGGTGACGGGCTGGACGAACTTACCCTCACCACCAACGGCACGCAGCTGGCCCAGTTTGCCGACGGCATTGCCGCCGCCGGGGTCAGGCGGATCAACGTCAGCCTCGACACGATGGATGGCGATCTGTTCCACCAGCTTTCCCGCCGCGACAAGCTGACGGACGTGCTGCAGGGCATCGCCGCTGCGAAGGAGGCGGGCCTCAAGGTCAAGATCAACACCGTGGCGCTGAAGGGTCTGAACGAGGAGGAGATTCCTTTCCTCGTCGAATGGGCGCATGCCCAGGGCCATGACATGACGCTGATCGAGGTCATGCCGCTGGGCGAGGTGGATGGCGAACGAGTGGACCACTACCTGCCGCTGCCCGCCGTGCGCGACCGGCTGGAGGAGCGCTTCACGCTCGAAGAGAGCGACCACCGCACCGGCGGCCCGTCACGCTATGTGCGGGTCAGGGAAACGGGCGGCCTGCTGGGCTTCATCACCCCGCTGACCAACAATTTCTGCGCCAGCTGCAACCGCGTGCGGGTGACGGCCACGGGCGAGCTTTACGCCTGCCTCGGCGGGGCGGAGAAGGTGGACCTGCGCGCCGCGCTGCGTTCGGACGATCCCGATGGCCAGCTCGCCGCCGCGCTGGACGAGGCCATGCGTATCAAGCCCGAACGCCACCATTTCCGCATCGAACAGGGCGCCGCGCCCGCGCAGCCGCGCCACATGTCGATGACCGGGGGCTGACATGGTGGTGAAGCTGGTCTTCCTCGGCAAGCTGGCCGATCTTGCCGGCGTGGACGAAATGCAGCTTGCCGCCCCGCTGGACTGGGCCGGCCTGCTGGCGGCGCTGCCCGCGCCTGTGGCACAGGCGCTGCAAGGCCCGCGCACCCGCATTGCCGTGAATGGCGACCTGCTGGCCGACAAGGCCGCACTGGCAGCGGGCGAGGGCGATGAAGTGGCCCTGCTTCCCCCGGTCAGCGGGGGCTGACATGGCTGCCGACGTTCGCCTGCTGGACCACGCCTTCGATCCCGCTGCCGAAACCGCCGCCTTCGGCGCGGCGCACCGGGGCTTTGGCGGGCTCGCCAGTTTCGTGGGCGAAGTGCGCGCCGATGGCGACGTGGAGGCGCTGGAACTGATCCATTACGAGCGGATGACGCTGAAGGGCATGCAGCAGCTTGCCGCCAGCACGCTGGATCGCTTCGGCCTGATGGGCCTGATGATCATTCACCGCAGCGGGGTGATGCTGCCGGGCGAGCCTATCGTGCTGGTGGCCGCCGCCGCCCGCCACCGGCGCGGGGCGATCGATGCGGTGGATTTCGCGATGGATCACCTGAAATCCGACAGCTGGTTCTGGAAGCGCGAGAAGCGCGCGGGGCAGTGGACCTGGATCGAACCGCGCGAACAGGACCACGCCGATCTGGCGCGCTGGACGGATGCTGCCCGGCAGGTTTGACCTGCATCAAAGCGTCCCGGCACGAATCGGCACATACAAGCCTCACGAACTTGATCGGAGGTTTGGATCATGGCCCAGAAGCTCAACCGCACGGCAATCGAAGCCCATGCCGATGTGCATGCCTTCCCGCCCAAGGTTGCCGAGGCTGCTCCTGCCCATGTTGTAGACCGCAGTTTTGAACTGCCCGCCGGGCTCTATGGCGCAACGGTTGCCTGTTACCTAGGCTTTCTGGGCCTGACGGCATCGGCTTTCGGCAATCCCGAACTGATCCTGCCGATGGTCATCTTTGCATTCTTCATCGTGGCAGGGTTCGGCGTGCCGACCATCTGGGCAAAGCTCGTGCCGGACTCTTCCATCAGGTCGAAAGGCTGGAACCTGTTCCAGCGTGACGGCATCAAGACCCTTACGGGGCACAACACCGCAGGCGAAGCGACAGTGCAGGTTCTGATCCTCCCAGCACTGATTGTCGCTTGGGGCGTGGCGGTTGTGACCATTGCCGCCCTGGTGCGGTAAACCCACGGCACGCGAATTGGGTTTGCCCACACGTGCCCCGTGAAAGCGCGGGATCGGTTCCGGCCGGTCCCGCGCACATTTTTCTGGAGTCGTGGCGGAAGGCGCGGTGCCCGGCGGGGCGGCGCGCATTTCCTGCTCGTGGCCTTCAGTTGCCGATCGTGCCGCCGATCCGGGCGACGGCGGCGTTCTCCGCCTGCACCAGTGCGTTCGCCTCGGCACTGGCGGAGCTGATGACGGCTAGGTCCTGCCCGGCGTTTGATGCATCGACCATGATCCGGTCGAGATCAGCTAGCGCAATCATCACCTCGCTGCGTTTCGATTCGAGCACGGCCAGCGCCACCTGCGCCACGGACCATGCCTCGCTTCCCATGGCGGCGCCCCGCGCGGCATTGGCGGCACGGGTGGCGGCGGCCACTTCACCTTCGAACGCGGCATGGCCGCTGCGCACCCGCTGCATCAGGCTATCCACCTGCATCACGGTTTCCGGTGACGGCGGGGCAGGTGGAGCCGGCGGCGCGGCAATGGTGCCCTGCACCCGCTCCGCATCGCGAATCGCAAGGCTGGGGAAATCGCCCGTGCTGGCGCAGGCCGCCAGAAAAAGTGGGGCGGTGAGGGCGAAAGCGGTGGAAACGGCGCGGTCCATGCGGCATAGCCTTAGCGAGCGGCCCGGAGAGTTTCCAGCACGGCCTGTTTTCCAGCGTGCGGCAGCCAAAAAGCCATGCCTCGCCGGTTGACATGCCAGGCCACCTCACGTATCGGCGCCCCACTTGGCGGTGCCCTTGTGGCGCCTTTTTTGTCATTGTGGTGGGGTCATCCCACGGCCGTGACAACAGTTGAAACGAAAAGAGAGCACCATGTTCGCAGTCGTGCGCACGGGCGGCAAGCAGTATCGCGTTGCCGAAGGAGACAAGATCGCGGTTGAGAAGCTGGCTGGTGAAGCCGGTGATACGATCGTGCTGGGCGATGTCCTGCTGGCCGGCGAAGGTGCCGACCTGGCGGACGTGTCCAAGGTGACCGTTTCGGCGGAAATCATCGCCCAGGCGAAGACCGAAAAGGTCATCGTCTTCAAGAAGCGTCGTCGTCACAACTATCGCCGCAAGAACGGCCACCGCCAGCAGATGACCCTGCTGCGCATCGTGGGCGTGGGCGAAGGCAAGAAGGCCGCGCCGAAGAAGGCTGCTGCCGAAGCTGCCCCGGCCGCTGAAGCTGCTCCCGCAGCCAAGAAGCCTGCCGCGAAGAAGCCGGCTGCCAAGAAGGCCGCCGCAGAGTAACAGTTTATCCCGGCGCTGGCCCATCGGCCCCCGGACAGGAATACGGAGTAAGTCGCAATGGCACATAAGAAAGCTGGCGGTTCGTCGCGCAACGGTCGCGATTCGGCTGGTCGTCGCCTCGGCGTGAAGAAGTTCGGCGGTCAGGAAGTGATCGGCGGCAACATTCTCGTGCGCCAGCGCGGCACCAAGTTCTACCCGGGCGCCAACGTGGGCATCGGCAAGGATCACACCTTGTTTGCCCTCGTCGCCGGCCGCGTGCGCTTCCATATTGGCAAGCTCGGCCGCCAGTACGTGGCCGTGGATATGCCGGCCGAAGCCGCAGAATAACCGGATGATTCGATGAAGGGGTCATCCAACGGGATGGCCCCTTCCGGATAGCGAGAAGCACCGGAAAACGTGGAAGGAGATGGGGCCGACCCGTCTCCTTTTTTGATTCTCCTTCGCAACATCACCGTCACGCAGCGCGGGTAAGGGCCGCGACGGGACGAGCCGAGGAGATTACCCATGTTCATGCGCACGCAGCGGCTGTTCCTGCGGCCGCCTTTCCCGGAAGATTGGCGCCAGCTCTATCACGGCATCAACGATGCCGGGGTGGTGCGCATGCTCGCCCGCGCGCCGTGGCCCTACATGCCCGAAGATGCCCAGGATTACTGTTCAGCCGAGCGCGATCCGCGCGACGTGCGGTTGGCCGTTGCCCTGCCTGGTGCCGATGGTGCGCCGCTGATCGGGCAGATCGGCCTCGATTGCAGCGAGGCCGTGCCCGAAGTCGGCTACTGGATCGCGCGCGGTTACCGCGGGCAAGGCTATGCCACCGAAGCCCTGCACGGTGTCCTGGAGATTGCCCGGATGCTGGGCGTGCGGCGGGTGCAGGCGGGCCACTACCTCGATAACCCGGCCAGTGGCGCGGTGCTGAAGAAGGCAGGCTTCGTTGAAACCGGCGAAGTGCGGCCTACCCATGCGCTGGGTCGTGGCGGCCAACTCGTGCTGACGCGCCGCTATGCGCTGGACCTGGCGGATGGCGACGGGGCGGGAGACATGGACTGCTGCCCGAAGGACAACCGCAAGCCCGCGTGATCGCAGATGGACCGGCACGGCCCGATCACCGGACGGCTTGCCGTGGCGCTGCCGGCCGCTAAGGTTCGGGGCCACGGGGCCGTTCGCGCACCGGTTTTGGAGTTGCCGCCACCAATGTCGATCAGACGCAGGCTCTCGCCCGAGGAAAGCCGCGCCGCCGCGCTCGATGCCGCGCGCGCGCTGCTGATCGAGGCGGGGCCGCAGGCGGTGACGCTGAAGGCCGTGGCCACCCGCATCGGCCGCACCCACGCCAACCTGCTGCACCACTTCGGCTCTGCCGCGGGCCTGCAGAAGGCGCTCGCCGCGCACATCGCCGGCACGGTGTGCGACGCGGTGAGCGATGCTGTGCGGGTGGAACGGTCCAGCGGCGGCGCTCCCCGGCAGGTGGTGGACCTGACCTTCGATGCCTTCGACAAGGAAGGCGGCGGCGCGCTGGCCAGCTGGATGCTGCTGTCCGGCAACGAGGACGCGCTGGACCCCATTGTCGAGACGATCCACCAGCTGGTGGACGAACTGCACCCGCAGGAGCTGGGTCACGGCGCGGACCGCACCATGCACGAGGCGACCTATACGCTCGTCCTGCTGGCGCTGGGCGATGCGATCATGGGAGACCGGCTGGCCGAATCGCTGCAGGTGGACCGCGCCACCGCGCGCACGCGGGCAACGGCCATGATCGCTGCCTCGCTCTCCGCCATGCAGGGCAAGCGGGGCTAGGCCTGCGCCCTAAACCCCGGCGGCGGCGATCCATGCGGGCAGGCAGCTTGCGGGAATGTCCTCCAGCCGCAGGTGATCGACTGCCAGCCCCAGCGCGGGATAGGCGGCCTTGCGCCGTTCCTCGCGCGACTGGTCCAGCGGCACCACCACCAGCCGCCGGTTGACCTTGCTGCGCCAGTTCATCCGCGCGGTGTTTTCCTGCCCGACGTAGCAGCCCTTGGTGAAGCTGACGCCGTTCATTTCCACCGCGTTGGTTTCCAGCCACAGCACATCGGCCATTTCCGCCCTGCCTTCTGGCACGCCCAGCGCCAGGCGATGCGCCAGCCAGGCGTCGTCGGCAACGTCGTCCGTCGGCGAAGAAGGGCCGATCCAGCGGTGGCCCAGCGCGGGCAGGCGCGGATCGGCCACGCCATCGGCCCCGTCAGTACTCCAGAACACGCCCAGCGTTTCGTCCCGCGCAATCGCCAACTGGCGGCGCAGGCGATACATCGACAGGCGCTTGACCAACTCATCCGCCGCCGCTGCCTCGCAATCGAGCAGCAGGTCCGCGCCATCGGCCCAGACGAGGAAATCGAACAGGTGCTTGCCTTGCGCGCTCAGCAGCGCGGCATAGCAGGGCAGGGGTCCGGCAACGTCATTAGTCACCAGTCCTTGCAGAAACGTGGAGGGGCTTTCCCCTTCGGCTGTGGGCGAAATGCGGACTATGGCGCGCGTGAACAGGCGGTTTGCGGTCATGGGTGACAGATAAGGGCGCGGCTCGCTAAGGGGAAGGGATGACCACGAATCTCACCATCCGCCGCCCGGACGATTGGCACGTACACCTGCGGGACGGGGCCATGCTGGCCGGCGTCATCGGCCACACGGCGCGCCGGTTTGCCCGCGCCATCGTGATGCCCAACCTCACCCCGCCGGTGACGGACGTTGAACGCGCAGTAGCCTACCGCCAGCGGATCCTGGACGCGGTGCCTGCGGGCATGAGCTTCACTCCGCTGATGACGGCCTACCTGACGGACAACAGCGACCCGGCAGAACTGGTTCGCGGCCATGCAGAGGGCGTGTTCACCGCCGCCAAGCTCTATCCCGCCGGCGCGACGACCAATTCAGCGAGCGGCGTCACCGATATCCGCAACATCTACCCCGTGCTGAAGGCGATGGCCGATGCGGGGATGCCGCTGTGCGTGCACGGCGAAGTGACCCACGCCAGCGTGGACGTGTTTGACCGGGAAGCTGTGTTCATCGAACAGGTGATGCGGCCGCTGCTGCGCGAAATTCCGGCCCTCAGGGTGATTTTCGAACACATCACCACGGAAGAAGCGGTGGAGTTCGTGGAAGGCGCGGGCGATAACGTGGCCGCCACCATCACCCCGCAGCACCTGCACATCAACCGCAATGCCATGCTGGTGGGCGGGATCCGTCCGCACATGTACTGCCTGCCGGTTGCCAAGCGGGAGAAGCACCGGCTGGCGCTGCGTCGCGCGGCCACCAGCGGCAACCCCAAGTTCTTCCTCGGCACCGACAGCGCCCCCCATGCGCGGGAGACGAAGGAGGCGGCCTGCGGCTGCGCGGGCATCTACAATTCGCCCTTCGCGCTGGAAAGCTACCTCGCCGTGTTCGAGGAAGAAGGCGCTATCGGCCGTTTCGAGGATTTCGCCAGCCGCTTTGGCCCGGCCTTCTACGGCCTGCCGGTGAACGAGGACACGGTGACGCTGGAGCGGGTCGCGACAGAAGTCCCCGCTGCGATCAATGTGGGCGCGGCGGAACTGGTGCCGTTCCACGCGGGCGAGACGCTGAATTGGCGGTTGGTTGATTAACCTGCCGCAGCCGTGGCAGCAGCAGCCTTGCGGCGGCCACGCAGCAAGGCCCAGCTGAACAGCCCCACCGCCACCCAGATCAGCACGAAGCAGGCTGCCTGCGCCGGTTTCAACTCCTCGCCAAACACGGTGAGGCCGATGATGAACACCGCCGTGGGGGAAAGGAACTGCAGGAAGCCCACCACGGTGTAGGGCAGCATCCGCGTGGCGCTGGCGAACATCACCAGCGGCACGGCCGTCATCACCCCGCTGGCTGCCATGGCGATGGCCTGTGGCCAGCCCTGCGCCATCGCGCTGCCTTGCGGGCTGGCGGCATACCAGGCGGCCACCCCCAGCGAGAGCGGCATCAGGATCAGCGTTTCCATCGTCAGGCCGGTCAGCGGCCCGGCATCCACGTTCTTGCGCAGCAGGCCATAGAGGCCGAAGGTGACCGCGATCGCCATGCTCAGCCACAAGGTCGTCAGCGCGCCCAGCGCCAGCGCGCCGACGCCGACCGAGGCGAGCGCCACCGCGCTCCATTGCAAGCGGTCCAGCCGTTCGCCCAGGAACACCATGCCCAGCATCATCATCATCAGCGGCAGGATGTAATAGCCAAGGCTGGCGGCATAGACGTGCTCGGTCTGGATGGCGGCAACGTAGAGGAACCAGTTCACCGCGATCAGGACCGAAGTGCCCAGTAGTGTCAGCATCGGTCGCCGGCTCTTCAGCACGCGGGCAAATTCGCCAAAACCGCCGGTCCAGGCGATCACGCCCAGGCATAGCGGCAAAGTGAAGATCAGCCGCCAGGCAACGAATTCCAGCGCCGGCACATCGTGCACCAGCAGCAGGTATAGCGGCATCAGGCCCCAGAAGACGTGGGCGATCAGGCCGTAGGCGAGGCCGCGCTTCTGGTCTTGGGCTGCGGAAGTCATGCCCCCTGCTAGTCGCGTTAAGGCGGCTTTGGCAATTGGCTGCTATCGCGCAGGCGATGATTGCGCCGTCATTCCGCCTTGCCATCCTCCTGCCTGTCGCGGGCCTTGCCCTGCTGGCGGCGGGGTGCGGCGATGGGGCGGCGGACAGGGCCGCGTCCGCGCCCGACCATTCGGACCCGATGATGAGCGCGGCCCTGCAGGAACAGATCATGGTCGATCCCGACATGGTCAGCCGCAACGGGGCCAACCAGGTGGCCGCCGTGCCCGACGGGATCGGGGCGATTCCCCGCCCGGACGTTGGCAGCGAAGCGGCACGGGCCGCGCGGGCGGAGGCGGAGGAAATGGTCGGCGGGGCCAGTGCCATGCGCCGCGCCCCCGCGCCGCAGCGGGTGGATGGCAGCCTGCCGCCCGAAGCCGCGCTGTCTGTCGCCTCGCGCGCGGCTACCAGCGGGAGTGCGGGCCAGCGCAATTGCGCGGCCAATGCGCAGTTTTCGGCCCGCTGGGCGGCGCTGATGCCGCCGGCCTTCCCGGTCTATCCGCGCGGCAACGTGCTGGAAGCGGCGGGCAACGATGCGGCCGGCTGCGCGCTGCGGGTGGTCAACTTTGCCACCGCCGTCAGCGTGGCCGACGTGATGGACTTCTACCACACCCGCGCCGCCGCCGCCGGGTTCACCGTGCAGCACGTGGTGCAGGGCGGGGACAACGTGCTGGGCGGATCGGGCAGGAACGGCGCCAGCCTGATGGTCTTCGCCCGCGCGGTGGATGGCGGGCTGACCACGGTGGACCTGGTCACCTCCGGGCGCTGATGGCCTAGAGGTTGAACCCCACGCCCACGCTGGCGCGCGGCTGTTCCATCTCGCTGCTGGCCACGGGATAGGCGCAGTAATCGGCGGCATAATAAGCCGCCGGGCGGTGGTTGCCGGAATAGCCGATGCCGCCGAACGGCTGGCTGCTGCTGGCCCCGTTGGTGGGCCGGTTCCAGTTGACCACGCCCGCGCGGATATTGGCCCAGAAGCGGTTGTACTGTTCGGGCGTGCCGCCGATGAGGCTGGCCGAAAGGCCGAAGCGGGTGGCATTGGCCTGGGCAATCGCCTCGTCGAAATCATCGACGCGGATCACCTGCAGCAGCGGCCCGAACAGTTCCACATCCGGCTTTTCCTTCATCCCGGTCACGTCCACGATGCCGGGAGTGATGAAGGGCAGGTCATCGTTGGGGCGGCGCATGTGCAGGATGGCCTTGCCGCCGTTGGACAGGAAATAGAGGTAGCTTTCGGTCAGCTGGTCAGCCGTGGGGTTATCGATCACCGGGCCCATGAAGGGCTGCGGATCGTCAAACGGCGCGCCCACGATCATGGCGCCCGTCAACCGCTTCACCTCGCCCATCACGGCATCGTACATGCCTTGCCGGATGATCAGGCGGCGCGCGGCGGTGCAGCGCTGGCCGGCACTGGTGAAGGCGCTCTGGATCACCAGCGCGGCGGCATCTTCCACCTTGGGCGTGTCCCACACCACCAGTGGGTTGTTGCCGCCCATTTCCAGCGCCAGGATCTTGCCCGGATCGGAGGCGAGCCGCTTGTTGATGGCAATGCCCACCTGCGCCGAACCGGTGAACAGAACCCCGTCCACATCCGGGTGGGCGACCAGCGCCTTGCCTTCGTCCGGCCCGCCGATCAGCACCTGCACGATGTCAGCGGGAATGCCAGCCTTGCTGAAATAGCTCATCAGCCGCACGCCCACCGCCGGGGTCTTCTCGCTCGGCTTCAGGATCACCGCGTTGCCGGCGATGAGGGCGGGGACGATGTGGCCGTTGGGCAGGTGCGCGGGGAAGTTGTACGGGCCCAGCACCGCCATGATCCCGTGCGGCTTGTGGCGCACCGCGGTGCTGCCTTGCAGCCCTGCATCGCGCCGCTTCTGGCCGGTCCGTTCGGCATAGGCGGAAATGGAGATGTCCACCTTGGCGATGACCGTTTCCACTTCGGTCCGCGCTTCCCACATGGGCTTGCCGGTTTCCCGCGCGATCAATTCGGCAAAGGCTTCCAGGTCGTTGCGCACTTCGTTGGCGAAGCGGCGAACCAGTTCCACCCGGTTGGCCAGCGGCAGTGCGGCCCAGGCCGGCCAGGCGCGCCGCGCACGGGCCACGGCGGCATCCACGTCGCCATGTTCGCCGCGCCAGAGCTCCGCGCCGGTGGCGGGCTCAAAGGAAACCAGCACGGGGGTGGACACGGGAAATTACTCTCCAGAAGGCAGGTATTTAATGCGTTGCATCGTGCAGACCATTACTTGGCGCTGCCGTCAATATGGTGATCGACGAGGGTTAATTCCGCCATCCACCACAGGTCAGGGCAAGGGGGCGTGGCCGCTCGGCACCGGTGGTTCACCCAGGGCGTTGCCGAGTTGCCGGATGGCGGCAACCTTTGCCTCCAGAACGGACCAGTCGTCCCGTTCGGCAATGGCGGCCCAGATGGCTTCCACCTCGTCGATCAACAGGGCTTCGGGCTCCTCTCGCTGCCAATGCGCATCGTCCTCGCCCTGCGGCTGGTAGCCTTGCAGCGCATCTGCCAGCGGGCCTTGCGCATGGCGGCCAAAGCGATGGCGGTGGAAGAAGGCGAAGGGGCCGGTCTGGCTTTCGCGCATGGTCACCTCTGCCGCCGCGATCAGTGCCCCGTCATTCTCCAGCCCGCGCGGCTTAACGCCCAGCCGCCAGCAGAAACGGTGCACCATGCTGTTCTCATAGCAGGGGCCATAGCGGTCCAGCGCGGCGATCAGCGGCTCGGCCTCCACCAGCGGGCGCAGGGCCACGGCCAGCTGGCCCAGGTTCCAGCGGATCGCTTCGGGCTGGCGGCCAAAGGCGTAGAGGCCGGACTCGTCGAAATAGGCGGCGGTAAAGGCCGGGTCCCACCGGGGCAGCCAGCGCCACGGGCCGTAATCGAAGCTTTCCCCGGTCACGTTCATGTTATCGGAATTGAGCACACCGTGGACGAAGCCGGCCACCATGTAGCTGGCGGCAAGGTCGGCCAGCCGCTCCACCGCCAGGTGCAGCAGGCGCACGGCCGGCTCGTCCCGCCCCGGCGCATCGGCCGGCGGCGGCGGGCCGGGGAACCGGGTGAGCGCGTAATCGACCAGCGCGGCGAGGTTGTCCTTCTCCCCCAGCGCGGCGAGGCGCTGGAAGGTGCCGATGCGGATATGCCCGTGCGACAGGCGGGTGAGCACGGCGGAGCGGGTGGGGCTGGGTTCGTCCCCGCGCCACAGCTCCTCACCCGTTTCCACCACGGCAAAGGTCTTGCTGGTATAGACGCCCAGCGCCTCCAGCATTTCGGTCGCCAGGATCTCGCGCACCGCGCCCTTCAGCGTCAGTCGGCCATCGGCGGTGCGGCTGTAGGGCGTGCGGCCCGATCCCTTGGTGCCAAGGTCCAGCAGACGGCCATCCGCATCGCGCAACTGGGCAAACAGGAACCCGCGCCCGTCACCGATATCCGGGTTGTAATGGCGGAACTGGTGTCCGTGGTAACGCAGCGCAAGCGGCGCGGGCAGGTTGTCGGGCAATGGCACGAAGCGTGAAAAGTGGCCTGTAAACTCTTCATCCGTCAGCGAATCCAGTCCCGTGGCCCTGTCCCACCGGCGGTTGCGGAAGCGCAGCTGATGGCGCGGAAATTCGGCGGCTTTCACCGCGTCCCCGATCCAGTCGGAAATGCTGAGGATTTGCGGGTCTGCCCTGTAGGCGGTCACTTGCGGTTCGGCGCGCATCTGCCATTAGTGGCCCCGGCAAGGCCGCGGCGCAAGGTGCGCGGCCAGATGGGGTACGAAGATCCAGCATGACCACGCAGGCATTTCAGGACGGATTCTGGCACAGTGCCGACGGCCTGAAGCTGCATTACCGGGACTATCCCGGCCGGGCTGGCCGGCCCGCGCTGCTCTGCATCCCCGGCCTTACCCGCAATGCCCGCGATTTCGAGCCGCTGGCAGATGCCTTCGCGGGCGAATGGCGGGTGATCGCGGTGGACCTGCGCGGGCGGGGGGACAGCGATTATGCGCGCGATACCTCCACCTATGTGCCGGCAACCTACGTGGCGGACGTCGCTAATCTGCTGGACGAGTTGCAGCCCGGCCCGGTGGTCAGCATCGGCACCTCGCTGGGCGGGATCGTCTCGGTCCTGCTGGCCAATGCGCGGCCGCAGGCCTTTGCCGGCATGGTCATCAACGATATCGGCCCGGTGATCGAGGCTGCGGGCCTTGCCCGTATCCGCGATTACGTGGGGCAGGGGGGCAATTATCCCACCTGGATGCACGCCGCGCGCGCGCTGAAGGACAACAGCAGCCACGTCTATCCCACGTTCAAGATTGCCGACTGGCTGCGGCTGGCCAAGCGGCTGATGGTCCTGACAGGCGGCGGGCGCATCGGCCTTGATTACGACATGCGCATTGCCGAGCCGCTGCTGGCCGCGGGCGATGTCCCGGCGGGTGACCTGTGGCCCGCGTTCAAGGCCCTGCCGCCGGTGCCCAAGCTGGTGTTGCGCGGCGCGCTGTCAGACCTGCTGTCCGCCGAAACGCTGAAGGCGATGAAGCGCGAAATGATCAACACCGACGTGCTGACCGTGCGCCGCGTGGGCCACCCGCCCACGCTGGAAGAGGCGGAAGCCCGCGCCGCCATCGCCGCCCTGCTGGAGAAAGTGGCATGACGGCCAAGACCCCGCGCATCCTGCACCTGCATTCCACCTTCGATCCCGGCGGCAAGGAAGTGCGCTGCGCCCGGCTGATCAACGCTTTCGGCAAGGAGGCCGAGCACGCCATCGTTTCCGGTGACCTGGAACGGCGCGGCGCGGCCAGCCTCATCAGCCCGAAGGTGAAGGTCAGCTGGCCGAAGTTCCCCTCGCTGCAAGGCCGGCCCACGCCGGGGCGGCTCAACAAGCTGGCTGCCGCCATGGCCGGGTATGACCTCATCTGCACCTACAACTGGGGCGCGATCGACGCGGTGATGGCGCACACCCTGTTTGCCGACGTCTACAAGCTGCCCCCGCTGGTCCACCACGAGGACGGCTTCAACGAGGACGAGGCAGGCGCCCTCAAGCGGCGGCGCAACTGGTATCGCCGCATTGCCCTGGGCCGCACGGCGGCGCTGGTGCTGCCATCGCGCAACCTGGAACGCATCGCGCTGGACCAGTGGCAGCAGCCGCGCACCCGCGTGCGGCGCATCGCCAACGGGATCGACACCCGCGCATTTGCCGCAGTGCCCCGGCGCGATGCGCTGCCCGGCCTGATCAAGCGCAAGGATGAATTCTGGATCGGCACGCTGGCGGGCCTGCGCGCGGTCAAGAACCTGGGCGCGCTGGTGCGGGTGATCGCCCGGCTGGAGCCGGACTGGCACCTCGTCATCGCCGGGGAAGGGCCGGAACGCGCCGTGCTGGAACAGCAGGCCATCGCGCTGGGGGTGGAGGACCGGGTGCACCTGCCCGGTTTCATCGACAAGCCGGAAAAGCTTGTCGGCCTGTTCGACATTTTCGCGCTTTCCTCCCACTCCGAGCAGTTCCCCATTTCCGCGGTGGAAGCGATGGCGGCGGGCCTGCCGGTGGTGGCCCCGCGCGTGGGTGACCTGCCGGACATGGTGGCCAGCGAGAATGGTCCGCTGCTCTACGATGCCGGGGACGAGGAGGCGCTCTATCGCATCCTGTGGGACCTGACCGGCCGCCGGGCGGACTGGAAGCGGATCGGCCAGGCCAACCGTGACAAGGCGCGGGCCGAATACGATGCGCGCGGGATGGAGGACCGCTACCGCGCGCTGTACTGGGGCCTGATGGGCCGCAATCGCCCGCAGTAAGGGCGCGCTTCACCTTCATCGCCGGTTCACCCGTCGGGGGACAGGTTCGATTCATCAATTGAATTGCCGCGCTGCACCGCTTAACAGCGCGGCCAACCGGTTTTCCTTTTTTCTGCAGAAGAACGTGGCGACAACTCCGAACGATCCCGAAAAGGCCAGCAAGGCCGACAAGCAGCGCGAACTGGAACAGCAGGTGCTGATGCGCGAGGTCGACGAGGCCGTGCGCACGGACGAGATGGTCAGCGCCTGGCGCCAGTACGGCCTGCCGGTGATCGGCGGCGTGCTGCTGGGCCTGGCTGCTTTCGGCGGGTACCTGTGGTACCAGCACAGCCAGAACACCGCGCTGGAGGAACAGGCCGAGGCGCTGGTTCAGGCGATGGACGAATTGAACGCGGGCAACCTCACCGTGGCTGACCGCGAACTGGCCGCCATTGGCGATGATCCCGACAACAGCCCCGCCGTGCGCGCATCGGCCAACATGTTCCGCGCCGGGATTGCCCTGCAGGAAGAACGGCTTGACGATGCCGTGGCCCTGTATGACCGGGTGGCCAATGACGAGAACGCCCCCAAGGCCATGCGCGATGCCGCGCTGGTGCGTCTGGTGAGCGCGAATTTTGACCGGATGGACAAGCAGGTGGTGATCGATCGCCTGGGGCCGCTGGCAGTGCCGGACAGCGCGTGGTTCGGCAGCGCGGGCGAACTGGTCGCGCACGCCTACCTTGAACAGGGCAAGGCCGACCAGGCCGGGCCGCTGCTGGTGCAGATCGCGCAGGACGAGAAGGTGCCTGAAACGCTGCGCGCCCGCGCGCGCCAGCTGGCCGGGCATTACGGGTTCGATGCGATCGAGGATGTGAACGAACTGGTGGCCGACGTGCCGGCCGAAGGCGAAACGGCCGATGCTGCGGCGACGGCCAGCCCCGCGCCCGCCCCGGCAGCCGAGTGAGACAGGACCAGATGATGCCCAAGACCAGCCGATTTGCGCGCCCGCTTTCGCTGACGCTCGCCGCTGCCCTCGCGCTGTCTCTTGGTGCCTGTGGCACCTTCGGGGGCGGGGGTGATGACGAGCCGGTGACCCCCACCGTGGGCAACCGCATCCCGATCCTCTCCCGCGTGGCGCAAACGGTGGAAGCCGATCCGCTGCTGGCCAACGTGGCCGTGGTCATTCCCCCGGCCGAAGCGAATGCCGACTGGCCGCAATCCGGCCGCAACGCCGCCAAGGTGACGGGCCACGTGGCACTGGCCGCGACGCCTGCACGCGCCTGGACGGCGCAGGTCGCCGGCACCACCAGCTCGCGCCGCCTGGCCGCCGCGCCGGTGGTTGGCGGGGGCAAGCTGTTCGTGGTGGACACCGCGGGCGTGGTCTACGCATTTGCCGCCGATACCGGGCGCAGCGTGTGGCAACACCGCATCCAGGTTTCGGGCGACCTGCGCGATGCCACCTTCGGCGGCGGGGCAACCTTCGCCGATGGCAAGGTCTTCGCCACCAGCGGCACGGGTGACGTGGTGGCGCTGAACGCGGAGACGGGCGAGGAACTGTGGCGCAAGAAGCCCGCCGGCCCGCTGCGCGGATCCCCCACCGTGGCCTTCAACGCGGTCTACGTGATGACGCAGGACAACCAGGTCCACGCGCTGAACGTGAGCGATGGCGAACCGATCTGGTCGGACGTTGCCGCCGCCAACCAGTCTGGCGTGTTCGGCGTGGCTGCACCTGCTGCCGGGCAAGGCTCGATCATCACCGGCTATTCCAGCGGCGAAGTGGTTGCCTACCGTTATGAAAACGGCCGCGTGCTGTGGTCGGACGCGCTGGCCCGCACTTCCGTCGCCACCGAAGTGGGCGCGCTGACCGACGTCGACGCCGATCCCATCGTATCCAACGGCCAGGTGTTCGCGCTGGGGCAGGGCGGGCGCATGGCCGCTTACGAACTGACCAGCGGCCAGCGCATCTGGGACCTGACGCTGGCGGGTATTTCCACCCCGGCGCTGGCCGGGGAATGGATTTTCACGCTGACCGACGATGCCCGCCTGCTGGCCATTGCCCGCAGCACCGGCCGCGTGCGCTGGATCACCCAGATGCCGCACTGGCGTGACCCGGAAGACCGCGAAGGGCCGATCTTCTGGACCGGCCCGGTGCTGGCCGGCGGCCGCCTTTGGATCGCCAGCAGCGAAGGCGACGTGCAATCGGTGGATGTAACTACCGGGCAGGCAACGCCCTTCACCCGGCTTTCCAGCGGCGTATCGCTGCCGCCGGTGGTGGCTGGCGGCACGCTCTACATCTTCGATGATGGTGGGCGGATCACCGCGTTTCGCTGATTCGGGTCACTGACAGGCCTTTACCGGGGCCTTAACCCTTTCGGGCTAGGGCTGCGCGCATGAGCGCCGCCCGCACGCCCGTTCCCCCGCTCCCGCCCAGCGACGTGCCCGCGCGCGTCGGGCTGGTGGGGCTGGCGGTGCTGTTGGCGTGGATCGCGCTGTGCCGTGCCTGGCCGGTGCTGGTGACGGACCACGGCTTTCCGGGGCAAGCCGCGCCGATGTCCGGACCCTATGCCGCACTTACCGCCATGTTCCTGTCGGGCATCGCCATGGCCGTGTGGTCGGTGCTGGTCGAGAAGGTCCACCGCAACCCCTCCACCGGAATCGAATGGGACGACCCGCGCCCTGTGGGCGAGATCATCGAGGTATCGGGCACCAAGATTGCAGGGCTGTGGCTGACCTGGGCAGCCATTGGCGCGTTCTATTGCCTGGGCCGGTGGTACTGGGATGGGCAATACCTGTTCGCCATGCAGGTGATCGGGGCGGCGGCCGTGCCGGCCTTCGTCCTGTCCGTCCCCTACGTCATCTGGCTGGACCGCGCGCTGAAGGAACCGCGCGACCACACCTGGCATTTCGGCGCCATGATGCTGGGGCGCGAGGCGTGGGATGGGGACCAGGTGAAGAAGCATTGCCGCGCCTGGGCCATCAAGGGGTTCTTCTCCGCCTTCATGATCTCCATCCTGCCGCCCGGCTTTGCCCACGTGGTGGAGGCCGATCTTGGGCAGGTGGCGGCAGACTCGGTGCGGTTGGGCACGATGCTGGCCGAACTGCTGTTCGTGATCGACGTGCAGATCGGCACGGTGGGCTACCTCCTCACCTTCCGACCGCTCGACGCGCACATCCGCAGCGGCAACCCGTACCTGGCCGGATGGCTGGCGGCGCTGCTGTGCTACCCGCCGTTCGTTTACGGATTCATGGGCAATGGCGGGATCATCCAGTACGAACACAACACCGCCGGCTGGGGCTACTGGCTGCAGGGACATGACCTGTTGCTGTGGCTCTGGGCCGGCTGGCTGACCTTCCTCACGGCCATCTACGCCTGGGCCACCTTTGCTTTCGGCATCCGTTTTTCCAACCTCACCTATCGCGGGGTGCTGACCAACGGGCCGTACCGCTACACGCGCCATCCGGCGTACCTGGCCAAGAACACCTTCTGGTGGTTCTCGGTCCTGCCGTTCATGGTCACCAGCGGATCGATGGTGGACGTGGTGCGCAACACCTTCTTCCTCGGCGTGGTCAGCGGCATCTATTACTGGCGCGCCCGCACGGAAGAGGCGCACCTGCTGGCCGAGGATGCCAAGTACCGGGAATACCACGCGTGGATGGAGCAGCACGGCCTGATCACCAGCCGCATTGCGCGCCTGTTCGCCCGCGTGAACCCGCGTCCGGTCAGCCCTGCACTGCACCCGGCGGAGTAGGCCGCTCGTCCTGAGCTTGGCGAAGGTTCAGGCGTTGCCCACCACGAAGCAGGCGGCCGCCACCAGCGCGCCGGCCCACTTGTTCGAACGGAAGCGTTCCAGCGGATTGGCCGGGTTTGCGGGATCCAGCGTCAGCGCCTGCCACGCGAAATGCGCGGCCACCGGCAGCAGCGCCAGCAGCGCCACCCAATCCGGCCGCAGCAGCCAGAAGGCAGTGGCAAGGCAGGCGATGCAGGCGGCATAGAACAGGCCGACGCCGGTGCGCACCTTGTCCCCCAGCGTCAGCGCGCTGGAGCGGATGCCCACCATGGCATCGTCTTCCCGGTCCTGCAGGGCATAGATCGTGTCATAGGCCAGGCACCAGAAGAAGGCCGCGGCATAGAGCGCCAGCATGGCGGGCAGGTAATCGCCGCGCAGCGCCACCCAGCCCACCGGCGCGCCCCAAGTGAACACCAGCCCCAGCCACGCCTGCGGCCAGTCGGTGATGCGCTTCATGAACGGGTACGCGGCCACCAGCGCCAGGCTGCCCAGCGCCACCAATTGCGCTTGCCAGCGCAGTTGCAGCAGGACGACGAGGCCCACCGCGCACAGGGTGAGGAGCCAGGCCCAGGCCGCCTTCACGCTCACCCGCCCGCTGGCGACTGGCCGGACGGCGGTGCGCGCCACCTGCCGGTCCAGATCGGCATCCACGATATCGTTGTACACGCAGCCCGCCCCGCGCATGGCGACAGAGCCAAGCCACATCCACAGGACAAGCCCGATCTGCCAGCCAGCACCCGCCAGCCACACGCCCCAGGCGCACGGCCAGAACAGCAGCCAGAAGCCGATCGGCCGGTCAAACCGCGCCAGCAGCGCATAATCGCGCATGGACGCGGGCAGGGCGGCGACAAGGCCCTTGTGCTGGCTGTCGGGGGTGATGTGATCGACGGTCATGGTCAAGCCTTAGCCCCGCCGTCATCCTAGCGGAAGTGTAACTGACCAAAGGTCAAAGCTGGGATCGCTTGCGACCATGCGCCACCCTTCGACCGACCCCAGCTTCCGCTGGGGTGACGAATTGGCTACAGGCAAAATCATGCCCGCTACTCCTCGCCCGAGAACACCGGAATGGCCCCCGCGCTCCGCACCGCGCCTGTTCGTCGCCACGCCGCTGGCGCAGGGCGCGCAAGTGACCATCGATGGACCGCAGGCCCATTACCTTGCCCGCGTGATGCGCGTGGGCGCGGGGGACGCGGTGGTGCTGTGCGACGATGTGACCGGCGAATGGGCCGCCCGCGTGGTGCAAGCAGGCAAGCGTGACGTGGTGCTGGAAGTGGCACAGCAGCTGCGCCCGCGTGAGGAGGTCCCCGATTTCTGGCTCTGCCCCGCGCTGCTGAAGAAGGACCGGTTTGATCTGGTGCTGGAAAAGGCCAGCGAACTGGGGGCCGCGCGCCTTGTCCCCGTGCTCACCCGCCGCTGCGTGGCCGACAAGCTGAATGCTGACCGGGCGCGCACCATCATGGTGGAAGCGGCGGAGCAATGCGCCCGCACCGCGCTGCCGCAGCTGGGCGAAGTGACGAAGCTTGAGACCCTGCTGCGGGACTGGCCGGACGGGCGCGCGCTGTTCTTCGCCGATGAGCAGGGTGGAGAACCCGCCGCCGCCGCCTTTGCCGCCCATGCCGGCCCCGCCGCCTTGCTTACCGGCCCGGAAGGCGGGTTTGACGATGCCGAACGCGCCGCCATCCGCGCCCACCCGATGGCCCGGCCCGTCACCCTCGGCCCGCGGATTCTGCGCGGGGAAACCGCAGCGATTGCCGCCACCGCCCTGTGGATGGGGGTGGCGGGCGATTGGCGTTGAAAGATTCCGGACCCGCGCCGGACAAAAACAACCCGGTGGCAATTTGCCACTGGCGCACCGACGCTTAACATCCTAACGGACCGGCCATGAGCACGCGCAAGGCGTCTGACGGGGAGGAGCGGCCGATCACGGGCCGCGATGAGCTTGTCCTGCCAATGCAGGAGGGCGAAAAGCCGCTTGAGCGGTGGAAGATCGGCACCGAGCACGAGAAGCTGGTGTTCCGCCACGCCGATCACCGGGCCCCTTCGTATGACGAACCCGGCGGTATCCGCGACATCCTGATGGCCATGCGCCGCTTCGGCTGGGAGCCGGTGGAGGAGGGCGGTAACGTCATCGCCATGAGCGGGGCTGACGGCACCATCAGCCTGGAACCCGCCGGCCAGCTGGAATTGTCCGGCGCGCCGCTCGACAACCTGCACCAGACCTGCGCCGAAACCGGCCGCCACCTGAAGCAGTGCCGCGAAGTGGGCGACGAACTGGGCGTGGGTTTCCTGGGCCTGGGCATGTGGCCCGACAAGACGCGGGCCGAATTGCCCATCATGCCAAAGGGCCGGTACGACATCATGCTGCGGCACATGCCGCGCGTGGGCACCATGGGCCTGGACATGATGCTGCGCACCTGCACCATCCAGGTGAACCTTGATTACCGCAGCGAAGCGGGCATGGCTGCCATGTTCCGCACCAGCCTGGCACTGCAACCGCTGGCGACCGCGTTGTTCGCCAACTCGCCGTTCACCGAGGGCAAGCCCAACGGCAAACTGTCCTATCGCAGCCATATCTGGAGCGATACCGATCCGCAGCGCACAGGGATGCTGCCCTTCGTGTTCGAGGATGGCTTCGGTTACGAACGCTATGTCGATTACATGCTCGACGTTCCGATGTACTTCGTCTTCCGTGACGGGAAATACATCGACGCCGCCGGGCAGAGCTTCCGCGATTTCCTGAAGGGTGAATTGCCCGCGCTGCCGGGCGAACTGCCCACGCCCAGCGACTGGCAGGATCACCTGTCCACCGCCTTCCCCGAAGTGCGCCTGAAAAGCTTCCTCGAAATGCGCGGCGCCGATGGCGGCCCGTGGAACCGCATCTGCGCGCTGCCCGCTTTCTGGGTGGGCCTGTTGTATGACGAGGCCGCGCGCGATGCCGCGTGGGATCTGGTCAAGCACTGGACGATGGAAGAGCGCGAGGGCTTGCGCAATGCCGTGCCCGCGCAGGCATTGCACGCTCCCATTCCCATCAGAAATGGGACGGGCGGCGGCAAGCTGCTGGACCTGGCGCGCGAGGTGCTGGAGATCGCCCATCAGGGCCTCGCCAGCCGCCGGCGGCTGAACGGTGCGGGCGATGACGAAACCGGCTACCTTGACCCGCTGCGCGAGATCGTCGCCAGCGGCAAGAGCCCGGCCGAGGTGCTGCTGGACAAGTTCCACGGGGCCTGGGGTGGGGACATCTCGCGGGTTTACGACGAAGCCTTCTGATCGCCGTCTGGGCGGTCATCTTCCCGGCTTGCTGCAAATTCCGTATTCAAGGCCTTGAAATACAAGCCTTCCCGCAAAGGTCGGGACATTACGGATTCGACAAAGTCATTACCTCAAGTTATGTCCAGCTTCAGGGTCTGGGGATAAACCAATGACGGTCGGCAACTTCATCACCATCGGCCAGCTTTCGCAGCGCACCGGCGTGGCGGTTTCTGCCATCCGCTTTTACGAGGAGCGGGGCCTCATCCAGTCCCTGCGCACCAGCGGCAATCAGCGCCGCTTCATGCGCAGCGACATTCGCCGCATCAGCTTCATCCTGATCGCGCAGAAACTCGGCCTGGGCCTCGCGGAGATCGAGGAGCAACTGGCGACCCTGCCCAGCGAACGCCCGCCCGGCCTGGGGGACTGGCAACGCGTCAGCCGGTCCATGCGCGTGGCGATTGATGAGAAGATCAACCTGCTCACCCGCACCCGCAACCAGCTGGACCAGTGCATCGGCTGCGGCTGCCTCAGCCTCGACAAGTGCCGGCTTTACAACAAGGATGACAAGCTGGGCCTGAAGGGGCCGGGGCCTAGGGCTATCCTTGGGTAGCACGGCTTGGGGCTAGCCACGGCCTGCCCCGGCAGGCATAGGCTTGATGCATGATCCCGCTTGAACATCTCGCCTCCGCCCAGGTCCCCGGCGGGGAGGAACTGCGCCTGATGCGGCGCGGCAAGGACTTCGTGATCGTGCTGGACCGCAACGAGCTGATGAACAGCCGGATGAGCGGTTCGGAAGAGGCCCTCGCCGAAATGACGGCAGAGCGGCTGGGTGGCCGGACGAAACAGCACTGGCTGATCGGCGGCTATGGCATGGGCTTCACGCTCAGGAAGGCGCTGGCCGTTGCCCCGCCTGATGCGCGGCTGACCGTGGCCGAACTGGTGCCCGAAATCATCGAATGGGCGAAAGGGCCAATGGCGGAGCTGACGGCAGGGTGCCTCGACAATCTCCGCGTCGAACTGGTCCACACCGATGTAGCCTTGGCCATCGCCCGGGCGCGCGGCACCTATGATGCGATCCTGCTGGACGTGGACAACGGCCCCGACGGGCTGGTGCGGGCCGACAACAACCGCCTCTACACCCGCGAAGGGCTGGCCGCCGCCCGCGCCGCCCTCAAGCCCGGCGGGGTGCTGGCCGTTTGGTCGGCCGGACCGGACCCGGCCTTCGCTTCGCGGATCAGGAAGGCGGGCTTCACCGTGGACGAAGTGGCCGTGCGGGCGCGCAGCAATGGCAAGGGGCCAAGGCACGTGATCTGGTTCGGGGTGAAGTAGGGCGGTCTCCGCGCGGATCACTCCGCCGCCAGCCGCTCCGCCTCGCCCAGGTCCACGCTGACGAGGCGGCTGACCCCGCGTTCCACCATCGTCACGCCGAACAGGCGGTGCATCCGGCTCATCGTCACGGCGTTGTGGGTGACGATGAGGTAGCGGGTGCGGGTGTCCTGCACCATGGAATCGAGCAGGTCGCAGAAACGATCGATATTGGCATCGTCCAGCGGCGCGTCGACTTCGTCCAGCACACAGATAGGTGCCGGATTGGTTAGGAACAAGGCAAAAATAAGTGCCGTTGCGGTTAGGGCCTGCTCGCCGCCGGACAGCAGGCTCAGCGATTGCAGCCGCTTGCCCGGCGGCTGGGCGTATATTTCGAGGCCGGCTTCCAGCGGATCGTCGCTGTCCACCAGCGCCAGGTGCGCCTGCCCGCCTTCGAACAGGCGCGTGAACAGCCGCATGAAGTGGCCGTTGACCGCCTCGAACGCGGCACGCAGACGTTCGCGCCCTTCGCGGTTCAGGTTGCCGATGGAGCCGCGCAGGCGGTTGACCGCTTCTTTCAGCTCCTCCTGCTCGGCCGCGCCGGCGCCATATTCGCCTTCGATCCGCGCCAGTTCGTCCGCCGCGACAAGGTTGACCGGGCCGATCCGCTCACGCGAAGCGACGAGCTTGTCCATCTCCTCGCTCTCGGCACCGGAGTGGCCCACGGTCCCCTCGTCAAAGGCGAACCTCTCGGCCAGCAGCGGGGGCGGGCACTGGAAACGTTCGCCGGACAGGCGGGCCATTTCCTCGCGCCGCTGCTCCTCGTTCTCGGCGCGGGTGGCGAGGGTGGCACGTTGTTCGCGCGCGGTGGAGAGCGCCTCGGCGGCGGTGGCAAGCGCGGCATCGGCGGCGCGCGCCTCTTCCGCGATGGTGGCGACGGCGCTTTCCGCCTTGCGCAATTCCTCGCCCAGCCGCTCGCGCACGGCTTCTCCGCCTTCGATTTCGCGCATCAGGCCGGCGGGCTTGGCGGCCACGACGGCGCGTTCCTGCTCGATCTCCTCGAACCGGGCGGCCATGCCGGCCAACCGCTGCGCAGCTTCGCCCGCGCGGGCTTCCCAGTTGGCCTTGTCGCTGCGCTGGGCAGAGACCCGTTCGCGCGCCACGGCGAGCGCCTGGTCATGCGCGGCAAGGGCGGAGAGCGCGGCTTGCAGGGCCGTGCGGGCAGCCTCGTTCTTCGCCCTGCTGGCCTCCAGCGCGGCGCGGCCGGTGGCGGGATCGGGCAGGCGGGCGCGCTTGCCTTCGGCTTCGGCCACCTCCGTTTCAGCCTGGCCGCGCTGTTCGGCCAACCGGCCTTCGGCCTCATCCAGCTCGGCAAGGCGCTGGGCAAGGCGTTCCCGCTGGGCCTCGGCCTGGTCCAGCGCCCGCAGGGCCTGCCGCTCCGCCTCAGCGGCCTCGTTCACGCGCCGCTCTTCCGCCACCAGCGTGCGTTGCAGTTCGCCCGCCTCGGCAGACAGCGCCTCGTGCGTGGCCTGCGCTGCGGCGGCGGCTTCGCGCAAGGCGGGGAGGCGCGCTTCAAGGTCGGCCAGGCGGTTGTCCGCCTCCAGCCGCGCAGCTTCCGCCGCGCCTTCGCCGCGCGCCACGAAGCCATCCCACCGCCGCAGCAAGCCATCGCGGGTGACCAGCCATTCGCCGGGGCCAAGCGTACGGCCATCGTCCATCTCAGTCACGTGGACGAGGGCGAGCCGGGCCTTCAGTTCATCCGGACAGGCACGCACGTGATCGGCCAGGCTGTCCGCGACCTTGGCGGGGGCGGCCGCGCCGGTCCAGAAGCGCCCCTCCGCCTCCTTGCCGGGCATCCCTAGCGGGGCCTTGCCATCGCGCCCCAGCACGGCGGCGAGGGCGCGTTCATAGCCCGGCTCTGCCGCCAGCCTGTCGAGCGCCACGGGCAGGCCATGCTTGCCGCTGGCCTGCTTCGCGCGGGCCTGCCGGTCGCGGTCCAGCGCCTGCCATTCCCGCTCCACGCCAGAAAGATCGGCGCGCGCGGCGGAAAGGGCGCTGGCGGCTTCGTCGCGCTTCGTTGCCAGTTCGTCCTTGCGGGTGCGCATGGCTTCCAGTGCGGCGCGCAGCTCCTCGCGCCGCTTGCCCGCCAGCTGTGCCGCAGCACTGGCTGCCTCCACCGCCTTTGCCGGATCGCCCTGCGTGGAGAGCGCCGTGCGCTGGTCCGCCAGCCGCCGTGCTTCCTGCCCCAGCCGGTCCAGCCGGGCGCGGGCCTGCGCCAGTTCCGCCTCGGCCACGCGCCATTCAGCCTCCACCCCGGCGTGGTCCGCCGTGGCGCGGGCCAGCGCCAGTTCGGCGGCGCGCGCCGCGCGGTCAGCATCTTCGGACCTGGCCTGCAGGCTGGGCCGCGCCGCCTCGTCCGCCGCCAGCGCGGCAATGTTGGCGGCAAGCGCAGTTTCGAGGTCCTTCAGCGCCTGCGCTGCATCGCGGGTCAGCCGGTCGGCATCGAAACGGTCTTCCTCCAGCCGCTGCTTCTGCCGGTCGAGATCGGCAAGGCGCTGGTTGGCTGCTTCAAGCTGGCTGGCGAGGGTCGCCATGCGGTGCCCGTGGGCGCTGGCATCGTCGCGCCGGTCGGCGAGGTCATCGCGCGCTTCGGCCAGCTTTTCGGCCCGGGCGGCTTGCGCTTCCTGCGCCGTCCTGGCGGCCTGCTGGGCCAACGCCACGGCCTCGTCCGCCTGCCGGGCCTGCACACGCGCCGCTTCCGCAGCCGCTGCCGCATCGCGCCAGCGGGCGAACACCAGCCGCGCCTCGGCCAGGCGGATCTGGTCGGAAAGGGCCTTGTAGCGTTCCGCCTGCTTTGCTTGCCGGCGCAGCGAGGCGATCTGCGTGTCCAGCCCCGCCATCAGGTCTTCCAGCCGGGCGAGGTTCTTTTCCGTCGCCTTCAGCTTGGTTTCCGCATCGCGGCGACGCACGTGGAGACCGGCGATGCCTGCCGCTTCCTCCAGCATCATGCGCCGTTCTTCAGGCTTGGCGGCGATGACCTGGGCGATCTTGCCCTGGCTGACCAGCGCGGGGGAGTGTGCGCCGGTGGCCGCATCGGCAAACACCAGCGCCACATCCTTGGCGCGCACGTCCCGCCCGTTGACGCGGTAGGCGCTTCCCGCACCGCGCTCTATCCGGCGGGTGACGCTGAGTTCCTCCCCCTCGCTATCCGCGGCATGGAGGACCACTTCGGCAAAATCGCGCGGGGGGCGGGTGGCAGTGCCCGCGAAGATCACGTCCTCCATCCCGCCCGATCGCATGGATTTGGGCGAGTTTTCGCCCATCACCCAGCGGATGGCTTCCAGCAGGTTGGACTTGCCGCAGCCGTTGGGGCCGACAACGCCTGTCAGCCCCGGCTCGATCCGCAGTTCGGCAGGCTCCACGAAGCTCTTGAAGCCCGATAGCTTGAGCTTCCTGATCTCCACCGGTGCCTGCCTCCCCCCTCTTGCGACTTACTCGTCGCGGGCGCCGGCGCGCTGCAAGGCGCCTTCCACTTCCGCCCAGCGGGTGGAATCGATGCGGGCACCGTTGATGAAGAAGGTGGGGGTGGACTGCACTTCGTCCTGCGTGGCCATGTCCTGCGTCTTGCTGGCCAGGGCCTGCACTGCGGCGCTGTCAGCCAGGCACGCCTGCGTCTGTTCGGTGCTGATGCCGCGCGCGGCAAAGAACTGGTCAAGCTGGCCGGCCTGGGCCATGGCCACGAAACGCTGGTTTTCCGGCAGGGTGACAGCCTGTTCAAGCGCGGCCTGGTTGGCCTGGAACGGAGCGATCACGCCATCAAGGTTGGCCCACACCTGGTCGGCCATCGGCACGGCCACTTCCACCGGCGCGCATTCCAGCACGCGGGTGATCAAGAGGTCTACCGCGCCGTGGATCAGCACGCTGCGGAATTCATAGGAAACGCGGCCGGTATCGATGTATTTCTCGTGCAGCTGGGCCGAACCTTCGGTGGAGAACATCGCGCAGGCCGGGCAGGTGACGGAGCCGTATTCCAGCAGCTTGATCGGCGCGTCCGGGTTGCCGACCAGCCAGCCGCCTTCCGGCGTGCGTGAAGCGGTTTCGGACCAGGTCGTGCCGGCGGGCGGGGCCACGGCTGCCACCGGATCACCGGAGGCCGCTTCGCCTTCCGTGCCACCGGACGAGCAGGCGGCCAGGGCCAGCGCCAGCGGGGCGGCAAGGGCAAGGTGGGACAGGCGGCGCAGGGTCATCATTGATCGTTTTCCCGTAACTGGAGTGGAACAAGGCTAGTCAAAGCAGGGAGGGGTGCAACGCAAGGGGAGCGGGCAGGGCAGCTTTTGCACAGGATATGCCCAGCTTCATCCCCCGTTGCGGCAATGTCATTGGGCCGGGCGCACCGCCGCATCCAGGCGCGGGCGCAGCGCGGCCCAGCTGTGGACACCCGCCACCAACGTGCCGTTGATGGCGAAGCTGGGCGTGCCTTCCACGTTGAAGCGCGACCAGTCCGCCTGCGAACGGGTGGCGATGGCCCGCGCGGCGGCTTCATCGTTCAGGCACTGGTCCAACTGGACGCGGGTGTAGCCGCGCGGTTCCATCACGCCATACAGGTCGATATCGGCGGCAATGGCGCGCATCCGCGCCCCGGTGGTGCCGGTGTTCCAGCGGGTCTGCTGGGCAGCCGTTGCCAGTTGCACCTGGCCCATGATGCGCGGGTGGGCGCGGAACAGGGCGCGGTGGTTGGCCCAGAACTTGTCTTCCGCGCCGCATTCCGCCGCCAGCGTCATCGCCAGGTCCACCGCGTTGCGCAGCAGCGAGCGCACCTCCACGCTGACCTGCCCGGTCTGCACGTAGGAGATGCGCAGCGGGCCATCGGCGGTCACTTCGAAATCATAGCAGTGCGGGCAGGTATAGCTGACGAAGGAGATCAGCCGCGTGGCCGCGCGCGGGTTGCCCAGGCGGTGCCCGCCTTCGGGCGTGGCGGCATAGGTCGCGTCCCAGTTCTGCGCCTGGGCGGTGTTGAGGGGGAGCAGCGACAGCAGCAGGCCGGCGGCCAGAGTTCGTATCGGGGCGCGTACAGGGGCGCGTAACATGGAGCGATCAATCCTCTTTCGACCTGTCCTCATCGGAACCTAGCGATCTGGCCAACGATTCGAGCACGGCACGCAGTTCCGGATCGCCGATATCGCGCAAACTGTCACCCAGTTCCATCGGAATGGGCCGCAGGGATGGCGGCGCGGCGCGCGGCTGGGTGGCGGGGTTTGCCTGAACCTGGCCCTGCCGCAGCTTGACGCGGGCGACGGCGCGATAACCGAAGAAGCGGTTCACCCGCTCGATGATTTCGGGGATCACGTGCTGGATCAGCGGGGCGTGGGCGGGCAGCACCACCAGTTCCAGGATGCCGTTGCTCTTCTCGCCCGGCGGAAAGCGGATCGCTTCGGGCTGGCAGGCGCGGGCGTGGGTGGGGCCGACGATTTCCGGCCAGCGGCTGACCACGCTGCTCTGCACGAAGCCGAACCGGCGGAAGGCCGCCCGGCCGATCTGCGGCACCAGGTCCGATACGGCGCGTGCCTCCCCGCCGCGCGGCCGCTGGTAAGGCCGGGCTTTGGCGGGGGGCTTGGCCGGGGCCCGCCTGGCCGCCTTGGGTTTGGGATCGTCGCTGCCGCTTTCCATCGTGGTGGTGACTATGCCATGGGCCGCCCATGAGCAACAGCGCACCGGATCATTCGTGGGCAGAGGAAGTGCCCGGCCTGCTGCTGGACTGGTACGATCGCCACGCCCGCAGCTTGCCGTGGCGCGCGCCGCCTGGCGGCCCCGCGCCCGATCCCTACCGGGTGTGGCTGTCCGAGGTGATGCTGCAGCAGACGACCACGGCGGCCGTTGCCCCCTATTTCGCCCGCTTCACGCAGAAGTGGCCCACGGTGGCGGCGCTGGCCGCCGCGCCGGAGGCTGACGTGATGGCCGAGTGGGCGGGGCTGGGCTATTACTCGCGCGCCCGCAACCTGGTGCAGGCGGCGCGGGCGGTGGCCGCGCTGGGCGGCTTTCCCGATACCGAGAGCGAGTTGCGCAAGCTGCCCGGCCTTGGCCCCTATACCGCCGCTGCCGTGGCCGCGATCGCCTTTGGCCGCCGCGCCGTGGTGGTGGATGCCAACGTGGAGCGGGTGGTCGCCCGCCTTTTCGCCATAGAGGAACCGCTGCCCGGCGCGCGCAGCGCCATCCGCGAGTGCGCGGACCGGATCACGCCGCAAGCCCGTGCGGGCGATTTCGCGCAAGCCATGATGGACCTTGGCGCGACGATCTGCACCGCGCGCGATGCCCGCTGCCTGCTGTGCCCCCTGCAAGCAATCTGCAAGGGCCGGGCCATGGGCGACCCCGTGCGACTGCCGGTGAAGGCGGCCAAGAAACCGCGGCCCTTGCGCCGGGGCACGGCATTCTGGATCGAGCGGGGCGGGGCCGTCTGGCTCGTCACCCGCGCGGACAAGGGAATGCTGGGCGGTATGCGCGCCTTGCCGGACGATGGCTGGTCCGTCCGTGCCGATGGGCACGGCGATGCGCCGGTGGCGGGCGCATGGCGCGCGGGCGGGGTGGTGCGCCACGGCTTCACCCATTTTGACCTGGAGCTGGCGGTGGCGATCCATGCCGGCAATGCCCGGCCTGCGGGCGGAGGGGAGTGGTGGCCGGTGGATCGGCTGGAGGAAGCCGGCCTGCCAACGCTGTTCGCGCGGGCGGCCACGCTGGCGCTCGCCAATCGTTAGGGGTCAACCGTTAGGGGCCAACCGTCTGGTCAGAAAATCCCGCCGCCCAGGATCAGGCGCACTGATGCGAGCAGCAGGATCACCAGGCAGAATTTGCGCCCGCCGTTGTTGCGCGACAGCGCGCCCAGCACCACGCCGATGGCTACCAGCGGCAGCGCCAGCCAGTTGCCCCAGCCCAGCAGCGGGATCTGCGAAGGGATGACGATCAGCAGCGAGACGAGGCCGGTGAGGATCGAAAGCGCGTTCAGCATGTGTGTTACCTGGGCAAGGCACCTGGACTTTGCAAGGTCTTGCCGGGGGATGGCGCGCTGCTAGTCTCCCGCGCCAGAGGACAGATCGGGGAGAGTTCGCGTGCCGCTCATTCATTCCGTCAGCCGCCGCCAGTTCATCGCGGCGACAACGGCCAGCCTTGCCGCGCTGGGCCTGCCGCGCATGGCCTTTGCGCAGGGACAGGCGGGCGATGCGCGCTGGCCTGCGGTCAACCGCCTGATGCGCAGCTATGTCGAACCCGGCAAGGTGGCCAACATGGTGGCCGGCATCGGCCTTGGCGACGGACCTTGCGAATACATGGCGCTGGGCGACACCAGTTTCACCAGCGGGGTGAAGGCGCATGAACACACGCTCTACCGCATCTATTCGATGACCAAGCCCATCACGGCCGTGGCGGCGATGAAATGCATCGAGGACGGGCAACTGGGGCTGGACCAGCCGATTGCCGAAATCCTGCCCGCTTTCGCCCGGATGAAGGTGCAGAAGGTCTATGACGGGCCGATCAGTGCGGACAACCTGGAAGATGCGGTGCGCCCCATCACCGTGCGCCATTGCCTGACGCACACGGCGGGGCTGGGCTATTCCATCGTGCAGCAAGGCCCGATCTCGCAAGCCTTTACCGAACGCGGCCTCGTCCCCGGCAGCGTGACCCGCCTGCAGAGCGTACCCGCCTTCCGCGGCACGGCGGTGCCCAGCCTCGAACTGTTTGCCGACCGGCTGGCGGAAATGCCGCTGGTCTATCAGCCGGGCACCAAGTGGTCCTATTCGGTCGGCCTCGACCTCATGGGCCGGGTGATCGAGGTGGTCAGCGGCAAGTCGTTCGACGCCTATTTGCAGGAACATTTCTTCGATCCGCTGGGCATGGACAGCACCTTCTTCCGCGTGCCCGCGGCAGAGGCGCACCGCTTCACCGCCAGCTATTTCCTGCTGAATGGCACGCTGGTGCCGATCGACCTGCCGGAAACCTCGATCTACCTTGAACAGCCGCCGTTCCCCTTCGGCGGGGCCGGGCTGGTCAGTTCCTCGCGCGATTATGACCGGTTCCTGGCGATGATCGGCAATCTGGGCGAGCTGGACGGCAAGCGTGTGCTGGGCGAGGCCACCGTGCGGCTGGCGACCAGCGACCTGTTCCCCGATACGCTGCGCCCCGATGGCGGGTTCAATTTCGGGGATCGCGCCTTCGGCTATGGCGCGGGCGGCCTTGTCGGGCGCGGCGATGCCGAGGGGTTGTATGGCTGGTTCGGCGCGGCTGGCACCTGTGGCCTCGTCAACATGCGCTACCGCCTGCGGCACAACCTGATGACGCAATACATGCCCAGCCAGGCCTATGGCCTGCAGAACGAATTTCCTGTGGCCGTAGCCACCGATGCGGCGGTGATGGCGGGCTGATGCGCATACCGTTCTGCGGCCACGGGCTGGACCGGGACGATCACACGCGGGCAGACCCGGCTGCGCTTGCCGCCGCGCGCGCAAATCCTGCGGCGCGGGTGCTGGAACTGGACGGGCTGTCCCCGGTGCTGGGGGCGGGCAACGCCTTGCAGTGGCGCGGCATTACGGATGAGGATGGGGAGCTGGTGTTCCTCGGCCTGCGGGACGGCGCACCGCTGTTCGCCCCCGTTCCTGCTGAGGGCGATGACCGGCCGGCCTACCTGCAACGCCCCGCCTGGCGCGAGATCAGCCTGCTGCCGCCGGCAGACCTTGCCATCTACGGCGGCGCGCGCAGCCTGATGGACTGGCACGCCCGCCACCGCTTCTGCGCCCGTTGCGGCGCGGCGACGGCAATCGCCAAGGGCGGCTGGCAGCGCAATTGCGGGGCTTGCGAGGCGATGCATTTCCCGCGCACGGACCCGGTCGTCATCATGCTGGTGCAGCATGGCGATGCGCTGCTGCTGGGGCGCGGGCGCAACTTTCCCGAACACCGCTATTCCGCGCTCGCCGGCTTCGTGGAGCCGGGGGAAAGCATCGAGGATGCCGTGGCGCGCGAAGTGTGGGAGGAGGCGGGCGTCAGGGTGCATTCCGTGCGCTATGTCGCCAGCCAGCCCTGGCCGTTCCCTAGCCAGCTGATGCTGGGCTGCCATGCGCTGGCGGACGAGCGGGCGCTGGCGGTGGATTACAGCGAGCTGGCAGATGCACGCTGGTTCACGCGGGCCGAGGTCGCCGCCGCGCTAGCTGCACCGGGTGATTTCGGGCTGGAGACGGAGCTGGGCGAGCTGGACTTTCTTCCGCCACCGCGAACCGCTATTGCCCGTCACTTGCTGGAATGGTGGCTGGAGCAGGCGTGATGGCGGATGAACTGGAAGTCGATGTCTGGTCGGACGTGATGTGCCCGTGGTGCGCCGTCGGCTGGACCCAGTTCAGCAAGGCGGTGGAAAGCCTCAAGGGCGAGGTGGACGTGACGGCGCGCTTCATGCCCTTCGAACTCAACCCCGACATGGGCCCGGAAGGCGAGGAGCAGGCCGCCCTGCTGGCGCGCAATTATGGCCGCAGCCGGGAAGAAGTGGCCCAGATGAGCCGCACCGTGGAGGAGGCGGCGGACAAGGCCGGCTTCCCGATGACCTGGAAGGGTGAGGGCGATGCGCCGCCCAAATGGGTGTGGAACACGCACCAGGCGCACATGCTGCTCCGCTGGGCGCTGACCGTGGCCGAACCGGAAGCGCAGAACCGCCTCAAGCTGGCGCTGTTCAAGGCGCACTTCCAGCAGCGGCTGAACGTGTCCGACCGCGAGGTGCTGCTTTCCATCGCCAAGGCCGAAGGGTTTGACCGCGAAGCCGCCGCCGCCGCGATGGACGATCCGGCGCTGTCCGAAGCGATCTACCGCGAGGAACAGTTCGCCGCGCAGAACGGCATCCGCTCCGTCCCCACCTTCGTGGTCAACGGCAAGTACATCCTGCAAGGATCGAGCGAGCCGGAGAATTTCAGGCAGGCGCTGATCAAGCTCGCCAGCATGGAAGCGATGGCCTGAAGGGCCAGACCGCGTGAGCAAATTGCGCGGCTCGATGAATGGCATCTGTGGACGCCCCCAAAGAAGCAAGGGGGTAAATTCGAGTATTGGCGTA
>VFQO010000479.1_pt1 | contig 42484 bp, 48 predicted proteins | sample 3512331 | NCBI WGS metagenome assembly VFQO01 (sample SAMN10412371, study PRJNA504923) | tailings metagenome | isolation source: Replicate 3 from Balatoc abandoned mine | place: Philippines: Itogon, Benguet | collected 2017-08-28 | reverse complement strand
CGTACTGGCGCTCACGCTCGGCATCGCGGACCTTCTGGAAGATCACCTGCTTGGCGCTCTGCGCGTCAATGCGACCCAGGTCCACCGGGGGCAGCGGATCGACGATGAAGTCACCTACCTTCGAGCCCGGCTGGAGCTTTTCGGCCTGCTTCAGGTCAACCTGCTTGAAGTAGTCTTCCACCTCGTCGACCACCTCGACCACGCGCCACAGGCGCAGGTCGCCGGTCATCGGGTCCAGCTTGGCGCGGATGTCGTTCTCGGCACCGTAACGCGCGCGGGCGGCCTTCTGGATGGCCTCCTCCATCGCTTCGATCACGATCGCCTTGTCGATCATCTTCTCCGATGCGACGGAGTTGGCGATCGCGAGCAATTCGGCCTTGTTGGCGGAAATGGGACTGGCCATCAGTTGTCAGCCTTCTCTTCTTCTTCGGTGGATTCCTCGATTTCGTCCACGCCGGACGTATCGAGCGGTTGGGTTGCGGCAATCAGCTTGTCAGTCAGGACCAGCTTCGCCGAATGAATGTTTGCCAGCGGGATGAAATGCACCAGGCCGTCAGCCAGCTTCAGGCCAACACAACTGGCGTCACCGCGCGGATCAAGGCCGGCGAGTTCGCCAACCAGGCGCTTGTTACCTTCCCACGGCTCAACCAGTGTGACCTTCGCTTCGTGACCCGCCCAGTTGGCGTAGTCCTTGGGCCGGGTCAGTGGCCGGTCGATGCCGGGGCTGGACACTTCCAGCATGTAGGCGCCCTCCACCAGCTCGCCCTCGGCCTCCTCGACCTCGTCGATCCGGGCCGAGATGGCGCGCGAAAGCTGGGCACACTGTTCCACGATCATCTGCCCGGTGGCGGGATCTTCCGCCATGATCTGCAAGGTTCGTTCCTCGCCCGCCCCGGTCATCCGCACGCGCACGAGTTCAAAACCGAGCGCCACGGCTTCGGCTTCGATCAACTGCGTGAGACGATTCATGTCAGGCATTGAAACTCCATCATTTCCCGGCAACAGCGAAGGCCGCCGGCCCCCGCAGGCGCCAGCCCCACCTTGTCGCGACAATGTCGGGATGGGACGCCCATAGAACAAGGTCGCGCCTTGCGCAACCGTCATAACGCCCGGCCTGCCATTTGACATGATCCGAGGAAGCTGACAGCCTTGTTGGCATGGCAAGGACCTGGTTTCGATATCACGGGGGACAACTGCTCGCAGGCTTCTAGCCCCGGGTCCGGTGCGTTCGCGCCCCGCGCCCGGGGCGAAACGGATCGCCTTGCCGCGGTCTCCCCGCACTCCTCCCCCTATTGAAAGCCATTACCATGCACACCGTCACGGCCCGTTCGCGGCCGGCCATCGTCCTGATTGACAGCGAAGCCGATTCGCTGGCCGAAGTCGCCCTCCAGATCGAAGACCGCAATCCCACCGTCAGCCGCATGTTGATGGGCGAGATCGAGCGTGCCCGCATCGTCCCCGCCGCCAAGATCCCGGATGACGTGGTGACGATGGGTTCGACAGTCGAATTCATCGACGAGAAAGACGGGCAGCCCCACCGCGTCCAGCTCGTCTATCCAAGGGATGCCGACATCACCCAGGCGCGCCTGTCGATCCTGACGCCGGTGGGCGCGGGGCTGATCGGCCTGCGGACAGGGCAATCGATCAACTGGCCCGATCGTAACGGCAACCGCCGGGTGCTGACCATAACCGGGGTGACAAGGCCGGCAGGCTGACGCCCCGCCCCGGGTTTACTCGCTGAGCCCGTGCTTGCGGATACAGTGGCGCAACTGGTCATAGGACAGACCCAGCGCCTTGGCCGTCTGCCGCTGGTTCCAGCGGTGGCGGCCGAGCGCGTGTTCGAGGATCGCCCGTTCATGCGCATCCACCGCCGCGCGCAGGTCGTCCACAGCGGACAGGTCCGGCCCGGCAACGGGGACGGTGGCGACAGGCGGCGCATCGGCGGCCGGGTGGCGGGTGCCGGCGGCGGGTGCGGACATGGACCTCATCGGCTTCCACGGGCTGTCGAACGGATCGAAGATCACGTGGGCGATGGGCTCTTCCCAATTGTCCCAGCGATAGACCGCGCGCTCCACCACGTTGCGTAGTTCGCGCACGTTGCCGGGCCAGGGATGTTCCTCCAGCGCGCGGGCAACATGGAGCGCAAAGCCCGGCCACTCCTCCCAGCGCAGCTCCGCCGCCATGCGCCGGCCGAAATAGTCGGCCAGCACGGGGATATCCCCCTCGCGCACTCGCAGCGGCGGCAGGGTGATGACCTCGAAACTCAGCCGGTCAAGCAGGTCGGCACGGAAGCGGCCCTGCTCGGCCAGCCTGGGCAGGTCCTCGTTCGTTGCGGCCACGATGCGCACGTCCACGCGGATCGGCCGGCTGGATCCGATGCGCGTCACCTCGCCATATTCCACCGCGCGCAGCAGCCGCTCCTGCGCGCCCATGGATAGTGTCGCCAGTTCGTCAAGGAACAGGGTCCCGCGATCCGCCTCCTCGAACCGTCCGGCCCGCGCGCGGGTGGCACCGGTGAACGCGCCCGCCTCGTGCCCGAACAATTCGGCCTCGATCAGCGTTTCCGGCAGGGCCGCGCAGTTGAGAGTGACGAGCGGGTGCTCCCAGCGTTCGGACAGGCGGTGAAGGCGTTCCGCGATCAGTTCCTTGCCTGTGCCGCGCTCCCCGATGACCAGCACGGGCCGCTGCATCGGCGCGGCGCGACTGGCGCGTTCCACCGCGTCGAGGAAGGCGCCGGACTGGCCAATGAACTGCTTGTCGCGCTCCATGACCAAGACATAGCGAAAAATCCCAACGCTTGGCAATATTCCCCACACTTTGACCCGCACTTGGGGCCGCCAGCGCCACACTCCATCCGTAAATCCAAACTGGCACGGGGTTTGCGATAGGTCCGGCAACTATCCCACCAGGAGAATGAAAATGTACGATCAACGCTTCTTCGCCAGCAAGCTCGGGCTGACCGCGCTGGTGAGCATCGCGGCGATGGTCTCGTTCAACGTCTACGCGCTGGCTCATCAGCCGGTCGCCGGGGCGGACCACGTGGTGACTCTTTCCACCGCGGAATTGGCGTGACCGGCGAAAACGCCTATCCTCTGACGCCGATCGTGACGGGTGATTCCGGCATGGCCAGCACGGCGCGCCTGACGCGGATGGACCGCGAGATCGAGCGCCTGCGCACCAGCCCCACCCCCACGCGCAATTCGCTGTACGCCAACACTTCTTCTGCAGGAGCCGCCTTGATGGGCATTTTCTCCCGGACCCGTGACATCATTGCCGCCAACTTCACCGAGCTGCTGGAACAGTCGGATGACCCGGCCAAGATGATCCGCATGATCATCCTGGAAATGGAGGAAACGCTGGTGGAAGTGCGCGCCAGCGCGGCCCGCACCATTGCCGACCAGAAAGAGATGCACCGCCACGCCGTGAAGCTGGACAAGCTGCAGGCAGACTGGGCCGACAAGGCGCAGCTGGCGCTGTCCAAGGGCCGCGAGGACCTGGCCCGCGCCGCGCTGGTGGAAAAGCGGAAAGCCGCCGACATGGCCGAACAGCTGAAGGCCGAAGTCACCGTGCTGGACGATGCCCTGCGCGCCTACGAGGCGGACATCCACAAGTTGCAGAGCCGCCTGCGCGAGGCCCGCAGCCGCCAGAGTCAGATCGCCGCCCGCCTCGAAAGCGCCGAAAACCGCTTCAAGCTGCGCAGCCTGATGACCAACGAGCGCGTGGACGAGGCCCTGGCCCGGTTCGACCAGCTGGAACGCCGCGTGGACCTGGCCGAAGGCCGCGCCGATGCCGTGGGCATGCAGGGCCCGCGCACGCTGGCGGACGAATTCGCCGCGCTGGAAGGCACCGACAAGGTGGACGAGGAACTGGAAGAAATGAAGCGCGCCCTGGGCCTGGGCGGCGGATCGAAGGAGGGCTGATCAATGGAAACCGCTATTTTCTTCGCCTCCGCCTTCATCGCCCTGCCGTGGATCATCATGCACTACATCACGAAGTGGAAGACCGCCGCCACCATCACCAACGAGGACGAGGCGCTGCTGGAGGAAATGTACCAGCTGGCCCGCCGACTGGACGAGCGGATGGACACGGTGGAACGGCTGGTGGCCAGCGATCATGCCGATTTCAAGCCCGCGCGCTTGCTGCACGACCGGGAAAGCGACAACGTGCAGCTGCACGAACTGGAAAAACTGCTGAGCGAGAAGAAGGGGGACCGCCGGTGAACAAGACCACTCACACCACGCTGTATCGTGACAAGGCCTGCGGCAAGATCATGGGCGTGTGCGCAGGCATCGCGGATTACACCGGCGTCAACGCCTTCTGGATCCGGCTGGGGGCTTTCCTTTCGCTGTTCATTCTCGGCCCGATCAGCGTGCTGGTCTACCTGGCGATGGGCGTGTTCCTCAGCAAGAAGCCGCCGCACCTCTACCAGGACAAGCAGGAACAGCAGTACTGGCAGGGCGTGCGCCAGAACCCGCGCCGCTCCGTGCGCGAGGTCAAGGCCCGCTTCCGGGATATCGACCGCCGCCTGGCCGAGGTTGAAAACTACTACGTATCCAGCAACCCGCGCCTGTCCGACGAGATCGAACGCCTGCGCTGATCAGCTTTGAAGGGGGAATTTCGCAATGGGTAACCTTGGCATCCTCATCCCGATTCTCGCGCTGCTCATCCCGATCGTCGCGATCTGGACGAGGCACCAGCAGCGGATGGCCGAAATGGGCGGCACCGCGCCCTCCGCGCAGGACAGCGCCATGATCGCGGCGCAGAACGACAAGATCCGCGCGCTGGAAGACCGGGTGAAGGTGCTGGAACGCATCGTCACCGATGGCAGCTACCACGTGGCCGCCCAGATCGAGGCGCTGCGCGATGCGCCCGCCGATGCCGGTGTGCCGCTGGGCCTGGAAAAGGAACGCCTGTGATGGACCCCGTGCTTGCCACCGTGCTCGATTTCTTCCCGATGGTCCTGGTCGCCGCGGTGGCGATCTCCGTCGCCGGGATTGCCGGATCGGTGTTCAACACCCGGCAGAAGATCAAGGCCGGCTATCCTCTGGAAGGCATGTGGGGCCAGTCGCTCAAGCCGACCACCTCGAACGAGGGGATGGAGCGGATCAAGCTGCTGACCCAGGAAAACGCCGCCCTGCGCGCCGAGGTTTCCGCTGTGAAGGAACGCCTCGCCAACGTGGAGCGGATCGTGACCGACAGCGGATACCACCTGTCACACCAGATCGCCGCGCTGGACTGCGCGCCCGATGCCGCACTGGACAGTGGCCGCCCGCTCAATTTCGCGCGCGACCGCAGCCAGGCCTGACCTTTCGATTATCGCCAACCTCAAGGATGCTGGAGATGATGACCGAACAGATCTTTCTCGCCACCTCCACCCTGCTGGGCCTGCTGATCCTGGCGGTGGCCATGCTGCGCGGCTGGCAGGGCTGGCTGGCCCTGAAGGAACGCGAACTGGACCTGCGCCGCAGCGCCCCGGAGATCGAGGGCGGATCGCGCGAAGGGATGCAGCGGATCGAGATTGCCGACCTGAAGGAACGCATCCGCAAGCTGGAAGCCATCGCCAACGGAGTGGATCTTTAGGCGGGGTGGATTTGTAAGCGCCAGCCGCTACATGGCGTGCCATGCGCAGCCTGCAAGACATCCTCGACGAATACGAATTCCTCGAAGGCGATGAACGCTATCGCCTGCTGATCGAACTGGGGCGGGAACTGGAAGCCATGCCCCAGCCGCTCAAGACCGATGCCACGCTGGTGCGCGGCTGTTCGGCGCAGGTATGGGTCTATCCCACGGGGGATGCGGGAAAGCTTCACTTCCTGGCGGACAGCAACGCCGCCATCACCAAGGGCATCGTCGCGCTGGTCATCGCCGCCGTGCAGGACAAGCCGGCCGCCGAAGTGGCGGCGATGGACGTGGCCGGGGCGCTGGCCCCGTTCGACCTGAAGAACCAGCTCTCCAGCAACCGCACGCAGGGCGTGCCCAACATGATCGCGCTGGTGCAGAGCCACGCCGCGCGCATCGCGGGCGGCTGAGCCGTGCGGAGGCCGCTGTGGTCGGCGGCCGGGCTCGCCTGCGTTGGCCTGGGGGCGCTGGGGGCCTTCCTGCCGATCCTGCCGACCGTGCCCTTCCTGCTGGTGGCCACGTTCTGTTTTGCGCGCGGCAATCCCGCATGGGAACAGCGCCTGGTGGACCATCCGCGCTGGGGCCCGCCGCTCGTCGAATGGCGGCAGCGCCGGGCGATTTCGCGCCGGGCCAAGGTTTCGGCGCTCACCGCCATGGGCGCGGGCGTGGGGTTGACCGCGCTGACGGCCGGCTTTCCGTGGTGGCTGGTGACGCTGGCCATCGTGGCGGTTCCGGGCACCTGGATCTGGACCAGGCCGGAATGAGGGCCGGAATGAGGAGGCCGCGATGAGCGAATGGGATGCCATCGTGCTGGGTGCAGGGGCCGCAGGCCTGTTCTGCGGCGCGATTGCCGGGCAGAACGGCGCGAAAGTGCTGGTGCTGGACCATGCCGACGAACCGGGGAAGAAGATCCTCATTTCCGGCGGCGGGCGGTGCAATTTCACCAACCTCCACACCGCGCCAGACCGCTACCTTTCGGCCAACCCGCATTTCGCCAAGTCGGCGCTCAGCCGTTACACCCAGCACGATTTCCTGGCGCTGGTGGAAAGCCACGGCATCGCCTGGCACGAAAAGACGCTGGGGCAATTGTTCTGCGATGGCTCGTCCCGCCAGATCGTGGAACTGTTGCTGGCAGAATTAGCAAAGGGCAGCGGGGCCCTGCGCTGCGGGGAGGCGATCAGCGGCGTGGCCCATGCAGACGGGCGCTACACCGTCACCACTTCCGCAGGGCAACACTCGGCCCCGGCACTGGTGATCGCCACCGGCGGGCCGTCGATCCCGAAGATGGGGGCAACCGGCTTTGCCTATGACCTGGCGCGGCAGTTCGGCCTCAAGGTCGTCCAGCCCCGCCCTGCCCTCGTCCCGCTCACGCTGGGGGGTGAGGAAGTGCTGTTCCGCGAGCTGTCCGGCGTTTCCGCCCCGGTCATCGCCAGTGCCGGCGGCATGGCGTTCCGCGAGGCGGCGCTGTTCACCCACCGGGGCCTGTCCGGCCCGGCGATCCTGCAGGCCAGTTCCTATTGGCAGCACGCCCAGCCGGTGCTGATCGATTTCCTGCCCGATGCCGGTGGGGACTGGCTGCTCGTTGCCAAGCGCGCCACCCCCCGCGCCACCCTGCGCGGCCTGCTGCGCGATCACCTGCCACAGCGGCTGGCCGACGTGCTGGCAGACCGCCTTGCCATCGAAGGGATGGTCGGCAACCTGCCCGACAAGCCGCTGCGCGCCGCCGGGGAGCAACTGGCGCACTGGGCCTTCCACCCCAACGGCACCGAAGGATACGCCAAGGCGGAAGTCACCGCCGGCGGCATCAGCACGGCCGAATTGTCATCCAAGACGATGGAGGCGCGCAAGGCGCCGGGCCTTTATGCCATCGGCGAAGCGGTGGACGTGACCGGTTGGCTGGGCGGCTACAACTTCCAATGGGCCTGGGCCAGTGCCCACGCGGCCGGTCTGGCAATTGCCGGCGCGGCGCGGGCCTAGGCGCGGCTTCAGGCCCCGGCGCTGTCGCGCACCACGGCAATCCCGGCTTCGCGCTGGCGCTTCAGTTCCGCCTTCAACACCGCCGGATCGCGCGCGAAGACGAAGCCGAAGGATACGCCGCCTTCCTTGCCAATGGTGGCATGGTGCAGCTTGTGCGCCTGCACCAGCCGCTTGGCGTAGCCCTTCTTGGGCACCCAGCGGAAATACCGCTGGTGGACCAGACCATCGTGGATCAGCGTGTAGATGATGCCGTAGAACAGGATGCCAAGGCCGATCCAGGTGCCTGGCCACCAGGCCTTTTCCCCCATCACCAGCGTGCTGCCGATGGCGAACATCGAAATGCTCATCACCGCGCCAACCACGCCGTAAAGGTCGTTCTTCTCGAACACCTTGTTGTGCGGTTCGTGATGGTCCCGGTGCCAGCCCCAGCCCCAGCCGTGCATGATGTACTTGTGCGAACTCCAGGCGACGAATTCCATCGCCAGCACACTGGCCAGCACGATCAGGATGGCAAGGACGGTATCACTCATGGCAACCTTATAGGGCCGCCCGCCTGCCAGCGCAAAGCGGTCAATCGGCGGTAGGCACGCCCTGTTTGCGCGGCAGGCCGAAATGGGTTTCGGCAATATCGCGGTCAATCCGCGCCGGGCGCAGGGTCTGGCTGTCCACGCAGCACCACATGCTCTGCACTTCGGCCAGCACCTCGCCCCCGCGCTCGATCACGGTGTTGTAGAAGGCGCGCGCCCCGGCGATCTTTTCCAGCACCGTGCGGGCGACCACGTCATCCTTCAGGAAGGCCGGGCGGCGATAGGTGATCTCGTGCTTCAGGGCGACCCACAGGTGCGCGGCCACCGCTTCGGGCGGGGCGACCTTCTGCCAGTGGCTGAGCACCACGTCCTGAACCCAGGTGAGATAGCGGGCATTGTTCACGTGCCCCATGAAATCGATATCGTCCTGGGTGATGGCAATGGGAATCGCGTGGGTATTTGCTGACATAAGTGTCAGTTACACCTTCCTCGCCGCATTGGGAAGGTCTTTCGGCCGGGACGATTGCCGCTCCCCAAGCAAAAGTTTGCCTTTCTCCCGCTTGAAAGGCCCGGCGTTTGGGAGCAAACGGCGTGCCATCATGGCCAGCAAACCACGCACCCTTTACGAGAAGATCTGGGACCAGCACGTGATCGCGCAGCGGGACGATGGCACCTGCCTCGTCTTCATCGATCGCCACCTCGTCCACGAAGTCACCAGCCCGCAAGCGTTCGAGGCGCTGCGCATGGCGGGCCGCAAGGTGCGCCGGCCGGAACTGACGCTGGCCGTGCCCGATCACAACCTGCCCACCACCGCGCGGGTGGATGCGGCGGGCCACCGCGTGCCGATTGCCGACGTGGAAAGCCGCCAGCAGCTCGAAGCGCTGGAACGCAACGCGCCGGAATTCGGCATCACCTATTTCGGGGCCACCGCCGCGCAGCAGGGCATCGTTCACGTTGTCGGCCCGGAACAGGGCTTCTCCCTGCCAGGCACCACCATCGTCTGCGGTGACAGCCACACCGCCTGCCACGGCGGCGTGGGCGCGCTGGCCTTCGGCATCGGCACCAGCGAGGTGGAGCACGTGCTCGCCACGCAGACGCTGCAACTGCGCCAGAGCAAGACCATGGAAGTGCGCGTGGAGGGCGACCTTGGCCCCGGCATTTCCTCCAAGGACCTGATCCTGCACATCATCGGCGTGATCGGCACCGCCGGGGGCACCGGCCACGTGATCGAATACCGGGGCAAGGTGTTCGAGGAGATGAGCATCGAAGGCCGCCTGACGGTGTGCAACATGAGCATCGAGGGCGGCGCGCGCGCCGGCCTGATCGCGCCGGACGAGAAGACCTTCGCCTACCTCAAGGGCCGTCCCTATGCCCCCAAGGGAGCGGACTGGGATGCCGCCGTGGCCTATTGGCGCACGCTGCACACCGACGAGGGCGCGACTTTCGACAAGAGCGTGGTGATCCAGGCTGCCGACGTGCAGCCCACCGTGACCTGGGGCACCAGCCCGGAAGACACCGTGGCCATCGGCGGCGTTGTCCCCGATCCGATGAGCTTTGCGGACCCCAGCAAGCAGCGCGCCGCCCGCGCCAGCCTGGAATACATGGGCCTCCAGCCGGGCCAGCGGATGAACGAGGTGGAGGTGCAGAACATCTTCATCGGTTCGTGCACCAACAGCCGCATCGAGGACCTGCGCGCCGCCGCCGCCGTGCTGAAGGGCCGCAAGGTGCACCCCAACATCAAGTGGGGCATCGTCGTCCCCGGCTCCGGCCTCGTGAAGATGCAGGCCGAGGAAGAGGGGCTGGACAAGGTGTTCATCGAAGCCGGGCTCGAATGGCGCGAACCGGGCTGTTCGGCCTGCCTTGGCATGAACCCGGACAAGGTTCCGCCGGGTGAGCGCAGCGCCTCCACCAGCAACCGCAACTTCGTTGGCCGCCAGGGTCCGGGCGCACGCACCCACCTCGTCAGCCCGGCGATGGCGGCGGCGGCGGCGGTGACCGGCAGGCTCACGGACGTGCGTGAACTGGTCTGACGGCCAGCCACAAGGCCGCAAGGCCAGCTTTCCGCCGCACGTTACCCTGGCCACGCGCCTGCTGGTGCTCGGCAGCCTGCCGGGCGAGGCATCGCTGGCCGCCCGGCAGTATTATGCCCATCCGCGCAACCGGTTCTGGCACCTGATGGGCCACGTGCTGGGCGAAGACCTTCCGGCCATGCGGTACGGGGACCGTCTCGCCGCGCTGGAACGGCGGCACGTCGGGCTGTGGGATGCCGTGGCCAGCGCGGTGCGCCCCGGCAGCCTCGACACCGCAATCCGCGAACATGTGGCAGACCCCCTGGCGGACCTCGCCACGCGCCTGCCACACCTGCAAGCCGTGGCCTGCAACGGGCAGAAAGCGGCGCAGATCGCCGCGCGCGAACTGGCCGGCAGCGGCGTGCCGGTGATCACTCTTCCCAGCTCCAGCCCGGCCCACGCCGCCATGCCGCTCGCCGAAAAGCGGCGCCGGTGGGAGGAATTGCGCAGATTCGTGTAATCGGCATCTTGCCACTCGCCCCGCTCACCCCCATTGGAATAGCATGAACGACGATACCAAGACCAAGCTGATAGCCGCCGGTGCCGCGATCGGTTCTGCTGCCGTCGCCGCCGCGCTGCTCTATGCCAGCAAGCGCAAGAAGAAGAACGAGCCGCAGCAGCTCGGCCCCATCCCGTCGGGCGAAAATCCGGAGACCGATTGATGGACCCCGTCACCAAGGTGGAAGGCCGCGCCTACCCGTTCGGGATGAAGAACGTCGATACCGACATCATCATCCCCGCCCACTACCTCAAGACCGTGACCCGCGAAGGCCTGGGCCGCGGCGCTTTCGAGGCGCTGCGGAAAGACCCGGCCAACGTGTTCGACGATCCGCGCCACGCGGGCGCGCCGATCATCGTGGCGGGTGACAACTTCGGCTGCGGCTCCAGCCGCGAACACGCCGCCTGGGCCCTGCTGGACATGGGCGTCAAGGCCGTGATCGCGCCGAGCTTTTCGGACATCTTTTCCGGCAATGCCTTCAAGAACGGCATCCTCACCGTGGCCCTGCCACAGGAGGCGATCGACCGGCTGATGGAAGTTGCCGAGACGGACCCCATCACCATCGATCTCGAATCGCAGACGGTGACCACCCCGTTCCAGGACCGCTGGACTTTCGAGATCGATCCGTTCCGCAAGCACTGCCTGGCCGAAGGGCTGGACGAAGTAGGCCTGACGTTGCAGAGCAAGGCGGCGATCGAGGCTTACGAGGCCCGCCAGCGCAGCGAGCATCCGTGGCTTGCCAGCGGCACCGGTATCGCTGCCTGAGTATTTGAAAAGAACCGAGGGACTTATGACCGATTTCAAGGACCGCGAACGCGCCGAGGAAGCCAAGTTCGCCATGGACGAAGACACCGCCTTCCGCGTGGCCGCCCGCCGCAACCGCCTGCTGGGCGAATGGGCTGCCGCCAAGATGGGCCTGACCCCGGAAGAAACCGAAGCCTACCGCAAGAGCGTGGTGCAGGCCGATTTCGAGGAAGCCGGTGACGAGGACGTGATCCGCAAGGTGCTGGGCGATCTTGTCGCCGCCGGGCACGACGTGGACGAAGCCACCGTGCGCGCCATGCTGGAGGAAAAGGCCGTTGAAGCCCGCCGCCAGCTGATGGGCGAGGTCTGATCCCGTGCCCATGGCCGCCGCCGATATCGAGGCGTTGATCAAGGCCGCACTGCCCGATGCCACGGTGGAACTGACCGCGCTGGTGGACGATAACGACCACTGGCGCGCACATGTCATTTCCGCCGCCTTTGCCGGCAAGCCGCGGGTGGCGCAGCACAAGATGGTCTACGAAGCTCTCGGCGGGCGCATGGGCGGCGTGCTCCATGCCTTGCAACTGACCACTGCCGTCCCCAACTGAACCGCAGCAATCGCGCATCATTCGAAGATTACGGTGGGATCCATGTCTGACGTCAATCAACGCCTCTCCGACATCGTGAATAACAACGATGTCGTGCTGTTCATGAAGGGAACCCCGCTGTTCCCGCAGTGCGGCTTCTCCAATCGGGCCGTGGCCATCCTGGACCATTGCGGTGTCGCGTTCGAAAGCGTGGACGTGCTGCAGGACATGGATATCCGCCAGGGCATCAAGGCGTTCTCCGATTGGCCGACCATCCCCCAGCTTTACGTGAAGGGCGAATTCATCGGCGGCAGCGACATCATGATGGAGATGTATGAGGCCGGCGAACTGCAGGCCCTGCTGCAGGAAAAGCAGGTCGCCAAGGCCGGCTGATCGCACCCCGCCGATGTGCAACCTCTACCGGATGACAAAGCCCGCCGCGGAAGTGGCGGGTTTTTTCGCATCTGTCGCACAGGATTTGCGCGTGGCGCCGGGCAACGCGGCCGAGGAGGTCTATCCCGGTTATCCCGCGCTGGTGCTGGCGGCGGGCGAAGTGCGGCCGATGATCTGGGGCTTTCCGCTGGTGCTGACCGGCGCGAAGGGCCAGCCGCTTAAGCCGAAACCGGTCAACAACGCGCGGATGGACAAGCTGGCCAGCCCCTTCTGGTCCGCCAGCTTCCGCAACCGCCGCTGCCTGGTGCCCGTGTCCACTTTTGCCGAGGCTGAAGGCCCCAAGGGCGGCAAAACGCGCTGCTGGTTGACCCTGCCGGGGCAGGAGCTGTTCGCAGTGGCGGGCCTGTGGCGCGAAACGGCCGAATGGGGTGCGGCCTTCACCATGGTGATCACCGACGCGAATGATGCCGTCTCCCCCTTGCATGACCGGATGCCGGTGATCGTCGCGCCGCAGGACTGGCGCACCTGGCTGGCTGGCAGCCCGGAAGAAGCCTTCGCCCTCTGCCGCCCGTATCCAGGCGCAATGGACCTCGATCACAGCGCAGAACCGTGGGTGAAGCGTCAGGCCTGATTTTCGGGAAGCGGTCTTCGGGGAGGCGGAGCCGGGAGACTTTCGGGGACCCACGGGAATGGGATCGGCTCCGCCTCGTTCGAAGAACTAGGGTACGCCAATACCTTTGCACGGCCCGTGCCATTTCGGCGGAACCAAGGAATCTCGCGGGAGACGATGGTTATCGAAAAGTTGCCGCAACGTTTGACTGTAAAGATTAGCGACGGTTTCCATCCTGCCCAGAGTTGGCCTGAACCCGGACGGAAAGGCGGGGACTGCGGCGACGCCATTTCTCCTGCGATGCCGATTGCCCGCTAATTCCTGACCATGAGCCAAGTAGCGCACCAACCAATTCTATCGGCGAAGGGAATCGCGATCATCAATCGACTGGATAAGGCGCAGTTTCGCTGCCGCAGTCGTTCGAGATGTCGATATTACGTGATCGACGCCTTCAATCGTTATGGCAAACGTCCCATTCTCGGTAACGCCAACGAACCCTTTTTCCCTGAGGTACCAGATGTGGAAATCGAAATTCTCTTCTGAACAATTCAATACTTCCAACAGGAGGTGATGGCCAATCCCCGGTTCACGCGGAAATTCGCGCCTCCTGTTATACAGGTGCATCAATATCCTTGAATGAGCTTCCGCATCAGAAATAGCGCACTCCACCTCATCGCTGACCTCATCGTATCTGGAAAACACAAAACCTGTATTTTGCGAGTACAATTCGTTGTACTGGTCCCTCAATTCATCGCTTCTAAGTGTGCGATAAGCCTCAATGACCTTTGTGAAATTCTCGATGCTGGCGGTTTCCGGATGATCTGGATGATAGAGCTTAGCCAGATGACGATACGCCGCCTCCAGTGTCTTCGCATCGCAATCTGGATGAACGTTGAGTGTCTTGTACAAATCAACGAATGCTTGATCTTCGTTCATCGCAAATCTTCCCGGCGCGAATGGAGCGGTAGGTCTTGGCTGGTCAGTCCCCTGACTACGCGAACCATGGCACCTTTTCGATCAAGGTAACTTCATTGTCAAAGATCATTGCGGCACTGCAAGTAGCCGCCAGAAAAGCCGTGGGCGCTTCCGACACCAGCAACCTGGCCCAACGTTCCACGTCTGCCGCTCCCGGGAGACCGACACTGTCCTCGCCTCCTGCGAAAGTCAGGAGTGCTGGCGCGCCCGGCAGGATTCGAACCTGCAACTCCAAGCTTAGAAGGCTCGTGCTCTATCCAGTTGAACTACGGGCGCGCACCATGGGTGAGTGGCTGGCTCTTTAGCGGTGTTTGCGCCCGCCGCAAATCACGATAGGCTGCTTTTTCATGAACGATCACCCAACGCAGATCAGCGGCCAGGCCGGTGCACGGCGGCACTTCCGCCACTTTGACCTGGTGATGGCGGCCTTTGTCGCCATCCTGCTGCTGTCCAACGTAATCGGCGCAGGCAAAGTCGCCGTGGTCGATCTGCCCCTGCTGGGCGCGTGGGCGTTTGGCGCGGGCATCCTGTTTTTCCCGCTGTCCTATGTCATCGGTGACGTGCTGACCGAAGTCTATGGCTATGCCCATGCCCGCCGCTGCATCTGGGCGGGCTTTGCCGCGCTGGTGTTCATGGCGGTCATGTCGCTGGTGGTGGTGGCCCTGCCCCCGGCAGAAACGTGGACCGGGCAGGCGGCTTACGAGCAGGTTTTCGGCCAGGTGCCGCGCATCGTTGCCGCGTCCATCATCGCCTTCTGGGCCGGCGAGTTCGCCAACTCCTACGTTCTGGCGCGGATGAAGGTGTGGACCGGCGGGCGCATGTTGTGGAGCCGCACGATCGGTTCCACCGTGGTGGGCCAGGGTGTTGACAGCGCGCTGTTCTACCCGATCGCCTTCCTCGGCGCGGAGGGCTTTACGCCCGAACTGGTGGTGCAGCTCTCGCTCACCCAGTGGGGCCTGAAGGTATTGTGGGAGGTGGTGCTGACGCCGGTGACTTATTTGGTGGTCGGGGCGCTGAAGCGCAGCGAAGGTGTCGACGTGTTCGATACCGACACCGATTTCTCGCCCTTTGCCCGCGCCCCCGAAGGAAGCGCGGGCCAAGGCGGGTAACTGGCGGGCGGATCAGTCCGCCAGGATCCAGATGGCAAGGTAAAGCACGGCCAGCAAGCCCAGCCCGGCGATGGTGCCAACCGCAAAGACCAGCCGGATCGCCAGCGGATCGATGCCGAAGTAATTGGCAAGGCCGCTGCACACGCCGCCGATCTTGCCGTTGGCCCGGTCAAGCCGGAATGCGCGCGAGGCAGGTGCCGTGCGGGTTTCGACCTGGCTCATGCGACAACTCCCGAAACGATGGTGGTGGCCGGTGCGGCGAAATAGCTGACCATGATCGCCAGCGTCATGGCCACGGAACCGGCGGCGGCAAAGACGCGGCTGAGAGCGGTGTTTTCGGTATACATGGTTTCTTCCCCTTTGTTTGTCTGGTCCGGACGGCCATCCCGTCCGATGCCAGGTACTTTGCAGGGGGCGTGCCAGTTTTCAAAAATGGCTGAATTCTGCGGTTTCCGCTCAGCTTGATGATGGCCCGCAGAATCTTCCTTGCCGCAAGTTGGGAATTTTCACCAAGTGTTGGATATGGTGATTTTCGTGGCAGGCTGCCGCGCGCTCGCCTAATCGATGCGCGCACCATGGCGCTTGACCGGATCACCCTTGCCAGCTTCCGCAACCATCCCGCCACGCGGCTGGATGGCGCGCGCGGCTTCAACCTGCTGGTGGGGGAAAACGGCGCGGGCAAGACCAACGTGCTGGAGGCCCTTTCCCTGCTGGCGCCCGGCCGCGGCTTGCGCCGCGCAGGTCTGGCCGAGATGGCCGGACAAGGCGGCAGCGGCGGCTTCTCCGTATCGGCCGCCCTCAACCAGCCCGATGGCGAGCCGGTGATGCTGGGCACCGGCATGGCGCCGGATCGTCCCGGCCGGCGGCTGGTGCAGGTCAACGGCGCGGAAGCCAGCGCGGTGAGCCTGGGCGAATGGCTGGCCATCGGCTGGCTGACCCCGGCAATGGACCGGCTGTTTGCCGACAGCGCCTCCGCCCGCCGCCGCTATCTCGATCGGCTCGCCGTAGCGCTCGATCCGCTGCACGCGCGCCACGCCAGCCGCTACGAGGCGGCCTTACGCGAACGCAACCGCCTGCTGGCGGACGCGCAGGCCAGCGGGCGCGAGCCGGACCGGGCCTGGCTGGAATCGGTCGAACGGCCGATGGCGGAAGCGGGCGCATTGCTGGCACAGGGCCGCTTGCGGCTGGTGGATGAATTATCAGCCGCGCTGGCCAGCCTGCCGGCCGAGCCGTTCGCCCGCCCCGTTCTGGCGCTGGTCCCCGGCGGGGCAACGACGAAGGAAGGGCTGCTGGCAGAACTTGCCACCAGCCGCGCGCGGGACCGGGCGGCAGGGCGTACCCTCGCCGGGCCGCACCGCGATGAGCTGGAAGTGACGATGCACGGCAAACAGATGCCCGCCGCGCTGTGCTCTACAGGGGAGCAGAAGGCGATGCTGATCGCCATTACCCTCGCCCATGCGAGCCTTGCCGCGCAAGGCAGGCCGGGTGTGCTGCTGCTGGACGAAGTGGCCGCGCATATCGATCCGCTGCGCCGTGCGGCCCTGTTCGAACGGCTCAGAGAAACCGGGGCGCAAGTCTGGCTGACGGGTACCGAGCTCGCCCCGTTCAGCGACATTGCGGGTGAAGCCGCCGTGTGGCGGGTGGTTGGCGGCGCGGTGGAGCGGCTTTAACGCTCGCCCTCCGCCTCCGGAATGGCCGCCGCCACCGTGCCGATGGTCGCAGCCACGATCACCTCGATCCCTTCGGCCGTGGGATGGATGCGATCGTCCTGGTTCAGTTCCGGCTTGTCGTACACCGCTTGCAGGAAGAAGGGCACGAGGGCGGCATCGTATTGCCGGGCGAGGTCGGGATACATGGCGTCGAATTCGCGCTGGTACTCCGCACCCATGTTCGGCGGGGCGCGCATCCCCATCAGCAGGATCGGGATATTGCGCGCCTTCAGCTCGTCCAGGATGGCGGTGAGGTTGGCGCGCGTCTGGTCAGGCGTGATGCCGCGCAGCAGGTCATTGCCGCCCAGTTCCACCATGGCGAGGTGCGGCGGCTGGTCCAGGTTGTCGAGCACGAAGGCGATCCGCTGGCGTGCCGCCGCGCTGGTATCGCCCGACACCGCGGCATCGATCACCCGCGCGTTGATGCCCTGTGCGCGCAGGGCCATTTCCAGCCTCTCGGGATAGCCTTCATCGGGGCCCAGCTGGTAGCCGGCGAACAGGCTGTCACCAAAGGCGAGCAGGCGGCGTTCCGGCCCCATCACGGGCAGTTCCTCCTCGATCGGCGCGGGGTCTGCCTGCGGCTCTCCCGTGGGTACGGAACCATTCCCGCACCCCGCCAGCATGAGCGCCGCCAGCCCGACCGTCCAACCGCGCATACCCATCGACCACCGCCTTTTTGCCCTGCTTGTCTGCCTGCCTTAGCTATGCCATCTCATTGATGTGACAAGCCCCCTCGATGTTCCCCCCGCCATCATCGCCCGCAACCTGCGCTTGACGCTGGGAGAGGGCGCTTCCGCTGTCGAGATCCTGAAAGGCATCGACCTCGCCGTACCTGCCGGGCAGACGCTTGCGCTGCTTGGGCCATCGGGTTCCGGCAAGAGCTCGCTGATGAGCGTGCTGACCGGGCTGGAGCGTGCGACATCGGGCCAACTGACCGTGGCTGGCGCGGAGTTTTCCACGATGGACGAGGATGCGCTGGCGCTGGCCCGCCGGGGCCGCATCGGCATCGTCCTGCAGGCCTTCCACCTGCTACCGACGATGACGGCGCAGGAAAACGTCGCCACCCCGCTGGAACTGGCCGGAGCGGACGACGCCTGGGCGCGGGCCGAGGCGGAACTGGCCGCCGTGGGCCTGGCCCATCGCCTGACTCATTATCCGGCGCAGCTTTCCGGGGGCGAGCAACAGCGCGTGGCCATTGCCCGCGCGCTGGCCCCCCGCCCGCCGCTGCTGTTCGCGGATGAGCCGACCGGCAACCTTGACCATGCCACCGGCACCAGCATCATCGATGTCCTGTTCCGCCGCCGTGCGGAGACCGGGGCCACGCTGGTCATCATCACGCACGATCCCGCGCTGGCCGCGCTGGCAGACCGGGTGGTGACGCTGGGCGACGGGCTGATCGTCAGCGATACCCTGCCCGGTGCGCTTCCCGCCTGATGGCCCGCACCACCCTCTCCTGGCGCGCCGCCTGGGCGATTGCGCGGCGTGACCTCAACCGCCAGTTCCGTGGCCTCAGGCTGCTGCTCGTCTGCCTGTTCCTGGGTGTGGGGGCGCTTGCCGCCATCGGATCGCTGACCGGGGCCATTCGCGGCGAGCTGGATTCGCAGGGCCAGGTGATCCTGGGCGGTGACCTGGAGGTGGAAGTCTACCAGCGCCCCCTGTCTGACGAGGAGAACGAGTGGCTCGCGCAGTATGGCGAGCTGTCCCCCGGCCTCAGGATGCAGGCGATGGTCAGCACCCCGGCCGCCGCCGCGCCGGTGGAGCTGAAGGCGGTGGCGGAAAACTGGCCGATGTACGGCGCGCTGACGCTGGCCGATGGCCGGACCGCGGGCGCGCCGCCGCAGGGGCAGGCGTGGATCGCGCGCGGCGTGGCAGATCGCCTCTCGCTCGCCGTGGGCGATACGTTTACCCTTGGCACCCTGCCGCTGAAAGTGGCGGGCGTCATTGGGGAGGAGCCTGATCGCCTGTCCGAAGGCTTCAACCTGGGCCAGACGGTGATCGTGGGGCTGGATGTGCCCGCCGCCGCCGGCCTCACCCAGCCCGGCGCGATGTACGAAAGCAAGACTCGGGTCCGCTTCACCGGCAATGCCGATCCGGACGTGGTGGAGGAAGACCTGCTCGAGGCCTTCCCCGAAAACGGCCTTGATACCCGCACCCGCAACCGCGCCAGTCCGGGCGCGGAGCGGTTCGTCTCGCGCATGGGCGAATTCCTGACGCTGGTGGGCCTTGCCGCGCTGGTGATCGCCGGTATCGGCATTGGCGGGGGCGTGGCTTCCTACCTGCAGGCGCGGCGCACCAGCATCGCCACGCTGAAGATCCTCGGCGCGACCAGCGGCGACATCGCCCGCATCTATGCCCTGCAGGTTGGCGCGGCGGCGGTGGCGGGGTCGCTGGCGGGCCTTGCCGCAGGCGTGCTGGTCACGCCGCTGCTGGCCAGCGCGCTCGGCTCCCTTCTGCCGGTAGACAGCTCACTGACCATTGACCCGCTGGCCCTGCTGCGCGCGGCCGCCTTCGGCCTGTTGGTGGCGCTGGTCTTTGCCGCCCCGCCGGTGCTGCGGGCGCGCGATTTTCCGGCCATGGCGCTGATGCGCGAACGGGTGGCCCCCATTGCCCACGGCTGGCGGGCGGCGGCCCTGCCGGTGGGGCTTGGTCTTGCCGGGATCGTGGGCCTGAGCATGGCGGGATCGCCCACCCCCGCCCTTTCGCTGGGCTTCCTGGCGGGCGCGGCGGTGTTGCTGGGCGTGCTGTGGCTGCTGGGCCGCGCGATCCAGGCAGCAGCGCGAAAGGCCCCGCGCCCGGCCAACCCCATCGTCCGCGCGGCGCTGGCCAACCTCCACCGCCCCGGCGCGGCAACCGGCGCGCTGGTGACGGCGCTGGGCTTCGGCCTGTCCGCCTTCGTGCTGCTGGCAGGGGTGCAGACCAGCCTTGCCGGCAACATCCAGCGGTCCGTGCCCGCCATCGCCCCCGATTACTTCGTGCTCGATATTCCCAAGGACCGGGTGGGCGAGTTCGAGCAGATGGTGCTGGCCGCCGCCCCTGAGGCGCAGGTCATGTCCACCCCCACCCTGCGGGGCCAGGTGATTGCCTATGGCGATCCGGCCAGCCCCACGGTGGTGGCGGATCTGGAGGAACTGCCCGAAGGCGCCTGGGGCCTGCGCGGCGAGCGGGGGCTGACATATTCGGCAAACGTGCCGCCGGGCAATGTCGTTACCGAGGGCGAATGGTGGCCTGCCGTCTATCGCGGGGAGCCGCTCGTTTCCGTTGATGAGGAACTGGCCAATGCCGCCGGGCTGAAGCTGGGCGACATCATCACCGTCAGCGTGCTTGGCGTGCAGAAGACGGCAACCATCGCCAGCTTCCGGCGCCTCGACTGGGAAAGCATGGGCTTCAACTACGTGTTCGTGTTCACCCCCAACACGCTGGCCGATGCACCGCACAACGTGGCCGCCACGGTCACCTTCGGCGATGGCGGGGAACCGGCAGGCCTGCTGCGCGATCTTGCGCGCGCCTTCCCCTCCAGCTCGGTGATCGAGGTGGGGCCGATCCTTGGCGAGGCCCGCGCGATCCTTGACCAGGTGAGCCTCGCCATCCTTGCCGCCGCATCGGTGGCGGTGCTGGCGGGCATTGCAGTGCTGCTGGGGGCCATTGCCGCTGCCCGCGCGGCGCGCATCTACGATACGGTGATCCTGCGCGTGCTTGGGGCCAGCCGGGGCCAGCTGCTGGGCCTGCAACTGGCAGAATTCGGCCTGCTGGCAGCCGTACTGGCGGGCGTGGCCCTGCTGCTTGGCACGGGGGTGGCCTGGGCCATCATCACCCAGCTGTTCGAATTCGACTGGCTGCCGGACTGGCCGCGCATCCTGGCCGTGCTGGGCGCGGGGCTGGTGCTGGTGCTGGTGTTTGCCCTGGCCGCCAGCCTGCCGGTGCTGCGCGCGAAACCGGCGCAGACCCTGCGCAGCCTGTGATGCGAAAGGGGGCCGGGAGCGCCATGCTCCCGACCCCCTGATCGCTTGCCCGTGGGCACGCTTATTCGAAGACCTGCGCGCCTCCCGCAACGGGCTGGCCAACATAGACCAGTGTGCCCGCCAGCATGTCATGCAGGCCCTGCTTCTTTTCGGTAAAGGCCACCATGATGAAGCCGATCAACAGGATGATGGCGGACAGGATCTTGGCGAAGTAGCGGCCCACCGCCTTGCCCAGGCTGATGCGGTTGCCGTTCAGGTCGGTAACCACAAGGCCCAGCGCCTTCTTGCCCAGCGTCGCCTGCCAGCTGGAGCTTTCCATCCCGGCAAAATAGGCCACGCCAATCACGACCTGCACCAGGTTGGCGGCGAGGTTGCCTGTCAGGTTGGTCGGGTCGGTGCTCATCGTGCCCACGCCAATAAGCGGGCCGATTATTCCGCTGACGATGACCAGAATGATCGCGTCGATGATGTAGGCACCCACCCGGCGCCAGAAACCTGCATAATTGGCCATATTATCCTTCCCCTCCAATCAAACTTGTTACGGTGTGTGAAACAGCAATGGCGGTGGCTTTGCCGCGAAATCCGCATCGTGCAGCGCAAAAGTATTGCGGCGAAATGAAAGGCCGTGAAATTCAGCAAAATGGCGCAGCGAGAGCCAAATTCAGTGCACGGCCGTCTCCCCAAGATAGCCAAGTGCCACAAAGGACCACCAAATTTCCCAAGAGTCAAATTACGGTGCCCCCCGGCCCGCAAAAGAAAAGGGGGGCCGAAGCCCCCCTTCCCGATTATCGTTCCTGCGCCATGGCCCGGTCAGAAGGTCTTGCGGACCGTGACCCCGTAGGTGCGCGGCTGGCTGGGATAGCCGGAGATCGACAACGGCTGGCCCGGTGAATCGAACAGGCTGAGCAGGTAGCGATCGTTCAGCAGGTTGCGCGCCCAGACGGTCACGTCGAGGCCCAGCGCATCGGCTTCATAGCCGATCGAGGCGGACACATCGTCCACCTGCCGCTGGAAAGGCGCTGCTGCCGCGATGGCCGCTGCCTGGCCACCACCCAGGAAGCCCTGCAGGCCTTCGATCACCTGCACGTTGCTTTCATAGTGGTAGGTCGCACGGGCCACGATGGCATCGCCGTTGGCCAGTTCGTGTTCGTACTGGCCACCCAGCACCACGGTCCATTCCGGGATGCCGGCCGGGCGGGTGCCCGACAGGTCGCCCACGGTGGACAGCGGGAAGCTGACATAGGTCGGGTCCAGCCAGGTCACCGCGAAGTTGATGGAGAACGGATCGACCGGGGTGATCACGCTTTCCAGTTCCACGCCCCAGGTGCGCTGCTTGCCGGCGTTGGCCAGCAGGAAGCCCGTGCCGGTGAAGGTGTTGGACTGGAAGCCGTTGATGTCCTGGCGGAAGCCGGCCAGGTTCAGGCTCAGCATGTCCCAGTTACCCTTCAGGCCCAGTTCGAACACCTTGGAGTGTTCCGGGCCAGCAAAGCGGCTGCCCGAGGTCTGGTTGTTGAACGTGGGGTTCAACGCCCGCACTGCCGCCAGGTCGCTGGCCAGCGGGCGGCTATCACGCGCAAGGTTGAAGCTGCTCGCCTTGAAGCCGGTGGCATAGGAGGCATAGACGTTGAGGTCCGGGCTGACGTCGTAGGCCAGGCGGATGGTGTAGGAGAAGTCCTCGTCATCCGTACGGCCGCTTTCCACCGCGTTGGGAATGTTCACGAACCGCGGGAACAGTTGCAGCGCCCGGCCCACCAGGAAGGGGTTGACCGATGGGTTGTTCTGGTTGGCGGTGGCAAAGGTGGTGGCCCCGGCAACGATGGTCGGATATGCCAACGCACCCGCCGCGCCCGCCGCGCTGGTGCCGGTGGCAAAGGCGGTGATTTCCGCCTGCGTGGCCGGGCGGCCAAGGCCAAGCTGGGTGCCCACCGTGGTGGCAATGCCCTGGGCGCGGATGGCGCGGAAGCCGGCGTCCACCAGGTCGATGTTCGAGAAGACATCGCTCGACTGGTAGTTGGTCACGCTGGTCTTCTTGTCCATCGTGTAGTTGCCGCCCAGCGTCAGCACCAGGCCCGGCGCCAGCTCGAAATCAACCTGCGCGAACAGCGACAGCGCCTCGTTGTTCAGGCGGAAGGTGCCGGTTTCGGCAAGGCCGGCGGAACCGAACTGGCCCAGGTACTGGGTGGGGTTGCCGTAGAGCGTGCCAATGGTGGCTTCCAGCACCGTCACCGTGGACCCGGTGCCGTTGCCGCCGGCCGAAAGGTCGGCAAAGTTGCGGAAGCGGTCACCCTTGAAGATGTCCTGCTGTTCGCGGATGTTCTCGTTGAAGTAGAAGGCGCCGCCCAGCAGGCTGACCGGGCCGATCTCGCCCGCCACGCGGAATTCCTGCGTGAATGTGTTCAGCTTCTGGTCCTGGTAGCGCTGCAGCAGGTCAAGCGAGGTAAAGTCCACGTCCTGCCCGTAAGTGGCATCGGTGCTGCGGAACGCGGAGATCGAGGTGAAGGTGAAATTACCCGATTCATAATCCATCTGCGCCGAGATACCGGAATTCTCGATATCGTTGGTGGATGCGAAGTTGTTGAACACGCGGTTGCCGTACGGGTCATTCGGATCGTTCAGCTGGCCGCCGAGCGCCAGGATCGCCTGCGAGGCAGCCGACCGCTGGACATTGACCACACCGCAACAGTTTTCATCGATGCTGTCGAAATCGGCGATCAGGCGCATGCGGAAATCGTCGCCGTTGTCCAGCAGCAGCTGGCCGCGCACGAACCAGCGATCCCGCTCGTTGGTGCGGGAATCGGACGCTGTGTCCACATTGTAACCGTCGCGCACGCTGTAACCGGCAGCGATGCTGGCGGCGATGCTGTCCGAGATCGGCCCGGAAATGTATCCGCGCGCCACCACCGCGTTGAGGTTGCCGTAGGACGCCTCGAACGAACCTTCCGGCGTGAACGAGGGCGCGCTGGTGACCAGCGAGATGACGCCGGCCGAAGCGTTCTTGCCGAACAGGGTGGACTGCGGGCCACGCAGCACTTCGATGCGGCTGACGTTGGGCAGGTCGTTGATCTGCGCCGCGGTGCGGCTGCGGTACACGCCGTCCACGAACACGCCGACCGAAGGCTCGATGCCGGCGTTGTTGGCGCCGTTGCCGAAGCCGCGGATGATGAAATTGGTATTGGCCGAGCTCTGCAGCTGGCTGACGCGCAGCGAGGGCACGATGGTCTGCAGGTCCTTCAGGTCGCGGATCTGTTCGCGCTGGAGGGTTTCCGCCGTGGTCACCGTGACGGCGACTGGCGTTTCCTGCAGGGTGGTCTCGCGCTTGGTTGCGGTCACCACGATCATGTTGCCATCAGCCTCATCCTCGGCAGATGCGGCATCCTGGGCGTTTGCGACGAACGGAAGGGCAAGGGCAATTACAGCAGCGCCGCGCAGCAGGTGGCGGGCAAAACCGGCAGTACCGGCAAAACGGGTATTCATGGGCTTCTCCATCTCTCCCTCGCGGTTGCCGGGCGGTGCTTGCACGCACTCTGTATACCGGCAACTTCGAGTGATCTGAATAGGCCCGGCCCCGTAGTTAACGCAATGGTTAAGCACAATTGCCCGGTGGATTCGGTTGCCGTTGAAACCGAAGACGTGACAATTGGGCCACATATCGGGCCAAGCCTCCATCGAAACCCGGTAGTTTTACGGTCAAGAGATGGCCATTTCTCTTTCCTTGCAGTGCAGCATGGCCTCCGCTAAGGCGCGGCGCGAAAGCGCGCGGCCGGTGTGCCACGCCCTCCCAGATCAAACCCAAGGCTATCCCTATGTCCGCGCCCCTTCGCAATGTGGCGATTATCGCCCACGTTGACCATGGAAAGACCACGCTGGTCGACCAGTTGTTCCGCCAATCCGGCACCTTCCGCGACAACCAGCGCGTGGAAGAGCGCGCGATGGACTCCAACGATCTGGAGAAGGAACGCGGCATCACCATCCTGGCCAAGTGCACCTCAGTCGAATGGAACGGCACGCGCATCAACATCGTCGATACCCCCGGCCACGCCGATTTCGGCGGCGAGGTGGAACGCATCCTCTCCATGGTGGACGGCGTTATCCTGCTGGTGGACAGTTCAGAAGGGGCGATGCCGCAGACCAAGTTCGTGACCGGCAAGGCGCTCAGCCTCGGCCTCAAGCCCATCGTGGTGGTCAACAAGGTCGATCGTCCGGACGAACGCATCCAGGAAGTGCTGGACGAAGTGTTCGACCTGTTCGTCAGCCTCGATGCCAATGACGAACAGCTCGATTTCCCCGTGCTCTACGCCTCGGGCCGCAACGGCTATGCCAACGAAGACCCGACGCTGCGCGAAGGCACGCTGACCCCGCTGTTCCAGAAGATCGTGGACCATGTCCCCGCCCCCAAGGCGGACGAAGACGGGCCGTTCAAGTTCCTCGTCACCCTGCTGGATCGCGACAACTTCCTGGGCCGCATCCTCACCGGCCTGGTTGCCAGCGGCACGATCAAGGTCAATGACCCGATCCACGCGCTGGATGCCAACGGCAAGGTGGTGGAAACCGGCCGCGCGTCCAAGCTGCTCGCCTTCCGGGGCCTTGAGCGGATTCCGGTGGACGAGGCGAAGGCGGGCGACATCATCTCCATCGCCGGCCTGACCACCGCCACCGTGGCCAACACCATCGCCAACCCTTCCGTGACCGAGCCGCTGAAGGCCCAGCCGATCGACCCGCCCACGCTGTCGATGCGCTTTGCCGTGAACGACAGCCCGCTGGCCGGACGCGAAGGCACCAAGGTAACCAGCCGCATGATTCGTGACCGGCTGGAGCGCGAGGCGGAGAGCAACGTCGCCATCCGCGTCACCGAGAGCGAGGACAAGGACAGCTTCGAAGTGGCCGGCCGCGGCGAACTGCAGCTGGGCGTGCTGATCGAAACCATGCGCCGCGAAGGGTTCGAGCTGGGCATTTCCCGCCCGCGCGTGATCTTCGGCCAGGACGAGAACGGCAACCGCACCGAGCCGTACGAAACCGTGGTGATCGACGTGGACGACGAGCACTCGGGCACGGTTGTCGAGAAGATGGCCATGCGCAAGGCGGAACTCACCGACATGCGCCCCAGCGGCGGCGGCAAGACCCGCATCACCTTCTCCGCCCCGTCGCGCGGCCTGATCGGCTACCACGGCGAATTCCTGTCCGACACGCGCGGTACCGGGATCATGAACCGCCTGTTCGAAAAGTACGGCCCCTACAAGGGCCGCATCGAAGGGCGCATCAACGGCGTGCTGATCTCCATGGAGAACGGCGACGCGGTGGCCTACGCGCTCAACGCGCTGGAAGATCGCGGCCAGCTGTTCATCACCACCGGCACCAAGCTGTATGAAGGCATGATCATCGGCGAAAATGCCAAGCCGGACGATCTGGAGGTCAACCCGCTCAAGTCCAAGCAGCTGACCAACTTCCGCTCCAGCGGCAAGGACGATGCCATCCGCCTGACCCCGCCGCGCATCATGACGCTGGAACAGGCCATCGCCTACATCGACGAGGACGAAATGGTGGAAGTGACCCCGCAGTCGATCCGCCTGCGCAAGGTCTACCTCGATCCGCACGAGCGCAAGCGCCACAAGCGCAAGGTCGAAGCGGCCTGAGGCGACACGCCCGGTGAAAGCCGGGCGGGCCGCCTCTGGCGCGCCCGCCCGCAGGTCAGTTGATGACGAGCTGCATGAAGGCGGGCGGTCGCCCTCCCTGCGTTGGCAGCAAGGTGGACGCGCGCGTAGCCGCGCCAAGGGCCATCAGCGGCATTCCGGCCTGCGCCAGGACATAGGGCGAGATGCGGTGGCGGGTGATCAGTCCGCCAGAACCGTCGCTGATCAGCGGGGTTTCGAAACTCAGGCCCTGCGCGCGTTCGGAAGAATTGACGACCTGGGCCACCACCAGCTGGCCGCTGCCCAGATCCAGCACCACTTCCGTGCCAACCGGCACGCCGCCCAGCCCTTCGATCCGCGCGCCGGTTTTCGACAGGTTGCGCAGCATCACGTCGTAATAGTGGTCTTCGTGGATCAGGCCGACCTTGCGGTAAACCGAAATGCGGTCCGCCCGGTGGCGCGCCGGGCCCTGGGGCTGGAAGATCAGGTCTCCATCCACGACCCGCTGCATGATCTGGTCATGCGTCAGTGGGTGGGAATAGATGTAGCCCTGCACCAGGTCGGCACCGCGGTCCTTGACCAGCGCCAGTTCGTCGATGGCTTCCACTCCTTCGGCCACGGTTTCCATGTCCAGGGCTTTCGCCAGCGCCACGATGGCGCTGATGATGGCCGGGTTGATATCCCCGTTCTGCGTGCAGCCGCGCACGAAGCTCTGGTCGATCTTGATCTTGTTGAATGGTGCGCGCTTGAGATAGCCGAGCGAGGAATAGCCGGTCCCGAAATCGTCCAGCGCCAGCCGCACGCCCAGCCGCTTCAGCGAACAGAAGATCTTGTCCACCTCCTCCACGTCGCCGACGAAGACCGATTCGGTGATTTCCAGTTCAAGTCGCGAAGGGGCAAGGCCGGATGATGAGAGCGCCTGGGACACCATGCGAACGAAATCGCTGTTCATGAACTGGCGTGCGGAAATATTCACCGCCACCCGCAGGTTGCCGGGCCACGCCGCTGCATCCATGCAGGCCTGGCGCAAGGCCCATTCGCCCATGCGCACGATCAGGTCCGATTTTTCGGCCACCGGAATGAAATGGCCCGGCCCGATCATTCCCCCCTGCGGATGGGCCCAGCGCATCAGGGCCTCGGCCCCGCGCACCCGGTTTTCATGCGGATCGATCAACGGCTGGTAATGCAGCTGCAGCTTGCCGGTCAGCAGGGCCTCGTGCAGGTCCTCCTCGATCCGCGCGCCTTGCGATGCCTGTTCCTTCAGCTCGGTGGTGAAGAAGCGGAAGATGCCGCGCCCTTCGGTCTTGGCAGCATATAGCGCCATGTCCACCGCGCTGTTGAGGTCCGCCGTTTCCACCCCGTCATAGGGGGCAATGGCCAGGCCGATGGAGGTGCCGATCACCGCGCGGCGCCCGCCGATTGAATAGGGCTGGCTGATGAGCTGGATCAGCCGGCCCGCCAGTTCGCCCAGCGTCCCGCGATCATCGATGTCGGGCAGCAGGATCTGGAACTCGTCGCCCCCGAGGCGCCCCACCACGCCGCGATCCTTCACGATCGTGCGGATGCGGTCAGCCACCTGCTTCAACAGCTCGTCACCCGCGGGGTGGCCCATCGTATCGTTGACCTGCTTGAACCGGTCGAGATCAAGCATCATCAGCGCACAGCATCTGCCCACCGCCTTGAACGCGCTGAGCATGGCGGTCAGCTGCTCGTTCAGCCGGCGCCGGTTGGCAAGGCCGGTCAGCTCGTCGAACTGCGACTGGCGGGCCAGCTTGCGCTGGCGCCGGAATTCCCCGGTGATATCGATCGCATCACCGCGATAGCCCTGGAAGTTGCCGTCCGCATCATGGAGAGGGCGGCCGGATATGCGCCAGAACAGCCGGTCACCCGGCTCCTCACCGTCCCCGGCAGGATGATCACAAGCGGGATCATCATCGACTGGCGGCGCATCGCGGGTGATGACCTCAACCACGTGGTTTTCCACCCGCGACCTGGCCCGCAGCTTGAACGCCAGCGACCGGTTGCTCTGGGAATCGTCATCGATGCTGGCATCGCGGAACACCCCTGCAAGGGGCTGGCCCATAACCCGTTCGCCTTGCGTGCCCAGCGAGCGGCGCGCCCGATCCGACAGGTAGATGATGCGCCCTTCGGCATTGGTTGCCCAGAAGGCGCCGACGCCCACTTCCTCGATCTCGCGCAGCATCGCGATGCGATCCGCGGCGGACGAACCCGAGCCAGCATGGCCGCTGACCCGTCCGGCGGATCGCGCAAACATTCGCAACGCCACGTGAAGGGTCTCCTTCGGCAGAGTGCGACTTATCTCCCCGCCATCATTTCGTCTCAGCGGCAGTTACGCCCCGGCAGATTGAAGAAGGGTTAATCCATCCTGGGGGAAGCCTCAGGCAGAAATACGGGGTTCCCGCGGGACTGGTGCAATCCCGCATCTTGCATTCCGGCACGCGTCACCTGGGTGCCATCACCCTCTCGCCATTAGGCATTTCCTGCCTTAAGGGGCTTTGCCATGGAACTCGCCGGTCTGCGCATTGCCCTGTTCAGCGGCAATTACAACATTACCACGGACGGGGCGAACCGGGCCTTGAACCGGCTGGTGGAATACCTCCAGCGCCAGGGCGCCACCGTGCGCGCCTATTCGCCGACGACGGACAAGCCCGCGTTCGAGCCGCAGGGCACGCTGGTGCACATCCCTTCCGTCCCCATCCCGCTGCGTGCGGAATACCGCCTGCCGCTGCCGCTGCCGGCAGAAGCGATTGCCGACATGGCGGCGTTCGATCCGCACGTGGTGCATATTTCCTCGCCCGATTTTGCCGCCCGCTCGGCCGTCAAATGGGCGCGGCAGCGGGGCAAGCCGGTGCTGGCATCGGTCCACACCCGCTTCGATACGTACCTGCGCTATTACCATCTCGGCTTCCTCGAACCCACGCTCACCGCCTATATCCGCACGGTCTATCGCCAGTGCGATGCGCTGGTGACGCCATCGGAAAGCATGGCGCAGGTGCTGCGCGATGAAGGGATGAACGACGATATCGGCATCTGGTCGCGCGGCGTGGACCGGGCCGTGTTCGATCCGTCCCGCCGCTCGCTGGAATGGCGCCGCAGCCTGGGCATCGGCGATGACGAGGTGGCCGTGGGCTTCCTTGGCCGCCTGGTGATGGAAAAGGGGCTGGACGTGTTCGGCGCGGCCGTGGCCGAACTGAAGCGGCGCGGCGTGGCGCACAAGGTGCTGGTGGTGGGCGTCGGCCCGGCGCAGGAAGCCTTTGCCGAAATGGTGCCCGATGCGATCTTCGCGGGCTTTCAGAGCGGGACCGACCTTGGCCGCGCGGTGGCCAGCATGGACATGCTGCTCAACCCCTCGGTGACGGAAACCTTCGGCAACGTGACGCTGGAAGCCATGGCCAGCGCCGTGCCGGTGATCGCCGCGCGCGCCACCGGCTCCACCAGCCTGGTGGCCGATGGGGAAACCGGGCAGCTGGTCGATCCCGCCGACATCGCCGGCTATGCCGATGCGCTGGAAGCCTATTGCCGCGATCCGGCCCTGCGCGCGGCCCACGGCGCGGCGGGCGAACTGCGCAGCCGAGCCTACACCTGGGACGCGATCAACCAGGCCGTGGCCGACGTCTACCTGCGGCTGGTCAACAAGGCCAGGGACCGCAAGGCGGCCTGATCAACCGGGTCTGGCACCGGCCGCGCTTAGGCCCTATCTCCCGCTGATGGCTGACCTGTTTGCCGATAACCTGCCCGCCGGCCAATCGCCGGAACCGCCAGCCGATGCGCCGCTGGCGGACCGGCTGCGCCCGCGCGAGCTTTCGGAAGTCATCGGCCAGGAACACCTCACCGGCCCGGAAGGCGCGATTGGCCGCATGGTCGCCGCCGGCCGCCTGTCCAGCATGATCCTGTGGGGGCCGCCCGGCACCGGCAAGACCAGCATCGCCCGCCTCCTCGCCGCCAGTGTGGGCATGCGGTATGAGGCGGTGAGCGCGGTCTTTTCCGGCGTGGCGGACCTGCGCAAGGCCTTTGCCGCCGCCGAAGATGCCCGCAAGATGGGGCAACGCACGCTGCTGTTCGTGGACGAGATCCACCGCTTCAACCGCGCGCAGCAGGATGGCTTCCTGCCGTTCGTGGAAAGCGGCGCGGTGACGCTGGTGGGCGCGACGACGGAGAACCCCAGCTTTGAACTGAACGCCGCGCTGCTGTCCCGCGCGCAGGTGCTGATCCTTCACCGACTGGATGCCGCCGCGCTGGAAAACCTGCTGGCGCGGGCGGAGGAGCTGGAAGGCCCCCTCCCCCTCACCCCCGATGCCCGCGCCGCGCTGGTTGCCAGTGCGGACGGCGATGGACGATTCCTGCTCAACCAGGCGGAAACGCTCTATGCCGCGAAGATAACGGAACCGCTCGACCCGGCCGGCCTCGGCGCGTTCCTGCAACGGCGCGTGGCGGTGTACGACAAGGATCGCGAGGGGCATTACAACCTCATTTCCGCGCTCCACAAGGCGGTGCGCGGGTCAGATCCGCAGGCGGCGCTATACTACCTCGCGCGGATGCTGGTGGCGGGGGAGGAGCCGCTGTTCCTCGCCCGTCGTCTGGTCCGCATGGCGGTGGAGGACATCGGCATGGCCGATCCGCAAGCCCTGCCGCAATGCATCGCGGCCAGGGATGCCTACCAGTTCCTCGGCAGTCCGGAGGGTGAACTGGCGCTGGTGCAGGCCTGCCTCTACCTTGCCACCGCACCCAAATCGAACGCCGCCTACGTAGCGCAGAAGGCCGCATGGAAGGCGGCGAAGGAAACCGGCAGTCTCTCCCCCCCGGCCAACATCCTCAACGCGCCCACGAAGCTAATGAAGGATATCGGCTATGGCGCGGGCTACCATTACGATCACGAGAGCGAACACGGCTTTTCCGGCGACAACTACTGGCCGGAGGAAATGGAGCCGCAGACCTTTTACGCGCCCGTCGAACGCGGGTTCGAACGCGAGGTGAAGAAGCGTCTCGATTACTGGGACAAGCTGCGCAGGGAGCGCGGGTGAGCCGGTTCGAACACTTCCTTGCCATCGACTGGTCGGGCGCGCGCGGACGGTGGCACAAGGGGATTGCGCTGGCGCTGACCGATGCAGATGGCGGGCCGCCCGTGCTGGTGCCAGCCGGGCCGCGGGGGTGGAGCCGGGAGGACGTGCTGGCCGTGCTGGCAGACCTGCCGCCCGCCACGCTGGTGGGGCTGGACCTCGGCATTTCGCTGCCCTTCGTTGATTGCGGGGCCTTCTTCCCCGGCTGGGAGGAAAGCCCTGCCAGTGCGCGCGAGCTGTGGGCGCTGGTGGACCGGCTGAGCGCCGCCGATCCGCACTTTGCCGCCGATGGCTTTGTCAGCCACGCCCGCGCGGCGGACTATTTCCACCACGGGGCGCAGATGGGCGCGCACTACCGGTGCGACGGGGCCGAGCATCGCAGCGGCCGCCTGCGCGTGACCGAACTGGCCCAGCGCGCCGCCGGGTGCCGGCCGCACAGCAATTTCAAGCTGGTGGGCAACGGGCAGGTGGGCAAGGCTTCGCTGACAGGCATGCGGGTGCTCCACGCGCTGGGGGGCCGGGTGCCGGTGTGGCCGGTGGATCCCGATCCCGGCCACGGGTCGCTGATCGTGGAAATGTACACCGCGATTCCCGCGCTGGCCGTGGGGCGCAAGGCGTCCGCCACCAAGTTCACCAGCTACGAGGCGCTGAACGAGGCGCTTGCCCACCCGGAGATCGCCTCCCCGCCGCTGGCCGGCAGCGGCGCGATCACCGATCACGAAGCAGACGCGCTGCTTACCGCCGCCTGGCTGCGCCGCGCCGCGGGCCGCGCACGGCTGTGGCAGCCTGCGGGGCTGACCGACCACATCGCCCGCACCGAAGGCTGGACCTTCGGCACCGGCTGAAAGAACACGGTTCAGCGGCCCACGGCCACGTATTCGAAACCGTGTTCCTCGGCATCCTTGCGGCTGTAGAGGTTGCGCAGGTCCACCAGCAGCGGCCGCGCCATCAGGCCCCTGGCGCGGTCCAGGTCCAGCGCGCGGAACACGTCCCATTCGGTCACGATCACCGCCGCGTCGGCCCCGGTGACGGCTTCATAGGAATCGGCGCAATAGGTCAGGCCCGAAATCACCGCCTTCGACGTTTCCATCCCTTCAGGGTCATAGGCGCGCACGGTGATGCCCGCTTCCTGCAGGGCAGCGGCAATGTCGATCGCCGGGCTGTCGCGCATGTCATCGGTATTGGCCTTGAAGGTCAGGCCCAGCAGGGCAACAGTCTTGCCGGCCACGTCCGCGCCCTCCGGCCCGGCCAGCGCGGCAATGATCTTGGCGCCCATCGCCTGTTTGCGCTGGGCATTCACCTTCACCACCGATTCGACGATCTGCAGCGGCGCGCCGTAATCCTGGCCGGTCTTCAGCAGGGCCAGCGTGTCCTTGGGGAAGCACGATCCGCCATAGCCCGGCCCTGGTTGCAGGAAGCGCCCGCCGATGCGGGTATCGGTGCCGATGCCATGGGCCACGTCGCGCACGTCGGCCCCCACCTTCTCGCACAGGTCGGCCATCTCGTTGATGAAGCTGATCTTGGTGGCAAGGAAGGCGTTGGCGGCATACTTGGTGAGTTCGGCCGCGCGGCGGCTCATCACCAGGATGGGGGAATCGTTACGCGTCAGCGGGCGGTAGATATCCCGCAGCACCTTCTCCGCATGCTCGTCGTTCACACCGATCACCACCCGGTCCGGCCGCTTGAAATCGTCGATCGCCGCGCCTTCGCGCAGGAATTCCGGGTTGGAGGCGACAGAGAACTTGAGCGCCGGGTTGGTCTTGGCGATGATCGCCTCAACCTCGTCGCCCGTGCCCACGGGAACGGTGGACTTGTCCACCACCACCGCGCCATCGCGCAGCAGCGGGGCCATTTCCTCCGCCGCGGCATAGACATAGCTCAGGTCCGCATGGCCATCGCCGCGGCGCGACGGGGTGCCCACCGCGATGAACACCGCGTCAGCGTCCCCGATCACGCTGGCCAGATCGAGCGTGAAGGACAGCCGGCCCGCCGCCACGTTGCTTTCCACCAACTGGTCCAGCCCCGGCTCGAAGATCGGGATGCGGCCTTCCAGCAGCGCGTCGATCTTGGCCTTGTCCTTGTCCACGCAGGTGACCCGGTGGCCAAAATCGGCAAAGCAGGCGCCGGAAACCAGGCCCACATAGCCCGTGCCGATCATCACGATGCGCATTCGAAACTCCTCGCAAGGCGGCCGCGGCCACCATCCGTTACCGGCTGCGCCCCCCAGCGGGACGAGATTGCCAGCGTCCTAATGCGCAGGGCGCGGATGGCAAGCGTTCAGCCCCAAACTCAGGAGCGGCCTCAGCCGCGCCCGCGATAGGGCGCCACGCCCTGATCGGGCAGCCACAGGCCCTCAGGCGCCGCGCCGCTCTGCCAGAACACGTCAATCGGGATGCCGCCGCGCGGATACCAGTAGCCGCCGATGCGCAGCCAGCGCGGCTTCATTTCATCGAACAGGCGCTGGCCGATGCCCACGGTCACGTCCTCGTGAAAACCGTTGTGGTTGCGGAACGCGCCAAGGAAGAGCTTGAGGCTCTTGCTCTCCACGATGGTTTCGCCCGGCGCATAGTCGATCACGATATGCGCGAAATCGGGCTGGCCGGTCACCGGGCACAGGCTGGTGAATTCGGGCGCGGCGAAGCGCACGAGGTAGAGCGCACCTGGGCGCGGGTTGGGCACGTAATCGAGTACGGCTTCTTCAGGCGAGGCCGGAAGGGCGCTCTGCTGGCCCAGGTGCAGGGGTTGGGTCTTGCTGTCGGTCATGCCAGCGGTCCTAGCCCTGCCCGCCCATGCGAGGCAAGCTGGCACATTGTCCGGGGGCACAGCTTGGCCTATCGTCGGCCCATGGAACAGCTTGTCTCTACCCAGTGGCTTGCGGGCCAGCTTGGCTCGCCCGACCTGATCGTCCTCGATGCCTCGGCTCATCTCCCCGATGCGAAGCGCGATGCGGCGGCGGAGTATGCGGCGGCGCACATACCGGGTGCGCGCTTCCTTGATCTGGCGACCTTTACCGATCCCACCTCTCCCGTTCCGGCAGCGATCCCCAATGCCGAGCAGTTCGCCGCGCGAATGGGCGCGCTGGGCGTGCCCACGGGGGCGCGGGTGGTGGTCTATGACGACAGCTACGTGAAAACCGCCGCGCGCGCATGGTTCATCCTGCGCCTGCACGGCGTGAAGCAGGTGGCCGTGCTGGACGGCGGCCTTGGCAAGTGGCGCGCCGAGAGCCGCCCACTGGAAAGCGGGCTGCCGCAGGTGGCGCCCGCCGTTCACCAGCCTTCCCCCGGCCCCGGCACGGTCCGCTTCAAGGCGGACATGCTGGCCAACCTGGACACCCACGCCGAACAGGTGGTGGACGCGCGCGGGGCCAAGCGCTTCACCGGTGAGGAAAGCGACTTCCGCCCCGGCATTGCCGATGGCCACATTCCGGGATCACGCAACGTGGTGTTCGACCAGGTGATGAACGCCGATGGCACCTACAAGTCTCCGGAGGAAATCAGGGCCGCGTTCGCAGCGCAGGGCGTGGACCTTTCCCAGCCGATCGCCACCACCTGCGGCGGCGGGGTGACGGCGGCGGTGCTGCTGTTCGCGCTGGCACTGGCCGGCAAGCACGATGTCGCGCTGTATGACGGCAGTTGGAGCGAATGGGGCGCGGACCCTGCGCTACCCAAGGAACTGGGTGAAGCGCGTTGAGCGACAAGTCACACGGCGACAGGCCGGCCACTAAAGTCACCCACGCCGGTCGCCATCCGGAATGGACCGGGGCGGTGGTCAACCCGCCCGTCTGGCGCGCCAGCACACACCTCTATGCTGACAGCGCGGACCTCGCGAAAGGCCGCCCCAATGCCGACGGCGTGTTCTACTACGGCCGGCGCGGCGCGCCGACCCAGTGGGCGCTGGCCGATGCGCTGACCGCGCTGGAACCGGGCGCGGCGGGCACCGTGCTCTACCCCAGCGGGGTGGCGGCGATTTCCGGCGTGCTGCTGTCCGTCCTGCAATCTGGCGATGTGCTGCTGGTGACGGACAATGCCTATGAACCCAGCCGGGCGATGGCACGGCTGGTGCTGGAACCGCTGGGCATCGAAACCCGCTTTTTCGATCCGCTGGACTTGGGCAACTTCCCCGCGAAGTTCTGCGAGCGGACGCGGGCCGTGCTGCTCGAAAGCCCCGGCAGCCTGACGATGGAGCTGTGCGACGTTCCCGCCCTTGCCGCCATCGCGCGGGAGAAAGGCGCGGTCCCCATCCTCGACAACACCTGGGCCAGCCCGCTCGGCTTCGCGGCGCTGGCGCACGGCTGCGACATTTCGCTGATGAGCCTGACCAAGCACGTGGGCGGCCATTCGGACCTGATGATGGGCTGTGCCAGCGCGGGCGAGGCGTTTTACGGCAAGCTGCGGCTGAAGGCGCAGGCGCTGGGCACCGTGGTAAGCCCGGACGATGCGGCCCTGGCCCTGCGCGGCCTGCGCACGATGGCCGTTCGGCTGGAGCGGAGCACCGCCACCGCGCTGGCAGTGGCCCGCTGGCTCGCCGCCCGGCCCGAAGTGGCGCACGTGCTGTGCCCCATGCTGCCCGGCGCGCCGGGGCATGACCTGTGGAGCCGCGATTTCACCGGCGGCTGCGGGCTGTTCAGCTTCGTGCTGAAAGGGCGCGATGCGGCGGCGCGGGCACGCTTCATCGATGCCCTGCGGCTGTTTGCCATCGGCTTTTCGTGGGGCGGGTTTGAAAGCCTCGTCATCCCGTTCGATCCGGCGCGGGTGCGCAGTGAAACGCCGTGGCCGCCCGCCGGGTGGGATGCAGGCGACGTGCTGGGCCTGCGCCTGTCCATCGGGCTGGAGGATGCCGGCGACCTGATCGCCGACCTTGACCAGGCCTTCGCGGCGATGGACGCGGGCGGATGAGCCGTCCCCCGCCCGGTCCGCAATCATCGGAAATCGTCGGTGCCGACGCGCTGCGGGACGCGGTTTCAGGACGCAGCGCAACCGTGGCGGACCTGGTGGGCCAGCTCGACTCCTGGGGCTTCACCCTCAACGATACGCGCTTTTCGGTGTGGAGCCTCCTTGTCACCGTGGCCGTGGTGGTGGGCCTGTTCCTTGTCGCCCGCCTCGGCTCGCGCATGGCGCGGCGCGGTTTTGCCCGCCTCACCCGGCTTGATCCCACGCAGCAACTGCTGGGCGAAAAGATCGTCTCCATCATTGTTTGGACAATCGCCGGTCTGGTGGGGATCGACCTGCTGGGCATCGACCTGACGGCGCTGACAGTATTTTCCGGTGCGTTTGGCCTCGCCATCGGCTTCGGCCTGCAGAAGACCTTCGGCAACTTCATTGCCGGGATCATCTTGCTGATGGACAAGTCCATCAAGCCGGGGGACGTGATCGCCGTGGCCGACATGAACGGCAAGGAAAGCTTCGGCCAGATCCGCAAGATCGGCATCCGCGCCATCTCGATCATCACGCGCGATCGCAAGGAATACCTGATTCCGAACGAAAACCTGATGATCAACCAGGTGGAGAACTGGTCCTACTCCTCACGCGATGTGCGGGTGAAGGCACCGGTCAACGTAGCCTATGGCAGCGATATCGAACTGGTTGAAAAGCTGCTGTTGCAGGCAACCGAGGAAGTGACGCGCGTGCTTGCCTCGCCGGAACCCAAGGTGCTGCTGATGGGCTTTGGCGAAAGCGCCCTCCAGTTCGAGCTGCGCTTCTGGATCAGCGATCCGGAAGAAGGGATGAGCAACATCCGGTCCGATGTGCTGAAGCGGGTGTGGCACCTGTTCCAGCAGAACGGGATCCGGGTTCCCTTCCCGCAGCGTGACCTGGCGCTGAAGGACAGCGCCGCGCTGGACCGGCTGACCCGTGCGCTGGAAGCGGGAACAGGCGGCAGCTAAAGCTGACCTAGCCCGCCCCCAAACCATTCTCGCTGGCGGTTGGGGCCATGAAGGCGCATCTGCCCGTGCATGGAAAAAGGCACGATCTACCTCGTGGGCGCTGGCCCCGGTTCGGCTGACCTCTTGACGCTGCGCGCCGCGCGGCTGATCGGGCGGGCGCGGCTGATCGTGCACGATGGCCTGGTCGATCCCGAAATCTTCGCCCTCGCCCGTCCCGATGCGAAGATGATCAGCGTCGCCAAAAGCCGCGCGCGCCACACCCTGCGGCAGGAGGAGATCAACGCCCTGCTGGTGGAGCATGCGCTGAAGGGGCATGACGTGGTGCGCCTGAAGGGCGGCGATCCGTTCATCTTCGGCCGCGGGGGCGAGGAGATGGAAGCCGCCCGCGCCGCTGGCGTGGCCGTGGAGGTGGTGCCGGGCATTTCTTCCGCCAACGGTGCCGCCGCCGCCGCGCAGATCCCGCTGACCCACCGCGACCATGCCAGCATCGTCTCGTTCGTCGCGGGCCAGTGCAAGGGCCTCTCCGAACAGAACTGGGCCGGCCTTGCCGGCGTTGGCCGCACGCTGGTCATCTACATGGGCGTCTCCACCGCACCGCAGATTGCCGAAAAGCTGATGGCCGATGGCCTGGCCCCGGACATGCCCGTGGCCGTGATCGAGAATGCCGCCCGGCCGGAAATGCGCGTGCTGCGCGGCGCGCTGGCGGCGCTGCCCGATCTGGTGGCGCGCGAGCGGGTGAAGAGCCCCGCCCTCATCATCATCGGCGATGTGACCGCCGAAATCGTGGCTGAAAGCGCCAGAATTGCAGTTGGAGTGGACGTGTGAAGATCCTGACCGGAAATGACCTCAAGTCCGGTGCCGTCACCTGGTGGGACGGCACGGGCTGGTCGCTGAACGTGGACGATGCGGTGGACGTGGGCGCTCAGGCCGATGCCATCCTGGCGGCGGAAAGCGCCGCGCGCCGCGTCAACGCCGCCTATGCCATCGATGCCACGCGCGATGCGGCAGGCGGCGTGCGCCCCGCTCACATCAAGGACCGCGTCCGCGCGCTTGGCCCCACCGTGCGTCCCGATCTCACGCTCAAGCCGGCCGATCCAGCCGCACTCAACTGGGTGATCTGACATGTACCGTTATGACCAGTACGACCAGGCGATGGTCGACGCCCGCGTGGCCGAATTCCGCGACCAGGCCCGCCGCCGGATCGAAGGCAAGCTGACCGAAGACCAGTTCAAGCCGCTGCGGCTGATGAACGGCCTGTACCTCCAGCTGCACGCCTACATGCTGCGCGTGGCCATTCCCTATGGCACGCTGTCAGGCCGGCAGATGCACATGCTGGGCGACATCGCCGACAAGTACGATCGCGGCTATGGCCATTTCACCACCCGGCAGAACATCCAGTACAACTGGATCAAGCTGGAAGACGCGGCCGATATCCTGGCCGATCTCGCCACGGTGGAAATGCACGCCATCCAGACCAGCGGCAACTGCATCCGCAACATCAGTTCCGACCACTATGCCGGTGCCGCGGCTGACGAAGTGGTGGACCCGCGCCCCTATGCCGAACTGATGCGCCAGTGGTCCAGCTTCCACCCGGAATTCAACTACCTGCCGCGCAAGTTCAAGATCGCCGTGATCGCCAGCAAGCGTGACCGGGCGGCCATGCGCCTGCACGATATCGGTGTGGAGATCGTGCGGAACGAAAAGGGCGAACTGGGCGCGGCCTTCTATGTCGGCGGCGGCATGGGCCGCACCCCGATGGTGGCCCCGTGCATCAACCCCTTCGTGCCACTGGACCAGTTCATCACTTATGCCGAGGCCTGCCTTCGCGTCTACAACCGCTATGGCCGGCGCGACAACAAGTACAAGGCGCGCATCAAGATCCTGGTCCACGAGCTGGGCAAGGACGAATACACCCGCCAGGTAGACGAGGAATTCGCCCACCTGTTGCAGCAGGGCATCGAGCCGCCGCTGGCCGAGCTGGAGCGGATTCGCGCCCACTTTGCCGACCCTGCCTTCAAGGCCGGCCTGCCCACTTCTGCCGACCGGTCCGACCCGGACTTTGCGCTGTGGATGGACCGCAACACCCATGCCCACAAGCAGCCGGGCTACGTCTCGGCCACTGTCAGCCTGAAGCCGGTGGGCGGCATTCCGGGCGATGCGACGGGCGACCAGATCCGCACGATGGCGCGCCTCGCCACCGAATACAGCTTTGACGAATGCCGCGTGACCCACGCGCAGAACATCGTCTTCCCGCATGTCGAAATCGGCCGCCTCCACGCCTTCTGGGCCGAACTGGACGCGGCTGGCCTGGCGACGCCCAACCTTGACCGGATCGACGATATCATCGCCTGCCCCGGCCTCGATTATTGCAGCCTCGCCAATGCGCGCTCCATCCCGGTGGCGCAGAAGATCAGTGAGCGGTTCAACGCCAACGGCAAGGCCGATGTGATCGGCGAACTGAAGCTGAAGATTTCCGGCTGCATCAACGCCTGCGGGCACCACCATGCGGGCCACATCGGCATCCTCGGCGTCGACAAGAAGGGCACCGAAAACTACCAGCTGCTGCTCGGCGGCTCGGAAGCGGAAGACACTTCGCTGGGCAAGATCACCGGCCCCGGCTTTGACGAGGCGGGCATTGTCGATGCGGTGGAAAAGGCCACCGATGTCTACCTCGCCCACCGCGCCGATGGCGAGCGGTTCCTCGACACCTACCGCCGGATCGGCATGGATCCCTTCAAGGAGGCCATTTATGGCTGATGCACTGGGCGCCGGACCTGATTCCGTGCAACTGCGCTTCCGCGACGATGCGCAGGTCGATCACCCTGCGGTGACCGTCGATGCCTTTCTCGACCAGTCAAACGCCACGGCCGTGCGGATCGAGCCGGGCGATGATGTGCGCGCCCTGCTGGGCCATCTCGATCGTATCGCGCTGGTGGAAGTCGCCTTCCCGGTGTTTGGCGACGGGCGCGGCTATTCCGCCGCCCGCATCCTGCGCGAACATGGCTATACCGGTGAACTGCGCGCCAGCGGCGATGTGCTGGTGGACCAGATCGCCATGATGCGCCGCTGCGGGTTTGACAGCTTCGCCCCCCGCGAGCCGCTGGACGAGGCGGACGTGGCCACCGCCTTTGCCACCTGGCCTGAGGTCTACCAGCCCACCGTGGATGGCCGCACCCCCATCTGGGCGCTGCGTCATGGCTGATTCCGTCGCCCGCCAGCGCGACCTGATCGACACCGCACCTGCCTTCACGCAGGCGGATGCCGATCGTCTCAACGCGCGGTTCGCGGGCGTGGATGCCGGCCCCATGCTGGCCGAACTGTTTGCCGAAGGGTCACTGGGCCGGGTGGCCGTGGTCTCCAGCTTCGGCACCGAAAGCGCCGTGCTGCTGCACCTGGTAGCCACGGCCGATCCTTCGGTGCCGGTGATCTTCGTCGATACGATGAAGATGTTTCCCGAAACACTGGACTACCGCGAAACGCTGACCAGCCTGCTGGGCCTCACCAATTCCTCCGTCGTCCAGCCTGACGCCGCCGTGCTTGCCGCCAAGGACGAGAATGGCCTGCGCTGGAGCTGGGACCCGGATGGCTGCTGCGAAATCCGCAAGGTGGAACCGCTGGCCCGCGCCAAGCAGGGACTGGATGCGTGGATTTCGGGCCGCAAGGCGTTCCAGTCCGTCACCCGCGAGAACCTGCCCCGGTTCGAGATCGAGAACGGGCGGTTGAAGATCAACCCGCTGGGCAACTGGACCAAGGACGATCTGGAAGTCTATTTCGACGCCCATGACCTGCCGCGCCACCCGCTGGAGGCGCAGGGTTATCTCTCGGTCGGCTGCGCGCCGTGCACCAGTGTGGTCAAGCCGGGGGAAGACCCGCGCGCGGGCCGCTGGCGCGGCTGGGACAAGACCGAATGCGGCATTCACACGCCGGTGGCCTCGCCCTCAGGCAAGCCTGATGAAGGCGAACTGCCGCCGGGATACGAACCGGTCTTCTGACCTTCGCCAAATCCAACAGAGCCAGACGCAAAGACGCGCACGCTGCCGGGGGATGAAAAACCGCGCGGCCGGTGCGGCGCCGTTGTGGCGCGGCGCACGGGGGCGTGCCTGCATCGGCGAAATGGCCGGGCCTGCAAGCGGGCGGCCGGCCGTGGTTCCTGTGCGCGGGGGTGGCCTCGCGCCGGGACGGTGAACTCGCCAAAGCCCGCCATCGGCACCACGCGGCTGACCATGCCGCGCCAGCGTCCGGGCGGGTCCGCCTCTGGAGAGCCTGGCTGCCGGGGGTTGGCCCGTCGTCCATGCGAGGGGCGCCCATCTAGCCAGGTTGCAAAGGGGCAAACGCCCGGATCATCCACCCGCCACGTCCGGCTGGTTGCACGTGGCGGGGAAACCCCCGTGCCATGCGCCCCGCACCGGCCGCGTCGCCGCCAGCCCTTGGGCTTGGCGGCAATGGCAGGATCGCGTCGACTCGACCCTGCCCGGTGGCAGAAGTTTATAACCCATTTGGTTATTTTTGTCAAGAATGTCTGGCAACCTGAACGGTCAATGACGCCGTTGGTCCATGCAAGTTGCAAATGATGCAACAGGTCTTGCACCAATCGCATTTGTCCGAATCAGGCTGGCGGCCCATAGAGGGGGTGCCTTTTCAGGCATCCTCTCCCAAACCTTTCAGGCCCGGCGGCGCAAGCTTCCGGGCCTCTCTTTTGGTCCGCTTCAACTGGTGGAGAGCCGGAGACGTTCCTCACCCGGCGAACACCCTCAGGCGCGTTCCAGCAAGCCGAAGGCCAGCAGCGTCTCCACCGTATCGCGCAGGTCCTGCCGGTCGGCGACGGTGAAATCGCTCATCGCAAGGTGGCCGATGGCCAGCCGCTCAGCCAGTTGCGGGGCCAGGTCCGCTGCCAGCGGGATCGCCTGCGCGGACAGCGCCAGCACCGGCCCTTCCTCACACTGCTGCATGGCGTAGAACACGCTTTCGCGCACGCTGAGGCGGTCATCCTCCTTGATGCCGGCGATCAGGGTATTCAGCGCGCCGCGCAGGCGCGGCCCCTGCGAGGCAAGGAAATTGCCCCCGAAGGCTCTGTTGCAAAAATCGTGAAGCTTGAGCATGCTTGGCGGAGATTGGACGGAC
>VFQO010000478.1_pt1 | contig 42622 bp, 44 predicted proteins | sample 3512331 | NCBI WGS metagenome assembly VFQO01 (sample SAMN10412371, study PRJNA504923) | tailings metagenome | isolation source: Replicate 3 from Balatoc abandoned mine | place: Philippines: Itogon, Benguet | collected 2017-08-28 | reverse complement strand
ATCGGCGCAGAGCGACAGCCTACCTCTGACTGCCGCCAATCTTTGCAACAGAGCCGCGTGCGGTACTGGAACAGGTGGAGGCAATCGACAGCCGGGCTGCCGAGACCATTTCCCGCCTCCACCTTGGGGCTGAGCTGGCCGAGATCACGCGATCTGACCGGCCAGCGCCGATTTCCGACGATGCATTTGCGGGTGCCTATTATGCCGGAATGACGATCCTTCTGGATCGAAATGCTGCCCGCGAGGGCAAGGCATCGATGACCAAGGCCGAATATGATCTGCTTTGTCACTGCGTGATCACCTGCGACACGTTGGGACAGGTGATCGAGCGAACGCAAGCTTTCATGCATGCACTCGCCTGTCGCTCGGCACGCATGAGCCTAGTTGTCGAGGACGGCATCGCTGATTTCCGGATTTCGACCGATTATGCCGTGCGCGACACGATCGGCCTGCTCACCGATATTGCCGGACTCGCGGCCTTCTTTCGGCTGTTCGGATGGCTGATTGATACGCCCGTCGAGCTGGTCGATGTTCGCATGTGCTACCCGCCCTTGCTAGACAGCGCTGCGGCCTCGTTTCTGATTCCATTCCCGCTCACCTACAATGACGAGACGAATGCCCTGCGCTTTCAGGCCGACTTGTTGGACCGTCCCGTGGTGCGCACGCCTCAACAGCTCAATACGCTCTTGGCACGCTTTCCGTTCGACGTGAATGACACGCGCCTCGCGCGCGATACCCTGAGGAACCGTGTGCGGTCCTTCATGGCGGCGACCCTGTCAAAGCCCGAGAAGCTTCCTACCGAACAGCAGATCGCGGACCGCCTCGGCATCAGCCTCTCGACGCTCAAGCGTCGGCTGAAGTCCGAAAATGCATCCTATCGCGCTATTCGCGATGAGTTGCTCTGCACGATCGCGATCGAAAGCCTGAAGAGCGAGCGCTACAGCGTCAGCGTGTTGGCCGGCAGGCTCGGCTTTTCCGATATCAGTAGCTTCAGGCACGCCTTCAAAAGATGGACTGGCCAGTCGCCCGGTAGAATCGGCCCGTCCGCAGGGACGCAAGTCTAGCCGACGCGAGCCATTGGTTCAGATCAGCCTAGGTGCTTAAGTGTTAAGAGGCCGGTGAGGTCGTCATTTTTTATTCAGTCAGGGATATCTTCGATGCGCTTCTTCATTATTGGTCTGAACGCTGATGGTCGCTCAACCGTCATTGAAGAGCGGCAAATCGACGGCGAGATCTCGCTGCATCGGTCAGGCCTCGAAGCTGCCCGGCTTTGGAGCACAATGGAGCAGCCGCCGGAATTGGAGATACCGCGGCACGACGTGGATGATGCGTGGATGGACCTCGGGGTCGGTCCGGGAGCGAACCGTTGGGTGATCGTAAACTTTGGGCCGGACTATGTCAGTGAGATGCACCATACGAGCACGCTCGATTATGATCTCATCGTTGCTGGATCGATCACCCTGGAGCTTGAATGCGGAGAAGCCATCTTGAGCGCGGGCGATTGCGCCGTCATTCCCGGTTGCATGCATCGTTGGAGAACGGGGGTGGAGGGTTGTACCATGTCCGCGGTAACGCTCGGCTTGGGATGAGGTGCGGGACGTTTACTTCTCGAACGATTACAATCAGGAAGCAGCTTGCGCCGACAGTCCAGATTTGGCTCACCGCTTATGGAGTCCGTGTGCTAGCGCCCAGTTTTTGCTACTGCGGAAGCGATACGCCGTTCTCTATTGCTAACATTTTATGGCACTGCAAAACTGCGGCCATGATCGTCGCATTTGGAAATGAGGTTCAACTCCTCGGGACCGACATGCCGTTGCGATAACGGCTGCGTCCGCTTTTCCTTATTATTGCTCGAAAGCTGCTTGTCCGGAGTCCACAAAAATTTGCCGTTCAAATCGAGCGGAGGCGTCGCCAAAAATTGTCCTTCATTCATGCCGCGCCAGCTTAGCGTACGTTTACGACCAGATTCTGCGATGCCCCCGGGAGGGGAGGCTGGCGCGAGCGGTACGGGATAGGCGGCGAGCAGGGCGCGGGCGAGATCGCGCGCCTGCGCTGCCACTATCGTTTCACCGGCCTTTCCGGCAATGGACTTGCGGAGCGAAATGGCGCCCCGGACCAGCCCGCCCTGCGCCTCGGTCGGCGGCAGCGCCGCCAGCCGCTTCTCGACCTCGCCGGCGAATTCGACCATTTCGGCATATTCGGCGGTGCTGACGACCTTTCCTCCGGCGACCGCTCCGGCGTAGTCGACCGCGATATAGTCGAGCAGCCGCCAGCTGGTCTGCACCGCTACGCTATCCGCGCGCGCGGGCATCGCGTGCAGCGCCATGAGCAGGAACAGGAAGAGGCCGTATCCGCGCAGCAACGCGCCGCTGCGGCTCAGGAAAGTGCGGGCATGGCAGATCTGGAAATGGGCCGTCACGGGTCTTGTTCTCTTCTGTCGGGGAAAGACCGGGGTGGCATGGTCCGCCGCCCCGGTCTGCGATCGTCAGTGTTTTGCGAACAGCGTCTGCCGTCCCGGTCCGAACGCCACGACCGAAAAGCGATCGGGCTTGCGGCCGGGGGCTTCCATGCCGGGCGTGCCGATCGGCATGCCGGCGACCGCGATGCCCGTCATTCCTTTGGGACGCGTCGCGAGGAAGCGTTTGATGTCGGCGGCGGGGACGTGCCCCTCAATGACTACGCCATCGATCAGCGTGGTGTGGCAGGCGCGCTGCGCGTCGGGTACGCCCGATCGCTTGACCAGCGCGGCGCGCGCGGGATTGTCGACCAGCTTGTATTTGCGGCCGAGCTGTCCCGCGACCGTCTTGGCCCAGACCCCGCAGCAGCCGCAGCCGGGGTCGCGGTGCACGGTCATTTCGCCCGCAGCCTGCGCCGCGGCGGGTGTCATCGCGCTGGCCACGAGTGCGGCAAGGGCGAGATGGAGTTTCTTCGATGTCATGAGATTTTCCTTTGAAGGGGATTCAGAACCAGCTGCGCAGGCCGACGAGGAAATTCCATCCGCCGGCCTTTTCGCCGGACGCGCGGGCGAAATCGGCGGTGTCGCCAAAGGACCGCTCGTAGGTCACGCCGACATAGGGCGCGAACTCCGGCACGATCTGGTAGCGCAGCCGCAGACCTGCCTCGGCCGAGGTGAGTCCCGAGCCGATACCCAGTTCGCGAACATCCTGCGCTGACAGTTCGAATTCGACGGTCGGTTGCAGGATCAGCGTCTGGGTGATGCGCTGGTCATATTCGGCCTCGAAACGCGCGGTGAGTTCCCCCTTGTCCGAGAGGAACAGCGAGCCGTCGACCTCGAACCAGTAAGGCGCGAGCCCCTGGATACCGAGCACGGCATGGGTCCGCTCCGGCCCCGCACGGAAATCGTGGCGGACGCCGGCCTGGAGGTTGAACCAGGGATCGAGCGCGCGGCTGTAGAGCGCCTGAACTTCGACATCTTCGGGACCGCCTTCGTTGAAGCGGCCTTCGCCCTCGGTCTTCAGCCACAGGCGGTTGATGTCGCCGCCGTACCAGAGCTGGGCGTCCCACGCATAGCCTTCATTCCCTTTGCGAAACGAGGTTTCGAGCTGGTCGATCAGGATTTGCCCCGCGTTGAGCGCGCCATTCTCCCTGAGAAGCAGGCGCCGCGACCGGGCCATCTCCGCCTCGCCATAAAAGGCGTCGGCGACGTGGGCGGGCCCGCTGCGCGCCGCGGCCGACGGGCCGACGACGGGCGGATCGGACCTTTCCGGCTCCGGCATGGCGTGACCGGCGTGCGGGTCGTCGGTGGCCGACGCCGCATGACCCGCGTGCGGATCGGCGGCGGGCGACATGTCGGCGGCGGGCTGGGCATGGCCGCCATGCTCCGTTTCCTGCGCGGCGAGCGCCGGGACGGGAAGGGTGGCGAGCATCAGGACTGCAAGATATTTCATGCGCCTTCTCCCCCGTGCGAACGGACGGTGACGACGCGGAACATCCCGGCGTGCATGTGGAGCAGCAGATGGCAGTGGAACGCCCAGTCGCCCGGCGCGTCGGCGGTCAGGTCGAAACTCGCCTTGCCGCCGGGCAGCACGTTGATCGTATGCTTGAGCGGCTGACGCCCGGTGTGTCCGTTCACCACCTCGAAGAAATGCCCGTGGAGGTGGATCGGGTGCGTCATCATCGTGTGGTTGATCAGCACGATGCGCGCGCGTTCGTTGCGCTCGAAGCGGATCGGTTCGACGCCTTCGCTGAACTTCTTGCCGTCGAACGACCACATGAAGCGTTCCATATTGCCCGTCAGATGGATCTCGATCGTCCGCGCCGGAGGCCGCGGGTCGGGATTGGGGGTTAGCGAGACGAGATCGCGATAGGTGAGCACCTTGTGACCGACATTGTCGAGCCCGACCCCGGGATCGCCGGTGCGGTCGACGGGGGAAAAGGCGATCGCATCGACCCCGACCCCGACCGTCACGCTGTCGGGCACCTTCGATTTGTCGCGCATGCTCATCGCGCCATGGCCCGCCGCGCCGTCTGCGGCACCCGCCGCGGCGCCGTGCGCGCCATGATCCATGCCGCCCATGCCCATGTCCTTCATGGTCAGCGTCGGGCGTTCGCGTAAGCCCGGCACCGCGGCGACCATGCCGGGGCGCGGCGCCAGCGTCGCGCGGCCCATGCCCGACCGGTCGATCGATTCGGCGACGAACGTATAGGCCCTGTCCTCGTCGGGGCGGACGATCACGTCATAGGTCTCGGCGGTCCCGATCTGGAATTCCTCGACCGCGACCGGGCGGACATTCTGTCCGTCGGCGCCGACCACGGTAAGTTTGAGACCGGGGATGCGGATGTTGAAGATCGACATCGACGACGCATTGATGATGCGCAGCCGGACGCGTTCGCCCGGACGGAACAGGCCCGTCCAATTCTCCTGCGGGCCATGGCCGTTGATCAGATAGGTGTAGGTTGTCGCCGACACGTCGGCGATGTCGGCGGGATCCATCCGCATCGCCCCCCATTTGGCGCGTTCTGAGGGCGAGAGTTTTTCGTCGGGTCCGCCCGCGATCATGCCGGCGAGCGTCTGCTTCTGGCGGTTGAAATAGCCGCCCTCCTGCTTGAGCTTGTTGAACAGCTGGTGCGGATGGAGGAAGGTCCAATCGGACAGGACGATGACATGCTCGCGGTCGTATCCCACGGGATCGGCGCCTGCGGGGTCGATCACGATCGGGCCATAATGGCCGAGCTGTTCCTGAAGTCCCGAATGGCTGTGATACCAATATGTGCCGCTCTGCTGGACCGGGAACTCATAGGTGAACAGCGAGCGGGCCTTGATCCCGGGAAAGCTGACCCCGGGCACGCCGTCCATCTGAAAGGGCAGGATCAGCCCGTGCCAATGAATCGACGTTTCTTCGTCGAGGGTGTTTTCGACGTGGAGGCGGACGTTCTGGCCTTCGCGAAGCCGGACGAGCGGGGCGGGGAGCACGCCGTTGAGCGTGATCGCGCGACCCGCGCGGCCGCCGACCGTGTAGCGGCTGTGCGCGATTTTGAGGTGAATATCCTCGCCGGTCAGCGTCGGGAGGGTCGAAAGGATTCCCGGCGAGCCGCTTTGCGCCCAGGCCGGGAACAGGCCCGAGAGCGAGAGGCCGGCGGCGCCGATCGCGCCAGCGCGGAGCAGCATCCGCCGTTCCATGAGATTTGTCATATTGTCTGTCCTTTTGCACGGTTTCGCGGAAGCGCCGCCGAAAGGGCGGGGCCGCGCCATGTTGTCATTGGGGAGATGGGATCCCCGGGGCGACGGTTGCGCCGCCCCGGGGAAGCCGATGCTATTGCCTGTCGGGCGTGTCGCCGGACTTGGCGGTCATGGCCGCGTGTATTTTCTTGCAGCGTTCCATCATTTTCGCGTCGGGCTTCATCTTGCCGTCGGCCATCATCGCGTCATGCGCGGGCATCGGCTTGCCGGCCGGTGCCGGGGCATTATGTCCCGCATGGCCGGGTTGGGCGGGCTGCGCAGCCGCGGGGGTTGCGACCGTCAGGGCGGCCGCGATCAGATAGATGTTCATGATATTCTCCGAAAAAAGTGTCTGGTTCAGATTTCGGAGCAGGGACGTGGTGGCCGGATTTCGGTCTCGGGCGGGATGCCGGTCAGCCTTGAGGGCGGACCGCCGACCATCTTTGTCGCAGGCGCGTGGAATGGCTGCCCGTGAGCGACGGACGGCAGGAAGAAGGGTGCGCAGACGCTGACGCAAAGTGTCAGCGTACAGATTTTCGAGCCGTCATCCATCGCGGGGCAAGCGCCTGCGGTGGCCGGGACGGAACATTCGCTCATCTGCGCCATCGCGACGGCGTTCGGCGTCGCCAGCGGCGCGACCAACAGGGCGATCGCGACGAACAGCGACGCGATAAGCCGCACCAGCACCGTCTTATGCGCGCGCAGGAGCGGCGCGCGGTGTTTCTTCAGGGGAGGGGAAAGTTGCTCGACTTGGTTCATCGTTCGTTGCCTGGACGTCGGGATGCCGCATGCGGCGAACCCTTGACGGTAATACGCGTGTCGCCGCGCCATCCCTCAAACGGCTTCGCTCGCGACACGGATTTTCCGGCGCGCGCCATGCTAGTGCGCGCGTTTCACGGGACGCGGTTGCCGTGCGGCCTGGCTGCCGGGCTTGCCGAAGCGTCGCGGCTCGCGCCGTTCGAGATGCGACGGCGCGTCATCCTGTTCCGCCAGTCCCTCGATGATCGGGCAGTCGGGGCGATCGTCGCCGTGGCAATGATCGGCGAGCGTTTCGAGCGTCCGCACCATGGTGTCGATTTCCGCCATTTTTTCGCGAAGCCGCTCGACATGTTCAAGCGCGAACGACTTCACGTCGGCGCTGGCACGGCTCCGGTCGGACCAGAGGCCGAGCAGTTCGGCGATCTGTTCGACGGTGAAGCCGAGGTCGCGCGCGCGCCGGATGAAGCGCAGTCGATGAACATCGGCCTCGCCATAGTCGCGGTAGCCCGAGTCATGACGGGCGGCCTTGGGAATGAGACCCGTCTGCTCATAATAGCGGATCATCTTGGCCGAGACGCCCGACATTTTCGCAGCACTGCCGATATTCATGCTGGCGCTCCTTCTGCATTTTTGTCGGACGCGATCGCCGGCCGGAAGGCCTTGAGCCTGAGCGCGTTGCTTAGCACGAAGACGCTCGACAGCGCCATCGCGCCCGCCGCGAGCACGGGCGAAAGCAATGTTCCGTTCAGCGGGTAGAGCACCCCCGCCGCGACGGGGATCAGCGCGGCATTATAGCCGAACGCCCAGAACAGATTCTGCCGGATGTTGCGGATCGTCGCCTTTGACAGCGCGATCGCATTCACCACCCCGCGCAGGTCGCCCGCCATCAGCACGATGTCGGCGGACTCGATCGCGACGTCGGTGCCGGTGCCGATCGCGAGGCCGACATCGGCAGCCGCAAGCGCGGGCGCATCGTTGATTCCGTCGCCGACGAAGGCGATCTTGTGCCCGCTCGCGCGCAGCCGTTCGAGCGCCGCGACCTTGCCGTCGGGCAGCACCTCGCCGACGACTTCGTCGATCCCGAGCGTGCGCGCCACGGCATCGGCGGTCGCCTGATTGTCGCCGGTGATCATCGCGACCTTGAGCCCCAGATCGTGGAGCGCCCGGATCGCTTCGGGCGTCGTGTCCTTGACCGGATCGGCGACCGCAATCACCGCCGCAAGCCTGCCGTCGATTGCGGCATAGAGCGGCGACCGGCCCAGTGCGCCGAGTTCGGCCGCCTTCGCCGCAAAGGCGGAGGCGTCATGTCCCAGCTTCGTCATGAAACGGTCGGCGCCAACTTCGACGTCATGCGCGCCGACGCGCGCCGATACGCCGTAACCGGGTGTCGCTTCGAACGCGGTGGGCGACGCGACGGTCAGGTTGCGCGCCTTCGCAGCCGCGACGATCGCTTCGGCGATCGGATGCTCGGACCGGCTTTCGACGCTCGCGACGAGCGCGAGCACCATGTCGTGGTCGAACCCGGCTGCGGGTTCGAGGTCTGTGAGTTCGGGGCGACCCTTGGTCAGCGTGCCGGTCTTGTCGAGCGCAACGATGCCGACATCGCGCAGCGTCTGGAGCGCTTCGCCCTTGCGGAACAATACGCCCAGTTCGGCGGCGCGCCCGGTTCCGACCATGATCGAGGTCGGCGTCGCGAGCCCCATCGCGCACGGGCAGGCGATGATGAGCACCGCGACAGCATTGATCAGCGCAAAGGTCAGCGCCGGATCGGGGCCGAAAACGAGCCAGATCAGGAAGGTCAGTGCGGCGATGATCATCACAGCGGGGACGAACCACGCGGTCACCCTGTCGACCATCGCCTGGATCGGCAGTTTCGATCCCTGCGCCTGCTCGACCATGCGGATAATCTGGGCGAGGACGGTGTCGGCGCCAACCTTGGTTGCGCGGAAGGTGAAGGCGCCGGTAGTATTGATCGTGCCGCCGACGACTTCGGCGCCGGCAGCCTTGGCGACCGGAACCGGCTCGCCGGTGATCATCGATTCATCGACATAAGAATTTCCATCGACAACCTCGCCGTCGACGGGCACCCGCTCGCCGGGGCGCACCTCGACGATGTCGCCGGTGATCACGTCGGCCAGCCCGACGTCGAGCGCTATCCCGCCGCGCACGACGCGCGCGGTCTTGGCCTGAAGTCCGACGAGGCGCTTGATGGCCTCCGACGTCCGCCCCTTCGCCTTGGCCTCGAGGTAGCGGCCGAGCAGGATCAGCGCGACGATCACCGCCGCCGCTTCATAATAGACGTTGGCGGTGCCGGCGGGCAGGACCTCGGGAAGGAAGGTCGCAACGAGCGAATAGCCCCAGGCCGCGCTGGTCCCGAGCGCGACGAGCGAGTTCATGTCGGGCGTGCCGCGCAGGATCGCGGGGATGCCTTTCCGGAAAAAGCGCAGGCCGGGGCCGAACAGCACGAGCGTCGTGAGCGCGAACTGGATCAGCCAGCTCGCCTTCATCCCGATTGTGGTCATGATGAAATCATGGACGGCGGGGATGAGATGCGATCCCATTTCCATCACGAAAACCGGCAGCGCCAGCACCGCCGCGAGCAGCAGCGAACGGCGGAGGTATGCCAGTTCGGCCTCGCGCGCTGCGGCCTCGCGGTCGGGTGCTGCGGCATCGGTTTCGAGCCGGCGCGGCGTATAGCCCGCGCGGCGGATCGCCGTTTCGAGATCCGCGAGTGCGACGATGCCGCTGCGATAGCGGATGCTGGCGCGTTCGGTCGCGAGATTGACGCTCGCAGCCGTGACGCCGGAAAGGCCCGACAGCGCCTTTTCGACATGGCCGACGCATGAGGCGCAGGTCATGCCCTTGACGCCGAGTTCGACGTCGATTTCCGGGACTTCATAGCCGGCCTGTTCGATCGCCTGCACGATCGCCTGGGGATCGGGCGTGCCCGCAAAGGTCACGGCGGCGCGCTCGGTCGCGAGATTGACGCTGACAGCCGCGACGCCGGGCAGCTTGCCGATCGCCTTTTCGATATGGCCGACGCACGATGCGCAGGTCATGCCGGCGACCGCGACGGTCATCGGCGTCGCTTCATTTGCAGGAGCGGAGTTTTTCCGCTCCAATTCCGTCACGTTGGACATCGTACCTGACTCCGGTTTTCCTCGTTTGACCGGAATGTGGGGTTTCCAACGATGGGAAGGTCAAGGGCAAAAAAAGCGTGCAGGGCGCATTGACCTTGCCACGATGGCAAGCCCCATCTTCGCATCTTCGTCAATATCAGGAAGGTTCTACGATGGTTCGTTTCACCGTTCCCGCGATGACGTGCGGCGGCTGCGCGCGCACGATCACCACGGCGATCCACGGCGTCGATGCAGAGGCGCGCGTCGACATCGACGTCGCCGCGAGGTCGGTCAGCATCGAAACCGGTGCAGACATTCAAACGCTTGCCGGAGCGATCCGGGAGGCTGGATATGAGGTAGCTGCCGGCTGACCCCGAGCCGGGTGCGCACCGCCGTCTTGTCCATGAATACAAGACTGAGGTCGGTGAACAGGTCTCGGCGGCGATCGAACAGCTTCTCCTCGATCACGTCTTTCACGCAGCGAGGTGCCAATGCGCCTTCTGCCTTCTCCTCGATCTCCTCGCCGAGCCAGGCCATGGCGCGATAGAAGTGATGGAGGGCAAGATCCTCGCTGCCGTCGATGGCGTAGCTCTCCATCCAGTCCAGGCAGGCTCGGTCCGAGCCTGAGACGAACAGGCGGTGCAGTGTGGCGACGAATACGGCGCGCTCCACGGCAAAGCCGAACTGGCGGCCTTCCAGCACCTCTTCCAATACGGCATCGATGCCAAGCCGCTGCCACAGGCGCCCGAACAGCAACGTGCCGCCAATCCTGCGGGCTGCGATCCGGCCTGCATCGATATCAGAGAGAATGACGCTGCGTTGCGCGTGGCGTGCGATCGAGGCGGCCAGCCTGTCGAGTTCGCCACTCGCGGCCAGCACATCCTTGCGGCCCAGAGCCTTGATCGTGCGCTGGCGGACGGTTTTGCCCTCGCGCACACTCTCGACCAGGTAAAGATAGCGGTGCCCGCGTGCGACTCGTTCGACCACATACATGGCCGGATTGTTACTGCCTGCACCCCTAAAGATAAACCAAACCGCCAGTGACAGCGAAAATGTTGTTAGCACACCCGATTTTGCCGCCAAATCCAATCCCAGCAAAATCAGATGCTTACGAACTCGCGTTCCCTGCGTGTTCCGCCAGCACTGTCCAACTTGGGCAAGGCGCGGCAACGCCCCGAGAATAGGCCAAGGCAAGGTCGCGCTGGTTGCCCAAAGCCTTGGTCGCCTGAATCTCCAGTTTCCCCGGCTTGGGATGGCGGTGATAGAAAAGAGCGTCATCATCAAGATCGGAAAGCGGTCGCTGTGATGCGGTGTCGTCGGTCATGATCATTCCTTGGGGGAACGCCGCCGCGCAAGGAGGGATGATGCGTTCCATGTGATTGCTGTCCGCCCCGAATTTCAGGCGAAGTGTGGTTTGGGAGCGAGCTTGCGCCTGCTCAGGCGGTCAGTCCGGCCATGTTCATCAACAGCCGAAACAGGACCGCGACGATCGCCAGCACGCCGACACTGGCGATCCAGATCAGGATGAGCCAGCCGATGCGGCGCGGCCAGAGCTTCTTGTCCCGCTTGTCGGGCGACATCAGTGATAGCCCTCGCCCGGCTTCACCTTGCCGCGGAAGACGTAATAGGACCATGCGGTGTAGGCGAGGATGAAGGGGATGATGAGCAGCGCGCCGACCAGCGTGAAGCCCATGCTTTGCGGCGGGCCAGCGGCATCCCAGATCGAGATCCCCGGCGGAATGATGTTGGGCCACAGGCTGATCCCGAACCCGGTATATCCAAGGAACAGCAGAAACAGCGCCAGCAGGAAAGGTGCGGCGTGACTCTCACGCTTCAGACTCCTCAGAAGTGCCCATGTCGCCAGAACGACCAGCACCGGCACCGGGGCGAAGAAGAAGAGGTTGGGCAAGGAGTACCAGCGGGCCGCGATGTCGGCATGGACGAAGGGTGTCCAGAGACTGACGATGGCGGTCGCTGCGAGGACGGCCAGGGTGATCGGCTTGCCCAGCGCGCGCATCCGCTGCTGCAACGCCCCTTCGGTTTTCATGACGAGCCAGGTCGCCCCCAGCAGCGCATAGCCGATAACCAGCGCGACGCCGGTGAATAGGCTGAAGGGGGACAGCCAGTCGAGGAACCCGCCAGCATAGGCGCCCTCGCTGACCGTGAAACCGTTGATGAAGCCGCCGAGCGCCAACCCCTGCGAGAAGGTCGCGATATAGGACCCCCACATGAAGGCCTTGTCCCAGAAAGGCTTGTGCGCCTCGTCCGCCTTGAAGCGGAACTCGAAGGCGACGCCGCGCCAGATCAGCCCGGCCAGCATCATCATCAGCGGCAGATAGAGCGCGCTCAGGATCACGGCATAGGCCAGCGGAAAGGCGGCCAGAAGCGCCGCGCCGCCAAGCACCAGCCATGTCTCGTTGCCGTCCCAGACCGGCGCCACGCTGTTGACCATGACATCCCGGTCCTCCCTGCCCTTCACGAAGGGGAACAGGATGCCGATGCCCAGGTCGAAGCCGTCCATGATGACGTACATCATCAACCCGAAGCCGATGATGATCGCCCAGATCAGAGGAAGATCGATACCCATGATGTGTCCTCCTCAGTATGGCGACGGATCGATGTCATCGGGTGCGGCCGAGAGCGGCCGCGCGGGACGCTGGGACTGGCCGGGGTCGTGCGGGGGCGCTTCATCCTCACCCGGATGCGGCCCCTTGGCGACGAGCTTGAGCATGTAGCTGATGCCGGTTCCGAACACGATCGCATACATGACGATGAAGACGATCAGCGTGGTTGAAAGCACCAGGGCCGAGTGGTTCGAGACCGCGTCCCTGGTGCGCATCACCCCATAGACGATCCAGGGCTGGCGGCCGATCTCGGTCGTGTACCAGCCGGCAAGGATGGCGATCAGGCCGGACGGCCCCATCCACATCGCAAAGCGCAGGAAGAGCTTCGACTGGAACAGCCCGCCGCGCCAGCGCAGCCACAGGCTCCAGACGCCGAGCACCAGCATCAGCATGCCCAGCCCGACCATGATACGGAAGCTCCAGAACACCACGGGCGAATTCGGGCGATCCTCGCGGGCGAATTCCTTGAGCCCCGGAAACTGGCCGTCCCACTCGTGCGTGAGGATCAGGCTGCCGAGATTGGGTATCTCGACGGCGTAGCGCGTCGTCTCCGCTTCCATGTCGGGCATCCCGAACAGGATGAGCGGCACACCCTCGCCGGGCGTGTTCTCCCAATGCCCTTCCATCGCCGCGATCTTGGCCGGTTGATACTTCAGCGTGTTCAGGCCGTGTATATCACCGATGAAGATCTGGATCGGCGCAACGATGAGCAGCATCCACATCGCCATCGACAGCATCGTGCGCACGCGCGGCGTGTCATTGCCGCGCAGAAGATGCCAGGCCCCCGAAGCGCCGACGAACAGCGCCGTCGCGAGGAAAGCCGCCACCGTCATATGGGCGAGGCGATAGGGGAAGGAGGGGTTGAAGATCACCTTGAACCAGTCGACCGGAACGACGATGCCGTTGATGATTTCGTGGCCCTGCGGCGTCTGCATCCAGCTGTTCGACGCCAGAATCCAGGTCGCCGAGATCAGGGTGCCGAGCGCCACCATGAGGGTCGCGAAGAAATGGAGGCCAGGCCCCACCCGGTTCCAGCCAAACAGCATGACGCCCAGGAAGCCGGCCTCAAGGAAGAACGCCGTCAACACCTCATAAGCGAGCAGCGGGCCGGTGATCGAGCCGGCGAAGGACGAGAAATAGCTCCAGTTGGTGCCGAATTGATAGGCCATGACCAGACCGGAAACGACGCCCATGGCAAAATTGACGGCGAAAATCTTCGACCAGAAATGATAGAGGTCGCGATAGATTAGGTTCTTTTTCCACAGCCACAGGCCTTCGAGCACGGCCAGATAACTGGCAAGCCCGATGGTGATGGCGGGAAAGATGATGTGAAAGGAAATGGTGAAGCCGAACTGGATACGCGCCAGTTCGAGTGCGGTCAGTCCGAACATGCCATTCCCCCCTGCGCCTCGCTCTCGGCGTCGGCAATGACCGATAGTCCAGATGGCAGCGTGAAAGCCACAGCGAGTTTGGGCCGGGCATCGACCGAGAGGCTGAAAATGTCCGGGCGCGCATAATGGCCGACCACGTCGAGGTCGTATTTGCCGCGCGCGATGATGCGCCGGTCCAGCTGCGCAACCTGGATCGTCTCGCCCGTGAAATCCGGTTCGACGAGCACATTGCCGAGCGGATCGATGATGCAGGAGCCACCCCGGATCAGCACGGTGCCCGGATCATCTCCCTGAATGGGCGCATAATCCGCCGGCCCGTCGCCGCGAGTGAAGTACTGGCAGGCAGAGATCACGAAACACCGCCCCTCCAGGGCGATGGTGCGCATGGTCGGCAACCAGGTGTCGCGATCGTCGACGGTTGGCGCGCAATAGAGTTCGATGCCCTGCGCATACATAGCGGCGCGCAGCAGCGGCATGTAGTTTTCCCAGCAGATCACGCTGCCGATGCGGCCGAGGGGTGTATCGACCACGCCGATGGTCGAGCCATCGCCGAAGCCCCAGACCAGCCGCTCCATCGCTGTCGGCATCAGCTTGCGATGCCGGGAGATCAGCTTGCCCGAAGGAGCATAGGTGACCGCGGTGCAATACAGCGTCCCACCGTCACGCTCGATGATGCCGACGACGAGGTGAATACCATTGTCGCGTGCGATCTCGCCAAGCCGCGTCGCCTCCGGCCCCGGCAGGTCGATGGCGTTCTCGAAATAACGCCGGAATTCCTCCCGCCCCTCCGAACTCCTCGTCCCTAGCCGCGCCCCGAAATCGAGCCCCTTCGGATATCCCCCGACAAACGCTTCGGGGAAGACCACGAGATCCGCTCCTTTTCCAGCCGCGTCGCGGGCGAGTTCAGCCAGCCGGGTCAGGGTTTTCGGGGTATCGAAGAGCACCGGTGCGGCCTGAACGACGGCGGCCTTGATGGTCGTGGACATCGTAACAATCCTTCAAAAGCTACACGACGGCTTTCGCGCCCAGCCATGGTTGTGACATCAGGTTTGCAAGGAGCTTCAGGCTGTCTTCGAGGGCGCCGCGATCCGATGGGACGCCCAGGGAAATTCGAACGGCCTCGATCGGATGAGCGACGGTCGCGAACGCGGAACTCGGCACGATCGACACGCCGGCGCGGTCGGCATGCTCCGCGAAGTCCGCCGCGCGCCAATGGTCGGGCAAGCGCAGCCAGAGATGATGGCCATGGGGATCGGCGGCGAAAGGCAGGCCTTCCCATATACGGGAAGCGAGCTTCTGCCGTTCCGCATTCTCGGCGCGGATCGATTTTGTGATGGCATCCAGGGAACCGTCCGCAATCCAGCGGCTCGCCAGGGCCGACATCAAGGGCGGCGCCATCAGCACGGTCGCCCGTAGCACGCCGGCGAGACGGAGCGCGTTCGTCGTCGATGGCGCGACCACATAGGCCACCCGCAGCGCCGGCGTCGCGCATTTCGACAGGGTCGCGATGTGCCATGTGATGTCAGGCGCGAGTTCGGCCAAAGCCACGGTTCGATCGGGCCTGAGCGGTGCATAGGGATCGTCTTCGACGATCGTGACGTCGTGCTTGCGCGCGATGGCCGTCAAGGCTCGTCGGCGCTCTTCAGGGAGCGTCGCGGTGGTCGGGTTGTCGATGCTTGGAACGACGTATAGAATTTTGGGTCCGCGGTCGCGGCAGACCCTCTCGAAAGCATCGGGGACGATGCCGCAATCGTCCATGTCCAGCGGCTCGATCGACAGTCCCTTATGGATCGCGACCGCTTTCAGGCCCGGATAGGTCATCGCCCCGGCAGCGACGATATCGCCGCGATCGAGAAGCAGCTCGCAAACCGCGAACAACGCGCACTGGGCCCCTGCGGTCACCACGATCCGGTCGTGTGTCACCCCGTCGATCCTCGGGCCGAGCCATTTAGCGGCGGACAGCCGATGGGGCTGCGATCCCGTGCTTTCCTGATAGTGAAGGTGCAGCAGGCCCTTCGGACTTTCGAGCACGGTGCCGATGCCATTGGGAAACATCTTCCGGAAGTCGATATGCGATGGCTGCGATGGAATGTTCATGCTGAGATCGATGAGCGCCTGATCACCGGCTTCGCCGCCCAGCGTTTCGCAAATGAACGTTCCGCGACCGGCCTGCGCCGCGACGAGTCCTCGACGACGCGCTTCATTGAAGGCGCGCGTCACTGTGGTCAGGTCCACGCCGAGCGCTTCCGCGATGGCCCTTTGGGCAGGCAGCCGATCCCCTCTCGGCACGTGACCTGAGCGAATATCGGCTTCAAGCGCCTCGACGATACCCAGATACTTCATCCGGGCGGTTTCGATCAGCCTCGGCTTCCACATGCCATTCTCTCAATACGTATGGATAATCAACATACATTATTCATATTATGTATGGCATTCGATGTGAAGCGGGAATTGCACCTGTTCAAGCAACGCGCAAATGGACCGCATTGATACGCGCCACACGACGATCTGGCCGAACGTTCGATCAACCAAGCCGCTTTACAGCGCTGTGCCACCAAGTCGGGATAGGGACTGAACCATACTCAACAAATCGAAAAGCCAGCGCCAACGGTTTGCGATCAAGCCTCGAGCAGCGATCGCAGCATCCAGGCAGTTTTTTCATGCGCGGTGAGACGTTGCGTTAGAAGATCGGCGGTAGGCTCATCTTGCGCCTTTTCGGCGATCGGGAACAGGGATCGTGCGGTGCGAGCGACAGCTTCATGGCCCTTGACCAGGATGGCGACCATTTCCAGCGCCGAAGGTGGCGTAGCCGGTGCGTCATTTACCGATGCGAGAGCGCCAAACTGACCGTAAGAACCGGGTGCCATGTGACCAAGCGAGCGAATGCGTTCCGCGATCAGATCAACCGAACCCCAGAGCTCGGTATATTGGGTCATGAACATCTCATGGAGCGTATTGAACATCGGTCCCGTGACGTTCCAGTGGAAATTATGGGTTGTCAGATAAAGAGTGTAAGTGTCGGCAAGCAGGTTCGCCAGACCGTCAGCAATTTCTTTGCGATCCTTCACGCCGATCCCGATATCTATTTGTCGTTCCTTCGCCATCATTTCCTCCTGAGCGCTGCGATCGAACATAGCGGCATATTACCCTTGGTCCACCGATGATTCCGAGGGATCGGCATCAGTTATGGAACCAACCGCGTCCCCATCAAGAAGGATGCTTACGGCTGCCCCGTCCAGATCCTCGAACTGGCCACACCGCAAGGCCAGAAGCCAGGAATTTCTGTCATGCCGCCTGTTTCGCGGCCACCAAAACCGAGCGCAGCTGGACGACGCTTGGGGTAATAATGGGAATGAATGCAGCTTCGCGCAAACGCCGCGCAAAACCGCGTCCGGGTTCGCGCAGATAGCTGCGTCCGCCGCCGGCCTGGAGTTCCAGCATGACGGCCTTCGTGACAATGTCCGCCAATGCTATGCGCAGCTCGAAGAGCCGCTCCGGCAGGGCGATGAAGGCGCCGCTTCGCAATCCGGCGGCGATGGCCGCGTGGATCTCGCCAAGGCTTGCGCGAAGATCGGATAGGTCGCCGGAGAGGATGGCGCGCCCCGCGCCGGTGCAGGCGTCGGTCTCATCCAGCGCGCGGGTGGCCAGCCCGATCGCCATTCCGCATTGCAAGGCGATGAAGAGGGGGCGAACGCCGGGCAACCAGGCCTGGGCATTTTCCGACAGGATACGGTCGCGTGCTATGCGCACCCCTTCCAGCCGGACCGCCGCCGTATCCGAGGATCGCATCCCCAGAAGCGCCAGGTCGTCGCTACGGGTCAGGCCGGGATCGTCATGCGACAGCGCGACGATGATCGTCGGGCCACCTTCCGCGCGATCGGCCGCCGTCGCGACGTGAAAGCCTTTCGGGCGCAGATTGGTCACCCAGGGCAGCTTGCCGTCGATCCGAAGTCCGTCCCCTTCCTCTCGCGCGGTCACCTGTAACGGCTCCAGGCCCGCCAGAAACTTCATCGCATTGGACAGGCCGGCCGCGCCCGCGACCTTGCCGCGGAGAATATCGGGAAGCTGACGCTCCCTGAGCGCCTCGTTCGGCGTCTGGACGAGGAACTCGGCGTAGCAGCGGTGCCCCCAGAGCATGAAGGCGGCGGCGAGGGATTCCCGCGCAACCGCCGCCACGGCATCGACGGCGTCGATCGCGTCGCCACCCGCGCCACCAAGGTCGGCGGGGACACCGAGGCGCGGTAACCCCGCCTCTGCCAGATGAGGCAGGATGGCGTCAGCGGGCACCTCGCCAAGGTCGATGCCTTCTGCCGAGGCCGCCAGCCAATCGGTCAGTCCGGCGGGCAAAGCGGCGCTCATGCGGCGGCGACGGGGCTGCTCGGCCCGTTCCATTCATAGGCTGCCAGTTCCGGGTTCAACTCGGTCTGGCCGAGATTGTTGGCGAAGTTGCACAATGTGGCGAGACTGACGCCAAGCACCACTTCAAGCGCGCCCTGATCGTCGAACCCCGCGGCCCTGAACGCGGCGAGATCCGCGTCCGCCACCGCGCCGCGCGTAGCGATAACCGCTTCGGTGAAGCGGGCGACGGCATCGAGCCTGGCGTCCGGCACACCGCCTCGGCTACGCAGAGCGCTTATGACGTCCGGCCCGAGCCGTGCTTTCTTGTCGGCAACGGCACTGTGACCAGCCACACAAAAACCGCAGCCATGAACGACGGCCGCCGTAATCTGCACCGCCTCACGCTCCGCCAAGGTGAGCGATGCGCGCCCGTTGATCGCAGAAACGGTCTGATAGGTTTCCAACGCGGTTGGCGCACTGGCAAGCAGGCGCACAAGATTCGGCAGGAAGCCGTTATTCTTCTGGGCCGTTTCAAGCCGCGCCTTCGCGTCGTCCGCGGCGCTGTCGATCGTCTGAAGCTGAAGTCGTGACATTCTAAAACTCCTCAAATGTACGTGTCTGTCTATGGGACTCACCTGAAGTGGTTCAGCCAACCGTCAGTGACAGAGTGTATGGCGATTTACCCGGCATATTGACCGCTCCGAAGGCGCTGCAAACGAGCGACCATCGCGTCGTGCCTCGATACTCCCCGAAATATGGCATTGGTCACGACTCCTGAGTCCTTGCAGGACGGCCATACCAAATTTTGTGCACATCGTGTATGTGTATAAGCCATACATGCTGATAGAAATAATATCTAAGCTTCGGCGCGCACGCTACGTCCTCACTTCACTATCCGCTGATCGAGGAAATCGATGAGGACCCGCGCGGCCATCGGCAGATGGCGCCGGGAAACATAGAGCGCGTGGATGCCCAATGTTTCGGGCTGCCATTGCGCGAGCACGGTTTCGAGGCTGCCGTCCCGGACATCTTGTTCGGCGGCAAAGCGCGGCAGCATCGCGATCCCCATGCCGGTGATCGCCGCGCGGCGCAGGGCCACCGTGTCGTTGGTTTCGAAACCGCCTGTCACCGGTATCGAGACTTGGGTGTGCCCGTCCTGGAGTGTCCATTCGGCGCCGCCGAGGTTGGTATAGGTCAGGCAGTGATGCTCTCTGAGGTCGTCGACGCTGGCGGGCCGCCCGCGAGCGTGCAGATATGCGGGCGCGGCATAAAGTTGTGAGTGGCATGTTCCCAAACGCTTGGCGATAAGCGACGGGTCCAGATTGTTGGCGATCCGGATGGCGACGTCGATCCGGTCCTGCACCAGATCCACGGGCCTGTCGGAAATGAGCACATCCACCTTGATGCGGGGATAGGCGCGCGCGAACTCCGCCAGCAACGGGATAAGCAGCGCATCGGCGAGGATGGTCGGGGCGGTCACTCTCAACCGGCCCCGGGGCGTTGCGGCGTCTGCCGCCACCTCGGAGACCGTGTCGGCGATGCGGACCATTTCCTTGCATAGTTCGAGGACGCGCTCGCCGGCCGAGGTCAGGCTGAGCCGGCGCGTCGTGCGGTGCAGCAGCCGAGTTCCCGACCAGTCCTCGATCGAGGCGATGTAGCGGGACGCCATGGCGCGCGACATGTCCAGCGCCTCGGCCGCCGCCGTGGCGCTGCCGCGCTCAACGGTCTCGATAAAAACGCGGGCGGCCGTAATCCGGTCCATAGCTATTCGCTCGTTTCATGCAACATTCTGTCGATCATAACGCTATTTATCTCCATTTGGCGCGACAGTACATATGTCTTCGACAAAAGGAGACCGCTATGACCCGGACCATTGAACTCCAGTATTTCTTCGACCCCTTCTGCGGTTGGTGCTACGCCAGCGCGTCGGCTCTCGAGGGTCTCGCCGCCAAATACCCCGGCCAACTGAGCATGATGCCATCCGGCTTATTCTTTGGCAGCCGGCCGGTCTCGTCCATGGCGGACCACGCCTGGCGCAATGACCAGCGGATCCAGTCGCTGACCGGCCAGCAGTACACCGAGCGCTACCACCAGAACGTCCTGCTCGCCCCCGATGGGGTGTTCAGCTCTGCCCCTGCCACGTTGGCGTTGCAGGCGCTGGGCGAACTCGATGCAAAGCTCGAACCCGCCTTCCTCCATGCCGTGCAGATCGCCCGCTATATCGATGGGCGCGACACGGCCAAGGAAGAGGAAGTGGCGAAGGTAGCCGTTGCGGTTGCAAATGAGCACGGGTTCGAGCTGACGGCCGAGGGCTTCGCCGACAGGTTGCGCAGCGATGCCGAACTGCGCCGGCGCACGCTCGAACGCATCGAAGCGTCGCAGGGCCGCATGGACAAGCTCGGCATCCGTGGGGTGCCTCAGCTGGTCGCCGTGATCGACGGCAAGCCGACCGCTCTCGACGGCGAAATTCTTTACAACGGTCCCGACTGCCTGATTGCAGCGATCGAAGACCTCACCGTCACCGCATAATTCACAACAGAAAGGATAGTATCATGAACATCGCTCTTATTGGCGCTTCCGGCCGGGTCGGCTCGCGCATTCTGGCCGAGCTTTCGAACCGCGGGCATACCGTCACCGCCATTGCGCGCGCCCCTGCCAGGGTCGCTTCGCTTCCCGGCGTCACCGCGATTGCGGGCGACATCGAAGCCACCGAAGCACTTGCCGAGCTTGTGAAAGGCCATGATCTGGTCATCAGTTCGGTGCTCTTTTCCGCAAGTGATGCGAACAAGCTCATCGCTGCCGTCAAGGCTTCCGGCGTGCGCCGCTATTACGTCGTCGGCGGGGCCGGCGGCCTGGAAGTGGCGCCCGGCAAGATGCTGCTCGATACCCCGGAATTCCCCGAGATCTACAAGGTCGAGGCGCAGGCGGGCGTGGACTTCCTCGACAAGCTCAAGGCCGAAGACGGGCTGGACTGGACCTTCCTCGCGCCGTCGGCCGTCTTCGAGCCCGGCGAGCGCACCGGAACCTTCCGGCTCGGCAAGGACCAGCTCCTGGCCAACGAGAACGGCAGCAGCATCTCCTTCGAGGATTTTGCCGTCGCTCTCGTGGACGAGATCGAAACGCCCGCCCACGTCCGGCAGCGTTTCACCGTCGGCTACTAAAGCCTGAACTCTCAGACATCGTGTGCGGCGGCTCGCCCGCCGCACCTTTGCAATGTGCTACGATCGCCGGTCCGAAGGCGCGCCATCCCCGGCCGGAAAATGCTCTTGCCTTTGTTCTGTCTCGTCGCCCGGTCCGGCAACGCCTGATCGCCGATCTTCCGTGAAAATCCTCACGGCAGCTCCATCGAGATCCTCGAACTGGCCCGACCGCATGGCCCAGAAAAAACCGGCAAGGCCCGTCAGGCCCAGCAGCAATGCGATCGGGATCAGGATCGCCAGACCGTTCATGCCGCGGCCGACCTCAACCTGAGCGCATTGGCGACCACGATGATCGAGGAACCCGACATCGCCAGCGCAGCGACCAGCGGCGTGACCAGTCCCGCTAGGGCAAGCGGGACGGCCAGGCAATTATAGGCGATGGCTATGCCGATGTTCTGGCGGATCACGCGCAGGGTTTTGCGGGACGCCTTCAGCGCATAGGCAACGGGGAGCAGCGAGTCGCCCAGAAACAGGAAGTCGGCGGCTGCCTGCCCTACATCGCTGGCAGAAGCCGGCGCCATCGAGACATGGGCCTGCCGCAGCGCCGGACCGTCATTGATGCCGTCGCCGACCATCAGCACTTTGCGTCCGCCGTCAGCCGCCGCGCGGATCGCGTCCGATTTGGCGGCGGGCGACATATTCGCCTGCCCGCGGATGCCGAGCTTCCCCGCCAGCCCCTCCACCTTATGCGCGCTATCGCCGGAGAGGATGAGCGTTTCCAGGCCCAGCCGGGAAAGCGCCTCGATCGTCTCCACGGCCTGCGGCCGCATGGCGTCCCTGAAGGAGAGCAGATGCGGTGGCCCTGGTTCGAGCTGGAAGGCCGTATGCAGGATGTCGCCGTCCCGGTCGGTCAGGGGCGGGAGGCCCAGCCATTCCGGCTTGCCGAGACGCGCGCGCCTTCCGGCGACATTCGCCTCGACCCCGAGGCCGGGCGTTTCCGTCAGGTCGGTTGTCCCGGCCGCCGGGACCGGACCTTCCAGCGCGGCGGCGACAGCCTGCGCCAGCGGATGCCGTGTCGCGCGCGCAAGCGCAAGCGCCGCCGCGCTTTCCCGCGCCGACAGGGCGAGCGGCGTAACCGGCACCGGACGGCCGACCGTCAGCGTGCCGGTCTTGTCGAACAGCGCCATGTCCGCGCCGGCAAGCCGCTCCAGCGCCGAACCGTCCTTCACCACGACGCCGCGCCGCGCCAGCGAGCCGACCGCGACCACCTGCGCGACGGGAACGGCGAGGCCGAGCGCGCAGGGACAGGTGATGATGAGCACCGCGACCGCGATCATCACCGCCTGATGGATACCGGCCCCCGCCAGCAGCCAGCCGATGAAGGCGAGCGCGGCCAGACTGTGGACAACGGGCGTGTAGAGGCGGGCCGCGCGATCGGCGATGCGCACGTAGCGCGACCTGTCCTGCGTCGCGGCTTCCATCAGGCGGGCGATGTCGGCCAGCGCCGTATCCTCTCCGGCCGCCCTGATCCTGACCGTAACCGGCGCGTCGATGTTCATCATGCCGGCGAAGATTTCGGCGCCGTCCACTACCGCAACGGGCGTGCTCTCGCCGGTCACGAGCGACCGGTCGATGGTCGATCGCCCTTCCACAACTACACCGTCGGCGGCGCAGCGCTCGCCCGCCGCCACGAGGATACGCATACCGGGCGCCAGTTCATCAGCGGGACGCCAATGACTGGAGCCGTCGCCGGCAAGGACAAGCGCGCGCGAAGGCCGCTGTTTCTGGAGGGCGGCGACGCTGTCATGGGCGCGGCGACGCATGGACGCGTCGAGCGCGCGTCCGGCGAGCAGGAAGAAGATCAGCGTCAGCGCGCCGTCGAAATAGGCGTGCGGGCCGCCCGTCGCGGTCTCATAGAGGCTGTAGGCGCTGGCGAGGATCACCCCGACCGAGATCGGCACGTCCATATTGGTGTGCCCATGCCGCAAGGCTTCCCACGCGTTGCGGAAAAACGGCCGGCCGGCATAGGCGATGGCGGGCACCGCGATCAGCGCCGAGAGCCAGTGAAACATATTGCGCGTCATTCCGTCCGCGCCGGACCAGACCGACACCGACAACAGCATGACGTTCATCGAGGCGAAGGCCGCGACCGCCAGCGCTTTCAGCAATGCGCGGGTTTCATCGGGCGGCGCGGCGTCATCCGCCGCCACGCGCTCGGACCGGAAGCCGAGCGCGTCGATCGCCTGGCGTATCTCGTCCTCGCCGCTGTCAGCGCGGTGGGTGACGCGGATACGTTTCTGCCCGAAATGGACGCGCGCGTCGATGACGGAGGGCAGCTTGCCCATGCCGCCTTCCAGCTTGGCGATGCAGCCGGCGCAATGGATACCGGGCACGCTGAACAGGCTGATTCGTTCATCGTCGCCCGCCTCCGTCCCTGCTCCCCCCAGCGCCGCGCTGCTCATCCGCCCAATTCCTGCGTGAACCGGGCGGTCTCGCCCTCCGGGCCGGCAATCGTCACGCGGATGAGCCAGCGGCCGTCGGGCAACGGGCGGGTGGAGAGGAAGCCGCCGCCATCGGGATGGAAGTCGAGCGCAAGCTCCGGCGTGTCGCCCAGCGGCCGGAGCGCGGTGCCGGTCACGCGGATCTCGCCGGATATGTCTTGCGGCAGTTCGGCGCTGACATGCACATGGCCCGACGCGGTGCGCGATATGTCCGCCTGCCAACCTAGCTCCGCCTGCTTCTTCGCCTCGGCCAGCCAGCTGTTATAGCCCTGGCTCGCCACATAGCTGTTGTCGACGACCGTGCCGCCGAAGGTCCGCACGGCCAGCGTCGCCATCAATATGTTGACCGCGACCACCACGGCGAAGAAGCCGACGATGATGGCCGTCATGTGCCAGCCGGTGAACCGCCGCATCGTCAACCTCCCGGACGCTCGAACGTGCTGATGTCGCTGTCGCCCCCGCCCTCGGCGTCAAGGGCGCGGACCGAGAAGGCCAACTCCTGACGCTGCTCCCCGGCGGCGGGACCGGCGACGAACAGCCGCGTCTTGGTCACCGAGTCCGCCGGCACGGTGACGCGAACGCTCCGGCCCGCCGTCTCGCGGCTGCCTTGCTCGCCCCACAGGACCGTCCCCGCCGCGCCATCGATCGCGATCTCCATCGACCGCGGGCGGCTCTCCATGTTGCGGATGCCGACCGTGTAATTGTTGCGAATGGCGCCGTCGGACAGCCGCACCCAGATGGGGTTGCGGTCCTGAAGCACGCTGATGTCGATACGCGAACGCTGGCCGAGCATGAACAGCATGGCGAGCCCGATCGCGGCCCAGACCAGAAAATAGACCACCGTTCTTGGCCGGAAGAGGCGCCTGGCGGCGGGCTCCGGCGTCCCGCCCTCCTGCGAGATCTTGCCGTCGAGTACCGTCGTGTAGCCGATCAGCTTTCGCGGGCGGCCGATCTGGTCCATCACCTTGTCGCAGGCGTCGATGCACAAAGCGCAGGTGATGCAGGCGAGTTGCGACCCTTCGCGGATGTCGATGCCCGTCGGGCAGACCGCGACGCAGGCATTGCAGTCGATGCAGTCGCCCACCGCCGCGGCGCTGTCGGCCTTGCCGTCGAGGCCGAACATGGCGATCAGATCAGGGCTGGTCGTCGAGGTGCTGGTCGGGGCGCCCTGGGCAGCGGCTGCGGCGGCCCGCTTCACCCCCCGGCTGCGCGGCTCCCCGCGCCAGTGCTTGTAGGTGACGGTCAGCGATTTCTCGTCGACCATCGCCGCCTGGATGCGCGGCCAGGGGCACATGTAAATGCAGACCTGCTCGCGCATCAGGCCGCCCAATATATAGGTAGTGGCGGTCAGCACCCCAATGGTGGCGTAGGCGACGACAGGCGCCGAACCGTCGGCCAGATTGCGCAGCAATTGGGGCGCATCGGCGAAATAGAAAATCCACGCCCCGCCCGTCAGGACGCTGATCAGCAGCCAGATGCCATGCTTCAATCCCCGCCTGGCCAGCTTGGCCACGCCCCATGGCGCGCGCTGGAGCCTCATCTGGGCATTGCGATCGCCATCGATGAAGCGCTCGACATGGACGAACAGGTCGGTCCACACCGTCTGCGGGCAGGCATAGCCGCACCAGGCGCGACCCACCGCCGAGGTGACGAGGAACAGGCCGATGCCGGCCATGATGAGCAGCCCGGCGACATAATAAAATTCATGTGGCCAGATCTCGATGCCGAACATGTAGAAGCGGCGGTTGGCGATATCGACCAGCACCGCCTGATCGGGCGCATAGGGGCCGCGATCCCAGCGCAGCCAGGGCGTGAGATAATAGATGCCCAGCGTGACGATCATGATCGCCCATTTCAGGCGCCGGTAGAAGCCGTCGACCGCCCGTGGAAAGACCTTCTGCCGCGCCTCGAACAGCGCGGGTGCCGGGTTCGTGGGTTCAGTTTTCGACATCTTCGGTTGCCTTTCCGGCGGCTGCCGGTTGCGGCATCGCCTCGCCTCCGCCAAGCGCATGGACATAGGTGGCGAGCATCTTGATCGTGACCGGATCGAGGCGGGTGCCCCATGCAGGCATCACGCCCTGGCGTGCGTTGACCACCGTCTCGGTGAGCGCATCCCGATCACCACCATAGAGCCAGATCGCATCGGTGAGGTTCGGGGCGCCGAACGTGCGATCACCCATCCCATCCGCGCCGTGACAGGCGGCGCAGTTGTCCGCGAAGATCTTGCCGCCGCGCTGCGCCGCCGCGCTATTGCGCTCCTGCTTCGAAATGACGCGGACATAAGAGACAACGTCGCCGATCTCGCCGGGCTGGAGAATGCCGTCACGACCGAACGCCGGCATGATGGACAGATGCGTCTTGTCATGGTTCGGATTGCGGATGCCGTCGACGATCGTCTTGTGGATTTCCGCGATATTGCCGCCCCACAGCCAGTCATCATCGTTGAGGTTGGGATAGCCCACGCTGCCGGCGGCGCCCGATCCGTGGCACTGGACGCAATGCACCTTGAACGCCGAACTCCCGCCCTGGACAGCGGCTTCGAACAGCGCCGGATCGTCGGCGATCCGTTCGACCGGCGTGCGTGCGAGGGCTTCGCGAATGGGGGCTTTCCTGAGCTGGTCGGCCGCCATCTCCTGCTCGAACTGCCCCTGGCTGCTCCAGCCGAGGGCGCCCTGCGTCGCGCGGTCGATCAGCGGCCATGCCGGATAGAGCACGACATAGACGACGCCCCAGGCGATGCTGGCATATAAAGCCCATAGCCACCAGCGCGGCATAGGATTGTCGAGTTCCTCGATCCCATCCCATTCATGGCCGGCGGTCGAAACCCCGGTCACTTCATCGATACGCTTCTTATTGGCCACCGCCGGGCTCCTTTGGCAGGGTCTGGTCTTCGTCGAAGATGATCATCGCGGCGCGCTCATGCGCCGCGCGAGCGCGTCGCCGGAACGTCCAGGCGACGGCGACCAGATAGGTGCCGCCCATGAACAGCAGGCCGAAGACGGTGGAAAAATCCCGAACGCTATCGTAAGTCACCGGGGCTTCTCCTGGGCCTTGGCGGCTTCGAAATCGACGAGCGTGCCCAGCATCTGGAGATAGGCGACCAGCGCATCCATCTCGGTCAGGCGCTGCGGGTCTCCATCGAAATCGCGCGCCTGCGCCTTGGGATAGCGTTTCAGCAGATCCTCATGGTCGGCATCGGGATCGGCCTGCGCCCGCATATCGGCTTCGGCATTGTCGATCGCCTCCTTCGCATAGGGAACGCCGACGCGGCGCAGCGCGATCAGGTGATCGGCGGCGTCCTTCGTCGCCAGCGGCCTGTCGGCGAGGAACGCATAAGGCGGCATCACCGATTCCGGCACCACCGACTGCGGATCCTTCAGGTGCTGGATATGCCATTCATCCGAATAGCGGCCACCGACGCGCGCCAGATCCGGTCCCGTTCGTTTCGATCCCCATTGGAAGGGATGGTCGTACATGCTCTCGGCCGCCAGGCTGTAATGGCCATAGCGTTCGACCTCGTCGCGGAAGGGGCGGACCTGCTGGCTATGGCAGCTGTAACAGCCCTCGCGAATATAGATGTCGCGGCCGGCCTGCTCCAGCGGGGTGTAGGGGCGCACGCCGTCCACCTTCTCGACGGTGGATTCGATCCAGAAAAGCGGTGCGATCTCGACGATCCCGCCGATCGCGACCGCGATGAAGGCAAGGACCGCGAGCGCCGTGACGTTGCGCTCGATACGGCCATGCTGTTCGACGATCTTGTTAGCCATGTCTTGTTCCTATTCCGCCGCAGCCGACAGGATCGGGCGATCCTTCGCCGGGTCGAAAGCGGGGTTGTTCATGGGGGCTTCGCGCCGCTGCCGTCCGGCGATGGTCAGCCAGATATTGACGACCATCACCGCGCCGCCCGCGAGATAGAGGACGCCGCCCATCGCGCGGATGAAGTAATAGGGCTTCATCGCGGCCACGACTTCGGCGAAGGCGTAGACGAGGTAGCCATTGCTCCCATATTCGCGCCACATCAGGCCCTGCATGATGCCCGCGACCCACATCGAGGCGGCGTAGAGGACGATCCCGGCGGTCGCGAGCCAGAAGTGCCAGTTCACCATGCGGATCGAGTAGAGGCGCGTGCGGCCCCACAGGCGCGGCGTCAGATAATAGAGCGCCGCGAAGGTGATCATGCCGTTCCAGCCGAGCGCTGCGGCGTGAACGTGACCGATGGTCCAGTCGGTATAGTGCGAGAGCGCGTTCACCGTCTTGATCGACATCATCGGCCCTTCGAACGTGGCCATGCCGTAGAAGGCGAGCGCGAACACCATCATGCGGATGATCGGATCGGTGCGGATCTTGTCCCACGCGCCGTTGAGCGTCATCAGCCCGTTGATCATGCCGCCCCAGCTCGGCATCCACAGGATGACCGAGAACACCATGCCCAGCGTCTGCGCCCAGTCGGGCAACGAAGTATAATGAAGATGATGCGGACCCGCCCAGATATAGATGAAGATCAACGACCAGAAATGCAGGATCGACAGGCGATAGCTGTAGATCGGCCGTTCGGCCTGCTTGGGCACGAAATAATACATCATGGCCAGGAACGGCACCGTCAGGAAGAAGGCGACCGCGTTATGGCCATACCACCATTGCGTCAGCGCATCCTGGACACCGGCGAACAGCGAATAGGATTTGGAACTGAAGATGCTGACCGGCACCGCCAGATTATTGACGATGTGCAGCATCGCAATGGTGATGATGAACGAGAGGTAAAACCAGTTCGCCACATAGATATGCGGCTCGTTACGTCGCAGCAGCGTGCCGATGAACACCACGCCATAAGCGACCCAGACCACCGTCAGCCAGAGATCGGCGATCCATTCCGGCTCGGCATATTCGCGCGCGCCGGTGACGCCCAGCACATAGCCCGACGCCGCCAGGACGAGGAACATCTGGTAGCCCCAGAAGACGAACCGGGCGAGCGACGGAAAGGCCAGCCGCGCGCGACAGGTACGCTGGACGACATAGAAGCTCGTCGCGATCAGGGCGTTGCCACCGAATGCGAAGATGACGACCGAGGTGTGAAGGGGACGCAGGCGTCCAAAGGTGGTGAATTCGGCCCCGAGGTTGAGCGCGGGGAAGACTAGCTGCAAGGCGATGAACAGGCCGGCGGCAAAGCCCGCGATGGCCCAGAAAACCGTCGCGATCACCCCCCAGCGTATCGGCTCGTCGTCATAGACATCGACCGGCTGCAAGGCGGGCTTCTTGTGTCCGCCGATGACCTCGAAATCGGCGCGACGCATGGTGAAGACCATGATGCCCAGCGCCACGATCATCACGATCGTCATCTGCACCGCATAAGCGTGGTCGCGGGCCATGGCGATGCCGACCAGCGCCAGCAGCGCCACGAGCAGCCAGAGGCCGACCTTTGTGAGCAGTTTTTCCATGACCGTTCGCGCCTTCGCCTTTCAGAAAACAGGAATTGGGGGCTCAGCCGTCCCAGCTGGTATTCGATCGCGCTCTCTGGCCGCGGCAGCGCGGACAGAAGGGGTCGTCATCGCGCAATCGGGAGAAGCAGCCGGCGCAAAGCCCACCATCCGGGCGCGCGCCATGCGGTGCGGCCCTTGTGAAAAGCAGGATCAGCGCAACCGGCCCTGTCGTCAGCGCCAGCAGAAGCCAGGGCAGAACGGGCCGCTCCTGGGCAATCGCGACCACCGGCGTCGACAGACAGGCGATCACCCACAGCGCGATCAGGCCGTCCACGAAGTCCGTCATGACCGCCCTCTTTCGGGCGCGCGCGCCAATTGATCGAGCGCGGCGAGCAGGCGATCATTCTCGGCGACGGTGCCGATGGTGATCCGAAGGCAATCGACAAGACGCGGGCCGTCGAGCCAGCGCACGTAGAGATCATGCTTCGCCAATGCCGCAAGCAGGGCTTCCGCGCCGCCGAACGACGCGGGAACCTTGGCCAGCAGGAAATTCGCTTCGGAAGGGACCGTCTCGAAACCACGGGCATCCAACGCCGCCGCCAGCCGCCCGCGCTCGCTCCGCACGAGTTCCCAGCTGCGGTGCGCGCCGCCGGGATGGGTGAAAGCCGCGGTGGCGACATGCTGGGCAACCGCATCGACATTGTAGCTGTCGCGCACTTTCGTCAGCATCGGCGCGATCAGCCCGGCCGTGCCGAGGCCATAGCCGAGCCGCAGACCGGCCAGCGAATGGCCTTTGCTCAACGTGCGTGCCAGCAGCAGGTTCGGGGTCTGGTCGATAAGGGAAACAAGGTCGTGGCCGCGCCCTGGATCGACGAAATCGACATAGGCTTCATCCACCAGCAATACCCCGTCGAACTCCGCCGCGAGCCGAACGATGGCATCAACCGGAAGCAGGGTGCCGGACGGCGCATGGGGGTTGGCGAGCAGCGCGAGCGGTGCCCCCGCCCGGTTCCATCGTGCCGCGAGATCGTCCGGCGGCATCCAGTTCTGGAGCAGCGGCACGCCTGTCAGCGGACAATCCTGGATCGCCGCGAGCACGCCATAGAGATTATAGCCGGGTTCGACGATGCCGACCGGCTGACCGGGGGCAGCGAAGGTGGTGACGGCGAGACGCAGAAACTCGTCGCTGCCGTTGGTTGCGACGATCTGGTCGACCGCGCAGCCATGATAGCGCGCGATTGCCTGACGCAGCCCGGTTGCAAGCGGGTCGGGATAGCGTTGCAGCATCGCCGGCGTGATCGTGGCCAGCGCCTCCATCACGGCGTCGGACGGCGCCAGCGGATTCTCATTGGTATTGAGCTTGATGGCGGGCGCCGCCGGTTGCTTGCCCGGCTCGTAGCCGCTCATGCGACGGATGTTCGGCCGTTCAAACATCGTGGCCACTCCGTCGTGCGACAGCGGGCGCCGGCGCCATATCGAGAGATAGCCTGCCTACCCACGGATAGCGTCGGGCGGCCTCCTCATCATAGCCGAGGTTGAAGACGGTCGGGCTTTTGCGCGGGCGGTCGCGGCGCTCGTAGAGCGTTCCGAACAACCGGTCCCAAGCAAAATTGGTGATGCCGTAATTGCCGTTCTCGTCATGGAAATGATGGGCGAGATGCAACGCCTTCATCCGTGCGAGGACCCGGTTGCGCGGCTTGTATGGCAGATGTTCGACGCAGTGGACGAACTCATAGGCGCAGGTGATCAGCAGGCCGGCGGCAAGCGCCGCCATCGCCGCCCCGAAACCGCCAATCGCCCAGCCGAGCGGCACGGTGGCGAGCGCGATCGTCGGAAGCGTCGTGTAGAGCGCGCCGAACAGGACTTCCAGATGATGCGGGTCCATATGGTGGTCATAGTGGATGCGCTTCCAGGTGCGGGCGGTCAGCGCGGACTTGAACATCCAACGGCTGTGCAGAACCCAGCGGTGCAGCGCGTACCAGATGAGCGGATAGACGAGGCCGGCGGCGGCGACCGCGCTGGCGGTCGCCGCGATGGACGATGGGAACCACCATGACAGCGCGCCCGCCAACCCTGCGAGCAGCAGATAGACCCGGACGGCATGATATTGGAAAAAGGCGACCGTCAGGCCGCCCAATGTCATCCGGTCAAGCTGGTGCCGGCGTTTCCAGATTCGATCATCCATAGAATGCGACTCACAAAATTGTCGAATCGCGCAGTCGGGCTGACCGGGGGCAGTCGCCCAACCGGATACCCCGGGGTCAGGGCCTTGCGATTCGACGTCGCATTATATGCATATTGAATCCATACATTGTCAATACATTATCCGATCAATATCCTCTCACACCACCATCGAGGACATGGCCGCCGGCTGACCGATGAGGTCGGCGATCAACTCAAGGCTGCCTTTCAGGCGCTCCCGCGTCGGCGCCGCGCCAAGGCCGATCCGCACCGCCTCCGGAGGCTGGCCGACCGCGAACGCGTCGCTGGTGACAACGCCTATGCCTGCCGCGCGCAGGCGGGCTGCCAGTTCGCCCCGCGTCCAGTCGCGGGCGAGCGGAAGCCAGGCATGGAAGGCATGAGGGGCGGTGACCAGGCCGTGATCGCCGAGCAGCTCTACGGCAGCGGCGCGCCGGGCCTCGGTTTCCACGCGGATCGCGGCGAGCGCATCGTCGGCAAGGCCGGATTCGATCCAGTTCGTGGCGATCGCGGCGCTCAGCGGCGAGGCCATCGCGGTGGTGGCGCGGATGGCGCCGGCAAGGTGCGCGGCGGCGCGGACGTCGGGCACGGCCACATAAGCGACGCGCAATGCCGGCGAGAGGCATTTGGAAAGACCCGCGACATGATAGACGATGTCCGGCGCCAAAGCGGCCAGGGGCGGCGGGGCGTCTCCCGACAATTTACCATAGGCGTCGTCCTCGATGATCAGCACGCCATATTTGCGCGCAACGGCGATGACCGCCTGGCGGCGCTCGAGCGTCATCGTCGCGGTCGTCGGGTTGTGGAGCGTGGGCGTACAATAAAGCAGCTTCGGAGCGTCGCGCTTGCAGACCGCTTCGAATGCCTCGGCCAGCAGCCCTTCGCCGTCCATCGCGACGGGAACGAGCGGGGTCGACAGATGAGCCGCGAGCGAGCGGAAGCCCGGATAGGAAAGCTGCTCGACGGCAATGGCCTGACCCGACTTGCCCAGCAGCGTCAGCAGCGAGAGCAGCGCGCCCTGCGCGCCGGGGCAGATCAGCAGGCGATTGGGCGCAAGGGCGGGAATGCGCGAACCGAGCCATGCGGCCCCCGCGGCGCGGTCATCGACCGCCCCGCCGGCCTCCTGATAGCGCAGGAGAAGGTCCATGCCGCCGCTATCCTCCACCTCCCTGATCGACGCCCAAAGCCGCGCCGCAAGTTCAGCGTCGTCGAATTTCGGGGGAAGGTTCATCGCCATGTCGACGAGTCCCGCTGTCGCCGACGCGCCGGCGACGGCGGCGCCACGCCCAGCCCGCACATAGGTTCCCTGCCCGACGCGTCCCTCGATCAGCCCGCGACGCCTCGCTTCGGCGTAAGCGCGGCTTACGGTCGTGAAATCGATCTCGAGCACATCGGCAAGCGACCGCTGCGGCGGGAGGCGGTCCCCCGCGGCGAGCGCGCCCGACTGGATGTCGGCGGCGAGCGCATCGGCGATGGCCAGATAGAGGGGACTCGCGCCCTTGCGGATTTCAGGCCGCCAATCATGTGGGGGTCGTCGATCATCCATTGCCTTTGCCTTCGCATCCCTATATATGGATATTGTATGTTTAATTGATCCGACGCAAGCCGGTTCTGCCAACTCACCCGCGTAAAATACCAAAAGCAAGGCGAAGAGCATGGATTATGTTGCACGGTTCGAATCGCTGATCGGAGAAATGAAGCTCGACGGGCGCTACCGCACCTTCATCGAGCTGGAACGACTGGCGGGCGAGTTTCCGACCGCACTGTGGCGCCAGCCGGACGCCGCGCCGCGCCGCGTCACCGTGTGGTGCAGCAATGATTATCTCGGCATGGGTCAGAACCGTGAGGTGCTGGCGGCCATGCACAGCGCGATCGACCAGTTCGGCGCGGGAACCGGCGGCACGCGTAACATTTCGGGAACCAACCGCAGCCATGTCGCGCTGGAAACCGAACTGGCCGACCTCCACGACAAGGAAGCGGCGCTCCTCTTCACCTCGGGCTGGATCTCGAACCTTGCAGCGCTTGGCACGCTCGGCCGTGTCCTTCCCGATTGCGCCATCTTCTCGGACGCGCTCAACCACAATTCGATGATCGAGGGCATCCGCCGCTCAGGCGCGGAGCGTTTCATCTTCCGCCACAACGACGCCGCCCATCTCGATGAACTGATGAGCGCGGTCGCCCCGGATCGGCCGAAGATCGTGGCGTTCGAAAGCGTCTACTCGATGGACGGCGACATCGCGCCCATCGCGAAGATCTGCGATGTCGCCGACAGGCACGGTGCGATCACCTATCTCGACGAGGTGCATGCGGTCGGCCTTTACGGTCCGCGCGGCGGCGGCATCGCGGAGCGTGAAGGGCTGGCCCATCGCCTGATGGTCATCGAAGGCACGCTCGCCAAGGCGTTCGGCGTGATGGGCGGCTACGTCGCCAGTTCGGCGTTGCTGATCGACGTCATCCGCAGCTGCGCCGACAGCTTCATCTTCACCACCTCGATCTGCCCGCACCTCGCCGCGGGCGCGACGGCGGCGATCCGGCATTTGAAAGACAGCACCGAGGAGCGGGCACAGCAGCAGGCGGCGGTGGATCGCCTGATCGCGATGCTGCGCGCGGCTGACATGCCGGTGCCCGACACGCAGAGCCATATCGTGCCGCTGATCATTGGCGACGCGCATCTCTGCAAGGCCACAAGCGACCTGCTGCTGGCCGAGCACGACATCTATGTCCAGCCGATCAACTACCCGACGGTCGCACGCGGACAGGAACGACTGCGGCTCACCCCGACGCCGTTCCACACTGAAGTCCATATGCAGGCGCTGGTCGATGCATTGATCGATGCACGGGCAAGGCTCGGCTGGAACAACCGGCTGCTCGCGGCGGCCTGAAAGGATCATTGCGATGGCAACGCATTATGTGACCGGCAGCCGGCTGCGCGATGGCGCGTCGGTCTGGCTGGACGCTGCCGCAAGCTGGGTCGACCGGATAGATGAGGCCGCGCGCTTCGATGAGGATCGGCTGACGTCCGCGCTCGCGGCGGCGCAAGCGGATCAGGTCAGCCATCAGGTCGTCGACGTTCACGCGGCAACGGCCCCGCTTACCTATCGCGAGCAGATCCGGGCCAGCGGCCCCAGCGTCCGCGCCGACCTCGGCACCCAGTCCGAAAGGGGCGCGCGGATCGATCCCCTGCCGCCGCCGCCCTCCGAGCATGTCCGCTCGCCCTATGCCGGCATCTATCGCTATGACGACTATGATCGCCAGTATCTGCGCGACCGCGCCGGGCAGTTCCGCCAGCAGGTCGAGCGCCGGCTCTCGGGCGAGCTCAGCGAGGATGAGTTCAAGCCGCTCCGGCTGATGAACGGCCTCTACCTCCAGCTTCACGGCTATATGTTGCGCGCGGCGCTGCCTTATGGCGTCGTCAGTTCCGCCCAGATGCGCCAGCTGGCTTATGTGGCGCGGCATTTCGATCGCGGCTACGGGCATTTCACAACCAGGCAGAACATCCAGTTCAACTGGATCAGGCTGGAGGACGCGCCGGACATTCTGGCGATCCTCGCCGAAGCCGACCTCCACGCCATCCAGACCAGCGGCAATTGCGTCCGCAACGTCACCACCGATCATTTCGCGGGCGCGTCTGCCGAGGAAGTGGTCGACCCGCGTCTGTTCGCCGAAATCCTGCGCCAATGGTCGACCGACCATCCCGAGTTCACCTACCTCCCGCGCAAGTTCAAGATCGCTATCACCGGCGGCCCGATCGACCGCGCAGCCATCCGCTTTCATGACATCGGCATCACGGCGCACCGCAACGAAGCGGGCGAGCCGGGCTTCTCCATCTATGCGGGCGGCGGTCTCGGGCGGACCCCGGTGGTCGGCGTCCGGGTGCGCGAATGGCTGCGCGTGCGCGACCTGATCCGTTATGTCGAGGCGATCCTGCGGACCTATAATGCGCTGGGCCGGCGCGATAATATCTATAAGGCGCGGATCAAGATCCTCATCAAGGAAATGCAGGCGGAAAGCTTCATCGCCATGATCGAGGAGGAGTTCGCCGCGATGCCGGCTGACTATAACCTGCTTGAGCCGGAGATTATCGACGCATTGCAGGCGCGATTCGTCGCTCCGCCTTTCGAAACGCTCCCGGCCGCGTCCGCGTCCTTTGAGACGGCCCATGCGGCGGACAGCGTGTTCGCCGCATGGGCCGGGACAAACACCCATCCGCATCGCGAGCCGGGCTATGTCTCGGCCGCCATCTCGTTGAAAACCACCGGGGGAATCCCGGGCGACGCCAGCGCCGAGGAAATGGACCGGATCGCCGATCTGGCCGACCGCTTTTCCTTTGGTGAAATCCGCGTCTCGCACGAACAGAACCTCGTGCTGCCCCACGTCCGCCGCGACGATCTTCATGCGCTCTGGTCGGAACTGGTCGAGGCAAGGCTCGCAACGGCAAATATCGGCCTGCTGACCGACATCATCTCCTGCCCGGGCCTCGACTATTGCAGCCTTGCGACCTCGCGCTCGATCCCGGTGGCGCAGCGCATCGCGCAGCATTTCGCGGCGCCGGAGCGGCAGCGCGAGATCGGCCGGCTCGATCTCAACATCTCGGGCTGCATCAATGCCTGCGGCCATCATCATGTCGCCCAGATCGGCCTGCTCGGCGTCGATAAGGCGGGCGAGGAATATTATCAGGTCACGCTGGGCGGCGCGTCCGACGATGAGGCCTCGATTGGCAGGATCATCGGCCCCGCGATCCCATCGGAGAAGGTCGTCGAGACGATCGACGCGATCGTCGATGCCTATATCGAACGGCGCGACCCCGGCGAGCGCTTCATCGACACCTATCGCCGCCTCGGCGCGGCCCCGTTCAAGGAGGCGGCCTATGCCGGTGATTGACATGCAAGGCGCGATCGTCGCCGATCCATGGGTCGAGGGCGATCCGGCCGATCGGACCCCGGCGGACCCGATGCTTCTGCCGCTCGCCGCGCTCACCGAACTGACGGCCGGCGAGATCGAGGAAGCGCGCCCGATCGGAGTGCGGGTTCCTCCTGGCACCGATATCGACCCGCTTCTGGCTGTACTCGACCGTCTCCAGCTCATCGTCATCGAGTTTCCGAGTTTTCGTGACGGGCGCGGTTTCACGCTCGCAACCACGCTGCGCAACCGTCACGGATTCAAGGGCGAACTCAGGGCAGCGGGGCATGTCCTGCCAGACCAGTTCATTGCGCTGCGCCGGTGCGGGTTCACGACGATCGAGACGCCCGCCAATCACCCGCCCGAATTGTGGCGCGGCCATATGCCGAATGAGGGAAGCCGTGGACCACTACTCAAACGCCTTCTCACCACAAGCTCGGCGCCGGCCGCAGGAAATGCCGCAGCATAGCAGCGACGAAGCTCCGCGTCGACGGCTACGTCATGGCTTCGACCTAATAACCACCCTGGTCCATATATGAGGAGTTGCGCCATGAGCGCTCGCCCTGCTTCCCGCCCCGCCAACCCAAACTTCTCTTCGGGTCCCTGCGCGAAGCGTCCGGGCTGGACGCCCGATACGCTCGCCGATGCGTTGCTCGGACGGTCTCACAGATCGAAACCGGGTCTGGCAAAGCTACGCCAGGTGATCGACCTGACACGCGCCGTGCTACACATCCCCGACAGCCACCGCATCGCCATTGTGCCCGGTTCCGATACCGGAGCGGTCGAGATGGCGATGTGGAGCCTGCTCGGCCCGCGCGGGGTCGATATTGCGGCATGGGAGAGCTTCGGCCAGGACTGGGTTAGGGATGCGACCGTACAGTTAAAGCTCACGGATTGCCGGGTGTTTGATGCGCCATATGGCGAGCTTCCCGATCTGTCGCGATGGGAGCCGGATCGAGACATCGTCTTTACGTGGAACGGGACGACTTCGGGCGTACGCGTCCCGGATGGCCGCTGGATTCCCGATGACCGGGACGGCCTCACGATCTGCGATGCGACCTCGGCGGCCTTTGCGATGGACTTGCCGTGGAGCAAGCTCGATGTGACGACATGGTCGTGGCAGAAAGTCCTCGGCGGCGAAGGCGCGCACGGCATGCTCGTGCTGGGACCGCGCGCGATCGAGCGTCTGGAAGGCTATGATCCACCTTGGCCGCTGCCCAAGCTCTTCCGGATGAAGCAGGGCGGCAAGGTGAACGAGGGCCTGTTCGACGGAAGCACGATCAACACGCCGTCATTGCTGGCGGTCGAAGATGCGATCGACGGCTTGCTCTGGGCAGAGGCGGTCGGCGGACTGCCGGAACTCATCCGTCGATGCCAGGCCAATTTCGACTGCGCGGCCGGGTGGGTCGGGCGCAATCCATGGTGTGACTTCCTGGCGGAACGACCGGAAATCCGCTCGCAAACGTCCGTCTGCCTGAAGATCATTGACCCGGATCTTGTCTCCAATCCCGAAATGCAGACACGCGTTGCCAGCGCCATCGTCGAGTTTTTGGCCCAGGAGGGCATCGCATTCGATGTCGGCGCCTATCGCACGGCGCCGCCCGGATTTCGCTTCTGGGCGGGCGCTACCGTGGAGACCGCCGACCTCGAGATGGCGCTCGAATGGGTAGCGTTCGCCTACACGCTCATCACCGGCGGTAAGCATCCGTGATGCAAGGAGATGCGCTCTATCCATGCTTTGTGCGCGCGGACCTGAGTTTCGATCACGGAGAAGGCGCGTGGCTCACTGCATCCGACGGACGCCGCTATCTCGACTGCGCCACCGGCATCGCGGTAACCGCGCTGGGGCACTCCCACCCCCGGCTGGTCGACGCCGTGGTGCGCCAGGCTCGCAAGCTCTGGCATGTCTCGAACGCCTTTCGAATTCCGGAGCAGGAACATCTCGCCAGGCGTTTATGCGATGAAAGCTTCGCCGACCGCGTCTTCTTCAACAATTCGGGGGCCGAGGCGCTTGAGACCGCGATCAAGACCGCGCGCCGCTATCATTTCGTCAATGGACGCCCGGAACGCTGGCGCCTTGTTACATTCGAAGGTGGGTTTCACGGCCGGACGCTCGCCACTATAGCCGCCGGCGGGCAGCCCAAATATCTTGAAGGGTTCGGAGCACCGATTGACGGTTTCGACCTGGTGCCTTTCGGCGATCTCGAAGCGCTGGCCGCAGCGTGCGGGCCGGAAACTGCGGGTGTCCTGATCGAACCCATCCAAGGCGAAAGCGGCGTGCGCGCCGTTCCTGCCGAAATCCTCGCTCGCATCCGCGATCTGTGCAACCGTAAGGGCCTGCTGCTTATCCTCGACGAGGTCCAGACGGGCATCGGTCGTACGGGTCATCTGTTCGCCTACCAGGCAACAGAGGTTGAGCCCGATATCCTCGCAAGCGCCAAGGGCCTAGGCAACGGCTTTCCCGTCGCGGCATGTTTGGCCACCGAGGCGGCCGCAGCCGGCATGACGCCGGGAACCCATGGCAGCACCTTTGGCGGTAATCCATTGGCCATGGTGGTAGCCAGCGAGGTGCTTGATGTCATCCTTGAGCCAGGCTTCCTGGAACAGGTCCGCTCGAATGGAGAGCGTCTGCGCAGCGGCCTGGATGCGTTGACGGCCGAGTTCCCCGATTTGTTCGACGACACCCGCGGCGAGGGACTGCTCCTCGGCCTCAAGTGCCGGCAGCCGGTTCGGGATGTAGCCCAGGCGGCCCGGGACAACGGCCTGTTGACCGTGGTTGCCGGGAACGAGGTTCTCCGCATTCTCCCCCCGCTCACCATCACGAACGTCGAGGTTGACGAGGCGGTCGTACGGCTGCGCCAGGCGGCTATGTCCCTGACCAACGCCGTGCGCTCTCAGGCACTGGAAGGCGAAGCATGATCCGGAGACAAGGCTCCCGATTATTGCGCCGCTTTCGGCCGGAAGCCTTGCGGAAGCAGCTCGACAGGTATGACGATCGTCCTCCTGCATCTGCTCCAGAACAGGGGCAGTAACGAGGCTGTATGCAGACAAACTCTCTTCCCACCGGCAGCATCCCCGCACTCGTGACACCCATGCAAAATGATGGTGCGATCGACTGGGCCGCCTTTCGCGCGCTGGTCGACTGGCATGTGGAATCGGGTAGCAACGCCATTGTCGTGGCAGGCTCGACCGGCGAAACGGCCACGCTCACCATGGAGGAGCACAAACGGCTGATCGTCGAAGCGGCCGACCATGCCGCGGGCCGGGTTCCGATCATCGCTGGCACCGGCGCCAATGCGACATGGGAGGCCATCGAACTGACCCGGGCCGCGCAAGACGCTGGAGTCAGCGCAGCGCTGTCGGTCGTGCCTTATTATAACAAGCCGACGCAGCACGGGTTGTTCGCCCATTTCGAAGCCATCGCGGACGCGAGCGACCTTCCCGTCATCCTTTATAACGTGCCCGGCAGGACGATTACCGACCTCGGCGATGATATCCTGCTCCGACTTGCCGCGCTTCCCACTATTGCCGGCCTCAAGGACGCAACCGGGGACATAGGACGCGGCATCGCATTGCTGCGTGCATTGCCGGATGATTTCACACTCTACAGCGGTGACGATCCGACCGCCGCCGCGTTGATGCTGCATGGCGCGCGCGGCAATATCTCGGTAAGCGCCAACGTCATTCCCGCGATCATGAGCCGCCTTTGCGCGGCGGCGATATCGGGCGATATCGGAACGGTGCGGAGCCTCAGCCAGCGCATCGCGCCATTCCACGCGGCCATGTTCGTCGAATCCAATCCTATCCCGGTCAAGTTCGCGCTCGCGCAACTGGGCAGGATCGCCGACAATTACCGCCTGCCGCTGACGCCGCTCAGTACCGCCTTGCGGCCCGTCGTGATCCAGGCTCTCGCCGAGGTGGCGACCACGTGAAGGCTCCGGTCCGCGCCTTTCCAACGCTTATCGTCGCGTCCATCGGCTGCGCGATGACGGTGCTCGACACCAATATCGTCGCGATCGTCCTCCCCGCCATCGCCCGCGATCTCGGCGCCAATTTCGCACAGGTCGAATGGGTCATCAGCGCCTATGTGCTCTGCTTCGCGTCCCTGCTCCTGCCGGCAGGGGCGATCGCCGATCGCTATGGCCGCAAGCGGGTCTTTCTTGCTGGTATGGCCGGCTTCGCCTTCGCATCGCTGCTGTGCGGCCTGGCATCGTCCCCGCCGCTGCTTTTCGCCGCGCGTGCCCTGCAGGGCGTCGGCGCGGCATTTCTGCTGGCGCCGGCATTGGCGATCATCGGTCACGCCTTTCACGACGAACGGGAACGCGATTTCGCCTGGGCGTTCTGGGGCGGCATGATGGGGCTGACGATGGTCCTTTCGCCCTTGCTGGGTGGTTTCATCGGCTGGCTCGCCGGGTGGCGCTGGGCATTTCTCGTCAATCTGCCGATCTGCCTTGCCCTTGCACTGGGCGTTGTCCGCTTCGTCGCGGACTCCCGCGACGAGGCTGCCCGTAATCTGGATCCCGCCGGTATCCTGCTGTTCGCCGGGACAATGTTCGGGATCACGTCCGCGCTTATCCATGGACAGGAACATGGCTGGGCGACGACGGGAACTCTCTTCCGGTTCGCCGGGGGGCTTGCCGCCCTGGTCCTCTTCATCCTTGTCGAGACACGCCATCGTCAGCCGATGCTGGATTTGCGCTTGTTCACGCAGCCCCGGTTCGTCGGCGCAGTGCTGGCGATGTTCGCTTATGCCGGCTGCGCGCAGGTCATGGCCTCGCTCCTGCCACTGCTCTTGCAAAATGGTTTCGCCCTCACCGCGCTCCAGGCCGGCGGCGCGATGCTCGCCTTCGCTCTTGCCATGCTTCTGTTTCCTCAGGTCGGCCGGATGCTGGGCAACCGGCTGGCGGGACATCAGATCCTCGCTCTTGGGCTCGGCGTGGTGGCTGTCGGAAACCTCCTGACCGCGACCGGAGCCTATGTGGTTCATCTGCCTGCCTTGCTGGCCGGCATGTTCATATTGGGCGCCGGCGGCGGCCTGCTCAACGGCGAAACGCAAAAAGCGATCATGGGGGCGGTCCCGCCCAACCGGGCCGGCATGGCATCCGGGATCAGCACCACGGCGCGCTTTTCAGGCATATTGCTGGGATTCGCCGTCCTTGCCGGTGTGCTCGCGACGGCAACCCGGACCCTGCTCGACGGACATGATATGGCCTCTTCATTTTCGGATGCCGTGGTCGCGGGGGATCTGGGGCGGGCCATTGCCACTGTCGCTCCCGGTCTGCGGACGGAAGCGGTCCACCTTGGCGAACGCGCCTATTCCATGGGGTTCGCAGGCGCCCTTGTCGTCGCCGCACTGTGCGCGGCAAGCGCGGCAGTGCTTGTCTTGATCATGATGCGTCCGGCGGAGAGACCTGGCCGTCCGACACGGTCCACCCTCTCCCCATCAGAGGCCGGCCAATGAAATGCTCCATTGATATAGCGCAGCTGTAGAGTTGGAGATTTGATAGAATTTCGCCAGTCCCGTTACCTGATCGCGACGGCCAACGCCGGTAGCTTCAGCCAGGCAGCGCGCAACCTCAATATTAAGCAAGCAACGCTCAGTCGACACATCCTCGAAATCGAAAAACGACCAGGTATGGCGCTGTTCGACCGCAAGACCCGCGGAGCGACGCTCACCGCAAACGGGGCGACCGATCTGTGCACCGCCCCGCGCATCGTGAGGGCATAGCGTGGATGGTCCGCTAGAGCGGGATGACGTTTGGCTGACTCGAAAGGGGATTCCCAAGCCGCGTTGGATGTGTTTCATATGTGGACGCCCCCTTGGCAAGGGCTTTGTGTCGGGAAGGGTATTGATCGGTTGCTTTCATATGTCCGGCCTGTTTGCGCGGCATTTTCGTTGCCGCTGGCCCTGATGGAAATCCGCCGGTGAGGTCCCTAATCAAGCGCGCGCGCTGTCAGATCGCCAATACCGGAATCCAAATGAAATATGCGTTCAACATGTAGAGCCCGGAAGTAATCAGCGTAACGCCACCTGCCGTCTCGAAAATACGGCGATATGGGGCTAGGCCCTGCAAATTCTCGAGCCAGCCAACGCTGACGGCGCCAAGAGCGACTGGCAAAGCCCGCCCTATGCCAAATGCGAGCAGCAGAATGGCCCCTGTCCACGGGGAACCGAGCCCCACTGTCGCTCCCAGGAGCACAAGAAGTGCTGGCGTACAAAACGGGCAGACTGCTACCGAAAATACGGCGCCAAGAGCGAACGCTCCCCAGAAGGCTGTCGGCCGCTGCGCTCGTAGCGCGAATGCCGGCAGCGGCAGCCGAATCCATCCTGCCCACATTAGCCCGAGAACAATCAAAACGGGGCCGACCAAGAGTCCCCACTCTCGTCCGATAAGAGACGCCACCCACTGGCCACCCAATCCGTAAGCGTCCGGTCGAAACCGTTGTCGGCAATGGCCAGTTTCGGGATGCGGGTGGCGGCACCGGAATGACCGATTGTAGGGTGGGAAGCCGACATTCCCGAGTCTTTGAGCATGAAGCGTTTACGGCTTCGGA
>VFQO010000477.1_pt1 | contig 42635 bp, 48 predicted proteins | sample 3512331 | NCBI WGS metagenome assembly VFQO01 (sample SAMN10412371, study PRJNA504923) | tailings metagenome | isolation source: Replicate 3 from Balatoc abandoned mine | place: Philippines: Itogon, Benguet | collected 2017-08-28 | reverse complement strand
GCTGCGCCGGGTCCAGCAGTTCGAATCGGTAGTTGCCGCCGGTGTCAGACCAGGTCTCGGCGACCAGGACACGGGTGTTCTCGCTGATGAGCTGCACCCGCCGCACCAGCGGTTGGTCGGGCTGCCCTTTCTCCTTGACGGTTCCGGCGATGAAGCCGTGGCCGCTGAAGTGGATGTCCTTGCGAGCGTTCGGAAGCGGGCGGAAGTGCCAGTCGTAGCCACCTCCTCGGTTCCACAGATTGCTCGACGGGCTGTTGAGACGCGACAGGTCGACCTGGGCATTGACGCCGATGTTCGCGGCGGGATCGGGCGGCACCGAGGTCGAGCCACCGGCCAGTGGCAGCAGATCGTCGTCGGCGTTGACGCCCACCGTCGTCGGAAAGTCGGGCAAACCAGACGGGGTGTCGCCTGCGATGGCGTGGACGCGTGCCGTGGCGCCGTACAGAAACACGCCCGGGATCAGCTTGCCCCGATAGGCAGCATCCCCGACCTGGAACAGCAGAACGCCGCCGGCCTTGAACTGGATCAGCCGCGCCCACGGCACGCCGTTGGCGTCGAAGGCTCCGGTGATCACCTCGCAGCGCAAGATCAATCGCTGGCCGACATTGAACGTCGGGGCCACGTCGGGCAGCCCGGCGATGGGCTTCGCGCCGTCGTTGATACCGCCCGTCACGCCCGCCCCATCGCCAAAGCCGCTGTTCCAGCGCGACACGCTCCACGCGCCATCGAGATGGGCGAACCGGTAGCCTTCGGCTCCGTTGCCGGTCGTCATCCACAGCCCGATGTGCTTACGGGCGCTCGGGTCGGTCAGCAACTCGACGTCGGCCTCGAACCAGAAATCGCCGTGGGCGGCTTCGTTGAAGCGCAGGATGGACTGGCTGTTGGGGGCCGAGATGTCGATGGACTGCTGCGCGCTGTTGTGCGTCGCGGACATTCCGCCCAGGACTGCGGTGTAGCCGGTGGCAGGAGCCGTGGCGAAGGACTCGCTCAGCGGGTAGCTCATGGCTTACCTCCACGGGCCGCTGATGTCGAACGCAATCTGAGCGCCTTCGGTTTCCGAGCTGTACTGCGTCCTGACCAGCAGGAAGCGCTTGCCCGCCTGACCGACCACGTTGTCCACGATGGTCTGATCGCTGTAGGGCCGGTCTTGCGGCATCCACAGCATTCCGGGCAGGATGCCGCGCATATGGCCGTCCTCTTGCCGCACGTAAGTGGGCAGCAGCCACAAGCTGTAGTCGGCTCCGTTCGGAAAGGGCGTCGGGCCGCGGCCGCAGATTTGCTGGCCGTTGTTCGTGTTCAGGGATGTGAGCCCGAAGCGAACGGGGTTGCCGAGCTGGGTGTGATTGCGCAGCAGCACCTTGCCGGTGAACTCCAGGGACGACACCAGACCGTAGCCGCTGAACTGCCCGGGATAGCTCCAGTAGTTGCTCATGCCCGAGTAGTTGTCGTCGGCAGCCAGCACCGTGGCGTAGTTGTCGCCGGGTTTGAAGCTGATGAGGTCGCCGAAGCAATAGCAGTTGCGGCCATACCAGCCGTAGCCCGCCGCATTGGTGCAGAACAGGAAGAACAGCCGATCGTCACCGATGAGCACCCAGTTGCGGCCACCCGCACCGCTGTCGCCATTGCTCTCGTATTGAGGGCCACGCGCGTGGAACCATTTGTACCAACCCCACTGGCTGGCGGTGACCTGCTTCCAGTTCTGGGTCGGATTGTTCGGGTCATAGGGGGCCTGCGCGCCGACGATGGTGTCGATGTCCGACAGGTCTTCGACGATCCCGACGTTGGCCCATTTGGCCCAGCCTGTCGTGTAGTTGGGTGTCTTGAGGCTGTTGTCGATCAGCAGCAGGTTTTGCGGTGACTGCGGGTTCGTGCTGCGGTAGGCGGCCTTGTGAGTCGACGAGAACGGCTTCTCCCATCCCAGCGGGGCGACCTTGGCCGAGAGACTCGTCGCAGTCGTGGCGGGCGATACGGGCGTGCCGGTCACCGCGTAGGTGAACGTGGTCATCGTCGCCGTCAGCACGCGGAACTGCCCGTTGTACTCGGGCTGCTCAGCGCCAGCGATTTCGATCACCTGAAAAGGCCGATAGGCATGCCCCGAGGAAATGGTGGCCGTGGCCACGCCATCGGCGAAGGTCAGCGTATCGATGGCTTTCAGCGCGAAGCCGTTGACGAGACAGGCATCGAGCATCGTCACCAGATCGCCCCAGTTGTTGGCGATCTGCGGTGCACCCGTCATGCCGCTGCTGAAGTATTTGACGGTCAGGTCGGTCATAGGAATTCCTGCGAGAAAGGTTTCAGAGATCAAGGGGTGTCCACCCACGCCGTCAGGGCGTGTCGACATCCCCGCGAATCAGCAGCGTGAAGTGGTCGTCGGGCACGGACTCCGGCCCCTGCTGGACGGTGCGCACCACCCAGACCGGGAACTGACTGCCGATGGTGTTGAAGCGCAGCACGTTGCCGGTGGCCCAGCCGTTGCCCCAGCCGAGCGCGGGCAGACGGAAGTACGGCACGCCGGTCGCGGGGTTGTTGGGGGCGCAGTCGGCGCTGGTGTTGCCGGTGGCGATCACGCCGACGTTCTCGCCGATGACCTCGAACGAGGTGCTGTTGGTCATGCGCACCACCCAGCGCTCGGTGAGCGCCCCGCGATTGGTGACCGTGATCGGGTATTGCGTGTGGTTGAAGGTGGCGGTCGCGGCGCTGCCGATGATTTCATCCGACCAGCTGCCATTCCAGGTGCTCTGATCGAACACGAGGCTCACGCGGGCGAACAGATCACCGGCCACCAGCGCGCTGGAGACGAAACTGCCGGAGACGGGATCGCCGGGACTGGCCAGCGGATAGACGTGGGTCAGCGGGCGCGTGAAGCTGATCTCGCCGTTGATCTGCACGTCGCGCACCACGGCCATGTCCTCGATGCGGTGCTCGATGGTCACGGGCTGGCTGTAGCCGGTCACGTTCGTGAAGGTGACGGTGCCTGCTTCCAGATCGGTGATGTAGCCGGTGTGGATCACCACGCCGTCGTGGCCGACTACGCGCACGCGCGACAGACGCACGCGGCCTGCATCGATGGTCTGGCCGTTGCTGACCGACGCGGTGATGCGCCCGGTGTGGCCAACGACGGCGAAGCCTCCCGGACGGAAGATCGGCACACGCCCGTCGCTGGGCAGGCGCACCGGATCGATGCCCAGCAGCGCCGCATCCAGGGGCAGATAGCTGTAGGCCACGGCGCTGTAGCGCAGGCTGGATGCCGCTACCGGCTCCGGCCGGAAGATCGTGCCGTCGCCGCGCACGTTCTCGGCGTCGAACCACGGTTCGCTCTCATTGCCCGCCGCCGTGACCACGGTGCCAAACCGCACCCGCACGAGGCCGGTGTCGTAGTCGACATTGCCGCTGACGCCAGACGCGGTGATCGTGCCGTCGATGCCTGCCGTCACGGTTTGGGTTCCACCCACCGCACGGGCGAATTGGATGGAGAGCGATCCCGGGCGCAGCGGCGCGGCACCGGTGCGAAACACGTACTCGCTGGAGATGTTCTCGCCCACGGTGGTCACACAACTGGCGCGTGTGATGCTGTTGGCCGCGCCCGCCGACCACGAGGTGAGCGTCACCGCGCCCGAGAGGTAGTTGATGCTGCCGCGCGTGACCCAGCCGCTGGGCGTGAATTCGCGCAGCGTGCCCTGACCGTTGTCGCCCCAGGGCTGGCTGCCTGCGATGGCCAGCAGCACCGTGCCGGTCACCACCTGCGCGTTCACGCCGGGCACCAGCCGGAACGATGGGCTGAACGCGAACGTCTCGCTGTGGTTGCTGGTCGAGCCCGCGCTGTTGTAGCGCAGCTTGACGTAGCCGGACTCGTCGTTGGGATACATCGACGGCGCGTCCACGTAACTGATGCCGCCGTAGTTGAGGCGGAACATCTGACCCACGCCCGAGGCCCAGCCGAGGCGCTGCGCGCCGTAGACGGGGCGCGGAATCTTGAGGGTGACGTCGGGTTGAAACTGCACCGCGCCGGTGGCGTAGTCGACGCTGCCGATGACTTGGCCTGCGCGCAGCACGTTGCCCGCGCCATCGTCACGGGCGTACTGCGTGGGATCGACGAGATTCCACAGCCCCAGCCCCATCGCCTGGATCTGCTGCAGCGTGTAGGCGCCGAGCACGGCGGTGTCGGTCAGGGTGTTCCACTCGATCTCCAGCGAACCCGGCTCGATGGAGCCCAAGGTCGCAGTCACCGGCACCTTGCCCTGGCCATCGCGCGAGGGGTGCGCGAAGCTGTCTTCCTGCTTGGGGCCCGCAACGTAGTCCACCGTCAGTAGCGCGCCGACCGGCGGCAGGACATTCGGTGCGAAGCTCAAGAGGTTTTGCGCTACGTTCAGATTACCCGTGGCGGCTCCACTGAGCTCGCCAGACGTGGCGGCGGACGCCGTGCGCGTGCCCGTGCCGCTCTCGTGAGGCCAGGTGATGGTGAGCGTGCCCGGCTGCACGCTCTTGCCTTCGGGCGGGGCGAGCTGCAAGGCCTGCGATGCCTTCAGGGCGGCGGTCGGCTGCTGCGTTTCCTGGGTCGGCACATTCCACGTCAGGATCAGCGACGAACCCACGTCGGGCAGCGCCCCCAAGGTCACGACGAAGGCCCCGGTGTTCTTGTTGAAGGTGCCCGCGCCGTAGCTGGCGTCCAGCCCTTTGAGGGAGCCATTGCCGCCATCCGACAGCACGTACCAGCGGCCCTGCGCCATGTAGCTGATGGCGAGCGTGCCGGGCTGCGGCACCGGGTTGACGGTGCCGACGTAGGACTGGCTGCGCGATTCCGGCGTGACCGCGATCTCCGCGCTTTGCGGCGCGCGCTGCAGTTGTGCAGCAGGTGTGTAGGTGATGGCCTTGCTGTTGGACATCGAGCCGGAGTTCAGGCTCAGGATGCCGTTGGCGTAGTCGATGGTGCCCAGCGTGCCGCTGGCGGTCTTGAGCAGGCCCGCATCGTCGAAGATCGTGATGCCATCGGTGACGATGGACAGCGACCCCGGCAGGCAGCCACCCGGCAGGTTGAATTTGATGCTGGTGTTCCAGGCATGGCTGGCCGTGTAGCTCACGGGTGCCGCGCCCGGTACCGGCAAACCTGCTGCGGCGTAGGGGGGCACGAAGGAGATCGGCGTCTCGGTCTGGGCGCTGGGCACGAGCTGCGTGTAGATGGACGCGCCCTTGATGGTGAAGTCGCCCACATTGGCAGCCTGCGTCAGCGGCACGACGCCGACGTAGGTGCCCGCGTCGGCCACCACCGTGTCGCGCGTTTTCGTGCTGTTGGTTGCCCGCGTGAAAGTTCGGCTGGCGGGCGAGCCCGTGAAATCGAAGCGCAGCGCGTCGCTGATGGCGACGGTGACGACCGCCGCCTTGTAGTCCTGGTCGGTGTTGTAAGTGAAGCTGCGCTCGACCACCGACACGGCGGTGGCGCGGATGTACTGCTCCTTCTGCGTGGGCAGTCCTTCGTTCTCGATCAGGACGAGGGTCTGGCCAACGTTGGGCACAGCGTCGCTGAGGCGCTGGAAGAGCTGGATCACCCGCTGGCCCGCAATGTGGTTTTCGAACAGGTAGCCCGCCCACTCCGGCCCTTTGTTGAGGTAGGCCTCGATGCGGGTCTGCGCCTGCTCACGGGTGTCGAAGGTCTTGCGGGTGGAAAACAGCGTGACGCTGACGCGCTCGTCCTGCGGCGGCTCGGCCACGATGACGTTGGCCCCGAAGTAGGTGTCGGTGTCATCCGTGGCCACTTGCACGAAGCTCTTGCGCAGGTTGACACGGCCTCCGGCGCGATCCAGCTCGGAGATGTCCGGGAAGATGGCATTCGATACGCCATCGGCAATCACGAGGCCCGTGGGCGCGCCGCCGCCTTCGGGCACGTCCGCCATCACGGCGGACTTGAGCAGCTTCACGTCGCCAGATTGAATTGGCATCAGGCAATCTCCAAAAATCGAAGGGTCAGGCGGTAGAAGTCGTTGCCGGATCGCGCCGGGATGCCCAGCACGGGTTCGGCCTCGATAGCGGTTTCCGCGTGGCGGAAGGCGACCGTGAAGACACGGTCATCGGCGAAAGTGAGTTCGAAGCGGCCTGTGCTGCCGCCCACCGGAATCGCCGCCCACGCGCGCAACTGCTCGACGGCAGCACGCGTCACCCAGGCCATATCGGGTGCTCCCACCAGGGTGATCGGCCGACCTACCTGCCGGGTGGCCGACTGGATCAGCAAGGCCCCGGTGATCAGGTAGGACGCATTGGCGACCGCAGGCGACCACGCGTGTTCGTCGCTCCACAGCAAGTCGTCGGGCAATGGCAGAGCCACCCCGGTATCGAGGTTCTTCAGTTGCATCGGGAACCCTTGAAGGTGGTGTCAGGCAGTGCGGGCGCGGGCGGCGTCCAGCAGTTGCAGCAGTCGCGCCTCGTCGCGCGCATCGACGGTGGCGTTGACCTTCTGCTGTCCCGAGGACAGTTCCACGCGCACGGTGCGGGTGGGCGTGCCTTCGGGCAACGACGGACGTGGCAGTCTGCGGCTTGCGGGCTGCACCAGACCGCCCGAGGCAAAGCCCTGAATGCCCGCCAGCGCGCGCCCGGCCAGCGCCTGCGCCGGAGCGCTCAGGTTGTTGATGGCCTCGAAGAAGCCCGCGCCGTAGCGGGCGACGGCCTGCCGGTTCACGACGAACTCGCCGGGGGTGAGCATCGCCGGGACGGTGTCGGATTTCGCCAATCCGCCGCGCCGGTAGAACTCTCCCTGGTTCTGCTCCATGTAGTCGATCAGCTCGCGCTCCAGGTCTTTGCCCCAGAGCAGCGGCTGGGCCATCGCCTGCCGCCACGTCTGCTTGATCCGCTCCAGGTTTTGGCGTTCGTTGCCGGTCAGCGTCTTGCGGCCGATGAAGTCTTCCAGCGTGCGGCGATCCTGCTGCGCCTGCTTGCCGTAGTTGTCCATCGTCTTGCTGCGCATATCCAGACTGACCGATGCGCCGTAGTTCCACTCCAGCCAGCGCGTGTACTCGTTCATCCCCTGCAGGCCGAGGTCGATCATCTTCAGCGCCTCGAACGCTTCGCGGTTCTTCTTGGGTCTGCTCGGTTTGTCGTTCGGATCAGCATCTGCCGCCTTGCCGCCGCCGAACATCGCCACCGAGCCGCCGCGTGCAAAGTGCGCGACCCCGCTGGCCAGCCGCGAGAGCGCGCCGCTGCCGTACTTCTGCACGGCCGCCTTGCGGATGACGAAGGCTCCGGCGTCCAAGGTGCGCGGCACGGTGTCGTGGTGGCCGGAGCCGGGCACCGAGCCACCGCTCATCCGGGGAAAGGCCGGAGCCACCGCACCGCCGTCGGCAAACCGCCGCACGCCACCCACCAGACCGCCAGTGGCATTGGTTTCCACCTTGGTCACGTAGATGGTGTGGGTGCTGGAAGTGTTGCGCCCGTTGAGGCTGTCGATTTCCGCGCGTACCGCGCCGACGTTGCTGGCCACCTGATGCTGAGACTCGGTCTGGATGCGATCCAGCGCCTTGATCATCCCCTCGACATTGGTGATTGCCGCCTGCGCCTTTTCGGTCGCCACCTTCAGCTCGAACTGCGCGTTCTGATCGGCGTAGGTCTTGAGCTTGTCCAGTGCCTCTTTGGCCTTGGACACATCGGCATCGACCGGCAGCGTCTTGCCTTCCTTGAGCAGCTGCTCGTATTCCTTGAGCTTCTTCTCCGCTTCCTGCAGATCGGCCTGGATCTGCAGCAGGTATTCCTTCTCGGCCAGTGCCTTGTCCAGATCGGCGATGGCCTTGTCGAAGCGCGTGGTGTCGGCATCGAGCGTGACCTTCAGCCCGTCCTTGAGCTTGGCCGTGATGTCGTCGATCTGGCGCGTGGTCTCGGCCAGCGTGCGCTGAATCTCATCGCGTGCGGTGATCGCCGAGCGTGCCGCCGTCTGGTGCGCCTTCGCTTCGGCGTCCAGCGTCTGGTTGAGGATTTCCTCGGACTGGCGGATGCGGTCGATGGCCTCACGCACCCCCTGTTTGCCTTGCGCGGCCTGCGCGTCGGCGTCCTTGGCCTTCTGCGCCAGTTCCGCGCGCAACTGATCGGCTTGGCGCATCAGGTCGGCTGCTTGCTGGTACTCCTGCCTGCGGTAGGCCTCGCGCGACTGCGCTTCCAGTTGCGTGACCTGCGACACCGCCTGCTCGGACTGCTTGCGCGCTTCCTCGCCGCGCTTGGCCTCGTTGGTCTGGCTGGTGGCCACCTGCGCGGCCATGTCCATCGCCTTCTGCGCGAGCTGGCGGGCAAGCTCCAATTCACCATTGGCCAGCGCCCGGCGCGCCTGCTCCTGCATCTCGGCGATCTGGCGCTTGCGATCCTCAGTGGCTTCGTACTCCGTCATGCCCTGACGGCGGATGTCACGGATGCGCTCCTCCGTGGACATCGACAACTGGCGCTTGGCTTCCTCGATGCGCTGCACTTCCGCCAGATGCCGGTTGGCTTCGGCGTTGAGGGCGTCGATGTGCTGGCGGTACTCGGAGAGCGCCTGCGCCAGGGTTTGGCGCTTGGTGGCGAGGATGTCGTTCTCGACACGCTGCACGTTGGCCCGGCGCTCTTCCTCGGTCTGGCCTTGCCGGGCGGCGGCGTCCTTGCGCGCCTGCGTTTCCTGATCGATCAGGCCGAGCGTCTCGGTCGTGGCCTGACGGCGCAGGGTCGCCTGCTGCGTCAGCGCCTCGGTGAGCAGCTGCGTCGATTTGGTGATCTTGGCGGTTTCGGACTGCTGGGTGCGCTCCAGTTCCGCCTTCTCCTGGTCGTAGCGGTTCTTCACCGCCTGCACCTGCTGCGCGAGGCTGGCCTCGACGATGGAAGTCAGCCCCTTGTAGGCTTCGGCCATCTTGGCGGTGGCGTCGTTGACCACACCTTGGGCCTTGCCGACGGCCTGTTCGACCTCGCCGAGCCGGGACTTGAGCTTTTCCAGCGCGGCGTGCACCGCCTCGATGCCACGCCCGACCGCTTCCTGCGTGCCCTGGCGCACGGCTTCGAGCCGCTTGGCGATCTCCTCGGCAGCGGTCGCGGCGGTGTTCATCGCGCCTTTGACTGCGTTCGCGCCTTCGGTGGCGTCTGCGTACATCTCGGCGAAGATGCGGTTCATCTCCGCGAGCCGCTGTTCGTGGCGCTTGGTGGCTTCAGCGATGGTGTCGGAGGTGAAGATGGCGGCGAATACCTCCCACTGGAAGCGCAGGTGCTCGATGCCCTTCATCAGCACCTCGACCATGAAGATGCCCGCCTTGCGGACGATCTCGAATTTCTCGGACAGCCACGTCCCGATCTCCCAGCCGATGATGGCCGCGCCGAGCACCCCGAAAGCCACGCGCAGCTTGCCCACCGTGGCGATGGCGTTCGACACCGACAGGTTGGCCGCTGCCCACGCCGCTGCCGTGGTGCTGGCCGCCGTCACCGCCGCCGCACCTGCCGTCTGCCACGCGATGATCAGAGCCGGGATCAGGCGGTAGACCAGCACCGCGAGGCCGACCTCGGCGATGCGCCCCAGCCACTTCATCACCGTGTCGAGGTTCTCCGACAGCCACGTCAGCGCTTCGGCGAGCTTCTTGGTGAAGCCGGTCGATTCGTCCAGGCGGCTGATCCACTGCCCGAATGCGTTCGACAGGCGGGTGAAGGCCTGGCTGACGGTCATCGGCAGTTGCGCGTACTCGGCGGCCAGCTTGTCCTTCTGGCTCATCAGCGCGTTGACCACCACGTCGGCGGTCAGACGGCCTTCCTCGGCGAGCTTGCGCAGCCGTCCGATGGGCACGTTCAGACCGTCGGCCAGCGCCTTGGCCAGACGCGGGCTGTTCTCGACGACCGAGTTGAATTCCTCGCCGCGCAGCACGCCCGAGGCCAACGCCTGACCGAACTGCAGCAGGGACGACTGCGCCTCGGTGGCCGATGCGCCGGAGATGCGCAGCGCCTGCGAGATGCTTTCGGTGAGCGAGAGCGCATCTTTCTGCTCGCCGCCCAGCATCCGCACCGCCTGCTGCAGCTTGCCGTACAGGGTGGCCGTCTCCTGGATCGGCACGCCAATGCGCTGCGCGATGGCGAACAGTTCCTTCTGCGCGACCGTGTACTCGCGGCTGCCTGCGGTGGCGAGCTTGAGCCGCGCGGACATCATGTTCCAGGCGTCGGCGATCTGGACGATCTCCTGCACCTTGCCCGCCGCCCAGTTGATGGTGAGGAAGGCCAGCAACTGCGTCTTGGCCTTGGCGACCTGATCGCCAAAGGCGTTCATTCCGGCCTTGACCTCGGCCATCCCGGCGGCGGCCTTGTCGCCTGCGGTCTTGGCGCTGGACGACAGCTCGCCCAGACTGCGCTCGGCGCTGGTGATGGCGCGCTTGAGTCCTTCGTCCGCGCCTTCCAGCGCGACGAGGACGGAAATCCGGTTCGCCATCTCAGTCCACCACGCGAAGCTGTTTTTCGATGGCCGCCGTCAGTCGCGGAATACGACCCGCGACGATGCGCTCGACGTTCAGGCGCTTCTTGAGCTGCACGCGCGGCACCAGCACCGCGATGGGCACGTCCGCGCCGCGCTTCAACTTCTTGATGCCTTCGGCCTTGCGATAGCGGCGCTTGAAGCCCGCCAGCGGCCGGTCGTGTTCCTTGATGTTCTCGGCCATCAGCACGATGTTCCCCTTGGCGTTCTTGATGAAATAGGCGTTGCCGCCGCGCATCAGCTCGGCGATCTGCGCCTTGAAGCGTTTGCGGCCGACACGCCCATGCAGCGGGATCAGCATCCGGCCACCAATGACGCCGCCACGCTCGTGGATGCCCGACCACGGGATGCGCGAGCCGACGTAGAGTGCGGGCAGCCGGTTCTTGTCCTTGTCGAGCACCTTGGCGGCGAAGCCCTTGACGAAGGACTTCTTGACCACCGTCATCTGGCCCGCGACGTGGCTGCGCACGTCCTGCTTGAGTTCGGCGGCCTCACTGGCAATGCCGCGCGCGACTACCTTCTGGACCTTCTCGCGGAACTCGCCGCCCCAGCGGCGCAACTGCGCCTGCGCGGCCTTGCTATCGATGCGAACCGAGATGCGCATGGTCTTGGAGCCTGTCGAGGGTCTGGTCGAGGTGACGCGAATCGCCGCGTGCGCCGATGGCGATCAGCGAGAGCAGCCGCGCATCGCGCGCCGCGTCCTCCCGCGCGGTGGCGGCGGCGAAGCCGCGCACCTGCGGCAGGGTGTAGTCGAGGATGTCCGGCAGCCGGTGGCCGTGGGCGATCAGGTGCTGGACGGTGTCGAACCAGCCGTTGCCATTGCTGCTGGTGCGCTCGTCCGCGCGAACAGTCCGCCCATTTCCACGTTCAGACGCGGCATCACCGTCCGGGTAAAAAAATCGGCGTTGACCTCGAGCACCTTGGCCGCCAGCAGGATGGCCTGATCGGCATCGAGCGCGTCGACCCACGCGCGCGGTTTGCCGACAGCGATGGACACTGCCGTCAGCAGGTCGTCGCCGCGCTCGCCGAACAGTGCCAGCCAGTCGATGCCATCGCCGCCGATCTGCTGCATCACCGGCGTGATCGCGCGCAGGAAGGCGGGCATCTGGCCGACCTTGAGTGGCTTGATCGCCAGCGGCTCGCCGTCGATGACCAGCTCCACCGCCTGCGGGATGAGGGTTTCCAGATCGCTCATGGCAGTCCCCATCACAGTTGCACGATGCGGCCGAACTGGCCGAGCACCGCGTCATAGGGCTTGGTGGTGTCGGCCAGGAGCGAGCCTTCCAGCTCGAACTTGTTGTACTCGTCCGAGATGAAGGAGATTTCCTTCAAGGGATCGAAGGCCACGCGGTACAGCTCGACCAGCACCTTGGCGTTGCCCTGCGCGGTGTTGATGCCTTCCAGGCGCAGGTAACGCTCGGGCAGCGCCTGCGTGAAGATGCCGATCTCGGTGGCGACGCCGTAGCTGTAGGCGGCCTTGAACGGTGCGGTGAAGCCGGTGATATCCAGAAACTGGAGGGCACCGAAGTCGGTGTCGGCGGTGTAGTGCGTGCCTGCGGTCAGCGTCGCGGGCGTGCCCGCCGAGTCGGTCACCACCAGCGCCGACACCTTGGGATGGGCGAAGAAGTAGCGGTCGCCGACCACCGGAGCAGCGCCGCCGATCGTTTCGGCGGTCACAGTGCCTGTGCTGCCGGTGACGTGGTTGCCGTACAGCGCCAGCGCGAGGTTTTCCTTGGTGAACTCCTCGATGGTGAGGTTCACGGTGGCCGACTTCTGCTTGACCATCCGGTGGTCGAGCGAGCGCTGGCCGGTCTGGCTCTCGTAGTGCTCCAGCACGTCGGTCTTGAGCGAGAGCTTGAGCTCGGCGACGTTGCCGGGCGAGCGCACTTCGATGGGCAGGCCGGATTCGTCGCGCTTGCCGAGGAAGACGCGGCCCTGAAAACTGGCATAGGTGCTCATGATTTGGATTCCTTGCGTTGGGTGGTGATGGGGCGAATGGGTTCGATGGAGGTGCCGTCGCCTTGCAGCTGGGTCTCGGGTACGGGCTGGCGGTCGTGGCGGGCGATGCCGTTGGCGATGAGCCAGTCGGCAGTGCTGCCATCCACATCGAGCCGTTCGCCCGCCTTGTGGGCCTGGCCCGCGTGGGTGTGCGGGTGAGTCAGAACAATGGAAGTCATGGATGTCATCCCTTGGTTGAAAGGTCGGTGTCGAGCGTCCGGTAAGTGATCGCGTAGCGCGCCGGGATCGCAGCGGCCACCGCATCGGCGTCCTCGACGTCCCACTCGCATTCCTGCTCGCGGATGCCGAGCGCCAAGCCGCCGAGATTCCCGTCCGCCATCAAGGCGGCGTGGGCAGCGGTGAGCAGCCGGTCGGCTTCGGTTTCCGGGACGGCGGGCGGAACGGCGCGGGCCAGCGCCACGACGCGGACGGTGAGTTCGCGGGTGACGCGGTCGTTGGCGCGTTCGGTGATGGACTCCGACTCGGGGAACAGCGCCAGCGCCGGGCACTGCTCCCGGCTGATGGCCACCGTGGGCGAGCGGTGCAGCGTTGCCCCGAGAGATTCCGCGTGCGGCCGGACAGCCGCCAGCGCCGCGAGCAGGATCTGTTCGCGGATCGAGTTGCCAGCCATCGCGCTACACCCGGGTGAGATGGGCGCGCATCTCGGTGCCGTCGCCCACGGCCCGGATGTCACGCACCAGGAAGGTCACGCCATCGATTTCGACCGGCTCGCGCTGCGCGAGCCCAACGAAAATGGACGCGGGATAGGTCATCACGTACTCGGTGCTCAGCGTCAGGCCGTCGAGCACCGTGTCGTCCGGCGCGGCGAAGCCGACCGGGTGGCTCTGCGGCGGCGAGCCGTCCGAAGGACGCCACTGGCAGTCCTTCAGGAGCCCGGCGTTGGCGGCCGACGCGTAGATCTGCTCGACGATGCCCATCACGCCACCGTCAACTTCACCAGCACGCCGGGGCGGTGGCACATCGGCAGCGGGTTGGACTGCGTGTGCAGATCGGTTCCACGGTCGAACTTGCGCGGCTCCTGCTTGGCGTACAGCGGCTGGCCGACCGTGTTGACGGTCTCGTTGAAGTCCGCCGGCGCGAAGTAGGTGCCGAAGGTATCGATGGTGCCCAGCGGGAAGGCATGGGCCTCACCAGCGGCGATGAAGCGGCGCGCGGTGCCGTTGGCATCGGTGGCCTGACCCCGGTACTCCTCGAAGGTGATGCCGCCGTAGGTGAAGCCGCGCCGCACGTCGTTGATGAGGATGGCGCCGTTCTGCCAGTTCTCGAAGGCCTTCTCGACCTTGGCGTGACCGGTGAGCGCGGCGAAGAACTCCGGCGAGCACAGACAATGGACGCCGTTCATGAACTCGCCCTTGAGGTTCTCCTCGATGGTCGCTAGCACGGTGCCGCACTTGGCCTTGACGTTGGTGCCCGCCGTGCCCAGCTCGAAAGCCACCGTCTGCTGTGCGATCTCGAAGGCGTCGAACAGGTCGTAGAGCATCGAGCCGTCCGCATCGAGGATCACGCCCTTGAGCGCGCCGACACGCAGGTGCTCCAGCGTGATCGCATGCTTGTTGCGCATCGTCTCCAGATGACGCGCGACCACGCCCGCGACCGTCTCGGTTTCAGTCTCCGAACCGAAGGCGCGGATGCCTTGCACTTCCTCAGGCAGCACCACGTCGTCGTGCGGGATGTGCGGCACGACGAAGGAGCGCAGTTTGCGCTTGCCGCGCACGCCGACCGTGCCGGGCGAACCCGGCGGCAGCGTGGGCAGCAGGTTGAGCACGCCGTTCATTTCCTCGACGACGATCTGGCGCTGACGCACCGGCTTGGGCGGCATCAGGTTCAGTTCTTCCAGACGCCCGTAGCGGTTGGGCAGGATGTTGATGGCGGCGGTCAGCGCGGCCATCGAGAACGCGGGATTGCTGAAGGGGTTGTTCATGGTCAGGCTCCTTGACGGACGAGCACGCCCAGCGCCTTGAGCTGCGCAATGGCGGTGAGTTGTTCGGCAGTGGTGATGGCGTCGGGCCACGCGAGTGCGTGGTTGGCGACGATGGCGTGGCGCGCGACGACGAGGCCGTCATCACGGTCGATCAATGCCGCGTCGCAGGCTTGCAGCAGCACGCCTGCGGCGACCTGCGTGCCGTCCTCGGCGGACGGATCGATCTGCTTGTACTTGCCGGTGGCGGTGACGATGCCGACGACGGTGCCCAGCGGCAGGTTCTGACCGGAAGCGACCGTGACGCGGTCGCGCGAGTAGAGGTTCGGCGCTTCGTACTTGAGCAGGTCGCCCAGATTGAGCGGTTCGGCGAGAACGGACATTTCAGATCTCCTTCTTGGTGGACTGCGCCGCGAGCTGCTTGGCCGCGTCGATCAGCGGATTGCTGGCCGCAGGGCGCGCGGCATCGGGCGCAATGCGGCTGACGATTTCGGGACTGGCCTCGGCCTGCGCCGCGAGCAGTCGACCGCGTACCGTGGCAGGTGCAGTGTTGGTTTCGAGGAAGCCCGCGATCAGGTCGGCGCGACCGGCGAGCGTGCAGGTCTGCGCGATCTCGATGGCGTCGGCCACACTCAACGTGGTGGCGGCGGACGGTTGAGGAGGACTGCCAGCAGGATCAGCAAGAGGCCGATCAAGAGCAGCGGGGTCGGATCGTTCATTCATGGATGACTCCATCTGGTGGTTGCGAAGAAAGCCCGCTTGGCTGGCCGGAGCCACCTGAGTCGGGAGAGGGGAAAGCGATTGCGTGAGCTGGGCGAGCGCGTCGTCGAAGCCGCCGACGGCATCGGCCAGACCGGCGGCGACGGCGTTCGAGCCGAAGAACAGGCCCGCTTCGGTGGCGCGAACGGCGTCCGCGTCGAGGCCGCGATGGCGCGCGACGGTCTCGACGAACAGCTCGTAGACGCGATCCACCTCGGCCTTGAGCACCGCGTGCGCGGCGTCGGAGAGCGGCTCGTGCGGGTTGAGGTCGTTCTTGCGTTCGCCCGCGAACACGGCGGTGTAGCGAACGCCGTCCTTCGCGTCCTTCGCCGACTGATCGACGTGCATCGCGATGACGCCAATCGAACCGACGCCGCCGGTGCGCGCGACGAACACGCATGTGGCGGCGGACGCCAGCGCGTAGGCCGCCGAGAACGCCATGTCGTTGGCCACGGCCCAGACCGGCTTCGCCTGCGCCGCCACGCGGATGCGGTCGGCCAGATCGAACACGCCGCCGGATTCGCCGCCGGGCGAATCGACGTCGAGCAGGATGGCTGCGACCTCGGGGCTGGCGAGCGCGGCGTCCAGTTGCGCGGCGATGCCGGTGTAGCTGGCGAGGCCCGATTCGGCCTCGAGACCAGAGGTGCGGCGCACCAGCGTGCCGTGGATCGGGATGACGGCGACCTTGCCGCTGGCGGGTGTCGGCTCGCGCACCGCCGGCGTGTAGCCCACGGGCGCGGCGAGATCGGCCAGGCCGATGCGCGCGCCGAGCACGGAGAGGATGACGTCGAGTTTCGGGCGATGGATCGCCAGCGGCACGCCAAACAGGCGCGCCGCCAGATGAGGCAGCACGGTCATGGGAATCCTTCTGGAAGAACGGTCAGGCGATGGAATCGCTGCCGGTGGCGTCGGGCGTGACGGCGTTGCGGTTGGGTTCCGCGCTGCCTCCGTCCTTTGACGTGTAGCGAGGGTCGGAATCGAAGATCAGGCCGAGGTCGTCGGCGCGCTGGTTGTCGGCGGCGATCTCGCGGTCGACGTCTTCGGCGTCGTAGCCGTTGGCCGAGATGGCTTCCGAGCGGCTCATCAAGCCCGCGCGGATCGCCATCAGCATGGCCTTGTATTCCTTCTCCGGATCGACCCACTGCCAGCCCTGCGGAATCCATTTCACGGCGAGGTACTGGCGACGGCGCGCCGGGCCGCCACGCGCGAAGCCTGGTGCATCGAGCGCGCCCGCGAGCACGGCCTGCTTCATCCACGCGGCCCACACCGGACGAGACATCTGATGCACCAGCACCGAGTGCTGCACCATCTCGCAGCGGCGGCGGAACTCCAGCAGCCCGGCGCGGATGGACGAGTAGTTCACGCCCGTCAGGTCGCCGGTCAGTTGCTCGTAGGTGATGCCGATGGCGGCGGCGACCGCGCGGAACTGCGTGCGCAGGAACTCGGAATACGAACTGCCCACGTCGGCGGGCTCGGAGAACTTGATGTCCTCACCCGGTTCCAGAATCTGCAGCGTGCCCGGTTCCAGTCCGGCGAGCGCGATGCCGTCGCCGTTGGCAGCGCCTTCGCCCATCAGGTTGTCCTCGGGGTTCTGGCGCGTGACGAAGCCCGCGAACATCGCGGCAGTCTTCTTGCGCACCAGCTCGGCGTCGTCGTACTGGTCGAGTTCGTTGAGCTTGACCAGCGCACGCGACAGCCACGGCTCGCCGCGAATCTGGCCGGGGCGCAGCACGCGGTAGAGGTGGATGACCTCGCGCGCATCCACGCGCACGGTCTCCATTCCGCCCTGGCCCGACATCGGCGCGAGCCGACCGTCCTCCGGATGCGAGCGGTACAGGTGGTAAGCGACGCGCCGACCCAGCGCATCGAACTCGATGCCCGAGCGCACAGCGTTCCCCGACGGCAGATCGGTATTGAGGTGGATCGGCAGGTGCTCCGACTCCAGCAGTTGAAGCTGCAAGGGCACGGCCAAGCCGTCCTCGACACGGCGCGGGCGCAGCCGGATCAGGCATTCGCCGCCTTCGAGCATCGAGCGGCAGGCCAAGGCTTGCAGGCCGTAGAAATCGGTCTGGCCCGCCGCGTCGGCTTCCTCCGTCCAGTCGCGCCACAGCGCCTGCACGTCGGCCTTGAACCGTTCGTCGCCCGACAGGCTCTGCGGTTTGATGCCGGTACCGACGGCGTTGGCGACGAAGGCGTCAAGCGCAGCCTGCGCCCACGCATTGCGACGCACGAGGTCGCGGCTCTTGATGCGCAGGTCGGTGTGGGTCGCCAGCATCGCGGCGACGGCGCCGGGATTGCCAGGCATCCACGCCAGCGAGCGTCGGCCCCGGCCTGCGGCTTCGTGAACCGGCGACTGGCCGAACAGGCGGCGCACGGTTTGGGCGATCCACGCCATGTCAGAACCCCTTGCCCGTGGTGATGCGGATCTGACGCGGCGCGCCCGGCCACAGTCCGCTGGCGGCGGCTTGCTCCAGCAGGCCGCGCTTGACCTCGCGGATCGCGTCCTTCAGTTCCTCGACCGAGCGGTACTCCACGGTCTTGTCGCCGAAGCTGACGCGCTTCTCACCCTTGGCGACCGCGGCTTCCAGCGCCTGGAGTTGGACTTCTGTGTAGGCCATCAGCGGTACACCACGAGGTTGATTTCGGAGGAGTCGTCGAACGACGCAGCGGTCGTCGCGCAGGAGATGTCGACGTACTGCGTGGTCTTCAGATCGGAGCTGGCACGCACGATGGCCACGCGCTGCGTGCCGCTGTTGGTGCTGCTGCGCGCGAGCGCCGTCCAGCAATAGTTCGCATCCGGCATCGCCACGGCGAAATGCACGCGGTAGCGGCCTGCCGCCGTGCGCACCACGCTGGCAACGTTGTGCGCGCTCGCGATCACGACCAGGCCATCGACGTAGCCGAAGCTGACCCACACCCGGGCGACGCCGGGATGCGTTGCATCGATCTTGGCCTTGACCTCGAAGCCGATGCGCGCCGCCAAGGCGGCGATGCTGGACGCCAGACTCATCAGGCCAGCGCCCCGTCGAAGATCACGACGAAGTCGGTGTCGGTGTTGCCGACATCGGCGGCAGCCACCGCACCGATGTTGGTGCGGGCCTGCAGCTGCTCGGCCACCGTCAGGGTCTGCGCCGCGTCGAAGCGCACGCGCAGATTGACTGCGGCCAGGAGCGCGTCCAGACCACTGGTGCCGTTCTGCAGCAACTGCTGGATTTCGACCAGTGTGTCGTAGGCGGCATCCGCTCCACCCAAGATGTCGGCCTTGAGCGCATCGAGCAGCGACACGATCTTGTTCGACGAGTAGGTGGTAGAGGTTCCGATCTGGTTGTCGTCGATGGCCGTCGCGGACAGCACTACAGCCTTCAACTCGTTGATCGCCGCGACCAGACTCGACTTGTCGGTGGTGGACAGGCTGGCCAGGTTGCCGGCGGTCGCGCGGACGTCGTTGAACTCTTGGGCGACCCGGATGACCAGGCTCTCGATGCGTGTGGCAAGACTCATGAAAACTCCTCGATGTGTCAGGACAGCCAGCGGCTCTTGATGACGCGCCGACGTGATGGGGTTGCAGAAACAGCGAGGCCACCGCGTTGGGTGGCCTCGTCTGGGTCGTAGGTTTGAATCGGGGGCGGCTCATCCGGTGGCCGTTCCATCCCGAGTTGCCGCTCCAGTTCCCGCCAGTGGCGTTCCTCGAAGCGATCCAGACCCGCCGCCGATGCGGCCGCGCGGGCGTACACGTAGCAGTCGAGCGCTTCGTTGCGCTCGCGCATCTTTTGCCACTCGCGCACCGGGAAGCCGTTGCGGTCGCGGCGGGTGATCAGTTGCTCGGCGCAGAGCTGCTGGATGAACTCGGCGTCCATCTTGGGCAGATGGACGAACCCGGCCGGAAAGACCGTGGTCACCCCGTCCTCATTGACGTCCGCGCCCTTGCGCAGGTTGTTGTAGAACTCCAGCTTGGCGATGCTGACCGCCACCGTGAATACCTTGATGCCCCGGCGCAGCTTCTTACCGCCCTGCGAGACATCGATGGCCGTCGGTGTGCCGATCAGGGCCGCGCCGCGCGGCACGCCCTTGACCGCCATCACGCGCGGATCGCGGCAGGCCCGCACGAACGCGTATGCCTCCTGCGTGGCGAAGCCGGTGTCGAGCGCGAAGCGGGCCAACGGCATCGCCGCACCCGAGGCATGCGTCCAGTTCTCGGCGATCAACTCACCGAGGCGCTTCCACACCGCGTCGCGGGCGGTATCGCCCATCAACACGCGATGTTCGACGAGCCACGCTTCCTTGCCGCGACCGAAGGCCCAGATGGATGCTTCGATGCGATCCTTCTGCACGTCCGCGCCGCCGACCAGCAGCAGGCCGCCCAGCGGCACGCTGCCGACGCGGTAATCCTCGCGGCGTTCGACCAGTCGTTGCCAATCGGGTGCTTCGCCTTCCTCGACCCAGGTATCACCCAGTTCGGTGTTCTTGAAGGTCTTGATCGCCGCCGCCGAGCCGGATTCCTTGCTGACGGCGGCTTCCCACGCGGCGGCGATGTCGCACCACGCGCGCCAGCCGACCGGGCTGTAGAGCGAGGAGAGATGAAATCCCGTGGTCTTGCCCGTGCCTTCGGCCATCGCGCGCCACTCGCCGTGTTCGAGCATCCACGTCTTGTGGTGCTCGGCAATCGCGGTGTCGCAGGACTCACAGATGTAGGCCGCCGTCTCCGGCGCGCCCTTGTCCCAGCGCAACTGTTCGAAGCGCAGCCATTGCCGGTGCGAGCAATGCGGGCACGGCACGAAGTAGCGACGCTGGTCGCTGGCTTCGTACTCACGCTCGATGGCCGACGCGCCCGAGATCGTCGGCGTCGAGACGATGAAGATCTTGCGCCGCGCGAAGGTGCGTGTGCGCGCCTCCGCCAGCGAAATCGCGTCGCCTTCGCCCTCGACGTCCAGCGGGTAGCCGTCCACCTCGTCGAGGAACAGATACCGCACCGGCATCGAGCGCAGGCCCACGGCGCTGTTCGCGCCCGTCATCACCAGCACGCCGCCGCGAAACTCCTTCGCCAGAATCGTGTTGCCCGAATCACGCGAGCGTGCCGGAGCGATCAATTCGGCCAGCGCGGGTGATTCCTCGATCAGCGGGTCGATCCGCTGCTTGGAGTTGCGCTTGGCCATCTCCACCGTCGGCCACACGGCCATCATCGGCCCGGGTGCGTGATGAATCACATAGCCGATCCAGTTCGATCCCATCTCGGTCGCGCCGAGCTGGGCTGCCTTCATGAACACCACGCGCTCGACCGGCGAGGTCGGCGACAGGCAATCCATGATCGCTTTCAGATACGGCGTGCGGCTGGTGCGCCAACGCCCGGGTTCGGCAGATGCCTTGCTGGAAAGCATCCGGTGGCGATCCGACCATTCCGACACCGTGAGCAAAGGGTCTGGCGTCAGCCCCTCACGCCACGCACGCTCGATCTCGGCAGCGCCTTCGTAGTCCATGTCCATCAATCCACCCTCGGGCGCATCTCGCCCAGTTCCTGCAGGTGCTCACGCACCGCCGCCTCCAAGGCGATGTGCATCGTGTGGGGATCGACGCCGAGCTTGGCTGCCATTTGTGCCGAGATGCGTGCGGGCCAGTTGAGCCACGCATCGCGTTCGGAGCGCGCCAGCTTGAAAACATGGGCGATGGCCTGCGGCCGATCTACCAGCTCGCCCTTGAGGCGGGCCAGGCGCACCTTGTTGGTTTGCGCCTTGACCACTTCGTTGACCGTCCGCGCTTGCAACAAGGACGTGCCACCTGCTGCGGATGTTGCCAATGAGGCTGCTTGTCCATCTGCTGTAGGTCCGCTGGACTCCGGGACGGCGACCTTGACCGCGCGGGTGGCCGTGCCACTGCGCGGTGCATCGGAATTGCGCGCCCACTCGCGGTCGACGCGCTCGGCATCAATCGTTCCGTCTGCCTCCGGCGTGATCCGCCCAGCAGCGATGGCCTTGCGCACCGCTGCATCGGACACCCCTCGGTGGCGTGCGTAGGCACGAATCGAAATACCCATATTTCCCCTTCGGGGCACCTTCAATCATTTGTTCGTCATTCATGCGGATTGAGCTTGGCTTCCATCTGGAACAGCGCGTTCATACGTTCGTCATCAACACCATGAAAGGACACGGACATGAGCAAGCTCGAACAACTCCTGACCCAGATCGCGCAAAACAAGCTGGGCATCGAAACCCTGGAAACCCGCCGCTCCGACAGCCTCGATTTCCACGATGTGGCGGTCTGGTGCCTACGCGATGCGCTTGAAGCCGCCTTCAACGCGGGTCTCGAGCAGGGGCGCAATGCCAACCCGTCAGACAAGGCCAACACCTGATTGCGAAGCGAAGAAGCCAAGCAGAAAGCGCTTGGCTTCACTTGAGAACAGCGCGTTCATCACATCACCGTCCACCACATCGAAGGAGCAAAACATGACCACCACTCAACTGACCCCTGCCCAGCACGCGATCCTGGCCCACGCGGTTGAACACACCAGCGGCAAGATCGACTGGTTCCCCGACAACATCAAAGGCGGCGCACGCAAGAAGGTGCTCGACGGACTTTTCAACCGCGCACTGATCACCACCGACGGCACCGACTGGTTTGTCGCTGCGGAGGGCTACGACGCCCTGGGCATTCCGCGTCCCGACGTGAACAGGAAGGGCATCGGTCAGTTCGAAGCCAATCTCGACCGGATCATCGCCAACGCTGAAGGCGCGCCTGCGGCCGCGAGCGATCCCGAACTGGAAGCCTTTGTTACCGCCGCCGAAGCAACGTGGGTCAAGCCGCGTACCCGCGAGAACAGCAAGCAGGCCGAAGTGATCCGGATGCTGCAACGCCCCGAGGGCGCAACCATCGGCCAGATCTGCACCGCCACCGGTTGGCAGGCGCACACGGTGCGCGGCACCTTCGCCGGAGCCTTCAAGAAAAAGCTCGGCCTGACCATCGTCTCGGACAAGCCGCAGGGTGGCGAGCGGATCTACCGCATCGCCTGAAAACGAGCACAGCGAGTTTCGGCGAAGCCAAAAAGATGGCGAGAGGAGCCATGAATAGCTTGGCTTCTCTCCCCACCAGCGCGTTCATACAGGTGTCGTGATTGACGACGCCATACCAGGAAAACCGCCATGAGCACCATGACCATCACCATCGAACGCACCCCACGCACTCTGCAGTTCGCAGGCCAAAGCCTCCAGGTCGAAGAGTTGAGCATCCGCCTACCGTTTGCACGCAAACCTGCCGACCTCGGCGAACTGGGCGGGAGCGACCAGCACAAGGTCTACGTCACCGAGACCAAGGAGCTCACCCCTGCCGAATTCGACGCCTTTGGGCGCAGCCTGCTGGTGTCACGCGACTGGCTGCGTGGCAAGGGTGGCGGCACTGGCGACGGCTACCTCTGCGTCGAGGTCACTGCTCCCGGACGCCCTTACCTCTACGTCAATCCCGAGGGCGGTGATTACGCCCGCTACGTAGCCCGTCTCGGGTAAGCGAAATTGATCGAGAAAGAAGCCAGGAACAGCTTGGCTTCTCAATCGAACAGCGCGTTACTACGGGTGTCGCAACGATCAACCACAAGGAGCCCACGATGAACAACACCAACCAGATCCCCGCCACCCGAAACGACGCCTGGGGCTTTTGGGGCACGATGAACGAGAACGCCACCGCAGCCTGGCCGACGGCGATGACCGCGATCTCGGATGCCACGCACCAGCCCCTCGACTCAGTCCGGGCCTTCCTCGACAGCCGGCACGGACGCCACTTCGCGGACGATGTCCTGAACCAGATGCACGCCGGTCGCGCCCTGGCGGACGCGATCCACGCCGCCACCGAGCAGTGGATGGGCTGGAAGATCGGACGCCAGACCAGCAAAGACTACGGCATCCCGCGCGGCCTGCCTTACCTGACGGGCTTCGTGATTCACTGCGAGATCGTCGAAGAAGAACTCGCCGCCTGAGGAGAGCGACATGGCCGCAGTCACCACCAACCTGACCATCGAAGCCAACTACGACGAGTTCGTCGCCGAATTGACCGCGCTCACCCGCAAGTACGGGGTGGCAATCAAGTCAGTCGGCGGCGTCATCCTTGCCGACCACGCCGACGAGTTCCGCAACGTCACTTACGTTGCCGATATCAGCAGCGGCGACCTCTACCCGAGTTTCCCCGAGTCCTGACAGATCGTCGAACGCCACCCCATCGGATTCGCGGGTGGCTTGTTGTCCGGTCCAGTCCTGCCAGCGGCGCACGATCACATCGACGTACTTCGGGTCGAGCTCGATCAGCCGCGCCAGCCGTCCCGATTTCTCGGCGGCGATCAGCGTCGTGCCGGAGCCGCCGAAGGGATCGAGCACCACGTTGCCAGGGCGGCTCGAATTTCGGATCGCGCGCTCGACCAGCTCCACCGGCTTCATCGTCGGGTGTAGATCGTTCTTCTGGGGCTTCTTGATGCTCCACACGTCGCCCTGATCGCGGTCGCCACACCAGTGGCGTTGTGCGCCCTCCGGCCACCCATACAAAATCGGCTCGTACTGCCGCTGGTAGTCGGCGCGACCGAGCGTGAAGGTGTTCTTGGCCCAGATGATGAACGTCGACCACTTGCCACCGGCAGCGCGGAAGGCGGCCTGCAACACATCCAGTTCGCTGGACGACATCGCCACGTAGATGCCACCCCGGCAATGCGCGATGGTCGGCGTCAGCGCCGCCAGCAGAAAGTCGTAGAAACCATCGCCCAGGTTGTCGTTCAGGATCGCGCGATCCTTGCCGCGCATCTTGTCCTTGGCGCTGTTGGCGTAGTTCACGTTGTAGGGCGGATCGGTGAACACCATGTCCACCGGCTCGCCGTCGAGCAAGGTGCGATAGCTGGCGGCCACGGTGGCGTCGCCGCACAGCAGTCGATGGCCGCCGAGCAGCCAGACGTCGCCCGGGCGCGAGACCGGCGTCTCGCTAACCTCGGGCACCGCATCGTCATCGGTTTCGCCTTCGCCATCCGGTTCATCGCCCGCCAGCAAGTCGGCCAGCGCATCGGCGTCGAAGCCGGTCAGATCGAGGTCGAAGCCTTCGTCCTGCAGGGCTTCCAGCTCGACGCGCAGCAGTTCATCGTCCCACCCGGCGTTCTCGGCGATGCGGTTGTCCGCGATCACCAGCGCGCGGCGCTGTGTCGGCGTCAGATGATCGAGCACGACCACCGGCACCATTTCGAGGCCGAGTTTCTGCGCGGCAGCGAGCCGCCCATGACCGGCGACGATCACGCCGTCGCTGCCCGCGAGGATGGGGTTGGTGAAGCCGAACTCGGCGATGCTGGCGGCGATCTGCGCCACCTGCGCGTCGCTGTGTGTGCGCGCATTGCGTGCATAGGGCACGAGCTTGGCGGTCGGCCACTGCTCGATCTTGTCGGCGAGCCACGAGCGGGTCATGCCGCAACCTCCTCGATGCGCTCGCCCTCGACCTCGTCGAAGGTCTGACCCGTGGCCAGCAGCGTGACGGCGACTTCGGGATGGTTCTGCCGGAAGCGCCGGATGGCGACATCGACGTACTCCGGCGCGATCTCGGCCGAGCGGCAGACGCGCCCGGTGCGCTGCGCGGCCAGCATCGTGCTGCCGCTGCCGCCGAACGGCTCGAACACCAGATCACCGATGTTGCTGAACGCCTCGATGACGAACTGCGGCAGCGCCACCGGGAACACGGCGGGATGGTCGATGCCTTCGCCGATCTTGCCCTTGTGGCGCATCACGCGGATCACCGAATCAGGAATGCGCATGTCCTGCGTCGGCTGGCCCGCGTGCGTCCAGCCGTTGACTTCGCCATCCTTGCCACGCATCGCGGTGGATGAGCCGTCGGCGCGCAAGTGCGTTTCCTGCCCAGCGAACTTGCAGGGCACGATCTTGTTGGGCTTGCGGCTGGCGCGATTGAAATGGAACACGAACTCGAAGCTGGGCGCGAAGCGGCCCTGCCAGTCGCCGGGCATTCCCGGCCCCTGATCCCAGACATACCAGCCGAAGCGCCGCCAACCCTTCGTCCGCATCCAACCAATCCACGCTTCCCAATACGGGACGAACTCGTTGTCGCGGTGGATCAGGCCGAGGTTGATCAGCACCTGGCCGTCGCCTGCCATCGGCAACTGAGCGAACACGCCGCGCATCAACGCATCCCAATCGGCGATGCCGCCGGTGGTGTAGTCGCGCTGGTTGCCGTAGGGCGGCGAGGTGAAGCACAGCGCCGCTCGCTCGCCCGCCATCAGCGTGGCGACCACGTCGGCATCGGCGGCGTCGCCGCAGATCAGGCGATGCGCGCCGATGGCCCAGACGTCGCCCACGCGGGACACCGGCGTGGCCGGAGCATCGGGCACGTCATCGGCGTCGTCCGCCGCGTCGTCCTGTTGTTCGCCCGCGTCCGAGACTTCGGCGCTTGCCAGCAGGTTTCGCAGCTCGGACTCCTCGAAGCCGGTGAGCGCCAGCTCGTGTCCGGCCTCGGACAACTCGGCCAGCTCCAGCGCCAGCATTTCTTCGTCCCAGCCCGCGTCCAGCGCCAGCCGGTTGTCGGCGATGACGTAGGCGCGCTTCTGCGCCGTGCTCAGGTGCGCCAGTTCGATCACCGGCACCTCGGCCAAGCCGAGCTTGTGCGCGGCGGCAAGACGACCGTGGCCCGCGATGATGCCGTTGCCGCCATCGACCAGGATCGGGTTCGTCCAGCCGTACTCGACGATGCTGGCCGCGATCTTGGCAATCTGCGCCTCGGTGTGCGTGCGCGGGTTGCGGGCGTAGGGGATCAGCGTCTCGACCTTGCGGTACTCGACGTTCAGAGGATTCAAGGGTGTCGGTTCCAGAAAAAACGAAACCCGCCGACGGACGACGCCGTGGGCGGGTTGGAGTGTGAAGTGCGAACTGGACGGGGTGCGAACCTGCGAACCGTGCGAACCTCGGTTCGCACTCTGACGCTAGAAAAGCGCCGCGCTCGCGCCCCCCGCATTGCGATTCGGGAAGGAAGGACCCCTTTTGCCTCGGGCCGCTCGCCGCGCCGTCACCGCTGTCCAGAAGATAGCTGAAATACTACCCCCGACCGGGCTGATTTGTTGCGGGGTCAAAAACCGCTCACTGCCGCCGATGCCCGCGCATTGCCGACCACCTGCGCCAAATCACGCCAAATCCCTACGCAGTGACGACGCCATTGAGCTGGTCGGCGACCGTCTGCAAGGCGCGCTGCCAGCGCCGCCAGGCCGTCGTGCGGTCGCAGGCGAAGCGGATGGTGATGTCGCGCCAGCCGTATCGCTTGGCGCGCATCCACACGAGGTGGCGCTGCTCGACCTCCAGCCACTGCACCCACTTCATCGTCTCCAGCATCCGCTCGATGGCGTCCGGCGTCGGAGGGAACGGGCGATAGACCGTCTCGTCGGCCGCGAACGCCTCCCACTCTTTGCGCACGATGATCGGCCACGTGTTGAAGTAGCCCTGCACACGCACGGGCGGCAGGCGTCGTCCGGTGCTGGCCGCCTCCTCGAAGCGCGCGGCCACGTCTTCGATTGTCCAAGCAGCGCGACGATCAACCATGACGTGCGCCTCCCTGTCCGTAGAGGCGTTCGCCGATGCGCCGGACGAACTCGCGCTCGATGAAGTCGAGGCGTTCGTCGGCGGCGTTGACGACGAGGATGTGCTGGTCGCGCCAGCCGCGTTGCTTCATCGTTTCGAGGTCGGTGGTCTCGGGTTGCACGCGGCCCAACGGGCAGCGATAGGTGGGCGTGGGAAGCTTCATCTCACGCCTCCCGTTCCAGATCGTGCTGCGCGATGGCCCAGTGCAGCAACGCCAGCGCATCGGCTTCGTTGTCGTCGGACGGCGAGTGGCCGCGCGCACGGACGGATGCGATCACCTCGTCCTTGCCCGCGTTGCCCTTGCCGGTGGCGTGCTTCTTGATCGTGCCGACCGGCACGCCCTGGTACGGGATCTGGTGGTGCTCGCACCACGCGGTGAGGGTGGCGAGGAAGCCGCCGTAGGCGTGCGCCGCGTCGGTCGAGACGTGACGGCGCACCTCCTCGAAGTGCAACGTGTCGATGCCGTCGGCCACGGCCTTCAGTTCCGTGAGCCAACGCTTGAAGCGCAGGAAGCGCATGCCGCCGCCTTCGAAGCGTTGCGGTCGGAAGCTCTCGCTGCCGCTGGTGATGTTGCCGTCGCTGCCGCGCAGCGCCCAGCCGGTGGTGGTGCCCAAATCGAGGGCGAGGATGGTCGTGGTCATGGTTGCAGTCCTTGTTTCGGTTCGGACTGACGGATCGGACGGATCACATCGAAACTCCCCATGAGGTGCGCGCACGCACACGCGCGCGTAGGAGTTACGACGTAGTCCGTCAAATCTGTCAGTCGGGTGTGTCGGCATGGCGGTCAGTTATCGACATAAGGGGTGTAAGCGGCCGTGGGCGGGTGCTTGAGGCCGACGCCACGGAAGCCGCGCAGGCCCGCCGTGTTGCGCCACTTCTCGACGCCCCGGGTGATGAGCAGATCGGAGAACCGCTTCTGCGAGCCGATGAACTCGCCAGCGGAATCGGCCCACTGCTTCCAGTCGTTGAACAGTTCGGCGGTCAGCGACTTCGCGTTGGCTTCGCGCACGCAGCGTTCGTCAAGCCAGCGGCCCAGCGCGTCCTCGGCCTCGAAATACTCCTCGGTCGCTTCGAGCACCTGCTGCGGCGGATCGAGGCGGCCCAGACGCTGCCAGTCCAGACAGCCCTTAACCGCCCACGCCAAGATGCCGTCGCGCTCGGCCAAAAGCTTCTGCTGGAGATGCTTGTCGCGGCGCTCGGGCGGCACGGTGATCGTGAACGGGATCAGGTGCAGCCGCCGCTTCATCGCTTCGTCGATGTTGCGAATGGCGGGCTTGTGGTTGCCCGCCACGACCAGCTTGAACTGCGGGAAGAACTCGAAGAAGTCCTGCCGCATGAAGCGCGCGGAGATCTTGTCTCCGCCTGTGAGGTTCTTGACCTTCGATTCGGCCCAGCGCCGCCCTTGCTCGGTTTCGATGGCGGCCACGAAGCGCGCGCCGCGCAGGCCCGCCATGTCGGTCGGGTGCCGGTCGGTGCGCGTCTCCATGAAAGTGTCCATCGGCGCGTTGGCCGCGTAGTCGCCGAGGATCGTGGCCAGCGTGTTGACGAACACCGACTTGCCGTTCGCGCCCGTGCCGTACAGGAAGAACAGCGCATGTTCCTGCGTCGAGCCGGTGAGCGTGTAGCCCGCCATCCGTTGCAGGTAGGCTTGCAGCTCGGCGTCGTCGCCGGTGATCTCCACCAGGAACTGCCGCCAGATCGGGCAGTCGCCGCCAGGCGTGGCCGTGGTGACCTTGGTCATCCGGTCGGCGCGGTCGTGCGCACGCTGCCTGCCAGTCTTGAGATCGACCACGCCGCCGGGCGTGTTGAGCAGCCACGGATCGGCATCCCATTCGGCGGTAGTTGCCGCGTGTCTGCGATCAGCGCGCGCCAGCCGTTCCACGCCGCCGACCGTGCCCGAGCTGGCCAGCTTGGCGGCAATCTTGGGGTTGTCGGCGCGGACGGCGGCGTGACGGCAGACGCTGCGGATCAGGTCGGTGGCTGCGAGCGTGTCCTCGGTGCGCCAGCGGTGCCCGTCCCACACCAGCCAGCGGCCCCACGCCGCGACGTAGCGCCAGTCGCGGTGGTAGCGCCGCGTGAAGGCCAACGCCAGCGCATCCTCCGTGCCCCACACCGATTCGTCGCTGCTGACCACCGGCTCGGCGTCGTCGGCGACGTCGTGCATCTGGAGACGCGGGCCGTGGGTGAGGAAGGCCGCGACGTCAAAGCCCTCCATCACGGCGTCCGCCGCGTCCCAGCCGTCCGCCGCTTCCTCGGGCGGGTACAGGATGTGGCAGGTCTTCGCGCCGGCCGACAGGATGGCCTGCGCCGCCTGCGTCGCGTACTCCCAGCCCGGCTTGTCGCGGTCGGGCCAGACCAGCACGGCCTTGCCCGCCAGCGGCGACCAGTCGGTTTTCTCGACCGGGGCGTTCGCCCCGTGCATCGCCGTGGTCGCGACGATGCCTGCGTCGATCAGCGCCTGCGCGCATTTCTCGCCCTCGACCAAGACCACCTGCGTGGCGCTGGTCATGCCCGGCTGGTTGTAGAGCGGGCGCGGATCGGGCGGAGCCATCTTGCGGCGGCGCGCGTCCCACGGGCGGAACTCCTTCTTGCGGCCGGGCGGGTCGTAGCGGTAGACGACCGCGATCAGCTTGCCGGAAGCGTCGAGGTAGTCCCACTTCGCGGTGGCCGGGCCGAGGTCGTCGACGGGCGCTTCCTTCTTGCTCTTGCGCGCCGGTGCCGCCGGAGCGCGTCCGAGCAGTTCGGTCGCCGCATCGAGCACGCGCGGGAAATCGGCGTGGGCATCGATGCCGAGGTGCGCGGCGATCAGCGTGAAGATGTCGCCGCCGTCGCCCGTGGCGCGATCCGTCCACAGGCCCGCCTTCTCGCCATCGAGCACGATCTCCAGACTGTCGCCCGGACTGCCGAGCACGTCGCCGGTGAGGAACTTGCCGCCGCGCTTGCGGCCTGCCGGGAACAGCGCGGCCAGCACCGATTCCAGCCGCGCGAGCAGTTCGGCGCGGATCGCTTCGCGCTCGGCGTCGAGGTCACGAGGAACAGGGGTTTGCGTGTCGTTGAAATCAAGCATCCACAGCCTCCTCGCCGGGCTGCTGCGCGACGATCCACGCTTCCAGCTCCGCAGGCTTGAAGCGAACGAGCTTGCCGACGCGGTAGTGCGGAATGCGGCGTGCCTTGCGTTCCTTGGCTTGGGAGAGCCAGTACGACGGCAGGTTGAACATCAGCGCGGCCTGGCGCACGTCGATCAGTTGCTCGCCGAGCACTTGATTCAAGGGTGTGTTGTTCATGTCGGCGTCCTCCAGCAGCGGTCTTGCCACGCGCACATGCGGCATTCGAAATGGGTGGGATCGTTGAAACCGCGGGGCAGCAGTTCGCCGGCCTCGGTCGCGGTGATGACCTTGACCGCGCGGTCGGTCATGCGCTGTGCGAGCGCGGCGTCGAAGGGCACCAACTCGACGTAGATCTCCATCGAGTCGGCGTTGATCGCGGTGAACAGCGCCGGGTGTTCATGCAGTTGCAGGTGCGCCTGATACAGCGCGACCTGCGCCGCGTACACCGGCTTGGCGACCGCGAGGCCTTTCGCCTCCAGCTCGCGCCACGACTTCGCGCTTAAGGCTTTGTTCTCCCACAGCGCGGGGTAGCGGAAGCCCTCCGGCCCGCCGACGATCACGCCATCGACGTGTCCGCGCAGCCGACCGTGCGCGTCGGAGAAGCCGAACTGCCCACCGTCGGGCTTGCGCGTGCGCAGGTCGAAGCCCGCGTCGCGCAGCCACGCCACCATGCAGTCCTCCATGACGTGGCCACGCTCGAAGATGCGCAGCATCCGGCCTTCGGTGTCGCGCCCATGATCGACCGGAGCCTTGGCGTACTCGAACTGCAAGGCGCGTTCGCAGGCCGCGCCCAGACGCGACGCGCCGAGGTAGTCGCGCGCGGGCTGCTGCGCGCGGACTCGTTGCATGCCGAGATCGACCAGTGCCGTGATCTGGCCGGACAGGCTGGACGAGGAATTGAAATCCATCATGGCTTCCTCCCTTTCGGTTCTTCCCAGGGAAGGTCGTCCTCCAGATCGGCGAAGGGATTGGCCATCGGGTCGGGCGTCGGAACCATGCCGCGCACGGGCGGGAACTTGGTTGCCTCGTGGTGCTCGACCATCGCTTCCGTGTAGCAGGTGACGATGGCGTCGATGACGCGCATCGCCTCGGCTTCCGCGTAGTCGCCCAGGGGCTTGCCGAAGCCGATCTCGTCCGCCGCCTCGCCGAAGGCCTTGAGGCATTTGCGCATCGCGGCCAGTTCGACATCAGAGGGATCGATCATGGCGACCTCCCCGATGCCGACGCGGCCTTCCTTCGCGCGCGTCCAGTTGCCGTAGAGCATGTGAAAGGCGTCCTGGCAGCGGCGCGAGCAGAACACCCAGTCGATCACGTAGCGGCGCGGATCGGCGGTCTTGAACCGGCCATCGGTGTGGCCGTAGCCGCGCGCCTGTCGTTTGCAGACCCAGCATTTCATCGGCCCCCCTCACTGCGCCCAGGCGGGCTTGCCGGTCACCGGCGCGCGTTGCGGCGCAGGCGTGGCGGTGGCGGCGTAGGGCGGCGTGGCTTGCGCCGGAGCGCCCGAGGTGCCGCCGCCGGTCTTGGCCTTGGGCGGCACGCCCATGAGCTTGGCGTACTCGGGGTGGTCGGGTTCGACCGCGAGCTTGACGACGTTGCGATCCAGACCCTTGGCGTCCTTCTCGACGTCCACGCGGGCGAGGAACTCGATGCCGTCCAGTTCGTGGAAGCCCTGGATGCGGCGCGCGGTGGCGGCTTGCGGGCTGTTGTCCTGCGGATGGACGTTGCGCGCGCTGTTGAGCACGGCGCGGATGAAGCTGCGCCCCATCTGGCCCCAGGTCGGGCCCTTCTTCGAGTGCAGGCCGATGTTCGACCACATCTTGCGTTTGGCATGCTCACCGCCGGTGACGACGAACTCGGCGGCGAGATAGATCGCGCCGGTCTCGAAGGATTCGGTGGCGTAGCCGCCGCCCCAGCCCTGTGCCGGATCGTCGTGACCACCGGGCTTGATGGTCATGCGCACCGGCACCAGCGTGCCCTTGGGGATGAGGTCGAAGCCCTGTTGCTGTTCGGCGTCGTTGAAGTCGTTCCAGTTGCTGGTCATGGCGATTACTCCTGAGATTCGTGGGATGCGGGAATGGCGGAATGGGCTGCGGAGCTGGCGGGCATGGCTGCGCCCGCGCACTTGGCGATCAGCGCGTTCAAGTTCGGCGGTTCGAGCAGGTCGAGACGACCGCTGCGGTCTTTGGCCGGGTAGCCGAATGGATTGACGGTGTGGGTGACGAAGGCGCGGTAGGCGCTGCCGTCCTCGGCCTTGATCTCGGCCAGCGTCACGACCTCGTCGACGATGCCGGGTAGTTCGAGGCTGGTCTTGCTGCCCTCGATCTGCGGCACGAACACCTTGCGGTTGTAGTCGTCGAGTCGTTCGTCGAGGATGGCGACGAACACCACGTTCTTGCCGCGCGCGTGTTGCAGGTGGGTCAAGGCGCTGACCATTTCCTGACCGAGCAGGCCGTAGGCACCGCGCATGTCCGGCTTGCCGGTGCGGTCGCTGGTGGCACCCGGTTGCGTCTTGCACCACGCGAAGCACTGGCGCGAGAGCTGCGTGATCGAGTCGAGGAAGAAGGTCTGGTAGCGGTCGAGCTGCGCCGGATCGCCGAACTTCTCGACGACGTGGTCGTAGTGCGCCTGCGAGAACGCGGCGTCCGGCGGCAGGGACTTGTCCGGCCCGGCGAGGAACACGAAGAAGTCGCGCGACTCCGGCCACGAGGCCGGACGGATGGTGTCGCCGGGCCAGTCGGCCACGGCCAGGTCGCCCGCCTCGATGTCGAGGAACAGCGTGGTGGCCGGATCGAGGTCTTTGAGCCGGGTGGTCTTGCCGATGCCGGACTTGCCGAGCATCAGGAGCTTGACGCCCTTGCGCTCGGCCATGCGCTGCTGCGCGGAGATGATCGGGAGGGCCATCACGCCACCTCCTTCAACTCTTCGGCGACGGCGGGATTCCAGAGGATCTGGTAGCCGCTGTGGCCGTTGCGCGAGTACGGCATGGCCTCGGCCCACGCTTCACCGGCCTCGGTCAGTTCCCATTCGTCGCGGTCGTTGCGGAACTGGAATCCACTCGCTGCCAGCAACTGGTTCGTGGCCTTGGCCGAGCGGTTGAGCAGCTTGCCGAGCTGGGTGGCGTTGAGCGAGCAGATCGGCTCGTTGGCGGCGGGCAACGCGCGGCGCAGGGTTTCGACGGCGAGGCCCGTGTTCTCGTGGATGCAGGTCAACGTCGCCGCCATCGCAATGCCGGTCTTGACGCCCGGCACCTTGGCGACCGCCTCTCCGATCAGGAGGATCGCGCTCACGCGGTCGTGGGTCGGCGCGGGCAAGGCCGCCAGCGTGCCGGGTGCGGCATACGCGCCGGTCTTGCGGATCGCGGGCAGCACCTCGCCGGTCACCCAGCGTTTGAAGCGTTTCGCGGCGTCCTTGGTGCTGCCGAGGATCAGGGCGTAGAGGCCCGATTCGTTGACGTGGTTGGCGCGCTGCGTGCGCCCGAGGTTGTCGATGACCTCCAATTTCTGGAGGTCATCGGCATCGACGTGCGACTTGATCGCCTGAGACGGGTTGCCCATCTCCAATGCGTCGCAGACGTCGCTGGCGTTGAACCACGGCAGGCCCGCGTCGTCGACCTGCACGCGCACGGCGTGCGCCTCGAACTGGAAGGGAATGATCGCGCTCATGATCAGTCCTCCCACGCGACGTCGACGATGCGGTCGGCCCCGCGCGCGGCGCGCTTGCGCGCCTCGGTGTGGAGTTCCTCCAGTGCGGTGCGGCGGCGGCCGAGCGCCAGGGCTTCGGCGTTGGCGGTCTGGATGGCGAACGCCAGTTCGTCCACCGTGGCCGCGTCGAGCGCGACGACCACGTCATGGCCGTCGGCGCCGCGATAGCGGATGTCGTCGGGAAGGTGTTCGCCGTAGATGGACGGCAGCTGCTTGCGCAGCGAAGCGATGAGACTGGTGCTCATGATCAGTGCTCCGAATCGAGAGAAAGGGTGAAGGACGGCTTGCCGGAATCCACGGTGCGAGCGGCGGCGACCTGCTGCTGGAGCGCCGGAGGCCAGTTCGTGAAGCGGGATTCGGAGACGGACAACTTGATGTCGAGGTAGCCCTCGACCTTCTCGCCCGAGGCCACGATGCGCTCGGCGATTTCTGCCAGTTGCTTCTGATCCCAACTCACCTTCTTGGGCAGCTCGAACTTGATGCGCAGCTGGCCGTCGTCGAGGTGCACGGTGCCGAAGTCGCGGCCCGAATCGCGCAGTGCCGCACGGGCCTGCTCGCCGTAGGCGGCATCGAGCGCCGCGTCGAACTTGGTGCGGGCCTTCTTGAGCCAGTCGAGGGCCTCGTCGAGGTTCTTGTCGATCTCGGCCTTCTGCACGGCGGGCAACGCGGCCAACTGGCCGACGGACATCGCGGCGATGTCGGCGGGAAAGAGGGTGATGTCGTTCATGGCATCGCTCCTCAGACCGCCGCGCGCTCGGACGTCGAGTCGTGCAGCGCCTGGCGCTCGAACTCGATGACCGCGTCCACGGGATAGCCGACGCGCTTGGACAACTTCAGGTAGCGCGGGCCGCGACCTTCGCTGCGCCAGCGTTGCAGGGTCTTGGGGCTGACGCCCCACCGCTGGGCCAGTTCGTTTTCGTTGAGCACCCGGCGGTCGCCGGGCGAGAGGCTGTTGATCGCCTGAGAATTCGTCGGTGAGGGCGACCGGGGGATACTGCTTGCTGCTGTCTGCATGGAACGCTCCTGTTGCGTTGTTGAGGAACAGGTGTCATTCCAGACTTCGGGTGGCGAACCTTTAAGGGACGCAATGGCGAACCACGCGGAAACTTCGGGTTCGCCAATCCGCCGGCGCGCAAACGCAGACGGCGAGCACATGGCTCGCCGTCATCGGGGAAATCGGAGGCGTTGTTTCAGGCGTCGGGGAAGCCCAGCAGCCGACGCTGCTCGACCCAGTCGCGCGGCAGCAGGTCTTGGCGGCCGCGCAGCGTGTGCAGGTTCAGATGCCGGGGCTGGCGGCCCTCGAAGATCGCCTCGACGATGTCCGGCGCCAGCATGGTCATGCGCAGCACTTCGGCCGCCCAGCCTGGCTCCAGTTTCAGCGCGCGCGCCAGGTCGGCGGTCGTCGGATAGACGCCTTCGTCGATCAGCCGCTTCCAGTAGAACGCCTTGCCGAGCGTCTTGATCATCGGCACGTCGAAGCCGCCCGCCGCCGTGGCAGCATCGGGCGCGGGCGGGATCAGCAGTTTGCGGTTCTGGCGGCGCTTGATCGTCAGCGGTACCAGCGTGACGCGCTGGCCGTCGCTGACGTAGCTGCGGGCGTCGGCTCCGACCTCGATGCGGACGGTGCGCTTGCGCGGATTGGTCTCGGTGCTCATGCCAGTGCCTCGGCCTGTTCGCTGGATTCCTCGACCAACGGATGCGCGCCGATGTCGGCACCGAATCCGATCCAGCCGTCCTCGCGCCAGACGATGTCCAGCCCGTGCCCGTGCAGTTGCACCCGTTCGATCAGCAGCCGCGTGATGCGCTGCTGCTCGGCGGGGAACAACTGCGCCCACACGTCGCCGATGCGCTGCATCGCCACCACCACCTGCGCTTCGTCGAGCGTGCTACCTGCGGGATGTTGCTGGCAGGCGCGCCAGACCGCGATCAGCATCTGCGGAGCCGACAGTGCCGCGTGGATTTGCGCCAGCACCGCGTTCTCGATTTCGGCGGCGGGCAGATGACCCACGTCAGACGCACCGGGCGACAGGCTCGCACCCGCATTGCGCCGCTTGTGCAGGTAGGGAACGTAGTAGCGGTACTGCCGCCCGTTCTTCTTCGTGACGAAGGAGTGCAGCATGCGCTGCCCGTCGGGCGCGAACAGCAGGCCCGCCAGCAGCGCCGGATGCTTGGCGGCGTGCTCGCGCGGCGCTTGCTTGCGCCGTTCGATGAAGGCATGCGCCGCGTCCCACAAACCTTGCGGGACGATCGCTTCGTGCTGGGCGGGATACCAGGTACCGTGGTTGCGGATTTCCCCCAGGTAGATGCGGTTGCGCAGCATCGAGAAGAGGTACTGCTGGTCGATGGTGCGGCCCGAGCGTTCGCGCCCGGTCTGCGTCACCCACGCCTTGGTGGTATGGCCTTCGATGTCCAGCTCGCGCACCAGCCGCGCCGCCGAGCCATGCTCGGCGTAGCGCCGGAAGATGTCGCGCACCAGAGCCGCCTCGCGTTCGTTGACGACGAGCTTGCGCTCGACCACGTCGTAGCCCAAGGGCGGGATGCCACCCATCCACATGCCCTTGGCCTTGCTGGCGGCGATCTTGTCGCGGATGCGCTCGCCGGTGACTTCGCGCTCGAACTGCGCGAAGGACAGCAGGATGTTGAGCGTCAGCCGCCCCATCGAGGTCGTCGTGTTGAACTGCTGGGTGACGGAGACGAAGGACACGCCGTTGCGGTCGAACACCTCGACCAGCTTGGCGAAGTCCGGCAGGCTGCGCGTGAGGCGGTCGATCTTGTAGACGACCACGGTGTCGATCTTCCCGGCCTCGATGTCGACCATCAGGCGGCGCAAGGCGGGACGATCCATGTTGCCGCCGGAGTAGCCGCCGTCGTCGTAGCCGTCGCCGACGGCGATCCAGCCTTCGTGTCGCTGACTGGCGATGAAGGCGAGGCCTGCGTCGCGCTGCGCTTCGAGGCTGTTGTATTCCTGATCCAGTCCTTCGTCGGTGGATTTGCGGGTGTAGACGGCGCAACGCTTCTTCGGCGTGACCGGCGGCAGCAGGTTGGCGCGCGGCGAACTCATGCCGTCACCTTCTTCGAGGCGGGCGATTTGAGGCCGAAGAACACCGGGCCAGACCAGTGGCTGCCGGTGATGTGGCCCGCAATCGCGGACAGGCTCTTGAAGCGTTGCCCTTGGTATTCGAAGTCGTTCGAGCCGCGCACCAGCACGCGATGCTCGACGTCGTCATAGATGCGGGTGAGGATGGTTCCGGGCAGCAGGCGCTGGCTGTCGCCGCGCAGTTGCTTGGGCAGGATGCCGGTTTCGCCGACGTCCTCGAGCTTCTTGCGCAGCGAAGGTTTCAGGCCGCCGAAGGCTCGCTCCTGAATCCGGTAGGCCAGTCGGCTCTCCAGCCAGCCACGATGATGGTGGCCGGGCCGCTCGTCGAAATGCTCGTCCCACAGCTTCCAGAGATCATCCATCGAGAGATGGGGAAGACCGGCGACCTGGGCTGCGACCGAGGTGGTGGTGGATGGTGCGTGTGCCTTCATGGGCGAACTCCGTGGCGGTGATCGGGGTTCGCATTCACGCGCTGTTGGCCGGGGAAGCCAAGGCGAACGCGCTCGCTGTTTTCGGTGCTGTGGCTGGACGGACGCGCGCGCAGACGCAGCAGTGCTGCGGCCAGCAGGTCGGCGATTTCCTGCTGCGGGTGCCGAGGCCGGTCAGACGGCGGGGAAATGGAGATGGGTTCGAGTTCTGTCATGGCAGGCGTTCCGATGGAAAACGCTGCTCATGCTAGAAACCGAGGGCACTTCGCGTAACGCGTTTTAGCGGAATGCCGAGGGGATGCGCGATTTCCGCCAGAAGCCGCAGTTGCTCATGTCAGTTTGTCGATCTTGCCGGGATTGCTACTTCGACCTCAGCGCAGATCGCCTTTGCTCGATCTTGATCGATCAATCTCGGATTCCACATCAAGTACTGCTCTAGCTGATAGTCCAGCACACCAGACCCACGGGAACGGAACAGAAACAGGACGCCGCTCAAAGTTCTGCGCATATGCTCAAACGTCTTGGCAACAGCCTGAATTCGTTCGGGGTATTCGGCCAATGGTTCTTGGAACAGACCAAAAATGCCGCGCCGATTTTCGTCCCTTACGGCAGGGTCGCCATGCGTTGCCAACAGGCAATCATCCAGGTCAATAGCACCCAGAATCAGTTCGGACACATCGATGACGACGAGGTTGACAATGTCAGGCGCGACACGGAGGAATTTGGTCGGTGTTCCGTCTCGCTTCTGCACTTTACTCAGAATGACGCCTTGAAGGCGCACGATTGCATCGTGCTCATCCTGTCCATCCATTGCGATCTGGTAGAAGGGCGACTGCTGCAACTGGGCATCAATCGCAAGCATGGTGGCGTTTTCCTGCTGCAGAAGGCGCGTCTCGAAGTAGACGGATATGCCCGAGGCCGTCTTGCGTAGGAAATCAATCGAACTGCTGTTGTCTTCGTCCTGCTTGACTTCGTACTCCAGCGGCAACCGTGCGGACTCGAACTGAAACGCGAATGTCGCCTCCAGCACGGAAGCCAAGAAGTTGTTCTTATCATTTGCCGAAGCGACGGCGTTCATCAGCCGGCCGAACTTCCTTGTCTGGTCGAGGTGTGTGAGCTTTTCCAATAACCGGCCCACTTCATCATCAGGCTGTTCGGCACCTCCTGAGTTCTTAATGGCGGCGAGCAGTGTGGCTCTGTCCATTCGAGATCCACTCATCGAACAGGTGGTTGCCCGTTCGAGACGAACTGATCGTAGCTGTCGAAACTCTCGCCGTCCTGCCACGACCGATCCCACGAGCGCGGCTCAGCGCTTTCGAGCAGTAGCAGCGTGAGGACGCGATCACGCGCGCCGTAGCTGTGCTTGAACTCGCGCAGCGTCATGTGCTGCGCCTCCTCCGGACACCAGATCGCGGCGGACATCTCTGTGCCATCCCATTCCTGATCGATGCTGGCGTCGGCGGCCAGCGTGCCCGGCAACGGTTCCTGCGGATCGGCGTTGCGCCGGATGCGCGCCCGCGTCTTGACGGCGCTACTGCTGCGCCATTCGTACTTCACGTAGCCGTTGTCCCAATAGACGAGGATCGCGCGCTGCGTGGTGAACTTGATGAAGCGAATACACAGCGCCTCGAACGAAACCTGAAACCGCTTGGCGATGGTGCTGAGGACGTGCAGGTCGATGCGCTGGTTCGAAATCCAGTCGCGCAGCAGATCGCCGGGCATCAGCAGGTTGCTGGCGAAGTCGTCGGCTTCGCGCTCGATGGCGCGGATGGTGTCGACGCCGGAGTAGACGCTTTCCTTGTCGCAGTTGAAGCTCTGCTGCTGGCCGCGATGGAGGATGAAGTGGCCCAGCTCATGGGCGATGGTGAAGCGTCGACGTTCAGGGCTGGCCTTGCCGTTGTAGAAGATGCCCCACTCGGCTGCATCCTTCGGGTTGCGCACCAGCATGCCTTCGCAACTGTCGACGTCGAGCACCATCGGCGCCTTGATCTCCCGCGCGCCTGTGCCGTAGGGCGTGCTCGGCAGCATCTGCCGGACGATCTCCAGATCGATGGCGTCGGGCATGCCCGTGCTGTACCACGCCCGCAACCACTTCTGGACGGTGTTGGCGGCAATGGAGCCAGTGAGGGTCTGCGCTGCGCTCAATCCTCAGTCCCCGCCTTGGCTCTTGTCGGGGAACATGATCTTGAGCGCCTGCCGGTAGCGATCCTTCTCCTCGTCCGTCATCCCGGCGTACTCGCGGAAGAAAGCCACGTCCTCGGGACTGGCTTCGGGTGCCTGCTGCATGGGCGTACCCATCACGTCCTCCATCGTCACGCCGAGCACCTGAGCGATCTTCTGAATCCGCTCGGCGGTGGGGCGCTGCCCCTCCTTCATTTCCAGTTCCCAGATGTAGGCCTTGGTGCAGCCGACCGCGTCGGCGACCTGTTGCAGGGTCAACTTCTTCGCCTCGCGCAAGCGCCGCAGGCGTGCTCCAAACGCCGAAGCCATGGCGATGCTCCTGTCGCGGCTAAACAGCCGGTGAATGAATCAAGACTGTCAGTATAGCCGCGAGATACACAAAAGGTCTAGATGTGCCCTGTTGATTGACAAGCGGAAATCTGCGGTTCAGAATCGCGCTTGTATCTCGTTACTTTACTTACGCGAGATGCGTGTTCAGTAACCCTGTCGCTGGCCCGTGCAGCCCGTACATCGGTCGCAGACCTCCGACGCCGATCCAGAAAGGACGAACAAGATGAAGAAAACCTTTGTCGACGTGATGCTCGAGCTGCCGGTGGATGCCACGCTGCGCGACTTCCTGACCACGCATGGCCTGCCGGTGCCCGGCGGGTTCGCGTGGGACGACACGCCGGAGACCAGCCAGTTCTTGGTGGAGGCGGTCAAGGTGTGGCCCGACACCGCCGCCCGCGACCAGATGATCGCCAACCTCATGGCCGCCGTCCAACTGGGCGACGCGGCGGGCAAGCAGGCGATGTTCGAGGCCGTGGTGGCGGACGGTGCCGCGCTGGCGGGGCTGACGCTGTGCCGCAGCGACGTCCACCGCTCGTTCTGGCTGTACGTCAACCACCCGACGCTGTTCGAGCGCGCCTACGACTTCAGCTTCTGGGAGCACCACGGGCCGCAGACCCAGCAATACGATCTGGGCCTGAGGCGCCAGCCGAACGGTTCGGATTCCAACCTGGCCGCACTGCGCCACGCCATCTCGGCGTTCTACAAGCGCGAGATGCAGTGCGGCGACAGCAGCGTGGCGCACTTGGTCGAGCGTAGCCCCGGCGTGTTCCTGCTGACCGTCCACGTCAAGGACATGGCCATGCTGAGGCTGGAGTTCGAGGGTTCGACCCTGAAGCGCCGCGTCGGCAATCCCAACATCCACATGGTGCTGGAATACGCCAAGTCCACCGGCGTGGTGCGCACGCTGGTGCGCGGCGGCCAGAAATACCAGCAGATGCTGGTCGAGGCCTTCGCCGAGCATGTGCTGGGCGTCAAGGCAAACGCGCACCGGATCAAGTCGCCGACGCTGAATTTGTCGATGCTCCGCACCGGCTTCGACGTGCCGGAAGCGTTCGAGGACGGTTTCTCGATGGTGCAACTGAAGGCGCTCACGCTCCTCAGCCCGGACGCCGCGCTGAAGATCGAATGCACTGCGATGCAGTCCAGCCAGCAACGCTCGGTGCATGAGCTGCTGAAGGAGAAACTGCCGGGCCCGCTGGAAGGTCAGTGGGCGGTGACGGCGGCGCAGGTCAATCTCTACTATCCGCCCGAGCCGGGCCGGACGCGCGCCAAGGTGGTCACCATCGAGGTGACCAGCAAGGGGCGTCTGAACCTGCACAAGTTCGATGCCAAGATGCAGGCGCAGTTGGAAGGCTATCTGGTCTCGGTGGGCATCTTGCAGAAGGGGCAGACCCTGAGCGCGCAGGAGCTTCCGCCGGAAGCCGACGCGATCAGTTCCTCCTCGGCGTTCGAGGACTGATCGATGGCGGCGCACGATGCCTGGGCCTTGGTCTGCCGCCTGTTCGCGGGCGGTACGCCCGTGCTGCAAACCACGCTGCCGCCCCGTGAGGTGGCTGCGCTGTCCGTCCTTGGCAAAGCGGTCAAGCCGACGACGGTGGATCAGTCGTTCGTGCTCTGCCCGCATTGCCAGCAGCATCGGGCGCAGGTCTGGGGCGATGGTCGCGGCGGGCGCGTGTGCCGTTGCCCGGACTGCGGGCCAGTGGCCGTCGAAGCGAGCGATGGTGCGGCCTTGGCCTTGGACGAGGACTGGTTCCGTCAGAAGATGCGCCTTGCGCTCGGCATCGAAAGCCGCGACGGCATCGATGATCTGGGCGACGGCGTGTGGCGACTCGGCGATGCTCGACGCTCGCCCGTGCTGCTGGCCCGCGATCTGGCGCGAGTGCTGCAAGAACCCGCGCTGTTGGATCGGGTGCGCGTGGCGGGCGGCGACATCCGGGTGGTCACGCCGAGGCCACGCACAACGCGCGGGTCGCCCTTCGGCCCGGGCGTGGAATGGCTGGCGCTGGAGGAACGCTTCACGTTCTACGGCGGCGGGATCGCACTCGTCGGCACATCATTACCGTCCGCGCAACCGACGGTCGCCGATCCGGCCACGCCGGTGAACGGGCCGTTCTCGGCGGACTTCAAATGGGCGACGCTGCCTGACATCAGCAGCACACCGATCCGATTCACCGACGGTCAGGCCAAGGTGTTCGAGGCGCTATGGTCGTTCAAGGGCGAGGCCACGACGGCGGAACGCATCATGCAGCGCGCGGGTCTGGAAAGTGCCAAGCCGAGTGACCTGTTCAAGATCAAGGCGAAGGACAAGGGCAAGCCAGAGCCTGCGGCGCAACACGCCGCCTACGGTGCCCTCGTGATCACGCAACAACGCGCAGGGTTGTACTCGATGGCTTGCGCGGCGGGGGCGTTGGCGTGATGGACTGCTGCTCCACGTTCGCTGGACAACCGATGGCAATGGCATGCGCGCAAGTTTCGGGCGCACAAGGCCGCGTGCGTGTGCCACGGCGAAGAAGTTGGCGCAGGTTTCGAGAGAAGAGAGGGCGGAACAGGGGCGAACCGGGCGCGTCGCGGCCCCTTGTCCGCCGACCGTCGGCACACGCAGAACGGCCCGGAACCCCGCGTGGTTTGCGGGAAGTAGAAATGAAAACGCCCAACCGAGAACGGTTGGGCGCTGAATAGTGGTGGCCTGGGGCGGAATCGAACCACCGACACGCGGATTTTCAAGGGTCCGCCAGGTCAGCAGTGAATCCGACATTTCACGCAACAGTTAACAAAATCAACCACTTACCTCGCAATACTCTGCAGTGCTTCGCAGCGTCTTGCGCTGGATTTCGGTTGACTTCCGATGGCATTGCCAGAAACAGTGACAGAAGTTAGCGGCCTGGTCACTGCGCCTGAGATGCCCTCGGACACAGTGTAGCAACTGCGGCGCACCTGCACACGCCGCTCGCGCCCACCTTCCCCACGGCACGTGTGTCGAAACTGGCTTCCACTACCAACCTCGCAAGCTAACCCTGCCAACGGCTGCAAGCTAACGCCGCCGACGGACTCTCAGGCCGCCCAGACGCT
>VFQO010000476.1_pt1 | contig 42789 bp, 43 predicted proteins | sample 3512331 | NCBI WGS metagenome assembly VFQO01 (sample SAMN10412371, study PRJNA504923) | tailings metagenome | isolation source: Replicate 3 from Balatoc abandoned mine | place: Philippines: Itogon, Benguet | collected 2017-08-28 | reverse complement strand
TCGTCGAGCAGGCCGTCCTGACCGTGGCTGGTGTAGGGGTCCAGCGCCACGTCGGTCATCACGCCCAGTTGCGGAAAGTCCGCCTTGAGCGCGCGCACCACGCGCGGCACCAGGCCGTCGGGGTTCTTGGCCTCCTGGCCATCGGGTGTCTTCAACGATGGGTCGATCACCGGGAACAGCGCCATCACCGGGATGCCCAGCTTCACGCAGTCCTCGGCCACCGGCAGCAGCAGGTCCAGGCTCAGACGCTCCACGCCCGGCATGGAGCCCACGGCCTCGCGCCGGTTCTGGCCGTCGAGCACGAACACCGGGTAGATCAGGTCCGACGGGTGCAGACGGTGCTCACGCACCAGTTCGCGGGTGAAGGCGTCTCGGCGCAGGCGGCGTGGGCGGGCGGCAGGGTAGGGGGCGGGGGTATGCATGGGGGCATTGTGGCAAAAAGGCGCCAGGCGATGGCGTTGCCGCTGAAGTGTGCGGCAACGCACGAAATGTAGACATTCCCGCTACCGGACACTGGCCCAATGGTTGGTTCTGGTGCAGATTTCGTTACATCGCCCCTGCGGGAACGCACAATGGGCGGCTTTGCGCGGGCCATGCGCCCCTGTGAACCACGGACCGACGAGCCTTGAAACAACGAATGGCCACACCCAAGAAAGACCAGCCCGGCGCCGCAGGCGCCGCGGGCGCGTCGCGCCGCGACGAGCCCTGGTCGCTTTCCGAGCACGCGCCCGCCCTGCTGGCCACGGCCGCGGAGCAGATCGGCGACGCCCTGCAGGACTTGCAAAGCGGCATCGAGCAATTGCAATCGCAGAACAAGCTGGCTCCCCAGGCCCAGTGGACGCTGGGCGTGCCGCTGGCGCGCATCAAGCGCCTCACGGTCGTGATGCAGCAATTGCAGCGGTTTCACACCGGGCGCATCCGCCAGTCGCACGAGAAGATCGACCTGTCGCGCCTGGCCGAAGACAGCCTGCAGGAGCGGCGCAAGGAATTTGCGCTGATGGGCGTGGAAATGCGGCGCAAGGTCAAGCCGGTGGACGTGCTCATCGATCCCACCGTGGCGCACGCCTTCCTCAACGCCTTGCTCGACTGGGCCTTGCCGCTGGGCCGGCGAATCGATGTGCGCGTGGACGTGAACCACTGGCCACCGCACGCGCGGCTGCAGGTGCGCGTGCATGGCGACGGGGTGCCACCGTCTTCGACGGCGGGCTCGCTGGACAACCTCGACTGGGCGCTGGTGCGCCAGATCGCAACCACCGCCGGCGGCATCGACCTGCAACGCGAGGTGACGCCCGAAGGCATCACCTGCACCGCGCTGTTCCAGCGCACCGCGCAGTCGGTGGACGGCATCTCGGCCATCGAGCTGACGGACGATCAGTCCTCGATGTTCAAGTCGCTGCAGAGCGTGTACGCGCTGGTCGTGTCGCCCTCGCTGCAGATCCGCGCCGACGTGCGCGATGCCTTGCGCGAGATCGGTGTGAGCGCCGACAGCGTGGTCGACCTGCTGCAGGCGGGCGATGCGGTGGCGCACCGCACACCAAGCATCATCGTCATCGACGCCATGCTCAAGGGCCCCGAATTCGACACGTTCCGCCGCGAGGTGACCCGCCACGCGATGGACATGCCCTTCGTGGAGATTTCGCCCGACGACACGTCCTTCGACATGTCCGGCTTTGGCGAGGCATCCATGGCCAAGGTCGGTCGCGGCAACATCCGCGAGGCGTTGGGCACAGCGGTCATGTTCGAGCTCGCGAAGTCGATCTGAGCCAACGGTTCCGAACCACCCATCGGTTTTGAGGCGCGGCCGCTGAGGCCGCAAAAGAGAAGGGCGCCCGCGGGCGCCCTTCTCGCTGATGGCGCGGGGTCAGCCCGCCGCTTTCACCTTCAGCCGCCAGGCGTGCAGCAGCGGCTCGGTGTAGCCGCTGGGCTGTTCCTTGCCCTTGAACACCAGGTCCAGGGCAGCCTGGTAGGCCATGCTGGTCTTGGCGTTGCCGGCCATGGGGCGGTAGAGCTTGTCACCGGCGTTCTGCTTGTCCACCTTGGCGGCCATGCGCTCGAAGGTCTCGCGCACCTGGGCTTCGGTCACCACGCCGTGGTGCAGCCAGTTGGCGATGTGCTGGCTGCTGATGCGCAGCGTGGCGCGGTCTTCCATCAGGCCCACGTCGTTGATGTCGGGCACCTTGGAGCAGCCGACGCCTTGATCGACCCAGCGCACCACATAGCCCAGGATGCCCTGCACGTTGTTGTCGAGTTCGGCCTGCTTCTCCGCCGCGCTCCAGTTGGGGTTGGTGCTCACCGGCACGGTGAGCAACCCGGTCAGCAGGTTGTCGCGCTCCTTGTCGGCGTGGGTCTTCTCCAGATCCTTCTGCACGTCGCGCACCAGCACCTGGTGGTAGTGCATGGCGTGCAGCGTGGCGCCGGTGGGGCTGGGCACCCAGGCGGTGTTGGCACCGGCCTTCGGGTGGCCGATCTTTTGCTCCAGCATGGCCTTCATCAGGTCGGGCATGGCCCACATGCCCTTGCCGATCTGGGCCTTGCCACGCAGGCCGCACGAGAGGCCCACCAGCACGTTGTTGCGCTCGTAGGCCTGGATCCAGGCGCTGGCCTTCATGTCGCCCTTGCGCACCATGGGGCCGGCCAGCATGGCGGTGTGCATCTCGTCGCCGGTGCGGTCCAGGAAGCCGGTGTTGATGAAGGCCACGCGGTCGGCTGCGGCCGCGATGCAGGCCTTCAGGTTCACCGAGGTGCGGCGCTCCTCGTCCATGATGCCCAGCTTCACCGTGGCCTGTGGCAGGCCCAGCAACTGCTCCACGCGACCGAACAGCTCGGCCGCGAAGGCCACCTCCTTCGGGCCGTGCATCTTGGGCTTGACGATGTAGACCGAGCCCTTGCGCGAATTGCGCAGCGGGTGCGTCTTGTCCTTCTTCAGGTCGTGGATCGCGATCGCGGTGGTGATGACCGCGTCCATGATGCCCTCGGGGATCTCCTTGCCTTCAGGGCCCCACAGGATGGCCGGGTTGGTCATCAGGTGCCCCACGTTGCGCACGAACAGCAGCGAGCGGCCGTGCAGGCGCACGGTCTTCTTGCCGCTCGGGGCCGTGTACTCGCGGTCGCCATTGAGGCCGCGCGTGAGCGTCTGGCCGCCCTTGTCGAAGGTTTCGGTCAGCGTGCCCTTGAGGATGCCCAGCCAGTTGCGGTAGGCCAGCAGCTTGTCTTCGGCATCGACCGCGGCCACCGAGTCCTCGAGGTCGAGGATGGTGGACAGCGCGGCCTCGACCACGAGGTCGCTCACGCCCGCCGGGTCGGTCTTGCCGATCGGCGTGTCCGGGCGGATCTGGATCTCCAGGTGCAGGCCGTTGTGCTGCAGCAGCACGGCCGAAGGCGCCCTGGCGTCGCCCTGGTAACCCACGAACTGCGCCTTGTCCTCGAGCTTGCTGGTCTTGCCATCGGCCAGGGTGACGATCAGCTCGCCGTCCTTCACGCGGTAGCCCTTGGAGCCGACATGCGAGCCCTTCTTGAGCGGGGCGGTGCGGTCGAGCACATGGCGCGCCCACTCGATCACCTTGGCGCCGCGCCTGGGGTTGTAGCGGGCGCCCTTTTCGCAGCCGCCGGTCTCCGCGATCACATCGGTGCCGTAGAGCGCGTCGTACAGCGAGCCCCAGCGCGCGTTGGCGGCGTTGAGTGCGTAGCGCGCGTTCAGGATCGGCACCACCAGCTGCGGGCCGGCCTGCACCGCGAGCTCGTCGTCCACGTTCTTCGTCGTGGCTTTGACTTTGCCGGGTTCGGGCACGAGGTAGCCGATGGTCTCGAGGAACTTGCGGTAGGCCGCCATGTCGCGCACCGGGCCGGGGTTGGCGCTGTGCCAGGTGTCCAGTTCGGTCTGCAGGCGGTCGCGCTCGGCCAGCAGGGCGGCGTTCTTGGGGGCAAGCGCGCGCACCAGGGTGTCAAAGCCCTGCCAGAACGCCGCGGGCGCCACGCCCGTGCCGGGCAGCACCTCGGTGTTGATGAAGTCGTGCAGCGCGGTGTCGACCTGCAGGCCGTGGACGGTGGTTCTGGTGCTCATGGTGTGGGCTCCGTGAAGTGGGTGGATCAGAAAAAGTCGAGCACCGCGCGCAGGTTGGTGCCGCTGGCGGTGGGTTGGGTGTCGAGTTGCTCGAACGGCAGATTGGCGCGGTTGACCCACAGGGTCTGGTAGCCGAACCAGGTGGCGCCCAGCGCGTCCCAGGCGTTGCTGCTCACGAACAGGATCTGCGAGCGCGACAGCCCGGTGGCCTGTTCGCCCAGCGCGTAGAGGGATGGCGCGATCTTGTACGCGCGTGCCGCGTCGGCACTGATCACCGGGTCGATCAGGCCGTCCAGGCCCGCGCTGCGCAGTGCGATGCCCAGCATCTCCGGGTCGCCGTTGGAGAGGATGCCGGTGGTGACGCCCTGCGCCCGAAGCGCCTGGATGACCTCCCGGTTCTCGGGGAAGGCCGAGAGGTGCCGGTACTGGTTCATGAGGCTGGCCGCGGCGTCGGCGTAGGCGCCCCAATCGTGCATGGCCTGCGGCACGATGGCCTGGATGGCGTAGCGCAGCGCGCGCTCGGTGAGGTCCCAGAAGCTCAGGTAGCGCGCGGGGTCGCCGCTCATGGTGATGAGGCGCGAGTAATCGATCTGGCGATCGCGCCAGAGCACCGCGAGCCGGGCACCGCGGCCCGGGAACAGCTGTTCCGCGCGCAGTCCCACGCTGTAGACGTCGAACAGCGTGCCGTAGGCGTCGAAAAGCACGGCCAGGGGTTTGGGCATACCCCGTACTCTATTGCTGACTTGGCGTTGCATTGATGGGGCATCGGGCCATTTATCCATGACTTTTTTGCGTGTAATCTGTGCACCTTGCCCCTTTGCCTGGAGACCGCGTGTCCACCGCCATCCCCTCCTTTGACGGTTCCTCCCCCCCGCTTCCGCTGCGCGGCATCCGTGTCGTGGAATTCACCCACATGGTCATGGGCCCGACCTGCGGCCTGGTGCTGGCCGACCTCGGTGCCGAGGTCATCAAGGTGGAGCCACCCACGGGCGACAACACGCGCCACCTGCTGGGTTCGGGCGCGGGCTTCTTCCCGCTCTTCAACCGCAGCAAGAAGAGCGTGGTGCTGGATCTGCAGAGCCCCGAGGGCCGCGAGGCGGCGCTCAAGCTCATCGCCACCGCCGACGTGGTGGGCGAGAACTTCAAGCCCTCGACGATGCAGAAGCTCGGGCTGGACTACGCCAGCCTGAGGGAGCGCTTTCCGCGCCTCATCTACGTCAGCCACAAGGGCTTTCTGCCCGGGCCCTACGACCACCGCACCGCACTCGACGAGGTGGTGCAGATGATGGGCGGGCTGGCCTACATGACCGGGCGCCCCGGCGACCCGCTGCGCGCGGGCACCAGCGTCAACGACATCATGGGCGGCATGTTCGGCGCTATCGGCGTGCTGGCCGCGCTGCGCGAGCGCGAGCTCACCGGCCGTGGGCAGGAGGTGCAGAGCGCGCTGTTCGAGAACAACATCTTCCTGGTGGCGCAACACATGCTCCAGTACGCCGTGACCGGCGTGCCGGCCAACCCCATGCCGCAGCGCATCTCGCCCTGGGGCATCTACGACGTGTTCGAGGTCGCCGAGGGCGAGCAGATCTTTCTCGCGGTGGTGAGCGACACGCAATGGGCCATCTTCTGCAACGCCATGGGCTGGGACGACTGGAAGGCCGATGAACGCCTGCGCGGCAACAACGACCGGGTGCGCGCGCGCGACTGGCTCATCCCCGAGATGCGCCGCCGCGTCGCCGCGCGCAGCAAGCGGGAACTGGCCGAGCTGTTCGAGGCGCACGGGCTGCCGTTTGCGCCGATCACCAAGCCCCACGAGTTGCTTGAAGACCCACACCTGCAGGCCACCGGCGGGCTGGCGCCCATCACCCTGCCCGATGGCGAGCGCGCCGGCCAGACCGTGTCCACCGTGCCGCTGCCGTTCACGCTGCACGGCCGGCGGCTGCCGGTGAGCAGCCCACCCCGCCTGGGTGAGCACAGCGCCGAGGTGCTGCGCAGCCTGGGCTATGACGACGCGGCCATCCAGCGCCTGAGCCGCGCCGCACGCAAAGACGCTGGCCAGGGTTGAGGCGCTGTGCGATGGACAAACTCAAGCAGCTCGAAACCTTCGTCTCTGTGGCCGCACGCGGCAGCCTGACGGCCGCAGCGCGTGCCGAGTCGGTGGCGCCGGCGATCATTGGCCGCCGCCTCGACGCGCTCGAGTCGCGCCTGGGCGTGAAGCTGCTGGTGCGCACCACGCGGCGCATCTCGCTCACCCACGAAGGCAGCGCTTTCCTCGAGGACTGCCAGCGCCTGCTGACCGATCTGGCCAACGCCGAGGCCAGTGTCAGCGCGGGCGGCGTCAAGGCCAGCGGCCACTTGCGCATCACCGCGCCGGCCGGTTTCGGGCGGCGCCACGTTGCACCGCTGGTGCCGCGCTTTCGCGACCTGCACCCCGAAGTCACCATCTCGCTCAACCTGTCCGACCGCGTCGTCGACGTGGCCGGCGAGGGCTACGACTGCGCGGTGCGCGTGGGTGACCTGCCCGACTCGTCGCTGGTGAGCGTGCGCCTGGCCGACAACCGCCGCCTGTGCGTGGCCGCACCCGCCTACCTGCAGCGCCGCGGCACGCCAGCCACCCCGGCCGAACTCGCCCGGCACGACTGCCTCACGCTCTCCAGCGACGCGTCGCAGACGCGCGGCTGGGCGTTCTCGATGCCGGTGGACGGCGGCGAGGCCGGCGCGCGCGAGGTGCACTACCTGCGCCCTGGCGGTCCGCTGGACTGCAGCGACGGCCAGGTGCTGCACGAGTGGTGCCTGGCCGGCCTCGGCCTGGCCTGGCGCAGCACCTGGGAGGTGGAGGCCGACATCCAGGCCGGTCGGCTGCAAAGCGTGCTTGATGACTTCGCTGCACCGCCCAACGGCATCTACGCGCTGTTCCCGCAGCGCAAGCACCTGGCACTGCGCGTGCGCCTGTGGATCGACTTCCTCAAGCACGAGTACGGTCGGGCGGAATACTGGGCGGGGCGCTGATCGGCCGCAGCGCTGCCGCCAGCAGGCCCGGCGCGCGCCCGGCGGCGGCGACGCGCGAGCCGTCGGCGCCGAACGCGGCGCTCAGCCCGTTGTAGACCGTTTCATTCTCTTGCCCGCACGCGTTGGCGTAGGCAATGGCCAGGCCGAAGCGGCGCGCTGCCTCGGGCAATCGGGTTTGCTGCACGTCGTCGTAGCCCGCCATGTTGGCGGTGGGCACCAGCACCGCGTGCGCCCCGCGTTCGGCCAGCGATTGCAGCGGCGCGTCGTGCTCCACGTCGAAGCAGATCAGCAGGCCCAGGCGCCAGCCCCGGCGCTCGAACAGCGCGGGCGCGTCGGTACCGGGCGAGAAGCGTTGCGCGTCGCCGTCGCCGAAGAGGTGAATCTTTCGGTGCACCGAGAGCACATTGCCGGTGTCGTCGATGGCGGCGGCGCTGTTGAAGGGCAGGGCGCCGGCGTGGGCCTCGGGCCAGCCGGTGACGATGCCGATGCCGTGCCTTCGCGCGATCGCGCGCACGGCCGCGATCAGCGGTCCTTCCACCGGCTCTGCGCGTGCGGCGATCTGCGCCGGGTCGATCAGGTAGCCGGTGAGGAACATCTCCGGCGTGATGAGCCAGTGCGCGCCATGCATGGCGGCATCCCGCGCTGCGCCGTCCAGCCGCCCCAGCGCCTCGGTGCTGTCGGCCGGGTGCGGGGTCTGCCACAACGCCAGATGCAACGCCGGTCGCGGTGCGTCCATGCCCATCAATCCGGCAGGGCCAGCGGGCCGATGCGCGGGTAGGCCTCGCACGGCCCCGGGTTGTCGTCGTGTGCGGCACCGCCGAGCTGGCGCACGATGCCCGCCACCGCATTGAGCGCGGTCTGCACCGCGCCCTCCACCCACGCCGGCGTGAAGGACACGTCGTCGCCGGCCAGGAACAGGCCGCGCTCCTGTGCGGGCAGCGCGTCCTGCAGGAAGTGGCCGTACATGCGGTGGTTGTAGCGGTAGTGGCCCGGCAGCGCGCCCTTGAAGGCGCCGAGGAAATGCGGGTCCGCCTCCCACGAGACGCTGATCGGGTCGCCGATCACGTGGCCGGCGATGTCCACATCGGGGTAGATCTGCTTCAGCGCGGAGAGCGCGAGCTGCACGCGCTTGTGCGTGGGGTGCGGCAGCATCTTGAGCGCATCGCTCATCCAGGCGTAGCTCAGGCAGATCACGCCGGGTTTGTCGGGCCCGTTGTCGAACAGGTAGGTGCCGCGCGTGAGGCGGTCGGTGAGCGTCATGCCCATCACCGGCCAACCGTCGGCGCGCAGATCGTTCCAGAACGGCCGGTCGACCATCACGAAGGTCTTGGACGACTGCATGTAGCGCGTGCGGTCCAGCGCCATCCACAGCTTGTGCGACAGCAGCGATTCCTCGACCGCGATCTGCGTGGTGAGCAGCCAGCTCTGGCAGGTGACCAGCACCGCGGCGCAGCGGCGCGTGTTGCCGAGCACGTCGGTCACCGCCAGACGGCCGTCGGGTGCGCGTGCGATCGCTGCCACACCAGGCCGCGGCGCGCCGCCGTGCAGTTGCGCGAGCGAGGTGCCTGCGCCCCAGTGCTGCAGGTCGCGTGCGGCGGGCGCGTGTTGCCACAGGCCTTGTGGCACCTGTTGCACGCCGCCCACCACCAGGTGCTGGTTCTCGTCGCAGCCGGTCAGCACCACGCGCAGGATCTCCAGCATCGAGTTGGGGAAGTCGGAGTCCCAGCCGCCGGTGCCGAAGCCGACCTGGCCAAACACCTCGCGGTGGTGGAAGGACAGGCGCTGGAAAGCGCTCGATTGCGCGACGAAGTCGTAGAAGGTGCGGTCGTCCCAGCGCGGCACGAGCGCGTCCCAGAGCGCCTTCAGGCGCGGCACGTCGCGCTCGCGCAGGGCGTCCTGCAGATCGCCGAAGCCCGCGCCTTCTTCGAGTGCAGCAGCCCACGCCCCGGCCACTTCATGAAACAGCGGCGGCAGGTCGGCCAGGCTGCGCGCGCGGTGTGTGCGGCCTTCGAGGTCGATCACCGTGCTGCCCGCTGCGGCGGTGAGCGGGTTGGGGAAGGGGCTGGTCTGCAGCCCGAGCCGGTCCACGTAGTGAAAGAAGGCCGTGCCCGAACGCGGGAAGCGCATGCCGCCGAGCTCGGCCACGACGCCATGCCCGCCCTCGAAAGCCTGCGATCGCAACCGTCCGCCCAGGCGCGAGGCTTCGTAGACGACGGGCTTGAGGCCCAGCTTCATGAGCTCGTGCGCGGCGGTCACGCCGGCCATGCCCGCGCCCACGATGGCCACTTCGGTGCCGTGCATGTCCCGCGGCAGGCGGCCCAGGCCCGCGGGGTGCCGCAGCCAGTCGTCGTGGGCGAAGGGGAAGTCGGGGCCGAAGACGGTGACGGGTTTCGAAGACGCCATGGGCGATGGTGTTTCAGGTCAGGGACAGCAACAGCCACAGGGCCGTGCCCCACATCATGAGTGCCACCACGCCATCCAGCACGCGCCACAGGTGCAGCGAGTTCAGGCGCCGGCCCATCCAGAACGCGGCCGCACCGAAACCCACGAACCAGATCAGCGAGCCGGTGGCAGCCCCCAGGCCAAACACCTGGCTGGCCGGGCCGTAGGCCAGGGAGGCGGTGCCGATCAGCACCGCGGTGTCGAGCCAGGCGTGCGGGTTGAGCCAGGAGAAGGCCAGTGCGGAGAAGACCGCCTGTTTGCGGGTGGTGGGCGTTGGAGGCGTGGGCTGGCCCACTGCTGTGCGCGCCGCGGGCGAGCGAAACCGCTGGAAGGCCTGCCATCCGTAGACCGACAGGAACAGCACGCCAGCGCCGATGAGCGCGCCCTGCAGCTTGTCCGACAGGCCGCCCAGCTGCGCCAGACCCAGTACGCCCAGGGCGATCAGGCCGACATCGGACAGCGCGCAGACCGCCACCGTGAGCCACAGGTGCTGGCGCTGCAGGCCCATGCGCAGCACATGCGCGTTCTGCGGGCCGATGGCCATGATCAGCGACAGGCTCAGCGCCATGCCGGCGGTAAAGACGGGAAAACTCAGGGTCATGGGGGGTCTCGGTGTGTGTGCGTGACAGCGCAGCGCATGGTGCCTTGAATCCGCTTGATGTTTAATCGAGTTGATTCGAAATCAGATCACTCAAGTTTCATTCAATGATTGATCCCCGCCAGCTCGATGCCCTGGCCGCCGTGGTGGAACACGGCGGTTTCGGCCCGGCCGCGCAAGCCCTCAAGCTCACGCTGGCGGCGGTGTCGCTGCGCATCAAATCGCTCGAAGACCATCTGGGCCAGCGCCTGCTGGTGCGCGGCAAGCGTGTGCGTGCCACGCCCGCCGGCCAAGCCCTGCTGGGCCACGTGAAGCAGGTGCGCATGATGGAAGCCGACCTGCTGGCCGGCCTGCGAGGCGGCGAGGCGCGCGCGGGCGAGCGCTGGCAGAGCCTGTCGGTGGCGATCAACGCCGACTCGGTGTCGAGCTGGTTCCTGCCCGGCGTGGCGCCGCTGCTGGCGCGTCACCACCTGCTGCTGGAAATCGTGATCGACGACCAGGACCACACCCACGACGCCTTGAAGAGCGGGGACGTGCTGGGTTGCGTGACCACGCGCGCCGACGCCATGCGCGGCTGCGTGGCCGAGCCGCTGGGCGTGATGCGCTACCACTGCGTGGCCACCGCTGCGGTGGCGCAGCGGTGCCGCACGCCGCGCGGCGCGCTGTCGCCGCACAAGCTGCTGGCGCAGCCGGCGGTCATCTTCAACCGCAAGGACGCGCTGCAGGACGCCTTTCTGGAGCAACACATCGGCCTGCGCCAGCCGGCCTACCCGCGCCACTACGTGCCCGCGGTGGAGGCGTTCGAGACCGCGATCGAACTCGGCCTGGGCTGGGGCATGGTGCCCGAGCAGCACCTGCCCAAGCACCCCGCGCTGGTGGAATTGCTGCCCGGCGCCACGGTGGATGTGGCCTTGTACTGGCAACATTGGGCGCACGAACCGCCCTCGGCACAGCGGCTCACCGCCTCGGTGAAGGCGGCGGCGCGCGAGCGGCTGGCCCCGCTGGTCGGCCCTGCGCAGGCCGCCACCTAAAATCCCCCGATGCTCCAGATCCAACAAGACCTGCTCGCGGCACTGCGTGACGAGCTGGAAAGACTCAGCCCCGGCGCGGGCGACAAGGCGGCGTTCGAGTCGCCCAAGGTGGCTGCGCATGGCGATTTCGCCGTCACCGCCGCCATGCAGCTGGCCAAGCCACTCAAGCTCAACCCGCGCGCCGTCGGCGAGCAGTTGCGCACCGCCTTGCTGGCGCAACCGGCCTACGTGCGCTGGGTCGAGGCGATCGAGATCGCCGGCCCTGGCTTCATCAACATCCGCCTCAAACCCGAAGCGAAGCAGCAAGTCGTGCGCGAGGTGTTGTCGGCCGGCGCGGCCTACGGGCGCCAGCCCGAAAGAACGGTGGAGCAGGGCCAGCGCCTGATGGTCGAGTTCGTCTCGGCCAACCCCACCGGCCCGCTGCACGTGGGCCACGGCCGCCAGGCCGCGCTGGGCGACGCGATCTGCAACCTGTACGAAACGCAGGGCTGGCGCGTGCACCGCGAGTTCTATTACAACGACGCCGGCGTGCAGATCAACACCCTGGCCACCTCCACCCAACTGCGCGCGCAGGGCGTCAAGCCCGGCGATGCCGGCTGGCCCGAGGCGGCCTACAACGGTGACTACATCCAGGACATCGCCAACGACTTCCTGGCGAAGAAGACGGTCCAGGCCGACGACCGCGCGTTCACCGCCAGCGGCGACGCGAACGACCTCGACGGCATCCGCCAGTTCGCCGTCGCGTACCTGCGCCACGAGCAGGACCTGGACCTGCAGGCCTTCGCGGTGAAGTTCGATCACTACTACCTCGAATCGAGCCTGTACACCAGCGGGCGCGTGGAGGCGGCGGTCAACCGGCTCATTGCCAACGGCAAGACCTACGAGCAGGACGGCGCGCTGTGGCTGCGCAGCACCGACTACGGCGACGACAAGGACCGCGTGATGCGCAAGTCCGACGGCTCGTACACCTACTTCGTGCCCGACGTGGCCTACCACATCGCCAAGTGGGAGCGTGGCTTCGGCAAGGTCATCAACATCCAGGGCACCGACCACCACGGCACCATCGCGCGCGTGCGCGCTGGCCTGCAGGCCGCCGACGTAGGCATTCCCGCCGGCTACCCCGACTACGTGCTGCACACCATGGTGCGCGTGGTGCGTGGCGGCCAGGAAGTGAAGATCAGCAAGCGCGCGGGCAGCTACGTCACGCTGCGCGACCTGATCGACTGGACCAGCAAGGACGCGGTGCGCTTCTTCCTGCTCAGCCGCAAGCCCGACACCGAATACACCTTCGACGTCGATCTCGCGATCCAGCAGAACAACGACAACCCGGTCTACTACGTGCAGTACGCGCACGCGCGCATCTGCTCGGTGCTGGCGGGCTGGGGTGGCGACGTCGCCACGCTGGCCGAGGCCGACCTTGCGCCGCTGGACACGCCGGCCGCGCAGGCGCTGATGCGCCAGATCGCGAAGTACCCCGAGATGCTCACCGGCGCCGCGCGCGACTTCGCGCCGCACGACGTGAGCTTCTACCTGCGCGAGCTTGCCGCGAGTTACCACAGTTACTACGACGCCGAGCGCATCCTGGTCGATGATGAAGGCGTCAAGCGCGCGCGCCTCGCGCTGGTCGCCGCCACCGCGCAGGTGCTGCACAATGGCCTGGCCGTGCTGGGCGTGAGCGCCCCGCGCAAGATGTGACGAAGGCTCAACCGCGCCATGAAGAAATCCACCCCCTCCAAGTCCCGCAATGGCAGTCTGGGCGGCACGCTGATCGGCTTTGCCGTCGGCCTGCTCGTCGGTCTGGCCGCCGCGCTCGCGGTCGCGGTCTACGTCACGCGCGTGCCGGTGCCCTTTGTTGACCGCGGGCTCTCGCGCAGCGCCGAGGACGATGCCAAGGAAGCCGAGCGCAACAAGGGCTGGAACCCCAACCGCGCGATCAGCGGCGTGCCCACGCCGGCGCCCGCGGCGCCGGCCACGCCCGGCAGCGAAGGCGCCATCTCGGTGCCGCCGGCCGATGGGCGCACGCTGCCGCCTGCGGGTGCTGCCGCGAAGGACCCGCTCGGCGACCTCGTGAATTCCCGCCTCGGCCAGCCCGGCGCACCGTCGGCGCCCGCCGCAGGTGGCGGCAGCACCACCGCTGCCGCCAAGCCAGGCGCCACCCCCCCGGCCGCCCCGGCGGCCGAGCCCGCCGTCGGTGCCGACCCCTTCACCTACTTCGTGCAGGCCGGCGCCTTCCGCAACCCCGACGAGGCCGAGGCCCAGCGCGCGCGACTGGCCATGCTGGGCATCAGCGCCAACATCGACGAGCGCGAGCAAAGCGGGCGCACCGTCTACCGCGTGCGCGTGGGCCCGTTCGCACAGAAGGCCTTGGCCGACCTCACCATCGAGCAACTGCAGGTCAACAAGGTCGACGCCGCGCTGGTGCGCGTGCAACGCTGATCCGCGCGGGAACTTTCCCAGCGGGCCACCGCCCAATCGACCAGTTTCACTGACGGAGCCGTCCTCTCATGTACCGCCGCGATTTCACCTTGTCCCTGCTGGCCACGGGCGCAGCCTTTCCGGTCCTGGCCCAGCGCGTGGCCCCGCGCGAGGGCGTCGAATACCAGCGCCTGCCCAAGCCCGCGCCGGTCGAGTCGCCGGCGGGCAAGATCGAGGTGATCGAGTTCTTCGCCTACTCCTGCATTCATTGCTACAACTTCGAGCCGCTGCTTGAAGACTGGGAAAAGCGCAAGCCCGCCGACGTCGTGCTGCGGCGCACGCCGGTGGCCTTCTCGCCCGCGTTCGAACCCATGCAGCGCCTGTACTACACGCTCGAAGCCATGAACTTGCTGGAGCGTCTGCACGGCGCCGTGTTCAAGGCCATTCACGCCGATCGCCTGCCGCTCACCACGCCCGGCCCGATCACCGATTGGGTGGTGCGCCAGGGTGTGGACCGCGCGAAGTTCAGCGACATCTTCAACAGCGGCGCCATCGCCACCAAGGCACGCCGCGCCGCTGCGCTGCAGGAGGCCTATGCCATCGAAGGCACGCCTGCGCTGGGCATCGCCGGGCGCTTCACCGTGCCGGGCCAGGGCCCGAACACGCTGGTGGTCGCCAACGCGCTGATCGCCGAAGCGCGCAAGGGCTGACCGCAACCGCCCGCCAGGGCGAAAAAACCCGGCCGATGGTGACCGCCCGGGGGCAACAGGCGCGGTGGCGTGTTTAGAATGCCATGCAAGTTTCGTGCCCTCCAAATGCGCCCATCCCACCGAATTCCCCTCCTGCTGGCCACCGTGCTTGGCGCGGCCCTGGCGCTGAGTGCCGGCGGGCTGCGCGCCGAACAGGCCGACCGCCTCAAGCCCCTCAACGCCGAAGCCGACAACCTGCGCTATGACGACGCGCGCCAGGTCAGCGTGTTCACCGGCAACGTCGTCATCACCAAGGGCACCATCGTCATCCGCGGTGCACAGGTCGAAGTGCGCCAGGATCCGCAAGGCCACCAGTTCGGCATCGTGCAGGGCAGCCCCGGGTACTTCAAGCAAAAGCGCGAGGGCGTCAACGAGTTCATCGAGGGCGAGGCGCGCCGCATCGAATACGACAGCCGTGCCGACACCGTGCGCTTCATCGGCGACGCCGTGCTGCGCCGATACCTCGGCACACAGCTCAATGACGAGACCCGAGGCAGCCTGATCGTCTACGACAACCGCAGCGAAGTTTTCACTGTCGACGGCAGCCCTGCGGCCGGCAGTGCCGGCAATCCGGGTGGGCGCGTGCGCGCCACGCTCACGCCCGTGCCGCGCGAGGGTGAGGCCGGTGCCGCGCCGCCGCCGGCAACCGGCACGCCGTTGCGGCCCTCGGGCACGCTCGGCGGGGGCCGTCCGTGACGGGCATGGCACCCTCCGCCGATTTCGCAGCCACGCAGGCCGTCTCCGGCGTGAGCCGCCTGGTGGCACGCGGGCTCAAGAAGTCCTATGGCAGCCGCCTGGTCGTCAAGGACGTCTCGCTTGCGGTCGACAAGGGCGAGGTGGTGGGCCTGCTCGGCCCCAACGGCGCAGGCAAGACCACCTCGTTCTACATGCTCGTGGGACTGCTGCGCGCCGATGGCGGCCAGATCCTGCTGGACGACCAGTCCATCGAACGCCTTCCGATCCACCGCCGCGCTCGGCTGGGCCTGGGCTATCTGCCGCAGGAGGCGTCGATCTTTCGCAAGCTCACCGTGGCGCAGAACGTGCGCGCGGTGCTCGAGCTGCAGGAGGACGAGCAGGGCCGTCCGTTCAGCGCAGCGGCGATCGACGAGCGCCTGGAGACGCTGCTGCGCGACCTGCACGTGGATCACCTGCGCGACTCGCCAGCGCCCGCCCTGTCGGGCGGCGAGCGCCGCCGCGTGGAGATCGCGCGCGCCCTGGCCACCAACCCGCGCTTCATCCTGCTCGACGAGCCCTTCGCCGGCATCGATCCGATCGCGGTGATCGAGATCCAGCGCATCATCGGCTTCCTCAAGTCGCGCGGCATCGGTGTGCTCATCACCGACCACAACGTGCGCGAGACCCTCGGCATCTGCGACCGCGCCTACATCATCAACGACGGCCACGTGCTCACCAGCGGCACGCCGTCGGAGATCGTCGAGAACGCGGACGTGCGCCGCGTGTATCTCGGCGAGCACTTCAGGATGTGATGAGACAAGGCCTGTCGCTCCGGGTTTCGCAGCACCTGGCACTCACCCCCCAGTTGCAGCAATCCATCCGCCTGTTGCAGCTCTCCACGCTGGAGATGGCGCAGGAAGTCGAGCAGATGCTCGACGAGAACCCGTTTCTCGAACGCGCCGACGACGGCAGCGAGCGCGAAGCGTTCGGTGAGGTCGCCAGCGTCGATGCGCCAGTGAGTGCCGGCGAGCAGATCGCCGAGATCGCTGCACCCTTGACCAGCAGCCCCGCGGACGTCAACGATGCGGGTGAGGGCGGTGAAGGGCCCGACGGCGACGCCCTCGAGGCGCGCCTGGACGGCGCCAGCCCGATCGAGGAGAGCTGGGAAGGCGATGGTTCGGTCGAGATCGCCCCCGACGACAGCGAGTGGGGCGGCGATGCGCCCTCCCGCCACAGTGGCAGCGACGACGACGAAACCGCCAGCGCCGCCGATCTGGCGCGCGCGCAGGTCTCGCTGCAGGATCACCTGCATGAACAGGCGCGATGCCTGCGGCTGGACGACGAGGACCGTGCCGCGCTGTTCTTCCTCATCGAATCGCTCGATGACGATGGCTACCTCGAAGACAGCCTGGAGGCCCTGGCCCCGGCCTTTCTGCGGCTGCAGGGCGTGGCCGACCCGGAAGGCGACGCCACGCTGGCGGCGCGCGAGGCCACCGTGCAGCGGCTGCGCACCGCACTGCAGTGGCTGCAGCACATGGACCCGACCGGTGTCGGTGCGCGCGACCTGTCGGAATGCCTGCGCCTGCAGATCCTGGAGTTGCGCAACACGCCCGAGGCGCGTGCCGCACTGGCCTTGTGCGCGCAGCCGCTCGAACTCGTCGCCAAGCGCGACGTGCGCAAGCTCTGCAGCAACTGCCGCCTGGACGACGAGACGGTGCGCGCGGCCCTCGCCCTGATCGCGCGGCTGGAGCCCAAGCCCGGCCGCCGCTTCGTCGACGTGGAGCGCAACGTGGTGGTGCCCGACGTCATCGTCACGCGTGCCGGCCGTGGCTTCAAGGTCGTTCTCAACCCCGACGTGATGCCCCGTCTGCGCGTGCACGATGTGTACGCCAACGCGATGCGCCAGAACCGCGGCGCGCGCGACGGCGGCGAGAGCGGTCATGCCGCCATGCAGCAGCGGCTGCAGGAGGCGCGCTGGTTCATCAAGAACATCCAGCAGCGCTTCGACACCATCCTGCGCGTCTCCAGCGCCATCGTGGAGCGCCAGCGCAACTTCTTCATGCACGGCGAACTGGCCATGCGCCCGCTGGTGCTGCGCGAGATCGCCGACGAACTCGGCCTGCACGAATCGACCATCAGCCGTGTGACCACCGCCAAGTACATGGCCACGCCCTTCGGCACCTACGAGCTCAAGTACTTCTTCGGCTCCTCGCTCGGCACCGAGACCGGCGGCAACGCGTCCAGCACCGCGGTTCGCGCGTTGCTCAAGCAGTTCATTGCCGCGGAGGAGCCTGGCAAGCCGTTGTCCGACAACCAGCTCTCGGACCTGCTCAAGGAGCAGGGCATCGAGTGCGCCCGCCGCACCGTGGCCAAATACCGCGAAGCCATGCGCATCGCGCCGGCCAACCTGCGCAAGAGCCTGTGAACCAATTGCAACTGTTCCTTCCCTGCGCCGCCGGCGTCGAGGATTTCCTCGCTGCCGAGGTGCAGCGCATCACCGGCATGCCCGCGCTGCAGCGCTCGCGTGGCGGTGTGTCGCTCGAGGCCTCGTGGCGCGACGCACTCAAGCTCAACCTGTACAGCCGCCTCGCGCAGCGCGTGCTGGTGCGGCTGTGGCACGGCCCCTACCGCAGCGAGGACGACCTCTACCGTGTGGCCGCCGACGTGGCCTGGGAAATCTGGTTCACACCGAAGCAGACCATCAAGGTCGAACTCACCGCGCAGCACAGCCCGCTGCAGAGCCTGAACTTCGCGGCCCTGAAGATCAAGGACGCCGTGTGCGACCGCTTCCGCGACAAGCGCGGCGAGCGCCCCAGCGTGGACACGCAACGACCCGACGTGCGCCTGTTCGCCCACCTCACGGCCGAGACACTCACGCTCTACATCGACACCACCGGCGAGCCGTTGTTCAAGCGCGGCTGGCGCGAAGACAAGGGCGATGCACCGCTGAAGGAAACGCTGGCCGCGGCCATGATCGCCGCCACCGGCTGGGACGCGCTGGCGCGCGAAGCCGCCACGCTGGCCGACATCCCGCCGCTGGTCGACCCCTGCTGCGGCAGCGGCACGGTGCCGATCGAGGCGGCGCAGATGGCGCTCAACATCGCACCCGGCGGCGAGCGCCGCTTTGCGTTCGAGAAACTGCTGCCCTATCAAGCGCATGTCTGGTACGCGCTGCACGATGAAGCGCGCCAGGCCGAGCGGCCCTGGCCCGAGGGGCATCCGCCCATCGTGTTCGGCAGCGACGTGTCGTTCCGCATGGTCGATTTCGCACAACGCAACGCCGCGCGTGCCCACGTGGCCCGGGCCATCGAGCTGCGCGGCGGCGACGCGCTGCAGCGCACCCCGCCCACCGAGCGCGCGGGCGTGCTGCTGCTCAACCCGCCCTATGGCGAGCGCATCGCCGCGGCCGGTGTGGCCGGGCGCAACGCCGCCGAGCGCGCGCGCACCTTCACCGTGGGCCGGGAGCAGGCCCGCAGCGACGACGGCGAAACCGCCGACGCCTTCTTCGAGCGCCTGGCCGCGCACTGGAAGACGCACTACGCGGGCTGGAGCGCCTGGCTGCTCACACCCGACCTCAAGCTGCCCGGGCGCATGCGGCTCAAGGAGTCGCGCCGCGTGCCGCTGTGGAACGGCCCGATCGAATGCCGCCTGTTCCGCTTCGATCTCACTGCGCGAAAGCCGCGCACCGAGCACAACGAGGCCTGAACATGCAAGCGGTCGTGATCGACACCAACGTCGTGCTCGACCTGTTCGTCTTCGACGACCCGGCCTGCGCTGCCTGGCAAGCCGCACTGCGCGAGGAGCGTGCCACCTGGCTCGCCAGCGAACCCATGCGCGACGAGCTGCAGCGCGTGCTCGACTACCCGCACATCGCACGCCGTCTCGGCGCGGCCGGCCCGTCCGCCGTGCTCGACGCTTTCGATCGGCACACCCGCCGCGTCGAGCCCGCGCCCAAGGCCGCTTTCACCTGCCGCGATCCGGACGACCAGCGCTTCATCGATCTCGCCGTGGCGCACCACGCCGTGCTGCTGAGCAAGGATGCACAGGTGCTGGCGCTCGCGCGCCGTCTTGCGCGCATCGGCGTGCGCGTGGGTGCGCCAGCGACGCTGCCGGAGGTTCCCGCATGAAGCCCTTGACCTTGCTCGCCGTGCTGGCGCTGGCCGGCCCCGCGGCAGCGGATGAACTGCGCTGCAGCGCGCCGGGCCCCGGTGGCCTGCAGCGCTGCAGCGCGTCCGACGGCTCCACGATCGAGCGCGTGATGACGGCCGATGGCCGGCGCGCGTCGGTGCTGTTGCGCCGTTGGCCCGATGGCAGCCTGGCCGAGTTGCGCTGCGCGCCCGCGAGCCTGCTTGCTGCCGACCGCGAACCCTGCGGGCACGATGGTCAGGTCCGCGAGACGACCTTGTTCCGCGAACCGGGCAAACCCTTCGGCACGGTGAGCCACCGGCGCGGCGTGATGCTGCGCCAGACCATCGTGAATCCGCAGGGCGGGCTGGTGCGCAGCGAGGAGTTCGTGGACCGCGACGACGCGCCGGACCGGCGCATCAAGCGCGTGTATTACCCCTCTGGCCGCCTGCGGCACGAAATCGACCTCATCGAGCCCGCGCCGCGGGACTACCGGGGGCGCGAGGGCACCGGCCGTGAGTACGCCGAGTCCGGCCAGATCACGCAGGAGGTCGAATGGGCCGAGGGCCGCGAGCGGCGCATCCGCCAGTGGTACCTCGATGGCCAGCTCAAGCTCGACCAGACGGTGCGCCGCCTGGGGCGCGACGAACTGCGCGAGACGCGCAGCTTCTACGAGGACGGCTCGCCGGCCGCCGTGAACCGCGAGCGCAACGGGCGCCTGTTCGGCTGGCAGCAGTACCACGCGCGCGGGGGCACGCTGCAGCGCGAGGACGAGCACGGCGAACGCGGCGTGCTGTTGCAACGCCGTTTCTATGACGAGCGCGGGCGCCTGCTGCGCACCGAGCGCGTGAACAGCGACGACGCGCGCACCTGAGCCAGCGCCTCAGGGCGCGATCGAAAAGTGATCGGCGCGCGCGCGTCGCCACCAGGTGGTGAAGACGGCGTGCTCGCCCTCCACGTCGTCGTCGAGCAGCGCACCCGGCGAGGTGGTGGGCAGCAGATTGGCCAGCAGGCGCACCTCGTTGTCGCTCACCCGGCGCACCAGGTGGTGTGCGCTGATGTCGCGCGGATGCTGCAGGCCCGCTGCCTGCACCAGTTCTTTCAGGGCCTTGAGCGTGTTCTGGTGGAAGCGCCACACGCGCTCGGCCTTGTCGGGCACCACCAGCGCCTGCTGGCGCAGCGGGTCCTGTGTGGTCACGCCGGTGGGACACTGGCCGGTGTGGCAGTGCTGCGCCTGGATGCAGCCCAGCGCAAACATGAAGCCGCGCGCACTGTTGCACCAGTCGGCGCCAATCGCAATGGCGCGCGCGATGTCGAAGGCACTCACCACCTTGCCCGCACAGCCGATGCGTATGCGGTCGCGCAGGTTCACGCCCACCAGCGTGTTGTGCACCAGGCGCAGGCCTTCCTGCAGCGGCGCGCCCACGTGGTCGGTGAACTCCAGCGGTGCCGCGCCGGTGCCGCCTTCGGCGCCGTCGACCACGATGAAGTCCGGCGTGACGCCGCTCTGCAGCATGGCCTTGGCGATGGCGAACCACTCCCACGGATGGCCGATGCACAGCTTGAAGCCCACCGGCTTGCCGCCCGAGAGCGCGCGCAGTTTCGCGATGAAGGCCAGCATCTCCAGCGGCGTGGCAAACGCGCTGTGCGCGGCCGGCGAGATGCAGTCCACGCCCTCGGGCACGCCGCGCGCGGCCGCGATCTCGGCCGTCACCTTGGCGCCCGGCAGCACGCCGCCGTGGCCCGGCTTGGCGCCCTGGCTCAGCTTGAGCTCGATCATCTTCACCTGCGGGTCGGTCGCGTTGGCGGCGAACTTCTCCTCGCTGAACGAGCCGTCGTCGTTGCGGCAGCCAAAGTAGCCGGAGCCGATTTCCCAGATCAGGTCGCCACCATGCAGGCGGTGCCAGGCCGAGATCGAGCCTTCGCCGGTGTCGTGCGCGAAGCGCCCGCGCGCGGCACCCGCGTTGAGCGCCTGGATCGCGTTGGCCGACAGCGCGCCGAAGCTCATGGCCGAGATGTTGAACACGCTCGCCTCGTAGGGCTGCGTGCAGTCGGGGCCGCCGATGCGCACGCGGAAATCGTGCGTGGCCAGCACGCTGGGTGCGATCGAGTGGTTGAGCCACTCGTGGCCGTTGTCCTTCATGTCCAGCTGCGAGCCGAACGGGCGCTTGTCGGTCTCGCCTTTGGCGCGCGCATACACCAGGCTGCGCTGGCTGCGCGAGAACGGTTGCGCCTCCGTGTCGCTCTCGATGAAGTACTGGCGGATTTCCGGACGCACGTACTCGAGCATGAAGCGCAGGTGCCCGATCACCGGGTAGTTGCGCAGCACCGAGCTGCGCGACTGGCGCAGATCCCACGCACCCAGCGCACAGAGCGCGGCGAACAACAGGAACCAGAAGCCCCCGATGCCGAAGGCGACCAGCGTGAACAGGCTCAGCAGCGCCCCCACGGCGCAAATGGCGAGAACGGTATAGCGGACGGGATAGACGGCGTTGAGTCGATCAAGCATCGGTGGGTGTCGGACAGGCGGTGCGAAATGCTGCCTGAGCATTATTGGCGACGCGTTTGTACAAGCGAACAATGGCCCCGTCCCACCCACCGCGCGGGGCAGGCAGCGCGGACCGGGCCTCGCTTCGCCTGCCATGCAAGGAGTCCGCGATGTTTCCCATCCTGATGGACGAACCCGATGCGATGAAAGTGGCGCCGCGCGCCTGGCAACTGCTGCAGGATGCCTGGCGTGGCGCGCAAGCCGAACCGCGTGAAGCGACCGGCACACCGCACGAGCCGGTGGCACCAGCGCCCACCGCGCTGGCCTCGCTGGCCTTCGGTACCGCCGAGACCGACTCGCGCCTGCACCACTGACGCCCGGCGCGGGCGCCGCGAGGCTACACTGCCGGCCTTTTGCGGCCCGCAGGTCGCCCGCCCCATGAGCCCAGAAACCGCCGCGCCACTCACCGGCGCCGAATTCGACGAACTCGACGCGCTGCTCGATGAGCTGCGCACGCGCGACGAGGAGGTGCCCGAATGGGAATTCCTCGAAGGTGCGATGGCTGCGCTGGTCTGCACCCGACGGCCCGTGGAGCCCGCCGAGTGGCTGCCGCTGCTGCTGGGCACCGGCGATCTGCCCACCTTGCCGCAGGAAGGCGGCACCCATTTCCCGAACACCGCGGCCTACGAGCGTTTCATGGCGCTCTGGCAGCGGCGTGAGGCGGAGGTTCGCCTGGCACTGACCACCGAGGTGGAGGCGCTCGACGACGAGCGCAGCTACCACCCCGAGGTGATGGATGTGCGCGGCGCGCTCGCGGCCCTGCCCGAGGCCGAACGACCGCCCGCAGACCTGCCGGTGCCGTCGTACGGCCAGGTGTGGGCGCTGGGCTTCCTGTTCGTGGTGGAGCAATGGGACGAGGAATGGGCGCTGCCGCGTGATCGCGAGATCGCGCAGTGGATCGAGAACGCGCTGGACAGCGTGGACGTGCTCACGCAGGACGACAAGGGCAAGCCCGCGGCGAACCTGCACGACGAGCAGTCGCCGCCGAGTGTGAGTGAGCAGCGCCTCGATGATTTCGCGGCCGCGATCTGGGCCGTCTATGACCTGCACCGCATCTGGCACAGCCTCGGCCCGCGCGTGGCGCCGCTGCGCCAGGCGGCTGCCCCCGGTCGCAACGACCCGTGCTGGTGCGGCAGCGGCAAGAAGTTCAAGAAGTGCCACGGCGCCTGAGGCGCGCGGCACAACCGGTCAACCGGGGATCTCGAACGGCCCACCCTTGTCGAGGGCACGCCGATAGGCCGGGCGGTTGTGAATGCGCTCCAGCCACGCCATCAGGCGCGGGCGGCGCGCGTCGAGGCCGGCGCGCGCCGCGGCCGCCTCGATCGGGAAGCTCATCTGCACATCGGCGGCGCTGAACGCCTTGCCCGCGAACCACGGGCCCTCGGCCAGCTCGGCCTCGAGAAAATCCAGGTGCTGCTGCAGGTTGGGCGTGATCAGCAGCTTCTTCACCTGCGCCGAGATGCCCTTGGCCACCGGCCGCACCAGCAAGGGCGACTTCTTCTCGATCTCGTCGAACACCAGCTTGAGCAGCAGCGGCGGCATCAGCGAGCCCTCGGCGTAGTGCAGCCAGTAGCGGTAGCGCAGGAACTCGGGCGTGCCGGGGTCGGGCCGCAGCTGCGGGCCGTGGCGCTCCACCAGTGTCTCGATGATCGCGGCCGACTCGGCGAGCACCAGCGGCCCATCGACGACCACCGGCGACTTGCCCAGCGGGTGCACCTTCTTGAGCGCGGGCGGCGCAAGCATGGTCTTGCGATCGCGCTCGTAGCGCACGATCTCGTAGGGCGCGCCGAGCTCTTCGAGCAGCCAGAGCACGCGCTGCGAGCGCGAATGGTTCAAGTGGTGGACACGGATCATGCGATGTCGAATCGGGTCAGTGGGGAAACGGCGCCGGGCCGCCCCCGGTCGGCTCTTGAGCCCCCGGAGCGGTGCCGACGCGTGCCGCCGTGCAGCGCAGGGGTGCCCGTTCAGTCGAGCAGTTCCTTCGGCACGTTGCCGCCGTTGGCCGCAATGTGCGCCAGCACGTTCTTGTGCAGCCATACGTTCATCTTGGCCGAATCGTTCATGAACTCGTCGGGGCAGTAGAGCTCCTTGGCCAGTTCCTTGCGCGCCTGCAGGCTGCTGTCCATGTCGAGCAGCTTGAGCAGGTCGACGATGGAGGTGCGCCAGTTCAGCTTCTGGGGATTCGCCTTGGCCTTGGCCTCCATCAGGGCCACCACGTCCACCATGGCAATCGGGTTGACCACAGGCGCAGCCGGGGCGCTGGCAGGGGCCGGGGCGCTGGTCGGTGCCGCCGCCGGCGTGCTGGCCGGGGCGCTGGAGGGGGCAGTGGCCACCGGCGTGGCGGCTTCGGCTTTGGACAGGCCCAGTTTGTCGAGAATGGTGCTGAAGAAACCCATGGTCATCTCCCGTTGGCGTTGAAGGGCTGGCCAGTATAGGAGCGGGGTGCGACGCGTGGGTGTTTTCAGGCCAGGGCCTCGGGCAGTGCCGCAGCCAGCGCATCCCACACGGTGCGGATGCGCGGGTTGCTCCGGATCCCGCGGTGCACGGCCAGCCACATGGGCAGCGGCGGGATCGGCAACTTGGTGAGCAGCGGCACCAGCTCGGCGTGGTTGCGTGCCATGTAGTGCGGCAGGAAGCCCACACCGGCGCCGGCGAGCACGAGCGCGTGGTATGCGATGAGGTCGTCGGTGCGCAGCGCGAATTGCTCGCGCGCGAGCCGGTAGCCCATGCTGGCGAAGCCGCGCACGATGTCGGTCTGGCGGTCGTTGCCGATCAACTCATGCCGCAGCAGGTCGGCGGGCTGGCGCGGCGTGCCGCGTCGGCGCAGGTAGTCGCGGTGGGCGTAGGCGCCGATGGCCACCTGCCCAAGCTTGCGGCTTACCAGCGAACCCTGTTCCGGACGCACCATGCGCACAGCAATGTCCGCCTCGCGCTGCAGCAGGTTGCTCACCGCGTTGCTGACCACCAGCTCGATCTGGATCTGCGGCTGTTGCAGGCGCAGCGCCGCCAATAGCGGCGGCAGCAGCAAGCAAGCCACAGGCTGGCTCGCACTCAGACGCACCGAACCCGGTGCGCCGCGCTGTGCGCCGCTGGCCTGGCGCGCCAGCTGGTCGGCCGCGGTGGCCATGCCGCGCGCGGCCTCGGCCAGACGCAGGGCGTCGGGTGTGGGCAGCAAGCCACGGCCGGTGCGCTCGAACAGCGTGAGCCCGAGCTGCTGTTCCAGCTCGGCAATGTGGCGACCCAGCGTGGGCTGGTGCATGCCCAGCGCGCGCGCCGCGCCCATCAGGCTGCCCTGGTCCAGCGCGGCCAGGAAGGAGCGGATCAGCGTCCAGTTGAAGCCGGCCTCATTCATTTCTGCATGCCTGATGTTTGCGGTTCGTCAATTGTGGATGGGTCCATGGGTTCCCACAATGCGCTGCATCGCCACCCACCGGAGTCGCCATGAACCGCCGTTCCTTTCTTCGCATCGCAGGCGGGGGTGTGATCACCGCCGCCACCGCCACCGCTGTCGCGGGCTGCAGCAGCGCGCTGCCCGAAGCCGCCATTGCCGCCTGGCGCGGTCCGGGCGACGAGCCCGATGTGCGGCGCTGGATCCTCGCGCACGCCATCCTCGCGCCGCATTCGCACAACCTGCAGAGCTGGCTGGTGGATCTGTCGGTGCCCGACCAGATCACGCTGCACATCGACCGCACGCGCCTGCTGCCCGAGACGGATCCTTTCTCTCGCCAGATGATGATGAGCCAGGGCACGTTTCTCGAACTGCTCGACCAGGCGGCGCGCGAGAAGGGACTGCGCGCCGAGATCGCGCTGTTCCCCGAGGGCGTGTTCGGGCCCACCACGCTCGACGATCGACCGACCGCGCGCATCCGCCTCGTGCCCGACGCGGCGCTCGCGCGTGAGCCGCTGTTTGCCCAGGTGTTCCTGCGTCGCACCAACCGCGAAGCATATGAGCCGCGTGTCCCAGAGGCCGCAGCGCTGCAGGCGATTGCCACCAGCACCGCCGCCTACCCCCTGCGCACCGGCTTCGTCACCAGTGCCGACGCCGCCGCCATCGATCACCATCGACGCATCGCGAAAGAAGCCTGGCGCATCGAGCTCACCACGCCACGCACGGTGCTCGAATCGTTCAAGGTGTTGCGTGTGGGCCCGCGCGAGATCGCCGAGCACCGCGACGGCATCTCGCTCAACGACCCGATGGTGCGTCTGCTGGTGGCCACCGGCCTGTTCGACCGCAGCGTGGCGCCCGCGCCCGACGATGCGGCGACGACCGGGCAGATCGACGACTTCAACAAGAAGATTGCCGCCACGCCAGCGTTCTACTGGCTGGTGAGCGAGGGCAACGACCGCATCACGCAGGTCAACGCCGGGCGCGCCTGGGTGCGTGCGCAGCTGGCGGCCACGGCGCAGGGCCTGGCGATGCAGCCGATCTCGCAGGCCTTGCAGGAATACCCCGAGATGGACGCGCTGTACCGCGAGATCCACGAGCGTCTGGGCGCGCCTGCACCGCGCCACACAGTGCAGATGTGGGCTCGGCTCGGGTATGGGCCAGCTGTCGGGCCGGCGCCCCGCCGTGGTGTGCCGGCGCACGTCACGAAGGCCTGACAAAAGCGGGGATCAGGTGACGAGGTCGAACGCGGCCTCGGCCACCGCCACGCCGTTGACGAGCAGTTCCACCCGGTGGCGCCCGGCGTACAGACGCCGCGTCGTCACCTCGCGCAATGAGTGCGATTTCTGCAGCCTGCGCACGTCGCCTGGTGCGAGATCGAGCTTCCAGCCCTTGAACACCTTGGGGGCACTGCCGCCGTTGGCTTTGACGTGGTGCACCGCGTAGTCCACCACCAGGCTTTGTGCGTTTTGCCCGTCGGCCTGCAACACGGCGTCGAGGGACACCACGCCACCCACTGTGACGCGTGCGGGCGCAATGGCCAATGTGGCCTGCCCGGCAAAGCCCTGCGACAAACCCCAGGCCGCGAGCGTGTCCACGTGCCCGGCCTTGATGAGTCCGCGGCTGGCATGGCGCAGCAAGGCCTCACGCTGCGCCGAGGCGCCCGCACGGTGCTCGCGCACCCAGGCGGCCACCAGCGCGGGGTGGTCCTTGGCGATGTCGTTGAGGTGATTCGCCACGCTGCGGCGCACGTAGGCACTCGGGTCGTCCTGCAGCGTGCGCAGCAGCGGCAGGGCGGGGGCGGGGTCGGCCACCAGCGATTGCAGGCGCAGGCCCCAGGGCAGGCGCGGGCGGCTGCCCTCGCTGGCCAGACGCCTCACGTGCGCGCTCGGGTCCTGCGCCCAGCGGTGCAGCACCGGCCACACCACGTCGGGCTGTTGTGCAATGAATGGGCGGATCGCGAATTCACCGGTGAAGCGCTGCGTGATCGCGTGCAGGCAGGCCAGGGCGCGTTGCGGTGCGGGCTGGCCGTGGCGCGCCACCCATTCCCCGGTGCCCCACAGTGCCCAGCCCGCGATGCCGTCCGGGTGCAGCGCCCCCTGCAGGCCCACGGGTTCGCCATCGGCGTCCAGCGCCAGCGGGGGCGCCAGCGCAGCTTCGATCACGTCGCAAGCGCGGTCAAAGTGGTCGGGCAACGTGGCTTGCAAGGCATCGGCCCAGCGCAGTGCACGCGCCTTGAATTCGAGCGCATCCAGGCCGTCGCTCACCAGTGCCTCGAAGCGCTGCACGTCGAAGCCGCGCCAGGCGCGGCGCAGGTGCTGCGCCGCGTGGCGCGCGGTGCCGGCGTTGATGAAGTTCTTGAACGGTTCGGCCACGTTGCGTGTGCGCTTCAGGGCAGGCGCTTCAAGGCAGGCGCTGCAGCAGACCGCCCAGCGCACAGGCCACGCTGGCGCGGCGCACTGCCGCGCGGTCACCGTTGAAGCGTTGGCGTTCGGTGAAGATGCCGGCCGGCGTGCACCAGCCGAACCAGACCGTGCCCACCGGCTTGTCCGGCGTGCCGCCGGTGGGGCCGGCCACGCCGGTGACGGCCACCGCGCAGCGTGCGCCCGATCGCTCCACCGCGCCCACGGCCATCGCGCGCGCCACCGGCTCACTCACGGCACCGTGGCTTTCGATGAGTTCGGCGTCCACGCCCAGCAGTTCGGTCTTGGCGCGGTTGGAATAAGTCACGAAGCCGCGCTCGAACCAGTCGCTCGAGCCGCTCAGTTCGGTGCAGGCGCCCGCGATGAGCCCGCCGGTGCAGCTCTCGGCGCTGGCCATCATCCAGCCGCGCTCGCGCAGGCGATGCGCCAGGCGGCCGATCAGGTCGAGCAGGGCAGGGTCCATCGTGGCGGGCTCCTCAAAAGCGCCAGAGCGCGATCACCAGCAGCGTGCACAGCGCGGCGGCGAAGTCGTCGAGCAGGATGCCGAAGCCGCCGCGCGGGCCGAAGCCCTTGAAGGTGCGATCGGCCCAGGCCATGGGGCCGACCTTGACCGCGTCGAACAGCCGGAACAAGGCGAAGGCCGCGAGCTGGCCCCAGAAGCCGCTTGGCGCGGTCAACCAGAGCACCAGCCAGAACGCGACCACCTCGTCCCACACGATGTGGCCCGAATCGGCCACGCCCAGGTGTTGCGCGGTGACGGTGCAGGCCCACCAGCCCACCAGCATGGCGCAGGCAATCAGCAGACCCCAGGCTTCGTGCGGCAGCAGCGGCTGCAGCACCAGCCAGGCCGCCCAGGCCCACAGGGTGCCGGCGGTGCCGGGCGCCACGCCGGAGAGCCCGGCGCCCGCGCCCAGCGCAATGAAATGCGCCGGGTGCGCGAACAGGAATCGCCAGTTGGGGGAGGCAAGCGGGGCGGAGGCCATTGCGGGATGATAGGCGGGGCTCGATACTGCTTCGCGCCTGAGCCCAGGCTGGGAGTTCGTCATGAACACCGGAGCCATCCTCACCGCGCTGATGCTGGGTGTGCTGCTGTCGGCCGCCGCCTCCTGGGGCGTGGCCACGCTGTACCGGCGCCGCATGTTGTCGCTCATGCGGGCCTCGCCCGCGCCGCGCATCGATACCGCCGCCGCGCCCATGCCCGCACCGGCCCGCGCCACCCGGCGCACCGTGGCGCCCGACGCTGCGGTGCTGCGCGCCGCCGAAATGCGCCAATGGCTGGCGCTGGGCGCGGTGGGCCTGCTCATCGGCCTGAGCCACAGCGTGCTGGCGCTGCTGTTTCTCTACGGCGAGGGCCTGCTCACGCCGGGCCGCGCCCTCACGCTCGGCCTGGTCTATGCATGGCCGGTGGTGCTCACCTGGGGCCTGGCACGTCGCTGGTCCTGGGCCCGCACCTGGCTCGCCGTGGCCGTGTACCTGCTGCTCATGCTGCTGCTGGTGCAGTGGCGCTCCATCGAACCGCGGCCGCTGGCCAGCACCGCGGGCTGGCTGGCCGGGCTGGTGCTGATCCCCACCACCGTCACGCTGCTCATCGGGGCGAGTGCGCGCATCCGCGCCATCGCGCCGTATCTGTTGCCGCTCGGCCTGCTGCTGGCCGCGGGCACCATCGGCATCCAGCTCTGGCAGATCGGTGGCGCGCACGATCCACCCGCGTGGGTGGTGGCTATGGTGCGGGCCTTGGGCGTGTGGCCGGCGCTGCTGGTGATCGCGCTGCTGCCCTGGGTTGCGCTGGCGTGGCCGGCGTGGTGGCTGGCGCGCGCGCTGGCGCAGGCCTACCGCCGCAAGCGCTTCTCCGACCTGGCCTACCTGGTGGCCGCGTGGTGGCCGCGTGGTGGGCGGTGGTGCTGGCGGCCAGTGCGCTGCCTTCGCTGCAGGGCGTGGGCTGGATCGGCCTGGTGAGCTTGCTGCCCTGGCTGTGGTTGCCGCTCTCTCAATGGGCGCTGCGTGGTTGGCTGGCGCCGCGTGCGCTGCCGCCCACGCTGCTGGTGCTGCGCGTCTTCCGGCAGGACGCGGCCGTGCAGACCCTGTTCGACCGCGTGATCGAGCGTTGGCGTCTGATCGGCAACACCCTGCTCATCGCCGGGACCGATCTGCTCAGCCGCACGATCGACCCCGACGACGTGTTCACCTTCCTCGACGGGCGCCTGCAGCAGCGCTTCGTCACCGGTGACGCCGACCTCGCCGAGCGTGCGCGTGGCTTCGATCTCGATCCCGACCCCGACGGCCGCTACCGGGTCAACGAGTGCTACTGCCACGACAACAGCTGGCAAGCCGCGCTGGCGCTGTTGGTGCAACGCGCCGATATCGTGCTGATGGACCTGCGCGGCTTTCAGGCGCGCAACGCCGGCTGCCGTTACGAGCTGGGCGTGCTGGCGCGTGCGGCACACCTTCAGCGGGTGGTGGTGCTGGTGGACGAGCGCACCGACCGTGCCACCGCCGAGGCCGATGCTGAAGCGGCACCCGCGGGGCGCTTTGTGTGGGTGGTGGCGCGGCACCTGGGCGGGCGCCAGGCGGGCGAGGTGTTGCAGGCGCTGTCGGGCGCGCCGATGCGTCAGTCCGCGAAGTGATCGAAGCCGCGCACCGGCGTTTCGATCGTGCGCCCTTGTGCGTCTTGCACCCGCAGGCCCGGCCCGTTCGTCAGTCGCCCGATGCGCGTGACGGCAACGCCCGCAGCGCGGCCGGCGGCAAGCACGGCGTCGTGCGCCGCGGCGTCGGCGCTGAACAGCAGTTCGTAGTCGTCGCCGCCCGCCAGCAGGCAGTGGTGCTGATGTTCGGGCGCGAGACCGCGCAGCGCGGGTGCGAGCGGCAGGCCGGGCAGATCGATGTCGGCGCCCAGGCCGCTGGCGTTCAGGATGTGGCCAAGGTCGCCGAGCAGGCCGTCGCTCACGTCGAGCGCCGCGCGCACACCGGGCGTGGCCGCCAGGGCCTGGCCCAGCGCCAGGCGCGGGGTGGGGCGGTCCATGCGCGCCGCCACGGCGCTCACATCGCCTGTGGCCCACGGCTCGCCGCGCCGCAGTGCCAGCGCCAGCCGTGCCTCACCGGTGCGGCCGCTGAGCCAGAGATCGTCGCCAGCGCGCGCGGCGTCGCGGCGCAGCGCATGGCCGGGCCGCACCTCGCCGAAGACGGTGACGCACAGGTTCAGCGGGCCGCGCGTGGTGTCGCCGCCCACCAGCGGGCAGGCATGTGCATCGGCCAGCGCGAACAGGCCGCGCGCGAACGCCGCAAGCCAGGCGTCGTCGGCCGCGGGCAGAGCGAGTGCGAGCGTGAAGCCCAGCGGGCGTGCGCCCATGGCGGCCAGGTCGGACAGGTTCACCGCCAGTACCTTGTGGCCCAGCGCCTCAGGGTCGACGCCGGGGAAGAAGTGGCGGCCTTCGACCAGCATGTCGGTGCTGATGACCAGTTGGTGATGGGGTGTGGGTTGCAGCAGGGCGCCGTCGTCGCCCACGCCCAGAATCACCGCGCCGAGTGGCGGCGCCGGCCGCTTGAAGTGACGCGAGATGAGTTCGAACTCACCCATGGGCATCGGGCTGGGCCGCGGCCTCGGCCTGCGCGCGCGGCGGCCGCAGGAAGGACAGCGGCGCGGCACGCAGGCGGCGGCGGATCGCCGAGCCGATGAGCTTGCGGTTGACGCTGCTGATGGCCTGTGCCTGCAGCGCCAGGCGGAACGCCAGGTAGAAACTGACCGTGAGGTTGAGCGGGCCGATCAACACCACCGCGCCCACCGCCCACCAGAAGTCGGGCAGGCGCAGCACGTCCGGCCCGAGCGCGACGGCCGCGGCCGCAAGCTGCCCGGCCGAGAGGGTGACGTGGCGTACGTCCAGCCCGAGGCCGAAGAAATGTGCGAACACCGGCACCAGGCCCAGCATGAAGCCGAGCGAGACGTTGGCCGCCAGGCCCGAGATGTTGGTGCGCAGCCAGGTGGCCCAGCGTGCGGCACGCCCGCGCCCCAGGGTGCGCGTGAAGCGCGGGTTGTTGGCGAGCGCCGAGTCGAGCTTGTGCAGCACGAACCAGTTCTCGACCCAGCCCGCGATGATGCTGCTGGCGAACAGCAACACGCCGGTGAAGGCGGCGAAGAGCAACGTCGGCCCCAGCAGGTGCAGCTCGTGCAGCACCTGCATCGCTTTCTCGGGCCCGATCATCGCGCTGCCCCGGGCGAAGTAGAGCAGGCTGCTGATGAGCACCACCGTGGGCACCACCAGCCCGATGTTGCCGACGATGGCCGCGATCTGCGAACGGAACAGGTGCGACACCTCGTCGACGAAACGGCGCACCGCGCCGGTGGCCTTGATGTCCTTGAGCTTGGCCACCATGGCCGGCGCGGTGACGGCGGGCTGCTTGGTGGCCACCGTCCAGCGCAGCAGCATGATGAGCACGAAGCAGGCGGCGTAGTTCAGGCCGGCCGCAAAACCGCCCCAGAACGCCGACAGCCCGAGGCCGACCAGCCCGAACTTGATCCAGGTGGTGAAGGCCAGCACGAAGCCGCCGCCAGCGGCCTTGCCCAGCATGGCGCGGTATTCGGCCGCGTTGCGCGTGATGTAGTGCTCGCCGCTTTCAGCGCTGCGCTCGGCCACCTTGGCGGCGGTGAGGTGCGAGCTGCTGGCGATGAGTGCGCGCACGCTGCGGTTCTCGATGCCCACCTGCGTGAGGTCGGCCAGCAACGCGGCGTTGGCGCGGCCCGCCTCGTCGGCCTGCAGGCAATCCAGCAACTGCTTGATGCGCACGATGCGCTCGCGCAACTGGCGCAGGCGAAACACGATGCCCACCGAGACGCCGTGCTCCTCGAGGTGGTGATACACGGTGTAGGCCGCCTGCCGGCAGGCGTCGAGCTGCTCGCGCAGGCGCTGCGCGGCCTGCGCCGCTTCCTCGCTGCGCGATCCGTGCAGGCGCACCTCGCGCCGCAGCGCCTCGAAGGTGGTGGGCAGCTCGTGGAACGGCCGCGCCGCGCGCGCCTCGTCGGACATGCGGATGCGGATCTCGGACGCAAAGCCGGTGGCACTCACCTGGCTTACACAGCAGGTCAGGGCGTCCATCAAGGCGTCGTTCCAGACCGCGCCGGCCTGGGGTGGCAGCGACGAGGCCAGACGCTGCAGCGTGGTCGCATCCAGCGCCTTGATCCAGCGCACATCGAAGCGCGTGGGCAGCAGCAGGGTGTAGAGCTCCGAGAGGTCGCGCGTCTCGGGCGTGCCGGGCAGCAGCTTGCGTCGCAGCCGGTGGCCGAACTCGCTCAGGAAGGCCGTGCGCGGCGCGAAGCCGAAGTCTGCCAGCAGGGGCGACAGGTCCACCGTGTCGACGAAAGCGCGCAGCCACCGATGCCAGCGCTCCTGCAGCACGGCATCGGCCTCGAGCGCGGCCACGAAGGCGCGCACGCGGGCCACGCTGGCGGTCACATCCGGTGCGTCGCCGCGCACCCAGGCCAGCGCGTCCATCAGCCACAGGTGCCGCTCGGCCAGGGCGGCCTCGGGCGACAGCGTGTCGAGCAGGCGTTGCAGGTCCATGGTGCGCGGGCGGCGGGCCGGCTCAGTGCAGCACGCGGGCCGGCGCGTCGCCGTTGCCGCTGCCCGCCGCACGCAGATCGAAGCCCGGCACCTCGGCCTCGAAACGCTCGCCGTCCTCGGCCACACAGAAGAAACTGCCACGCATGCTGCCGCGGGGCGTGCGCAGGCGTGTCCCGCTGGTGTACTGGAACGATTCGCCCGGGCGCAGCAGCGGCTGGTGGCCCACCACGCCCAGGCCCTTGACCTCCTCGGTGTGGCCGTGCGCGTCCTCGATGATCCAGTGGCGCGCGATGAGCTGCGCACTCACCTCGCCGGCATTGGTGATGGTGATGGTGTACGCGAAGGCGTAGAGGTCCTCCTCGGGGGCGGACTGCTCGCTGAGGTACTGCGGCTCGGCCTCGCAGGCGAAGAGGTACTTGGGCATGGCGGGATGTTACCTGCGGCCTGAGACAATGCGGGGTGACCGCCCATTGGCCGCAGGCCTCGAAGACATGACCACCTTCCGCATCGCTCCGTCCATTCTTTCGGCCGATTTCGCCCGCCTGGGCGAGGAGGTTCGCCACGTCGTCGCCGCCGGCGCCGACTGGATCCATTTCGACGTGATGGACAACCATTACGTGCCCAACCTCACCTTCGGGCCCATGGTGTGCCAGGCGCTCAAGCCGCACGCGAAGAAGCCCGACGGCACAGCGGTGCCGATCGACGTGCACCTGATGGTGCAGCCGGTGGACGCGCTGGCGCAGGCGTTTGCCGACGCGGGGGCCGATCTGATCAGCTTCCACCCCGATGCGAGCACCCACGTCCACCGCAGCGTGCAGGCCATCAAGGCGCGCGGCCTCAAGGCGGGCCTCACCTTCAACCCCGCCGCGCCGCTGGACGTGCTCGACTGGTTGATCGACGACATCGACCTGATCCTGATCATGAGCGTCAACCCCGGCTTTGGCGGCCAGGGCTTCATCGACTCCGCGCTGCGCAAGATCGAACTGGCCAGGAAGCGCATCGAGACCAGCGGTCGCGACATCCGCCTCGAGGTCGATGGGGGCATCAAACCCGACAACATCCGCCGCGTGGCCGACGCGGGCGCCGACACCTTCGTGGCGGGCAGCGCGATCTTCGGCAAGCCCGACTACAAGGCCGTGATCGACCAGATGCGTGCCGCGCTGACGTGATCGCGGGCATCCGTGCGGTCATCGTCGACCTCGATGGCACGATGGTCGACACGCTGGGCGATTTCGATGTGGCGCTCAATGCCACGCTGCGCGAGCTCGGTCGCCCGCCCGTGGCGCGTGCCGACATCGAGCGCATGGTCGGCAAAGGCTCGATGCACCTGATCCGCAGCGCGCTGCAGCACGGCGGGCTCGACAACCCGGCCGCCGATGCGCTGCTTGACAGCGCCTGGGCAAGGTATCAGGCGCAGTACCGTGCCATCAATGGCGCGCACAGCGCGGTCTACCCGGGGGTGGCCGAAGGCCTGACGGCACTGCGCGCGCGCGGCCTGCCGCTGGCCTGCCTGACCAACAAGCCGCTGGCTTTTGCGCGCGAGCTGCTGCAGGCCAAGGGGCTGAACGGGCACTTTGCCCACGTGTTCGGGGGCGACAGCTTCGAGCGCCAGAAGCCCGACCCGCTGCCTTTGCTCAAGACCTGCGAGGCGCTGGCCACCGCGCCTATCAACACGCTGATGGTGGGTGACTCACAGAACGACGGCCTGGCCGCGCGCGCGGCCGGCTGCCCGGTGGTGCTCGTCACCTATGGCTACAACCACGGCCAGCCTATCGGGCAGGCACCGCATGACGGGCTGATCGATTCGCTGGCCGAACTCGACGCGCTCCTTGCCTGAGCGCGTTGACGCGGCGGTGTCTCAGGGCTGTTTCTTCACGCCCAGCAGGGCGTCCTTCAACTGCCAGTCGGCCGGCTTGGGCCCGAGCCAGATGCGCATGAGCGCGTTGAAGAACTCGGGCTCCTTGAACGGCTCGCCCTCGACCTTGCCGCGCACCGTGAGCACCGTGCCCGTGCCGGGCACCCAGTCGAGGTGGAACGTGTCGCCCTTGTTGAGCTTCTTGTAGTCGGCAAAGATCTGGCTCATGCGCAACACGCCCGGGATCAGCTTGGAGAACGCGGCGCGATCCATGTTGTCCTCCATGCCGCGCGAGAACATCTTGCCGAGTTCGGCCGAATCGATGTCGCGCAGCGTGGTCAGGGTGATGCGCTTGGGCCCGCTGGCCGAGAGCACGCCTTCGGTCGTGTTCGCCTTGGCCGTGAGGTACAGGCCCGCGGTGTAGACCTGGAACACCGCCTTGTAGCGCACGCCCGCGCCGTTGAGCACGAGCGGGCTGCCGGCCACGGTGACGCGGTCCTCCAGCGAGACGCCGGCCAGATCGACGGTTGCGGCGCGCACCGGCACGAGCGCGAGAAACGCACTGGCCACGGCCAGCGCACGCAGAAGTTTCAGCTGCATGGCAACCTCAAAAAAGTGAACGGTCGTTCGATTTTTTAATTGTCCCAGCCCGGGCCGGCGGCTGACAGGGGGTTTCGCACTAGAACGAAAGCTTGGGCGCGTGAACGGCTGCACGCCAGGCGGCGTTTGCAATGCCTTTGCTATAGTGCGCGGACCATGTTTCGTCCCTGCACGCTCACCCACGGCCCGCTGCCGCGCCACTTTGGCGGGGGAGCCTGGCCCTGGCGCAAGCCAGCCTGAACGTGCAACTCCCCCCCGCGGGCCACGGCTGAACGCTGCGTTCGGCCCCCGGCCCGCCCCGAGCCGCCGGCAGCCCGCCTTGCCGGCCCGACAGGAACCCCGGCCGCGTCACCCACCCCGAAATCGCCGCGGCCCCGGACGGATGGACCGAACATGATCACGGAACTGGAATTCAAGAGCCTGACCCAGCAGGGCTACAACCGCATCCCGTTGATGCTCGAGGCCTTTGCCGACCTCGAAACGCCGCTCTCTCTCTACCTCAAGCTCGCGCACGGCCGCGGCGACGGCCGCCACAGCTTTCTGCTCGAATCGGTGGTGGGCGGCGAACGCTTTGGCCGCTACAGCTTCATCGGCCTGCCCGCGCGAACGTTGCTGCGGGCCAGCGGCTTTGGCGCCGACGCCAGGACCGAAGTGGTGCGCGACGGCGAGGTGATCGAGACCGCACACGGCAATCCGCTCGATTTCATCGCCGCCTACCAACAGCGCTTCAAGGTGGCCCTGCGGCCGGGCCTGCCGCGCTTTTGCGGCGGCCTGGCCGGCTATTTCGGCTACGACGCGGTGCGCCACATCGAGAAGAAGCTCCAGCACGGTTGCCCGCCCGACACCCTGGGCTGCCCCGACATCCTGTTGCTGCAATGCGAAGAACTCGCGGTCATCGACAACCTCTCGGGCAAGCTCTACCTCATCGTCTACGCTGACCCGGGCCAGCCCGAGGCGTACACCAGTGCCAAGAAGCGCCTGCGCGAACTCAAGGAGGCGCTCAAGTACTCGGTGAGCGCACCGCAGGTGAAGGCCACGCAGCACCACCCGGCCGAGCGCGGCTTTGCCAAGGCCGACTACCTGGCCGCTGTGGAGCGCGCCAAGGAGCTCATCGCCGCCGGCGACTTCATGCAGGTGCAGGTGGGCCAGCGCATCCAGAAGCGCTACACCGAGTCGCCGCTCTCGCTCTACCGCGCGCTGCGCTCGCTCAATCCCTCGCCCTACATGTACTACTACCACTTCGGTGACTTCCACGTGGTGGGGGCGAGCCCGGAGATCCTGGTGCGCCAGGAGCACACGGACGAGGGGCAGAAGGTGACGATCCGCCCGCTGGCCGGTACGCGTCCGCGTGGTGCCACGCCCGAGAAGGACAAGGCGACCGAGGTCGAGCTGGTGAACGATCCGAAGGAACGCGCCGAGCACGTGATGCTGATCGACCTGGCGCGCAACGACATCGGTCGCATCGCGAAGACCGGCAGCGTGAAAGTGACCGAGGCCTTCGCGGTGGAACGCTACAGCCACGTGATGCACATCGTCAGCAACGTCGAGGGCATCCTCAACGACGGCATGACCAACATGGACGTGCTCAAGGCGACCTTCCCCGCGGGCACGCTCACCGGCGCGCCCAAAGTCCATGCGATGGAACTCATCGACCGGCTCGAACCCGTCAAGCGCGGCATCTACGGCGGCGCCTGCGGCTACCTCAGCTACGCCGGCGACATGGACGTGGCCATCGCCATCCGCACCGGCATCGTGAAGGACCAGACGCTCTATGTGCAGGCCGCGGCCGGCGTGGTGGCCGACTCGGTGCCCGAGATGGAGTGGAGGGAAACCGAGCACAAGGCGCGTGCGCTGCTGCGCGCCGCCGAGCTGGTCGAGGAGGGCCTGGAATGAGCGTGCACAAAGTCCTCATGGTGGACAACTACGACTCGTTCACCTTCAACATCGTGCAGTACCTGGGCGAGCTCGGCGCGGACGTGACCGTGGTGCGCAACGACGAGGTCACCCTGGATGATCTGCAGGCGCGCCTCGACGCCGGCGACATGGATCGCCTGGTGATCTCGCCCGGCCCGTGCTCACCGGCCGAGGCTGGCATCTCGGTGCCGGCCATCCGCCACTTCGCGGGCAAGCTGCCCATCCTCGGTGTGTGCCTGGGTCACCAGAGCATCGGCGCGGCCTTTGGCGGCACCATCGTGCGCGCGCAGCAGCTCATGCACGGCAAGACGAGCGAGATCACCACCACGCAGCGCGGCGTGTTCGCCGGCCTGCCCGAGCGCTTCACCGTCAACCGCTATCACTCGCTGGCGATCCGCCGCAGCGACTGCCCGGCGGACCTGGAGGTCACGGCATGGACGGATGACGGCGAAATCATGGGCGTGAAGCACAGGGCGCTGGCGATCGAAGGGGTGCAGTTCCACCCCGAGAGCATCCTGACCGAGCATGGGCACGCCATGCTCAAGAACTTCCTGGAGCAAGCGCAATGACGGTGATCGATCTGAGAAGCGACACGGTGACGCAGCCCACGCCCACCATGCGTGAGGCCATGATGGCCGCTCCGCTGGGCGATGACGTGTTCGGCGATGACCCGTCGGTGAACGCGTTGCAGGCGAAGATCGCCGCGCTCACCGGCAAGGAGGCAGCGCTGTTTATGAGCAGCGGCACGCAGAGCAACCTGTGCGCCATGATGGCCCACTGCGGTCGCGGCGACGAATACATCGTGGGCCAGAACGCCCACACCTACCGCTATGAAGGCGGCGGCGCTGCGGTGCTGGGCAGCATCCAGCCGCAGCCGCTGGTGCAGGACGCACAGGGCCGGATGCAGCTGGCCGATGTCGAGGCCGCGATCAAACCCGATGACCCGCACTTCGCGCGCACACGCTTGCTGTGCCTGGAGAACACGTGGAACGGGCACCCCATGCCCGCCGCCTACCTGGACGAGATGACCGCGCTGGCGCGCCGCCGCGGGCTGGCGCTGCATCTGGACGGCGCGCGCGTGTTCAATGCCGCGGTGGCCGACGCCGGCCCCGGCGGCGACGTGCTCGCCGCCCTGCAGGCCATCACCGACCGGTTCGACAGCGTGTCGGTCTGCTTCAGCAAGGGGCTTGGCGCGCCCGTGGGCTCGGCCCTGTGCGGGTCACGCGAACTCATCGAGCGCGCGCGGCGCTGGCGCAAGATGGTGGGCGGTGGCCTGCGCCAGGCGGGTCTGCTGGCGGCCGCGGCCTCGCACGCGCTGGACCACCACGTGCATCGGCTGGCCGACGACCACGCGCTTGCACAGCGGCTGGCGCAAGGCCTGGCCGTCATCGATGGCCTGCGCGTGCGCTCGGCGCAAACCAACATCGTGTTCGTGGATGTGGCCGACGGTCGTGGGCCGGACCTGCTCGCGCACCTCGAGCGCGATGGCGTGCTTGCCACCGGCCTGATCGGCCTGCGCTTCGTGACCCATCTCGGGATCGATGCCGCCGGCATCGATCACGCGCTGGCCAGTGTGCGGCGCTTCTTCGAGCGCGCCGCGCCGGGTGCCGTGGCCACGCGCGGCCAAGCAATCTACTGAACGACAGGCTGTCATGCCCGAGTTGCCGCAACTGCTTGTGTTCGTCGCGGCCGGCTGGTTGCTCAACCTCACGCCGGGGCCCGACGTGCTCTACATTGTGAGCCACGGCCTGCGCCAGGGTGCCCGCGCCGGCATGGTGGCGGCGCTGGGCATCGTCAGCGGCTGCTTCGTGCACGTGTTCGCCGCCGCGGCCGGCCTGAGTGCACTGCTTGCGGCCTCCGCGACGGCGTTCACCGTGCTCAAGTGGGCGGGCGCGGCCTACCTGCTGTGGATGGGCGTGAAGCTGCTGTTCTCGCGCAGCGACCGGCTCGACCTGAGCGACGCCCGCGCGACGGAGACCGACCTGTGGCTGGTCTGGCGCCGAGGCTTTCTCACCAACGTGCTCAACCCCAAGGTGGCGTTGTTCTTCCTGGCGTTCGTGCCGCAGTTCATCCGGCCCGACGCCGCGCACCCGGCGCTGGCCTTCCTGCTGCTTGGCGTGTTGTTCAACCTGAATTCGCTGCCCATCAACCTGGGCTACGCCTGGCTGGCGGCCTGGGCCGCACGGCGTTTGCGCGTGCTGCAGTCCGCCATGGGCTGGCTGGAGCGCATCGCCGGCCTGATGTTCATCGGCTTCGGTCTGCGCCTGGCCTTCACCGATCACCCTTCCCGAGCCTGAGGAGAAAAGACATGGTCCAACGCGTCCACCACATCACGCCGCAAGAGGCGCTGCAGCGCACCATCGAGCACCGCGAGATCTTCCACGACGAGATGCTGCACCTCATGCGCCTCATCATGGGCGGCGAGATGTCGCCCGTGATGATGGCCGCGCTCATCACCGGCCTGCGTGTGAAGAAGGAGACCATCGGCGAGATCACCGCCGCCGCGCAGGTGATGCGCGAGTTCTCGACCAAGGTGCACGTGGCCGACAAGACCCACCTGGTCGACATCGTGGGCACCGGTGGCGACGGCTCGCACACCTTCAACATCTCCACCTGCAGCATGTTCGTGGCCGCCGCCGCCGGCGCGCGCGTGAGCAAGCACGGCGGGCGCAGCGTCTCCAGCAAGAGCGGCAGCGCCGATGTGCTGGAGAGCCTGGGCGTCAACATCAACCTCGCGCCGGAGCAGATCGCGCGCTGCATCGAGCAGGTGGGCGTGGGCTTCATGTTCGCGCCCAACCACCACCCGGCGATGAAGAACGTGGCGCCGGTGCGGCGCGAACTCGGCATCAAGACCATCTTCAACATCCTGGGCCCGCTCACCAACCCCGCCGGTGCGCCCAACATCCTCATGGGCGTGTTCCACCCCGACCTTGTGGGCATTCAGGTGCGCGCACTGCAACGCCTGGGCGCCGAACACGCGGTCGTGGTCTATGGCCGCGACGGCATGGACGAGGTCTCTCTCGGCGCGGCCACCATGGTCGGCGAGTTGAAGAACGGCGAGATCGTCGAGTACGAGATCCACCCCGAGGATTTCGGGATGACCATGGCGGGCAGCCGCGCGCTGCGCGTGGAGACGCCGCAGGCATCGTGCGACATGCTGCTGGGGGTGCTGCAGTGCCGCGAAGACCCTGCCCTCAAGGCGGCCAGCGAGATCGTGGTGCTCAATGCCGGTGTGGCGCTGTACGCGGCCAACGTCACGCCCGACATGCAAGCCGGCATTGCGCTGGCGCGGCGCACGCTCGCCTCGGGTGCGGCGCTGGCCAGGCTCGAACAGCTCAAGGCCTTTGTGGCCGCATGAAGGGGGCGGCATGAGCGACATCCTGAACACGATCGTGGCCACCAAGCGCGATGAAGTGGCGGCCGCGAAGAAAAAGCTTCCGCTGGAGGCGATGCGCGCCGACGCCGAGAGCCGCGTGCTTACGCGCGACTTCGTGGGTGCGTTGCGCGCCAAGGTGGCCGCTGGCCAGGCGGCGGTGATCGCGGAGGTGAAGAAGGCCAGCCCCAGCAAGGGCGTGCTGCGCGAAGACTTCATCCCGGCCGACATTGCCCAGAGCTACGCCGAGGGCGACGGCAAGGTGAGCGCGGCCTGCCTGTCCGTGCTGACCGACCGCCAGTACTTCCAGGGCGCGGCCGACTACCTCAAGCAGGCCCGCGCCAGTTGCGATCTGCCTGTGCTGCGCAAGGATTTCCTGGTTGACCCCTACCAGGTCTTCGAGGCGCGCGCCATGGGTGCCGACGCCATCCTGCTCATCGCGGCCTGCCTGGATGACGCCCGGATGGCCGAGTTCGAGGCCATCGCACGCAGCCTGGACATGGCCGTGCTGGTCGAGGTGCACGATCGCGACGAACTGCAGCGCGCGCTCAAGCTGAAGACGCCGCTGGTGGGTGTGAACAACCGCAACCTGCGCACCTTCGAAGTCTCGCTGAACACCACGCTCGACTTGTTGCCCGATCTCCCTGCCGACCGCTTGCTGATCACCGAGTCGGGCATCCTGTCGCGAGCGGACGTGCAGACCATGCGCGGTGCCGGCGTCCATGCCTTCCTCGTCGGCGAGGCCTTCATGCGGGCCGAGGAGCCAGGTCTCGCGCTGGCAGAGTTGTTCGCGTGAAACTCGCGCACGTCGAACCGGCGCGCTGGCCCGTGGCGCAGGGCTGGGCGCCCACCGTCGAGGCGTTCTTCGCGTCTTCCACCGGCCAGGCGCTGCTCGGTTTCCTGGTCGGGCGGCTGGAGCAGGGCGCCACCATCTACCCACCCGAACCGCTGCGCGGGCTCGCGCTCACACCGCCCGAGGCCGTTCGTGTGGTCATCCTTGGGCAGGACCCGTACCACGGCCCGGGGCAGGCCGAAGGGCTGGCGTTCTCGGTTGCCCCCGGCGTGCCTTTCCCGCCCAGCCTGCGCAACATCTTTATCGAGCGCCAGCGCGACCTGGGTTTGCTGCCGCCTTTGCACGGCTCGCTGACGCACTGGGCGGCACAGGGTGTTCTGCTGCTCAACACCTGCCTGAGCGTCGAGGATGGTCGGCCCGCCAGTCATGCTGCCAAAGGTTGGGAAGCGCTCACTGACGCTTTGATCAAAGTGGTGGTTGATGACCCCTTGCCCAAGGCGTTTCTGCTCTGGGGCGCCCACGCCCAGAAGAAGGCCGCAGGCATTGGCGCGCCGCACCGGGTGTTCGCCGCCAACCATCCCTCGCCGCTGTCGGCGCGGCGCGGCCCGACGCCGTTTCTGGGGTGCGGTCATTTCGGCGCCGTCAATGCCTGGCTGCGCGAGCAAGGGCGCGATCCGATCGACTGGTGACCCCGCGCGTGGGGGCACTGGCGGCGGGTCACTTTTCCATGGCATAATCGCCGGCTGCGCTACGGAGGGGTGCCCGAGTGGCTAAAGGGGGCAGACTGTAAATCTGTTGGCTTACGCCTACGCTGGTTCGAATCCAGCCTCCTCCACCAAGCGCGATGAAGCGGCGATCCGAATGGCATGCCAGCCCGGGCGGGAGTAGTTCAATGGTAGAACCCCAGCCTTCCAAGCTGATGACGCGGGTTCGATTCCCGTCTCCCGCTCCATGCAGTCGGAGGGTCGCAGTGTGAATTCAGGCGTCGGGCCTTGCCCGGCGCTTCGCCCATGTGGCTCAGTGGTAGAGCACTCCCTTGGTAAGGGAGAGGTCGCGGGTCCGATTCCCGCCATGGGCACCAGTTGCTTGATCGGTGTTTCGGCAATTTCGTATTTGGAGCTGAAGAAATGGCAAAAGAGAAATTCGAGCGGACCAAGCCGCACGTGAACGTGGGCACGATCGGTCACGTGGACCACGGCAAGACGACGCTGACGGCGGCGATCACGACGGTGCTGGCGACGAAGT
>VFQO010006933.1_pt1 | contig 42837 bp, 85 predicted proteins | sample 3512331 | NCBI WGS metagenome assembly VFQO01 (sample SAMN10412371, study PRJNA504923) | tailings metagenome | isolation source: Replicate 3 from Balatoc abandoned mine | place: Philippines: Itogon, Benguet | collected 2017-08-28 | reverse complement strand
CCAGCAGCCGGTCCACCTCCTGTAGTAAATGAGCAGGAAAAGTTACGGCCAGAACGCAAAACACACAGGCTAAGCAATTACCGCAGATGCTGCCCACCAGACGCAGGGACGGTAACAGACCATCCAATTGACTAGCGTCCACTTGGTAAGGCCAGCCCATGCGGCGCACCTGCAGGACCAGCTCCAGGCGGGCCACCTGGACGTGGAAGCGGTACAGCCGCTCGAAGATGACATCCCGCAGGTCGCCGTACACCACCTGCAAAGGCGAGAGGGAAATCATGCTTGGTTGGTCGATCGACTGACTACGTTTTGGCCATGCGCACGCGCTGTTTGACCAGCTGATTGTTGTGTTGTAAACTGGGAGGCTGCAATGGTACGGGTCGAGGGCAACACGTCCCGCAGGTCGCCGTACACAACCTGTGCAGATGGACGGCAAGTGATTGTGGGGTTGCGGGCAGCGGGCAGGGAAGGCAGGGGAGATGCGCACTAGCGGGCTATCTCTTCATGCCTTGCAGCACACATCACCCACATAGCTCGGGTGCAGGAAGCATGGCTCCAACCAACGGGACCGCACGGGGTACCGCTTCACCTTGACAGCAATGAAGCGAGCCAGGTGGTCCCGCGTCCGTGCTGCCGTCCGCCTGCACGGGGTTGAACAGACTGAGTCAGCAGGTGGCGCGCTATACGGAGCCACCTGTGCGAACATACCACAGCGGCAGCACCTGCCTCTGCCCTGCCCCTCCCTTGCGCCGCAACCAGCAGCCAGTGATGCCGGCCGCAGCATGCTCACCGCGAGCCGTCAAACATGCCGGCAATCCAGTCGTAGGCGTGTGCTCCCTCCCGCGCCTTGGCGCTGCGCGGCCGCCCGTCGTCCCACCTGAGGGCAGAGCAGTTGGGCGAGTGGGGCATGGTAGGTCACACTTGATGTGAGGGCGCTGAGAAGACGCCGGATGCATCGGAGGGCTCACCCCGCCACCAGGTGGCGGTGCACCCACACACATGGCCACATCCCTCAACCCTTGAGGCACTGCTCCCTGCCTGTCCACCACCATGTGCTGTGCTCACAGGCTGCCACTGATTGTACACCCGTCACAACCACTGCAACACCTCTGCTTTTTGGACTGCCGCACCTGTCCACCACCATGCGCTGCGTTCAGGCTGCCTGTCAAGTAAAATAAACGTTCCACCTCTAATTTAATACTACGGCCCACACCCACCTGTCCACCACCATGCGCTCCAGGCCCCCCAGCGAGTCCAGCAGGTGCTGCACCGAGTTGAGGCGCACCACCAGGCCGTCGTAGGACAGGCCCGCCACCCGCCGCTCCTCCTCTGTACGCAATGACAGGGGAAGGTGAGCGGAATAGGAGCAGCACATCAATGGTGCTGTGGTCACAGGCTGCACAGCATGACCTGCTCTACTGCATGGGCTGCAACGCACAAGCCTGCAACATGCAGCCTCCCGCACCCCCTCTCTCCCCGCGCCCCCCACCTGTGGCCCCCAGCGGCGGCAGCCAGTTGGTTGTGAACGCATCCGACATCTTGTTCTTGACCTGCACATGTGAGCCATGGAGCCAATGAGAGAGGGCGCAGGACACACTCCATGTCAGCCAGCAGAGGGCAGCCAACCGGCCCCTCCAGCTTAGGTGAAGCTTAACAGGCGCCTGATGTGCAAATGCCTGCTTCGCATTGCCGCCAGTATACAGTAAAGACCTGCTCACCCCTGACCAACAGTATCCCTGCTCCGCCCACCTTTGACAGCTGGCTAGATGGCACGCCATTGGCTGCCGCCGCGGCCGCCTCCTCCGCTGCCACCGCAAGCTCCCGCTTGTACCGCGTGAGCGGCGGCGGCGGCGGGATGAGGGCATCTGGGAAGCCCACTTGCGTGCGCACAAAGTCGCAGTACCTTTAGGCAGAGGGGGGGAGGGATGAACGAGGGCTGTGTTGTTCGGCAGCAATAATGCGCGGCCTCCTGATTCATTTGCCTGCATCCCGAACTAACGTGGGAATGCACACCAGGAGGCAAGGCCGCAGGAAAGCGACTTGTGATGCACAGGGGACTGGCGCATAAACCATCACGGCAGCCCCCGCAGCCAAGCAGCCCCAGCACCCTTGGGCACCCGCAACAGACATACACATGCTAAGAAAGGCAACTCACTGTTGCAGCGCGTTGTCCACGCCCTCGGTGAGGCAGCCCCATGCCACTAAACAACCACACTTTTTTGTGCAGACACAAAGGCAGCTCAGCTCACTTTTGCAGCGCGTTGTCCACGCCCTCGGTCAGGCAGCGCACCACGCCCGCGGGGATGGCCAGCCGCATGTCAAACAGCGCCTCTAGCGTCTCCGTCACGATTTTGATGGTCTCCACCACCGACCTGCACTTGGATAGATGTGGGAACATAGGTGGCGGAGGGCATGTGGCAGGCGGCATGCCGCGGCAGCAGTCTCGACTGGGTGTGTGGTAGCACTGGAGGGAATGGATGGCAGGCGGCATGCACGGTCAAACCACCGGCAAGCTGCAATAGTAAAACGCCCAGCCACCGCTCACTCTCACTCACCGCGAGCCGTGCGCGCGCTGCTTGGACACGCGGGTCCAGTCCTCTGAAGCCAGGATGCGGTCCATCCACCCGCCCAGCATGGTGATCTGGCCCTGCAGTTCAGCAGCAGGCAGTTGCAGTAAGAAAGCAATGGAAGGGCGTCTGGTGCTGAGCCTGTGCAGTCCGTCCACCCTCCGAGCATCATGATCTGGCCTTGCAGGTGTTGAAGAGGTCAGGCCGCAGCTGCAAGAGGCGGGTTTGAAATGGGATCCCCAAAGCAGCACGCCACATCCACCCAGCCTCCCTCTGTTGTTCTACAGTTGCCTCCCGCTGCCCTCCCCCCTCGCCCTCCCTCCCGGCCCCCCGGCTTGCCTGCGCCCAGGTGTACAGCAGCGGGCTGAGGCGCTCCATGGTGCCCCAGGGCGACAGCTGGGCGTCGGGCGACTCGCGGCACTCCTGCAAGGGGACCGGCTGTGTTTGTCAGAACCTCAACCGATACGCGCCTCCCTCCCGGCCTCCCTCACCTCCAGCCCCAGGACCATCGCCCGCTTTCAATCTCAACAGCTACGCCACAACCCCTCCCCGTTCCATCAAGCCCCCCCTCACCTCCAGTAGCAGCTCCTCAGCATGTACCGTAGCATCAACTAAGCCTCCTGCTACTTAAGGTCTTTTCCCAACCCAGCCCCCTCACCTCCAGCAGCAGCTCCTCCAGGGCCATCGAGGCGCGGATCGCCTCCAGCGCACTCTTGGTCAGCCCGTTGACTGCAAGAGCGGTAAGCAGCAGGATGGGCAGGGCAGCGGCGGCAGCTTTCACGGGCTTGTCAGCGGCGGCGAAGGACAGACAGCGCAGCTACTGTCCCAAGTGCAGCACACGGGGCAGGCGTTGCCATGCACATGTACGCCTGCAAGCCAAACTGCTGTATCCACACGCACACACCGCCGATCAGCCAGGGAGCAAATGATGAAGCAACACGCACCCCCGATCAGCCAGGGCAGCATCTTGGCGCCATAGACCTCGTGCAGCGTGCGCGCCGCAATGATGCGTGCCGCGGGTTGTGTCTGCAGGGACGGTTGGGGTTGCAACGGCAGATGGTCAGCATGAAGGTCTGCACCAAAAGTGGCATCCCCCTGCACACGCCATTGACCAACCCCCTCGGCATGCCGCGTCCCCGCAATGTTACGTCACCCTGTCCCACAACTGCACCCAATCGCACCGGTGCCAGCAGGGGCGCATACACGGTGGCCTCCCGCTTGTACAGCTCGGCGCACGAGGCGGCCAGCAGCATGATCAGGTCCTCCTCTGCGGGCACGAGTCGGTGGGTAATGAGCGCAAGCTTACATTGTAATAAGCTCAGAGGTGGAACCCTGCATTGCAGCCAGCAGCATGATGAGGGATTCCTCTGCAGGGGCAGGCACAGCAGGCACATCACAGCATGAACACAGCGGACACAGCAGGAGCAGTACCTGGCACCCGGCAACGCAGGCAACAAAACAGCAGGCTGCGGCTCACACAGGCGCACAGGCCGCCATCTTAACCCGTAGGAAACTCTTTAACCTGCCTCAACCATACTGGCAAAATACACAGTGCTAGAAAGCAGCCTACCCGCTGACACATTGGCTGACAGCTCGTCCAGGCTGGCATCAAACGCCGCCTCCACGGAAGCCGCGATGCAGCCCTCCAGCAGCGCGGGCAGGCCCTCCCTCCGGCCGCAGGCCGCCTCTGCGGCGTCCAGAACGCCCACCAGTCCCTGCACAAAAAGAAAGCCAAGATGGAGGAAGTGGGTTGGAAGGTTTGGATAGAATGCAGCCGCTGAGCAGACGAGTCGTGAACGGGCTGGCTTGGGCGTCGCAGCTTGCAGCACACTGAGCGAAATGGCCTGCTGTGCGAAATGTTGCCATATGTCAGGCAGCTCGCCTTCATGACACGAGGGTCCTCCACCGCAGCGTGGTAGCGCGACAGCGTGCCGCACACTGCCTCGCTGACGCAGGCCACCACCTCCGCTGGGAACGCGGCGTCCGCTTGCTCTGCATCAAGGTGGCAAGGATGGGCTGCATTGTTGACAGATGGTATGGTAGCAGACGGGCGGTCGTCGGCTGCCGGATATGCCAACACTACACCGAGCTGCGGCACTCAGGTGCATGTGCTGGCACTGCACCTGCCCTCCATTAACGTCCCTGCATATACTAATGCCACCCGTTGCCTGCAGGCTTTACTGCTCTTCGCCGACCTCTCACCCTTTGTGACCAGCAGGGGCGAGGAGCCGCCATCTGCAGGTGGCTGCGCCGGCACCGCCTTCACCTGCAGAAAGGAGCGAATCGTCATGGCAGGCATAGAACAGCATGCCTGAGAGCATGCAGCTTGGCGGCGTGTCTGTTGGGCAGCACATCAAATGCCGGGCAGGCAGCCCTGAGAACCCTGTGCGTGCGCTGCTGCTGCCGTCGCTGCGCAGTTGCGGCACTTGGTGGCTGCCCCAAGTGCGCACCTGCTGGATGGCTTGCCGCGCCACCTCCAGCAGCAGCAGCTCCTGGCTGACGGCAAACTGCAGCAGACAAGGCAGGGTAATGCTGATGCTGGTGGGGTGTACATAGGCGCATCGGGTGCGGCATGCGTGCCTGCAGCTCCGCCCAAGCAGTGCACCTGCACACACCGCGTCAGGAGAGCCAACCCACCGCAGGCAATCCACAAGCCTCGGCACGCACTCATATGTAGCAAGCTTGCAAGCAGAAGAGCCGCACCTGGCGGTAGTGCACCCAGGCGAACACGGCGTTGTGCACGTCGGGGCAGATGTGCAGCTCCTTCCACACCGCGCCCTGCAGGTTTGAACAGCAATGCTCCACTGCTCAGTCAGCAAATAATTTTACACAGTGCGTGACAGGCGTGTGTCCTTTCATGCAGCTCCTTCCACACCGAGCCCTGCAGGGTTGAGGCAGAGTTGCGATGTGGTACTGCTTGGTTCAACACGCCTGCCCCGCAGGCAAGCAGCTCCCAGCTTAATCCAGCGCACTTGCGACAACAATCGCAGTCCCCCGTGCTGCGCCTCAATCCCCTACCCTAACCAGCCAAGCCCCCGCCCACCTGCAGGGCGGACAGCAGCTCCTGCCGCTGCTCCGTGTACTGCCCCTCGTCCAGGGTGTCAAACATGCCGCGCAGCAGCAGCTCCGCCAGGCGGGCGCGCAGGCCCCAGGGGAAGGCCCAGCCTGCAGGGCAGGGAGGTGGGCTGTGACAGGTCAGCAAAATGATCGCGCAGCAGGAGCAGCAGCAGCTCCGCCAAGCGGGCGCGCAGGCCCCAGGGGAAGGCCCAGCCTGAGAGAGTAGAAGGGTGTGTGAATGGAGTCTTAGCACAGGGTGCAACGCGGGCGGCAGCCACGGTCCAGGCAGCAGTGGCGGCATGCCGCGGCAGCAGCAATGGCGGCAGCCGCGCTCTGCCGTACTGCCACCCAGCCCTGACACACTCGGCGGAGCTGCATACCACCTCCCACCTGTCTGGCAGTGCCGCGCCAGCCGCTCAGCCGAAGCAAACACCGCCTCCACCGCTTCGCTGTACTCGGCATCGTCGTACTCGTCTGCTGTCCGCACATCCAGCCGTCGCAGGCCGCCCCGCAGCCTGCAGGCACAGTAGGCAGGCATCTAGGGCATGACCGGCGTGTCGGGGCGCAAAGCAGCAGCCACACATGATGGCATGGATGGCCCGCCAACAACTCCATCAACAACATGCAAGGGCATCTGCATGCAAACAGCAGCCAGCCATGCACAGCCCCCACACCTCCCCACCTGGCCAGCAGCGTACGCGCCGCCGCGTCCACTGCTGGCGCCCCGGCCGCTGCTCCGCCTGGAGACGCCACCCACAATTCGCGTGCTGCCTGAGTGCATGGAATAAGGCAGCGCAGGGCAGGTCTGGTTGCGGTGGCCGGCTCAAAGCCAGACCAAGGCGGTGCGACGGCTGGAAGCACAGCGCCGGCAACGGGACTAAGCAAATGCTACACATGTGGAGCAGGCTTGCACGCAGCCCAAGCAAGGCACAGCTGTCCACCCTCTTGTCCAACTGAACCAGCAGTCCATACAACTGACTCAACACAAAACCACTGCTGCCAACCCACCTGGCTGAGCACCAGCCACACCACAGAGGTGACCGTGTCCCGCCACTTGACAAAGTTGCGGAATGAGTCAAAGGCGGTGGGCCGCACGGTCTGCGTGCAGCACGAGGGCAGGGGGATGCACAAGGATAGGAGCATGCACAGGCAAAGCTTGTAAGGTGCAGGCGTACATGCAGGCGCATGCGAGGTCCTGCACAAGCTGCAGGCCCACGTGCTGCAACCGACGGCACTCAGCCGACACAGGGCCACCACTAGCAGCAGCAGGTTGATGTGGCCCCCAACCCCAACCCATGGCGTTTCTTTCGTGCCTCACCTGCAGCAGCTTGACGTGCCCCCACCCCCTACCACCAGCAGCATTTCAAGCCCCCACCCACCTGCAGCAGCTTGATGTGCGCGTCCAGGCTGGCCAGCGAGGCCACCCCCGCTTTGCCTGCCAGCTCCGTGATGCGAGCCAGCTCGCCCGCACGCGCCTCGGGCAGCTCTAGCGATGCCCTGCAGGTTGTACAGTGGGAGGAGGAGTCGGGCGCATGGCAGCAGCACCAGCAGTGGTTGCAGAAGCCAGGCAGCAGCACCGGCAGCAGTTTGCAGACGCCAGGCGGCAGTAATGTGCATTGCACCGCGCCAGCAGCGGATATTGCATGGGGCCGACAACCACAGCGTGCCCAGCGCGCACCGCAGCGAGGCGAGCAGGCCGCGCGAGGCGGTCTTGCCGCAGCAAGACAGGAAGACGGCATAGGCGAGCTCCTTGAGCTGGTGCTCCCGCAGGCCTGCAGCCGGAGTTTTGATTGAGGGCAGGAGAGACAGCAGCAGCATCGACATGGTGCAACCTAGCAGGGCTACTCTCCAGCTCAGTTGGCATCTAGGGAAGGCAATTGCAACTGCATGGCACTTTCACCCCGCCACCACCGCCCACCGCATCACCCCACGCACCGACTTGCAGGGAGCGCAGGCGCAGCTGCGGCGCGCCCCCCTCGCCGGCATCCTCTGGCCCCGCCGGCGCCGCCGCCTGCTGCGACTCCCCCGCCGTGCCGCTGCTGTCGCCGTGCACCAGGGATCGGATGTCTACAACCGGCACCTCGTCAACCAGGCCCATGGATTCGCGGCCGATGCGGGGCGGCGTCTGCCAGGAGTCGCGGCGGCTGCTGGCCAGCGGGCCGGTGCTGGCGGTGACGCAGGCGTTGATGAGGTCGAGCTTGGCGGGCTTGGTGGGCCCCCGCAGCTGCTTGAGCAGGCGCTCCGCCGACAGCGCATCCAGCAGCCACTCGTCAAAGTCGGAGCAGCCCACGGGCAGCAGCACCTCCACGCCCCGGGCTTGCAGGTCCTGCGGAAGTGGCGCAGTGGCGGCGGCGGCGGTTCAGCGGCGGCGGCGGCGGCTGCTGGCGCTCGGCCCGGCGCAGCCTGCTAATGGTTGCTCTGACCATTCCGCACTGCGGCAGCTGCCGCGCGGCGGCTGCAAGTTCCGGCCGGCGCGTGAACAACCCCGCGGACCTGCAGGATGTACTTGAGCAGCGCCCGCCTCTCCACGGCTACCGGGTGCGTGCTCCCGCTCATCCTGGCCCGGCCGTTGCCTTCACGCGCACATGGGATGGCCTGGGGGCAGTTGCGGGTGCCTTTGCTGCGTTGCTTGGCCTTGAAACCAAACTGCAACGATTGGTATACTGCAGCAAAGTGCGATCGCGAAAGAGGCGGGGATGCTGGCGGCGGCGGCGCAGTCGGTGATGCAGGCACCACCCTGCTGCGTTTGCGCCATGCCACATCCCACATTGCCCCAGTGCACCACACAAAAGCAGGTGCACACCACAAGCACTTGAACAGGCAGCAGAATGGCGTGGCGACCGGGGTAATTAGATGGCACTCTCCCCCCGCATGACCGCCCTGTTGTGCAACCGCGTCGTGCCCCAATTCCCCTCCCTGCTTTCTCCGCCTCACAGCTGGCCAACGAGCATTACATGTGGGCTGGCGCGGGGGGCGCACGCCCGCAGGCAGCACCCATCTACTGGCTGGCGGCGGTGGCCTTGGCCTTGCGGATGCCCTTGGACAGAGCAGAGGCGCGGGCCTGGGCGGCGCGCTGCAGGCAAATGAGTGGATGGGAGCCGCAGGCGAGGGGGGAGGTATCAGCATCCAGGCGCAGGGGGAACAGTTCAGCAGGCAGGCGGGTCAGCATGAAAATACCACATAATAGGATGGGCGGTGTAGTCGCTGCAAACCCTCCACCTGCCAAGCCTTTGCCTCAAAACTGGCCACAAATCGTTCCCTCGTGACAGGCCGTGCATGCGCTGGCGCCGCCCCACAGCCAACCCACACCAGCCGTTGCACTTCCCAGGCGAACTTGCAAACTCCAACGCGAAGCAAACAGCCAGTGAACAGCGCCCACCTTCAGGTCGGGGCGGCCCGCAGACTGCGCCTCGGCGGCCGCGGCAAAGTTGGTGCGGCGCGCGTTCTTCTTGCACACGCTGCCGGCCAGCTTGCCCTGCGGAGGCACAGTGGCGCAGATGGGCAGAACGTGGTCAGCAGCGGGCAGTGGGCAGCAGGCAGTGAGCAGCAGACTGCCAGTGCACGGCAGGCCGGAGGCGGTGCGCAGCAGCAGCTGCACATCTCCTTCCAGCCCGGATCAGCCGCTGCTTATCACCGGGCGGCATAAGGCCGCAGCAGCTGCACAGCCGCCGCCCTCTCATGCTCCGCCACTCTCCCGCTGCTCTTGCTGATCACCACTGCCACCCCATCCCATGCTCTTAGTCAGCTCCCAACAAATACCATCCTCCGCCCACCTTCTTGCTGCTCTTGCTGATCATCGCTGCTACCCTTCTTGAACACCGAATTATAATCCAATTCCAAAAAAAGTGCCCACCTTCTTGCTGCTCTTGCTGATCACCACGGCGCCCTCGGCGGCGGCCACGTCCACGGTGGCGCCGCGGTTGGCCAGGCCGCTGTACTTGAAGCTGCAGGCACAGGGCAGAGGGGGCATGGGGCTGGTAAGCGGGCAAAGCGACATCACTTGACGGGGAGGCAGCAGCCGGGTTGCTGTGCTTGTCGCTGCCCGGGTGGCTGGCTGATGACGCCTGACCGGCTGAGCGTCGATGCCTCCTGCTTCCATTGCTGCTGCAGTGCGTTGCAAACAAGCCGGAGAGTGCAGGCCAGCTGCCAGAGCGCGGCCGGTGCTGCAGCCGGGAAAGTTCGCAGGCGGCGCTGGCTGCCCATGCCGCCAGTGCAGCCGCAGTTTGCCCATCGGTGGTGTGGTTGAAGCGCTGCCACCGGCCCCATGACATGTTTCATAACGCTTCTGCAGCGCCCATGCTGCTCGTGCCTGCCTGTGCTCGTGCCTGCCTGCCATGCTGCCCGCCATGCTGCCAGCCCTAGCCACCGCCACTTCAGCGGCCGAGTTGCACCGCTGTAGGCGCCGTAAGAAGCGCGCACTGCCCGACCTGCTGCTGCCCACGCCTCTGCTGCCTTCCAGTACGCTGCTGGGTAAGCTGCCCCTGGCTGCCAGGCTGAAGCACAGCTGATCGATGCCGGAGACCAAATGCAGCAAGCACATGCGGCAGCCGATGCGGCAACCAAGCAGCAAGACCGAGCACCCTCTCGGCCCAAAAACAGGCTGCACTGCCCGCACCTGTGCTTGTTGGCCACGTTGCCGGGCTCGGCGGAGAACACGGTGTGGTTCACCGACTTGCGGATGAACGCATTGTTCTTCTTCACAAGCTCCCACACCAGCTGAGCAGACATGGCGGCGACCTGCGGGCGGGGCGGGGACCAGCAGAGCGAGCAGCGGCTGGCGTCAGGCCTGCTGCGGTGCTGGCACATGCATCGCCTGTGATGTGTGCAGCCAGTAGCAGCCAGCGAGTGCTGCAGAAGGCAGCCGGCGCGCTTGGAAGCGGCGCTTCGGGCGGCGGCGAGTCGGCGGGCGCGGCCGGCGGTGTGGAGCACGCCCCAGGCCGCGGCTGCACGCTGCTGGCCGCTCCGGAGATGATGCGCTGCACCAATTAGCAGCTGGCAGCGCCGCTGCCTCCTCTGGCCAGCCCCCACGACGCCTGGCAGCGAGTCGGCGGGCGCTGGGGGCCGGCGCTGGGCTGCTACGCATCGTCATCCACTTCTGAGCCCATCCAGGCACCCACTGAGCCCTGCAAGCGCGGGCGGGCTGCGGCCCCCCTCCCCGGCGGCCGCCGCGCACCTTTGCAAGCTTCAAGCAAGCGTAGCGACCAGGAGAGAGGGCGAGCGCCGGCCGCACTCGCGCCTTTCAGCGTGCCATGCCATGCATGTCCTGCCTCCGCATGCACGCCGACCCCGGGCTGCCTTGCCGCCGCCGGCGCCCCGACCAGCAGCGCTTCTGGCAGGCCTCAAAGGCTCTCATACACACTTGCATGCAATGACCATGCATCTCGGGCTGTGAGCAACACGAACAACTGCACAACATACGCGCCGCCACAGCCATCCAGCCCCCTCCTGCCTGTGCGCTGCTGAGCGCCGTGCGTTCACAGCTCTAGCGACGGGGAATTTCAAGTTGGGAGTGGATAACTGGTCAGCGGCAAAAACGCAGCACAGAATCATGGGAAAAGCGCAGCGACACGGTGAGCGCACGACGGCGTGTTTTTGTGTGTTTGGCAAACATACTTTTTTCCGCAAGAGTGGGGCGGGGCGGCCGCCACGGCGGGGACCAATGTGATGCCCCGCCACCACGGCCGCCCACGCCTCTGGGTGATCCTCTTCATCCTCAGCTGAGCGAGCCCGCACAACAAGCACGCCAGCTGCCCGCCACTGCGGGTGTCAAGTCTCCAATTGGCAGCCGGCAGGCGGCAGCACCCGGCAAGCGCGCCTGCTGCCGCCGCCCGCCCACTGCTTAGCAGCGCAGGGCAGCTGTGGAAGGGCCGGCGCCATCGCCGCTCCCCTCCTGCCGCTGCGCCGCGCGCCTGCCGCACCCCCGCCGCTGCTGGGCTGTCAGCTGTCGGCTGTCAGCCGGCGGCGGGGGTGGCCTGCCTGCCAGCTGGCTTAGGCCAGGGCAGGGAAAGCAGCCTCGAGGTCCAGGGGGGCACCGCCAGAGGGGGCGGCGCCGCGGCCGCCACGGCCAGAGAAGCCACGGCCGCGGCCCTCGCCGCGCCCGCGGCCCTCGCCACGCCCACGGCCCTCGCCGCGGCCGCCACGGCCGCCGCGGCCGCGGCCGCGGCCCTCGCCACGGCCACCGCGGAAGTCGGTGTCAGACTGCGGGGCAGGGGAGGGACAGGGAAGGCAGGTTTGAGTGGGCACGCAAGGCTGGCGGCAAGAGAGGCGGGTGGGGAGCGAGGATTGAGAGCATGGTGGCAGGCATGCGTGAGCAAGCTGCCGGCAGTGAATGCTCAGCACACGGTGCTGCACAGCTGGCCAGGAGCACAGGGGCGCCCGCAGGCCAGCCTCACGCTTGTGGGCACACCAGAACAGGCAGGTTGCTGCCCCGGCGCCACATTCTTGCCCCTCAGCTCCCCTCCAATCGGCAAACACTACTAGTACAAATCGCTACTGATTGATTACCTGGATGCGGAAGCCCACGTCCAGCACCAGGTTCTTGTCCTTCAGCTCCTTCTCGCGGCCAGCCTTGTTGGCGCCAATCACCTGCAGGAACGGGGGGGGAGATGGTGGGCGGGTTCAGAGGCAGGGTGAGCGAGTGAGAGGGCCAGGGAGGGATCCTGCGCAAGGGCTCAACCTGGCAAACATAACCACTTGCAGCCGTGCATTCATTCTGTGCATCCAGGGACCACAACCAAAGCTGAAACCAATCTCACCTTGACGTTCTTGCTGAGGCCCGCCTCTATAACATGTGCGCTCGACTTGCCACATACTCAGCCAAACAACAGGCAGAAGTCATCCCCACCTTGACGTTCTTGCTGAGGCCCGCCTCTTCGGCATGAGCGCTCAATTGAATCATACTGAACCAACCTTTTTCAAACAGCAGGATTGATTGCGCACCTTGACGTTCTTGCTGAGGCCCAGGCCCACGTCCTCCTCCACCTTCTCAAACGTCTTCATGCCCTGGAACTGCGCAAGCACAACAGGAGGGAGGGAGGGCAGGCAGGAGAGTGCAGGGTCAGTCCCCAAGGACATAGACGGACCAGTTGAATTGAGCAGCAAAGAAGCGTTGGAGTAGACTCTGTGCGCCACCTGCAGAAGGCAGCCCGCTGGCCAGCCAAACACTCCCGCCTTCCCCCCGGCCAAATTATCCATGCAACTCCGCACCTGCTTGGCGTCGGCCTTGAAGGCAGCCTCGCGCGTCTGGTTCAGCCCCGCGCGCTTCTCGGCCAGCACAGCCTCGTACTCCTCCAGGGTCATTTGCTGCATAGGAAAATGAATGGCAACGCTGTAGGTACTTGTGTGCAGAGCAGGGAGCAGTTGACGGCCAGCACCGCCTCGTACTCCTGCAGGGTCATTTGCTGCAGAGAGACGAGGGAGACAAGCAGTGACGGTGAGACGGTGCATGACAAGCAGGGCGCGCGCGATTCGCTGCGCTTCTCGGCTTCCCAAAGCGACTTGCTACAAAGCGCAGCAAACGGGAACAGAAGCAGGGTCCCAGCAGAAGCACGGCTGGCAGCTAGGCGTCCCGCACAGCAGAGATTGTGAACAGGTTGAGTCAAGGGCAAGTTACATGACAGTTTGAGCCCGCACCCCCCTCCTCGGCCTCGATGGCCGCCCGCCACACCCAGCACATGCCAGCAAATGCCCCAGTGGATCAGCAACTGTTTGGTCTAAAGCCTATTGTTGCCCACCTTCTCCTCCTCCTCAGCCTCGATGGCTGCCCGCCACACCCAGCGCATGCCACAGTGGATCAACAACTGTTTGGTCTAAAGCCTGTTTGTTGCCCACCTTCTCCTCCTCCTCAGCCTCGATGGCGGCCGCAGTCTCCTCCGCAGTCGCCTGCTCCACAGACTCGATGTTCTGCTCGCCCTCCGCCTTGACCTCGGCCTCGGGGTCGCTGCAAACGAAAAGGCACAGGAAAAAGTTGTGTGAAGATCAGATCCAGAGACTCAATGTGTGAATGAATGTTCTGTTCAATCTCTGCCTCGGCCTCGGGGTCGCTGCATGAAAAAGAGAGTTGAGGGCTGGGTTGAGAGGCGGTAAGGCGGTTCAGCGAGGATGGGCGGAGGGCTGCATAGCGCGGACGGGGATGGAAGGCTGCACTGCTGCAGCCCTGGCCGTGCCATGCTGCAGCCCTGCACGGCCTGCTTACTGCTTGTGCCAGCTTGGCAGGTCGAGGCACCCAGGGCACGCTGCTGCCTGCTTAGGCGGCTGCTTGGCTGCCACTCTGGTGGCTGGGTGGCTGCTGCGGCTCAAGCTGGGCTCGCCAAGACGCCATGTTGCCCAGCTGGGCAGAGGCTGTTGCATATGAGCACCCCGCCGCTTGGCGCTGCTGCTGGCTGCTGTCAACCATGAATGCACCTGCCAGCCCGGTCCTGCCGCCTCTCCAACCCAAGCTGGCTGCTGCAGCTCCGGCTGCCCACCAGCTCCAATCGCTGCTGCTCTGCCCCTGCTGCTGCCCCTGCTGCCGCTGCCCCTGCCGCTGCCCCTGCTGCCGCTGCTGCCGGTGCCCAGTGCTGTCGCACAGCACCCGTGTATGCTGGACGCCTGCCCAGCAGCAGCAGACATGGGCAGCAGCACGCAGCTGCAACATCCAGCATCGCAAGTGATCCAAAGCAGCAACAGCAGGGGTGCAGCAACAACACACGAGCAGCGCCCTCAAAACAAACTAATTCCACAAAAACTCACTCCTTGCCCTCCTCGCCCCAGTTGTGGGCGCCGCCGCCGTGGCGCTTCTCGGTCTCGTGGCTGCAGCACGCACATCAAAACGAAGAGCAAACACCGGGTCAGCGGCTAGCCATGAGTGAGCAGCAAAGCATCGCAGCAGTGGGTGCGCACGGCCCTCCAGCAGCCAGCAGCTGCGGCAGTGCACATGCCGCTGCGCAGCTGCCAGCCAAGCATGCAGCTGCTTCAACATGCAGCCGCCGGCAAGCTGCGCGGCAGCCCGCTGCAACCACAGCTACTGCTGCGTTGCAGCCTGCTGCAGCCACAGCTGCTGCATTCTCCAGCTGCCACCTGGTACGCAGCTGCCGCTGCCCATGCCTCGGGGTGAGGCCCCTCGCTCCCCCAGCTGTGCTGCCTGGCTTGCGCTGTGCAGCGCTGCACGCACCCGCGGCCGGTGCCGTCCTGGCGGTCGTACTCGCGCTTGCCGGGGCGGGCGGCGCCACGGCCGCCGCGGCCGCCGCGTCCGCCGCGCTCGCGGCCCTCGCCGCGCCCGCGCACTGCGGCAGCGAAAGCAGAGCAGAGCAGTGGGCAGGCGTGAGGCGCATGCGTGCTGGTGGCCGGGCATGGGCTGCGGCTGTGTTGAATGGGAGCCAGGGAGGGGCGCAACAACAGCATGCACGTGCATGCATGTCAGTTGGGGCTGTGGCGGGGTGGCAACCAGGCGCACCGCTGGGGGCGGCCTCGGCGTCGAAAGCGGGGGCGTCGTCGCCGCCGCGGGACACGGGGCGGGGGCCCCGGCCAGCGCCACGGCCACCGGCGCCACGGCCAGCGCCACGGCCAGCCACCTCGCCGCGGCCGCCACGGCCGCCAGCAGAGGCGGGGCGCGCTGCAGGTCAGGGTGGGGCGGCGAGCGGCGGCGGCGGCGTCAAGCTCCCGCTGCTTGCTGGATGGGGGGCGGCGCCCGGCGCGCCGCCCATCGGTGGCATCGCTGCACCCAGGGCAGATTGAGCGGCCGCAGGGGCCGGGTGGCGCCCGGCGGTGATGCTCGCCGGCATGTGCGGGCGGCAGGGGGCTCCCGCGCCCTGGGCCGGCATGCTACCGCCTCACCCTTCTCCTCGGTCGCCGCGGGCGCCGGGGCAGCGGGCTTGGCGACCGGCGCGGCGGCAGCCAGTGCGTTCACGTCCACATCGGGCGCGTCGTCGCCCGCGCTCAGCAGAGCGAAGGCGTTAGCCACGGACGCCATCCTGCCAGCAGCTCGAGGTGCTGGCTCTTGTGTAGCAGGCTCTAGGCCTCGAAAGTCAGCTCCGCATACGCCAAAGGCGCAATGCTGGGTAGTTCGGACCGTGTGGGACGGTCAAGAGGCCAATGGCGGCGTCGGGCGGCCCCTTGGGCGCGCCCCTGCCAGGGACCCAGCATGGGCTTAGCAGCACGCCTCTTCGTCATATCGCGCAGCTAGCATGGTGTATGCGCTGTGCATCACTGGCAGCGCCAATTGGAGCGCCGCCCAGGGCTGCAGGGCGCCTGCTCAAGGACCCTGCCTTGCGGGACCCGCCCCCAGAGCGGTTTGCAGCGGGAATGCGCGGTGCAGCCGTGCAGACCCGATCCAATGGGACTCTTCCATGCCCGCCAGGGGCTCCGAACAGCTGCTGTGGGGCAGCGCCCACCCTGCCGCCGCCGCCTGCGGAGCTACCCAGAGCTGGAACGAGCACGACTTGCAGGCGGCATGGCGCCTGTGTATGATTCTCGCAGAGATGAACATCATGCCGAGCGGGCGGCCCCATTGTGCATTTGTGCCCTCTCATGGCACAGCTTGAACACTGCATGCGACGGCCATGCATGCTGCCGTGCTGTACGGGTTACCGGCCTGGTCATGCATTGGTGCCTCTGGTGTGCAAAGCAGCCCTCTTATCGATCCGAAAACCCAGTCAGGCCGCCGTTAGCTTGGTTGCTTGTCAGTAGCAGGGCGGGGTTCACCTTGTTAGCACCCTGTTGCTCCTCTGCGCCTGCATGCCTCGCCGCCTGCAACTGTGCGTGACATGGTTGGCTTGGCTCCTTTCCCCCTCAGGCCTTGACTGCTGAGTGGCAATGATGGGTGCAGGTCGAACAATGATTGGGCTGGAAGGATAGATGCATAACTGGGCACCAGAGCAATTGCGCTGTGGCAGCAGGCGCAGCCGACGCAGCGGACCGCGGCGGTCGAGAGCATCGCTGCGTGCAGCATCCCCTTGCAGTGATGGGTGGCGCTCGTCATGGCGGTATCGCAGACCACTTACTGCTGGCTGCCTTTGACATCAAAGCAGCTGACCTGTTGGGCTGTGTGAACTGGCAGAGCATTGAACACCCCGCCAGCGAAACGCTGCCGCGAAAGCTCTGCCGGCTTGGAAGGACCTGAGTCAGCAGCCTTGCACCCACTCTCGCACTGTTCTTTCGCTCTTTCACATTCAGCAGAAGCAGCACCAACCAGCAGGCAAGATGCAGCAGCGCGCCCCTTCCGCCGGCGGCTTGAGCCAGAACCAGAAGCTGCTTGCTGGGGCCGCAGTGCTCGGGCTGGGCTACTACATGTACTCGCGCAGGCAAGCGAGCCGTGCAGCTTGTGAAAGGAGCGCCAGCCCTTCCGAGGCAGCGCCTGCGGCGGGGAGGGTGCCCGCCCGTGCGCCGCCGGCGCCGCCGTCGCTGCGGCACCTGCCGGGATGCTGCTCCTGTCAGAGGACCAATTTCGTTGCAACCAAGGCTTCGCTCTCATTTCCCTACTTGTTTGCAGCCAGGCCAGTAACGTGGGTGACGCTGCCAGCAGGGCGGGCGCGGCCACGGGCCGTGCCGTCGAGGCTGCCGGCCAAAAGGTGAGGCATGAAGTTGGCTTGCAAATGGCTGCTGGGCAGTGGTGCTGGCACCTGCAGGTGGCAAAACCCAAGATGAGTGATCTTCTGGCTGATCCAGGGGGCTGTTTGTTGCCACTCAAAGCAACCGATTGAATCACATAATTGTGGTGTTCCTTTGCCGCTGCAGACCGGCAGTGAAACGCTGAAGGAGGAGGGCCGCGGCCTGCAGGCCAAGCAGCAGTGAGCGGCGGCGCGGTAGCAGTGGAGTCGCTTCGAGGCAGAAGGTGCTATCAACCCCACAGTGCACCGCTGTGGGACATCATGGGGCGGTTCCTGGCAGCGTGTTGTCACCCACGTTGATCCGACTTGCTTGGCACCCTGACTGCATGACGTTTGATGCGCGACAGCCCCTGGTGTTGCCTGGATCAACCTGCTCCTGTTAGAAGCAAGCCGTGAAGGGCTGCTCGACCGTATGTACAATAAGTGTAGTATGCATGACAAGACAAGCGGTGAGAGTAAGATGCACAGGAGCGTTGGGTGGAGTGGGGTTTCCGGCAGCCAGCACAGATGGGTTGCCGGGGCAGCACAAGGGCACCAGTGCGCAATTGAGAGCTGGATCGTCATCTATGCTACCTGCTAGTTTGATTTGTATGCAACGCGGTCTGGTGGTGTCGTCTGGTGTTCACGCAGCCTTCAGGGTTGCCGCAAGCTTCAGGGTTGCCGCAAGCTTCAGGCGGTTCGTGGCGGGCAAGGACAGGCAACAGGCCCCACCAACAATCAACTGCCCTTCATTGTTTGATCAAATGCAGAGATGCTGACTGCGCACTGCCAGCCTCTCAGCCGCCCCAGCATCTGCGCCAGCGCAGCCAGGCCCGCCGAACCAACACTCCTGCCGCCGCTGCCGCCCGTCGCCAGCGCGGCATGCTGCACTGGGCCTCCTCTCCCGTGCTCCCGGGCAACCCTCCCTCTCGGTGCGAGTTTGTGGACATCAATTGGCTGTCAGCGTCGCGTGGCGGCGCTCCGAGTCCACTATGCGCTATGCGCAGGTTCGGCGGGGCTGGGCTGCAGCGGATGTCGTGCACCGTGCCGAGATGCGTGGTGGGCGCCGGTCGGCAGTGGAGGGCGCGCTCTCCGCCCACTGCTGCTCGCCCTTCTCCGCTCCTGCCTCCCGCAGGGCCGCTGCTAAACTGGGCCCCGCGTGCTTAGAAGCTCTGTACCAGCGCTCCCCCTTCAGCGCTTGCGCCGTCACAGCCACCGCCGCCGCAGAGGGAATGGCGCCGGCGGCGGCTGCGGGAGCCTGCAGGGCACTGGCGCACACGTCTTCCAGCACCAGCAGGAGCTCCGTCTCAAGCACAAGCAGCCGCCGAGTGCCGCCAGCACAGCCGCGGCAGGCGCGGCCACGCGAGTCGCGCCACCTGAGCACCGCGGCAGCGCCGGCGGGGCGCGGCGGCCGCGGCGGCGGCCGCGGCGCCGGCGGCAGTGGCAGCGATGATGACCTGCAGCAGCTGCCCGGCCTGGGCCCTGCCAACGAGGCCAAGCTGCGGGGCAAGCTCATCACCAACCTGTCAGATCTGTACAAGGTTTACCGCGACGACTACCGCGGCAATGCTGAAGCGCTCACCACTTTCCTGGTGCGTGCTGCCGCTGGCTGCGCAGCCTTTGTCCTGCGGGCAGTTTGCTGTGTGTCAACCAATCAGCCTGCCAAACCGCTTTCCTGGCAGCCAAAGCTTGCAGTGCAATGGGCAGACTGCAGCGGCGGCAGCCGGCAGCGGCGGGGCGGCCGGGCTTTTCCACACATGCCGTCAAGAGCTCCCAAGCCAACCTCCCTGCTGTCTCCCAACCTCCATCAACCCCACCCCTCCCTTCCACTTGCCTTAACTGCCGCAGACGGAGGGTGTGGGCATCAAGAGGCACTTTGCCAGCAGCATCGCAAGTGCGCTGCTGGACCTTGCGGAAGCTCGGTCGGAACTGGCCGGGGAGGATGGCGGCGATGCCAGCAGCGGCGGCGGCGAGGGCGGCAGCCAAGAGCGCATGGTCACGCTAGCAGTGGAGGGCAATATCTCGGCAGGCAAGGCGGGCAGTGTGTGTGGCTGTGGTTGTGGATGGCTGGCTGGCTGCGCTGCTGGCTGGCTGCAGAGCAGCGATGCGTGGTTTGGCTGGGCGGCAACGGCGGCAGCGCTGGCCGTGGCACAGTGCGCCAACCTGCTGCTGATGCAGGGCTCAGTCTTGTTATAATGCCCTGCTGCCCTGCCTCTCTTGCAGGCAAGTCGACCTTCCTAAATGTGTTGAGCCATGAGGACACGTGCCTGCACGACATTCTCAAGGTGTGCTTTAACCTGCCCGCCAGCCAGCCAAAAGCTGCTGTCTTGCAGCCAGCCAGCCAGGCAGCCAGCCAGCCCAGCCAGCTGCAGTCAGGCAGCCAGCCAGCTGTGTCAGGCAGCCAGCCGGCCAGCCAGCCAGCCAGCCCAGCCAGCTGCTGTCAGCCAGCCAGCCAGCCAGCTGCTGTCAGCCAGCCAGCCAGCTGCTGTCTTGCTGTGCAGCGAGGAGTATTCACGGGCAATGGTTGCCCTGGCTGGTCTGTCTTCTGCCTGCAGACACCCCATGAGGATTTGCCTGTTGCTGCGGTCACATACCGAGCCAAGGCAACAGCCCACGCCACGCCTGCACCCAACCATGCTCATCTGTCCCTGTTCGCCGCGCCCCGCCCCGCCCTGCCCTGTGAGCAGGTGGTGCAGGAGCCGGTGCAGCAGTGGCAGGAGTACCGCTGCCGAGACATCGAGGGCAACGAGAAGATGGAGAACGTGTTGGAGGTGCGATGGGTGGTGTCAGCTCTGTGGGATGTGGGTACCTAGCACAAAGCTATTCCACCCTGCCTGCGTAGCCACGTCCTCATGCCTCCCACCCGCCCCCGCTGCCGCGGCCAGTCCTGTCTCCAAACAGCGGCTGCCAATCCTGCCCTTAAACTGCTGCCTTCCCCTGCCACAGAAGTTTTACTCGGACCCAGACCGCTACGCCTACTCTTTCCAGCATTACGTGCTGCTGAGCCGCGTGCGCGAGGTGGGTGGGCAGTTGCTGCAGCAGCAGGGCAGGGCAGCCAGACCTGGATATCCGGGCATGCCCTTTTCTGCTCTACTTGGCCCTTTTTGCATGCCAGTACAGCTTCCTCTCACGCAGCATCCCACATGCGTTCCTGCAGTATTACCAGCACATACTCAGCCGCTGCGTGTTGCGGGTTGTTTCTGCCATGTTCGCTTGTTTAATTTCTTCTTTGATGTTCGCTTGCGCAGGACATCAAGTCGCGGGCAAGGGACGGCAAGCAGCTGCGAGTGCTGGAGCGCTCAATCTTCTCAGACCGCCAGGTGGGAGCGCGCTGCTGCTTCGAAACCTTAACAAGGGCGCACCTGCAAGAGCGGCGGCGGACGCTTGCCAGGGCATGTGTGCAGCAGCCGCTGCGAAGCTTCCCCCACTTTCTCTTTCAAAACCTGACGCAAGGCGCATTGCATTGCTTCCCAGCACGTGGCATTGCTTCCCTGCCTGGCCGGCCGCACCTGCCTCAGAACAGCATGCTGTCCCATTTGCACTGCGCAGGTGTTTGTGCGGGCGATGCACAAGGAGGGCAAGATGGCCGACTTTGAGGTGTCGGTGTACAACCAGATGTGAGTGGCAAGCTGCCTCAGCCCCAGCAAGCTCGGTTCGCACTTGATGGCCGACTTGGGTGTTCCGGATTTTCGAGTTTGGGTGTTGATGGGGCGTCGATTCGAACTGGGGTGCCGCACGTCCACACTCCAAACCCCCAACAGCTCTCACCGATTCCGCAATCCCTCCCCGCAGCTTTGACGACCACCTGAACAACGACCTGCAGCTGATCCCCGACGGATTTGTGTACCTGCGGGCACGGCCCGACGTGTGCCTGCAGCGCCTGAAGCGGCGGTGAGCGAGCTGCTTGGTTTTGGCTGCCCGAGTTGCATTTGTGCAGCTTTCGCCTGGCCCCGTTTGTCCCATGCCTGCTTCAGGCGCCCGCCCTAGCGGTGCACGTGAGTGCGCCCTGCCTGGCTTCCCTGCAGGTCGCGCAGCGAGGAGTCGGCCATCCCTCTGGAATACCTGGAGATGCTGCACAACAACCATGAGGACTGGCTGCACAAGCAGTCGGTCTCAGCGGAGGACCTATTAAAGGACCCGCTCGCGCACGCGGAAGGTCAGCTGCGTTGATGACTCGAGTCCTTGGGTGGAGTGGCCTGTCATTTGCATGGGCAGCCAGCCTGGTTGCCACAGCCGTCCTGGGCATGTGGGCAGCCTGCATGTCAGCTGCACCACCGGGCCTGCATGCCTTCATTGCCGAATCGTGCCGGCCGGTGGTCTGTGCCGCAATCCGGAAGTGCTGAAAGGTTTGCCCCCCTGCCCTTTGCTGACCCTCCCGCTTGCAGTCCTGAAGCCTGCATCCGATGAGTGTGTGCGGCGTGTGCTGCAGAGCAACCCGGGTCTCAAGGTGCGCCCAGAACTCTCTATTGGCTCTGTTTGGTGCTCAGCCGTGCCCCCCGCGCTGCAGCGCTGCTGTTGGACGGACGCGCTGTGGCTTTGCTGCTTGTAACTCGCAGTGATGCCTTGCTTGCTGCTACCCGGCAGGCGGAGGTGCTGCCAAACGAAAACTGGCGCTTGAAATCCGTGAGCGACGTGCCGGAGTCGATTCGGGGCCAGGTGGGTGGTGGCCTGCAGTGCCGCCGCACGTGTGCGCTTCGCAGCTGCGGTGTAACTTGTGCAGTTGACCAGCCGGAAGGTGTTGCAGTGCGAATGAGGCGCCAGGACGGTGTAGCAAGCTGCAGCATGCCTTGCTGCGCTCGCTCGTTGTTTCCGCACTGGTGACCATCTAGCCAGCTGCCTGCACGGCATGTGGTGCAGGTGCTGCTGCTGACGGGCGCGCCCGAGCTGCCTCAGCTGAAGAACCGGCTGGCGCTTGTGATGAATCATGATCAAGACGTGGACATCGACAATGATGCGGACGCGCGGGCCGAGTACGCCAAAAAGGTGCGCTGGGCGGCGGCATTCCAGCCTGCAACAGACTGCGGCCCTGATCTGCTTGTGACTGGTGGCAGAAACGTTGCGATGCTGCTCCTCCTGCTCGCACGCAGCTGGCTGGCGAGTCCTCCTGCCTGTGTGTTGGTGTGTTCAGCTCCTTAATCGGATGCTGCCTCACTTGTGTCTGCACAGATCCGAGCCTTCTACGATTTCGTGCGGGAGTGGAAGCAGGAGGAGGAGAGGGAGCAGGAGGAGCAGCGCCAGCTGCACCAGCTGCTGCAGGCGCTGGGACAGGGCGGCGGAGAGCGGCGGCAGCTGGCCAGCCTGTGAGGCGGCTTGTGCTGCCCGGTTGGGCCACCCTCCATGGTATGCCAGCAAGGCTGCACTGCCGTCCGCTGGGCAGGGGGCTGCTGCCCCTCCAGGCACCCAGCCTGGATGGTAGGTTTTGGCCCACCTCCAGTTGCTGCATGCGCAGCTGCCTGCCGGCGTGCCCGAGCTTGCCTCAGTCGCGCCTTCGTGCCCCTTGATTCCAAGCCCTGCTTACCGGTTTTCCCACATGCCGCGCTTGTTTTTCCGGTGGCTGCGGCAGTGCCGAGCAGCACACACCCTTCACCTGCTGCTGTTGCCGCTGCCGCTGCCAACGCTTTCTGTGCCAACTTATTGGGCTGGGGCCCTGATCGCCGCCCCCGCCTGGACTGTAGACTGCTGACCGCCGATCGCCCTCCTGTACGTTTGCCAATGCACCACCCCCCCTCATTGCACCGTTTCGTCACCCCTCTTCTGTCGTACGCCCGTTTGCTCCGCGCTGCCCAGGTCGTTTGCCTGCCTTGCTTTCATATTGCGGCAGCTGCGCAACAGTTGGTTGGACTTCTGGGAACCTTGCAACACTCGCACACCACAGGAGAGCAAGTGACCTGGCAGCACCGCACTGCTCGTGACAGCAACGGTTTAAGTTGGGTTCAGATTACTGGTGCGCAGACCAGCATGGCTCCGCGGATATTGAAGTAAACACTGCTGCCCGCCAGCACCGCTGAGTTGGCGCCGTCAATGCGCGGCCGTCCAGTGGGATCAGATCGTGCTGTTGATGCAACTTAAGGTGGAGTCGTGGCCACAGTCTATTCTGCAATGCCCAGCGGCGTTGGGTGCCAAGTCTGCCGTGGGCAGCAGCAGCGTGCTCCTGGCCGGCCTGCTGCTGTGCTCTGTGCTCCTGGCCGGCCTGATGCTGTGCTGCTGCGCCTTGGACGCTGGTGGATCCACAGGTGCGCCCAACGGCTGCACATGCCTGCTCAGGCCGCAGCCGGTGCCCTGCCAACTCCCTTTGTGGACCACTGTGTTTTCGGCTGTCGCTGCAGGTGGCGCTGCCAAGGCGCCTGCATCTGAGGTGAGCAGCAGCTGGACAGGCCAATCTTGTGCAGGGTACTGATCTGCGTGTCACCTTCCAAGTCATGACGCCTTTATTGCGGACAACGGCATGCCTGCACCTGGTGACAGATCTGCCCGGGGCGGCGAAGCATGGCCACTTTGGCGGCTATGGCCGGAGGAAGCAGACCCTCGCCGCTCTTGGTAGCCGTGCTGTTCATCTCCCTGCTGCGCGTTAATGGACCCGTTAATAATTCACCTGCTTGCTAGGCCTCGTCTTTTATGCACCGCATGCAGGCAAATGACTGCCGGCTCCAGCGCACCATATGCATGCGCTTGGGGGGCTGGAGGAACCGGTTGGCGGGCTGCCGGCAACAGAATGCGGCTTGTCAGCTGCCTGGCGTGTCTGACACTTGCACAGCAGCTTCCAGGGGGCATCAAGGTTTATTTGGGCGGTTAAACTCCAGCGTGGCGGGCTCCCCCACCACCCAGCTGGTCAACTACCTGCTGCGCCAGCTGGCCACTGGCATTAAGATGCGCAAGGACGGCCTGACTGAGCCCTTCTATATCAACTCCACCGCCATCGACGGCGGGCAGGGCCAGATTCCGGCAGACACAAAGAGGCAATTTGAGTTCTCCACCTAAGCAGCATTAAGGCGCAGCCCGCTGCCCAAACAAGTATCTGCTGCTGCTGCGCCGCTGCTGCAGCACAGCCAGCGCAGCGTAGCGCCCCCAAGTATGGTGTCCCCTGCTCTCCTGCTGCTGATAGCGCCCCTTTTACTGGGAACCGCGCCGCTGCTGGCCTCTGGCTTGACCCATCCACTGCCTGTCATGTCTCTCCCTGCCTGTTGCTCCACCCGACCGTGTGCATGCACCGTGCCTGCACCACCACTTACACCCACTTGCACCTCCACCCAGACCATGCTGCCATTGCACACCACTCAGACCCAGCTGAATCCCCATTTGATGCCCCGCTCAGCCCCTAACCTCATGTCTGCTATGCATCGACGCAGCCCAGACTGGCTGTGCCCCTGCCCGTTTTTTGCCGCCGCCCACAGGTCCCATCCCACCACACCCCCTGGAATGCTAGTGTTACCACCGCCCCACCACCCACGTTTCGAAGCCCAGCACACCCCAACTTGAAGCCTTGTCTCAGTCTGCGTGTCCTGCATCTCTTTCTCCTCTTTGTAAATGGCATTGCCCTGCTAACCGGGCGGCTGCGGAGACAGCAAGTGCATGCCGCAGCTGCAGCATGCAGGTGTGCGGTCAGTTTACAAGCGGCGTCGGGCAAGAGGTGAGAGTGACGGGTGCATGCAATGTACAGGTGAAGCATGAAAGCAGGGCGGTCAAATCAAGTCAGGCAACTGTGCCACCAACACAGGCGATCTGGCGCTTATCTGTGGGGCAGCAGGCTGCAACAGCTCCTGGTGCCGGTACCTCTGCCCCGGCAGCTGGGTGGCTGTGCTGGCGCCGCCACGGGATATGGGCTGCGAGTTACGTTGAAAGCTGCCCAGCTGCCCAGCTAATCGCAGCAGGGGTCGTGCATGGCTGGAGGTGTGGCCAGATCCCAGGCATCAACCTACAGAGGGCAGCAGTCAGCAGGCAAAGGTGATCAGTTGTGGCTTGGCTGCGCATGTGAGGCAGCCGGTGCGCCGCGCAGACGGCTTGCAAACTGCAGCGCCACACATGTCAACAGCAGTGCAGCGATATGCAACAACACTGCAAGGCTGAGCGGGATGCCGAGCAAGTCAAGTTGAGTCCAGCACATGGATATGCTGCTTCTGCACTACACCTTGCCACAGCAGCATTTTGCTGCGTAATATGTGAGCGGCAGCCATTGCAAACTTAGCATAGCCTCACCAGGATGCCCAGCGTTGGGTCCATCACATATAAAGCAGCCATACAAAATAGCAAAACTGCAGCCATACATAACAACAGCGGTGCACCCTCACCAGGATGCCGAGCGTTGGGTCCATCACATAGATCGGGCTGCGCCGCTGCAGGCCAGTAAGGGGAGCGGCCACATGCGGCCAGTCAGTTGACAGGTAGGCTGCAGCCGGCAACGAGTGCCACACACACACGGCGCACACCAGCTGGCACACCGCACATAGACCCACAGCGGCTTGGCAGCAGCGCTGCATGCAGCCTCGCTGCCCTTGCAGCCTGCGGCTGCGTGCCAACAACAGAGCAGGAGCAGCGCGCCACAGTACAGTACTGCCAAAAGCAGGGCAGGAGCAGCGCGCCTACGTTACAGTACAGGCATGCCTCCTGCCGTCTGTGCGCAGCAGCCCCCACGCAGCAACTTGAGCAGCAGCCCCCACGCAGCAGCGCAAGCAGCAGCCCAAGCAGCAGGGCCCCCCGGCGCCGTGGCGAGCCATGCAGACCTGCAGCCGCTCTCAGCCTCAGTCCCGGTCCCGATCCACCTTTTGGTCGCCAAAGTGCAGCAGGCGGGGGTGCTGCTGCGCCGTGTTGTACAGCCCATGCGAGTAGATGTAGCGCGCCACGGCATCGGGCAGCAGGTAGCGAACCGAGTGGCCGCGCTCCAGCTCGTGCCGCACCTGTGGAATAGGGGGAGGAGCAGGTTCCATCATGATTAGATATTGCAGTTTGTATGGCTGCGCAAGCGGTCGCGCGGCAGCTCATGCCGCACCTGCAGGCGCGGGGCACAGAGGGAGCTTCTATGCTGTTGCCTCTGGCCATGAACCACACACAGAGTGCTGCTCCGTATGCAGCCGTCAATCCACAACCGCAGCGCTGCTCTCACCCGTGAGGACGAAATCTCGTTTGGCACCGGCTCCTCAACCACAGTCACATTCCGCCTGCACACAAGGCAGGCGCCAGAAGGGGAAGCAGCAGGAAAGAGGTTGCAGCAGGCTATATTGCAGCAACCGTGAGGCTCCTCCAGCCACAGAGACACGTTTCATCCAACCAGGGCAACATGCACAACGTTGCTCAACAGCCCAAGGCCATCCCAAGCAAGAAATGCGGCGCACCATTGCAGAGGCATGTGCATGGCGCAGCGTGCATGGCACAGCAGACCTGTATGTGTTGAGCAGTGTGCCCGGCTTGTCCAGCAGGCGAGCGGTGTCCGAGCCGGTCCGTGAGATGCACACCACGCCATGGTTGCGCAGTAGTGTCTGCGGTGGTGGTGACGATCAGCGGCAGCATTTCATTGCATGAGCAAGACATGGCGGGTTCCCAAAATCCCAAATGCAGCGCCACATGCCGTGCAGCAGTGCCTGCCGCTTTGAGAGACGGGACCACGCTCAGTTATAGAGCATGAAAGGCAGCGCAGTGCAGCCAGGAACCAAAAGAGCAGGAGCACCTCTCACCTCAAGCAGGTCTTGCCGCCACAGCGTGGGATCTGCCATGGAGTGCAGCACATCCGCACCACACACCAGCACCACCCGCGGCGGCGTGGGCGGGCAGGCCCCCGCCGCCGGCTGCAGGAAAGGGGATGCATTGGGGAGGAGAGAAGTTCGAGGTGCATTTGGGAGGGCGGAGTGCGGCCGGCTGTGCGCGGGCAGCGGCGGGTGAGAGCTTGCAAGTGTTCCAGGGCAAGCACCGCGCCTCTCATTATGTTCTCGGCTTTCCATACTCGTTGCTCTGTCCCTCGTCCCAGGAGCCCACCTCTGCGGGAGCCGGCGTGGTGCCCGCACTGAACCGCGCCCCGAGCTCTCGCTCCACTCGCTGCGGGGTGGAGGCGGGATGAAGAGGGAAGGTTGGATGTGCTGCACAGCCACTGTGAAGAGGGAGGGCTGGGAAGGCCGGGCTGGGTGTGCTGCTCACCTGTATAGCAAGGGCAGCGGCATGGCCAGGGCGCAATTGCGGCACTTGCCTGCAGCACAAACAGGGTGCGTCCCAGCAAACACAACAGACCGCCCTTCTGGCTTGCAACGGGTGCAATGGTGGCACTTGCCTGCAGCACAAACAGGGTGCGCGTGTACTGCCGCTGCTCCACCTCCCAGCTGTCCACCATGATGCTGTCTGCAGCACAAGGGAGGGGGGAGAGTTGACGATCTGGTTGAAACTGTGCATGTCAGCCAGCCAAGCAGCTGATGCTCCAGGCCCCAGCTGTCCACCATGATGCTGCCTGCAGCACAAGGGGAGGGGAGTGTTCACAGTTTGGTTAAACTGTGCACGTCAGCCCGCCAAGCAGCTGGTGCTCCACCTCCCAGCTGTCCACAATGATGCTGTCTGCAGCACAAATTGAGGGGAGAGTTCACAGTTTGGTTAGACTGCGCATGTCAGCCAGCCAAGCAGCTGATGCTCCAGGCCCCAGCTGTCCACCATGATGCTGCCTGCGCAGGGCCAAGCAAGTTCGACACTGATAGCTTGTAAAAGCGGCCGTGAGACAACCAAAAGGCAGGCGCCGCACAGTGCTTTGCGCCCCAAACAGCACGGGAGCGCTGAGACATGGGACTGCCGGCACATCAAAGCCTCAGCGAATCCCAGCGAAGCCCCAGCTGGCACATGCGGCACAACGAGCGTTGAAAGCGGGGCAGGGGCAAACACTGCTCCCTGATAGCCTGCACTGTCAATGTGACTGCAAGCCGCACCCGAATCGGCGGTGGCCAGCTGGCACATGCGTACGCGGTGCCGCCCACCCGCCAGCGCAGCCTTCCAGTAGGCATCATTCACGGGGGACATGTAGCAGCCGAGGACGTCAAATCCAGACTGCAGTTGGACAGAGAACAGATGGGCAAGGAGGGCAATTGTTGGGTGGGACATGTAGCAGCACAGCACATCAAACCCGGACTGCAGGAAAAGGGGCGGGTGTAGAAGGGCAGCAAGGGTGGGTGGGGCGGTGATGTAGCAGCCCAGGCCCGAACACAGACTGATGAGTGTGGCAAGCCTGCAATCTCCTAACATGACGAATCGCACCTTGGCCAGCGCCTGCTGCGCCAGCCCCAGCCATTCCCACCCCGAGAATGCAGGCCGTGAAGGCGCAGGCATAGTGAAACACAGTACAAAGCAGCCCACCTTGGCCAGCGCCTGCTGCGCCAGCTCCAGCATGCGTAGGTGCATGAAGGTGGGGGGGTTGAAGGAGCCGCACAGCACGAGCACAGCAGGGTGGTACCGCTCCAGCGAGTAGCCTGCATGAGATATGATGCCTAATGTACGCTGTTTAGAAGAGGAGCAAAGGCAATGAGCTCTGTGTATGGAGGCAAGCGGTTTAGGGCGATACTGTGATAGCAGGGCCACAGCTGAGCATCCTCACCTCCCGCCCGTCGATGGCACTAGAACTTCACACCTCACTGCAGCACTTCAATTGGGTCCTGCTGTACAGCACCCTCACCTCCCGGCTGCAGGTGGCACTTCAGCTTGTCCACAGGCAGAGGCACCTCCGAGGGTGGGGGGCCCCTGCGCCAGCTGCCCAGGAACGCCTTGACGCTGGCCCACCTGCGACGGCGGGGGTGCGTCAGCATGCGGCACTTGAATAACGTCATTTGTGTCTGGCTTTTGGCCCTGGTGCCAAAGCTTGCGAGCTCACAGGCAGCGCACGTATCGCAACGCGACATGCCACACAACCCGGCATGACGGCTTAACATCATGCAAGCGGTGTTACAGTCTGAAGCAAATCAAATCGCCCCACCTGTCCCACAGGTCGGGCTCTTTAGGCTCTGAACTGCCGCCTGCACCTTGGGCAGCAACCAGGGGGCGCAAGCGGCATGGGCAAAGGCAAGCTGTGTGCGATGGGTCCTGCGTGCTGTGCGCTGTGCCCCACCAGCACTGGAAATGCAGCAGCAGTATGCGAATGAATCCCATCTTGTCAGTGCCACAGGCAAACCCACTAAGCCAGAGAGGCCCAGAAAGCGCACCTTGCAGCGCAGCGGCTTCGTGTGGCGAGAGGCACAGCGCAACACCGGCGCCGCCTGCCGACCCTACGAGCAGCAGCGCCGCAGCCAGGCTGGTGCGGCTGCGGCCGCCTGCTGCGGCTGACGAGCTAGCTGTCGCCATGTGCCTGCAAATAATGGGCAGCGGCATTGCGGCAGAGCGCTCTCGCACGAGGGCCGGTCAACGAGCGCTCGGTGGCGGCGGCGGCGCGCCGCCGACGGCCCTCTTTGCTGCACGGTCCGCTGAGCCGTGTCGGCGGCAGCCCCAGCGCCTCGGATCACCTGGTCAGTTGCAGGCCCGCCGCCCGTGCGCCCCACGAGGCTCTACACAAGCACTGCCGCAACATGGCGGCGCTTGGTCGCGTTTGCGAGGCCCCGATGGATGTGCACAACCCAATTGAGTGCCTGCACGGTGCTCTGCAGCCCGTGGATCGCTGGGTGGGGGCGCCCATGGCCCACCTGGCTGCTCGCATGCGGCCTCTAGAGGCGGCGCTTCGGCAAGCCCCCGTGCAGATCTGTGCGGCCTGGACGATGCTGCGGCAGGCTGGGCGGGCGTTGACACGCCTCGGGGCCTTTGGCCCCGCGCTGGTAAGCTCGCTGCCCATCGCGGCGGCGCGCCTGGCTCACCCCTCGCTGCCCCGTCTAACGCAATGCACCCCCTGACCGCAGCTCTCCAAGCACAATGTGGGGCTGGAGGCGCGCCTCTTCAGGTAAGCTCCCACATTGCCACAACCCGCCGAGCGCGCTGGACCCAAACCCAAACCCGCGGCGCGGCGGTCCTGCAGCTGGGTTGCAGCTTCCGATTGCGCAGCCGGCGGGGATCGGCGCCAGTGCCACTGCTCGCCGCCGCCGCTGCCTGCCGGAAGCCGCGCTTACGCAGGCCCGCTCCCCCGCCCATCCCTGCAGCTCCGGCGCTGCCCGGTATGCGGCCGCAGGCAATGAGGTCATCGGCATTGATCTGGGTGAGCAGGGCGGCCGCTGCACGCAGCCGCACATGTGTGTGTGCTCCATGCAGCCATGCTTTCCTGGCACGGGGGCGCCGTCAGCCGTAGCTGAGCCTCCGCTCATCGTTTCCGTTCCAATTGTGCAGGTACCACCAACAGCTGCGTGGCGGTGATGGGTGAGTGCGCCAGCTGCGGCTGCACAATCCGCTGCTGTGCAGCCTTGCATTAGCTGCACGTGCCTGGCTAATAATGTGCCCGCCCAGCGGCCCACGCACGCGGGCCACACCTGCACGCATACCAGCATGCTGCACACCCGCGCCTGCTGATGCACCACCTGCTGCTGCTCCGCATTACAACCACGCGTGCAGAGGGCAAGCAGCCTAAGGTGATTGAGAATGCGGAGGGCCAGCGCACCACCCCCTCTGTGGTCGCCTTCACCGACAAGGGCGAGCGGCTGGTGGGACTGCCGGCCAAGCGCCAGGTGCGGAATGGCACTTCGTTGCGTGCTCGACTTGGTGTTGCGGAGGGGTGGTGGCAAACGGCGCTGTGTGCAGTTTGTGGGCCTGCCTGCCGAGCGCCGCGACCGTTGCTCACGTGTGCTGAGCACAACGCTTGGTACAAAACGCGAAGAGGTTGCAGCCATCGTTGTTGGGCTGGTATGGTGGCACAGCGGCCGCTGCAGCAGACGCACACAGACACAAAGGAACTGCCATCTTTTGCCGCAGGCGGTGACCAACAGCAGCAACACTGTGTACGCCACCAAGCGCCTGATTGGCCGCATGTACGACGACCCGGAGGTGCAGAAGGAGGCCAAGGTACGTTTTGTACACTTCCTGACATCTATGTTTCAATTGGTGATTGGTACGACGACGCGGAGGTGCAGAAGGAGGCCAAGGTGCGCTGGTTTCTCTTTCATTGTTGAGGTCTAGCGGGAGTGGTGTTGTGGGAGAGCAGAGGTGCAGATGCAACACTCATCGGCAGTCCGCACTACTCTTTGCTGTATTGGCAGTGTGCTTGCCTTGCATCCTGCAATCGCATGCACGGGCTGCCTCTGATTTGCTTGTAACGGCACCGCCCCTGCGCAGATAGTGCCCGACAAGATTGCTTGCACCTGCTGCCTCGCAAACTTGCATCAACACTTCCCAATCCGCCGCTTTGCAGATGGTGCCCTACAAGATTGTGCGGGCGGACAACGGCGACGCGTGGGTGGAGGCGGGCGGCAACCGCTATTCCCCCTCCCAGATGGGCGCCTTCACGCTCATGAAGGTGCGTGTTTGTTGTTCCAAGTGGCTCCAAACTGGCTCCTGCTGCTGCCTAGCTGCGGAGCGGCTGTTCTGCTGCCCCAGCAGCTGGCTGTGGTTGTGCAAGTGGGCTGGCGGAGCAGCGCAGGCTGCAGGCACATGCTCGAATGCAACGCCCTTGTTTCCTCGTGCCTTGCTTCACTGCTTCGCTGTATCTTTGCGCCCCTCTTTTGACTTTTGCCCTGTGCAGATGAAGGCGACGGCGGAGCCGTACCTGGGGCGCACCATCCCTGCTCTCTGTCCCACACGTCCAGCACTCTTCTGAACTGGCTCTGTCCACTCCCCTTTGGTCACGTGTACAGATGAAGGAGACTGCGGAGCGGTACCCGCGCCGCACTTCTCTTCTCTGTTCCATGCACACTTTGCCTCATTGTTGCTCGCCTGCATCGACATAATCCGGTGCAGATGAAGGAGACGGCGGAGCGGTACCTGGGGCGCACCCGGCCTGCCGCTGTTCAATTCCATGCTAGCCTAACCTCTTCTTTGTGCGCGCTCCATGTTGCTACTTCCGCAGATGAAGGAGACTGCGGAGCGGTACCTGGGCCGCACCGTGACTCAGGCGGTCGTCACCGTGCCCGCCTACTTCAACGACCACCAGCGGCAGGCCACCAAGGTGGGTGGAACTCTTGGGCTGTGTCTGCCTGCATTGCTGGCTGTTTGCCTCCTTCAACGACCACCAGTGGCAGGCCACCAGGGTGCGCATATGGTGGCCGACATGCGTGCCTGCGCCTCTGGATACATTGCACCGTGCTGCGCCATGCTGCAGCTTGGCGCAGGCCTTTGCAACTCACCCGTGTGCTCACCGACTGCTAATGCAGGACGCGGGCCGCATTGCGGGCCTGGATGTGCTGCGCATCATCAGCAGCCCTGCATGCGCGCTCACAGCTCTGCTGCTTTCCATTTCCCTCAACGCTTCACAGGATGCTGGCCGCATTGCGGGCCTGGACGTGCTGCGCATCATCCACAGCCCTGCATGCGCTCACACCCTCGCTGCTTTCCATTTCCCTCGACTCGTTACAGGATGCGGGCCGCATCGCGGGCCTGGACGTGCTGCGCATCATTCACAGCCCTGCATGCGCTCACACCCTCGCTGCTTTCCATTTCCCTTGACTCTTTACAGGATGCGGGCCGCATCGCGGGCCTGGACGTGCTGCGCATCATCAACGAGCCCACCGCTGCCGCGCTGTGCTACGGCAGTGACAAGAAGGAGGGCCTGGTGGCGGTGTACGACCTGGTGAGGCATTTTTCAGAATGATTGCAGTGCAAGTGCTGTACTACGGTAGCCTGTGGCGGCAGTGACAAGAAGGAGGGCCTGGTTGCGGTGTACGATCTGGTGAGCAGGCTTAAAAGGCAGTGGAGAGTTGCAGCTGGTGTAGGTTTATGGGGCATGGCAGTATGTGCCAAGGCAGGGCAGTGCAAGCGACGGCAGGCAGCGCCATTGCAGTGAGCTGCTGCTTTGGCCATGTTGTGCCACTGTGCTGCCCGCCGCTCATGTGCCCACTGCTGTTGCTGCCCCGCATGTAATTCACCCCTGCAGGGCGGCGGCACCTTTGATATCTCCATCCTGGAGATCTCCGGCGGCGTGTTCGAGGTGCGGAGGGCGCATGCCATGCATGCTGGGTTGCGCCTCAGCACGCCAGCTGTGCCAGGCCGCCAGCGGCAGCGCAGTCCTGCCCATGCAAGTGATCCGCTCCAAATCTGACACTATGTGATCGATGCCACTTCAACGCTTGCTGCAGGTCAAGGCCACCAACGGCGACACGTTCCTGGGTGGCGAGGACTTTGACAACACCCTGCTGCAGCACATGGTGGAGGAGTTCAAGAAGGAGCAGGTGGGCATGCAGTGCATGTCAGAAATGGTTGCACGCCTTTGGGAGGCTGCTCATGCGTGCAGGCCTGCGTCCATAGCACACAACATCTGTGCCATGCGTACAGCTGCTGCAAGTTCGGCAACATTCCGCTCATCTCTTTACCCATGAGACTTGATGAGTTTCATGCTGGCCTGCCTGACCTGCAGGGCATCGACCTGACCAACCAAGGACAAGCTGGCGGCGCCCCCAAGCATTTTTGGGCCTTTGTTACTCATCCCCAATCTTGATTTGGTTTTTGTCAGCAGGGCATCGACCTGACCAAGGACAAGCTGGCGGTGCAGCGCCTGCGCGAGGCTGCTGAGAAGGCCAAGTGCGAGCTGTCGTCCATGATGCAGGTGGGTTGGATTGATTAGATTTGGCATGGGGGGTGTTGATGGAGGTGGGAGAGCAGGGGAGAAGGCCGGGTGCGAGCTGTCGTCCATGGTGCAGGTGCGCACGGCCCGTGTTGAAGAGCAGCCAGCAATGCTGCACAGCCACACGCTCACGTGAAATACAGCCGCAGCTTGATGCATGCTGGCCCAACAGTTTAGCTGTCTGGCTGTACACAACTAAACCTTCTCCTCCTCTCCAACTGCTGCAGACCGACGTCAACCTGCCCTTCATTACCGCGGACGCCTCCGGCGCCAAGCACCTGCAGATGACCCTGACTCGGTGAGCCCTGCAGGACCGGGGGCAACCAGGCCTGTGCTGCTGCCTCTTAGCAGGGTGGGTTTAGGCGTCTGCCTCCATTCTCTGGTGTTGGATTACGCAGCATGGACGCCTGGCCGAGGCTCCCGCATGCCAATCCGCCTGGCTGACGCTCATGCATGCAATGCCTCCTCCATCTGCCCCCGCCGTCTGCAGCTCCAAGTTTGAGCAGCTTGTGAAGCCGCTGCTGGACCGCACCGTGCAGGTGGGGGGCAGTCACGCTGTCTTGTCTTACCAGTCTGCGTCTGCAGTTGTGCATTGGCAGCTGGGAGCCGTCACTGGCATCGCCTTTGACTGTGTCGCGGGGATTGAACAACCGTCCAGCTGTGTGCGCACGGCTGCCCCTTGTGTTGCCCTCGCATCCCACCTGAAGTCCCACACTCCGCTGCCTCTCGCCCCCTTTTCTCGCCATGCAGCCGTGCCACAACTGCATGAAGGACGCGGGTGTGCAGCCAGCGGACATTCAGGAGGTGCTGATGGTGGGCGGCATGAGCCGCATGCCCAAGGTGAGGGGTCTGGGTCTTTCAGTTTGGATTCCTGGGTGGAAATCTAGCAGGGCAAAGGTCCTGAGCAGCGCCGCTGCTGCGGCCGTAGAAGTGGCAAGCAGCACATGCCTGTGTGTATCAGCAGCAGCAGGCCTTGCCAGTGTCTGTCTGACTGGCCGCCATTTGCTTCTCCCCTACTGCCACCCCAGGTGAACGAGATGGTGCGCGAGATTTTCAAGAAGGAGCCCAACCGGTCGATGAACCCCGATGAGGTGAGCATCCTAGCCTGGTCTCATGGCATAGCCTGGTCTAGCCGCAGCGCACTGCCTGGCCCCGACGCCCTTCCTTTCTGAGAGAGTGCTCTCATGCACATGCGCATGATGACAGCTGCCGCTGCCCTGCTCTTGGTCTGACCTGCTGACAATTGCAGTTACAGCGCTGCTCCCCGCCCAGTGGTTCCACATCGCACACTGGTCTGGCTGCCCCCCTCCCCTCTGCAGGTGGTGGCCATGGGTGCCGCCATCCAGGGCGGCGTGCTGCGCGGCGACGTGAAGGACATCCTGCTGCTGGACGTGACCCCCCTGTCTCTGGTGAGGGGTTGCTGTTGGAACAGGCAGTAGGAGAGACACATCCACGTGGGCACAGACACACTCGCCTGTGGGGCTGGGGGTGCATGATGGATGAGCGCCCACTTCTGCTTTGGCAGTCAGACATTCATGCATCCCCCAATCTGGACAAGTCAAACACCAAGCAATTCCACGGCTCCCTCCCGAGCAGGGCATTGAGACGCTGGGTGGCGTGATGACCAAGCTCATCACCCGCAACACCACCATCCCCACCAAGAAGTCCCAGGTCTTCTCCACCGCAGCCGACAACCAGACGCAGGCAAGTGTCTGCTGTCGCTGGTGTGCCCTGTTTTGGTGCAGTTTTGCCCGTTTTGAACTGCTGGTAAGCAGCCCAGGTCTTCTCCACGGCCGCCGACAGCCAGATGCAGCTCCTGCGTGCGGTGTCCTACATGCAGTGCATTCCCGCCTGCCTGGGAGCGCTGCAAGGCAGCCCTGGGTCTCATCAACCGAGCCCGTGCCGCTTGCTTGTCCTGTGCTCATCCCTATTTTGCGTTTTTACTTCCCTCTGCCCGCATCACAGGTGGGCATCGGCGTGTTCCAGGGCGAGCGCCGCTTCTGTCTTGCACCACCCGCATTTGACCTTTGCCTGCTTGCTTTTCCTTGCTTCCATCACAGGTGGTCATCGGCGTGTTCCAGGGCGAGCGCGCATTCTGTCTTGCACCCCGCCTCCTCACACGCCCTTCCTTGCGTTCTGCCCTCCCAATGTTCCTCACAGGTGGGCATCAAGGTGTTCCAGGGCGAGCGCGAGATGGCGGCCGACAACAAGATGCTGGGCCAGTTCGACCTGGTGAGCAGGGTGCAGGCAGTGCGGTTTTTCAAGCTGACATGTCGGTGAGTTGCAACCGGTGGACAGCAACATGCTGGGCCAGCTCGCCCATATTTATTGTTCGGGAGTTCACTTTGCCGAAGCATGCTGCGCCTGCCCGCTCGCCGGCCTGCTGGCTGCATGCCTGCCTGGCTCGCTGCCATACGCCAGCCTTCGTCAGTCACAGATGACCGGCTGCTTGATTGGGAAGCAGCTTATCATTGCACCATGCAGCTGGCTGGCTGCTGACAGACCCTTGCTTGCCCCCATTATGTGCACCGCAGGTGGGCATCCCGCCCGCCCCCCGCGGCGTGCCCCAGATCGAGGTCACCTTTGACATTGACGGTGAGAGGGGCCCGATTCCTGATTTGAAAGTTACGGAGTGTGGGTGTGTGGTGTCGTGGCCGTGGCAGTGGTGGCGCCAGTGTGCACTGAGGTAGTTGGGGCAGGCCAGGTCTGAGCACCAGTTATCGGGCATGGCCGGTCGGCAGTCTGCTGCACAGCCAAATACCAGTACCACCTTCCGTTCCCCTTTCCCATGTACCCTCCTCTGTCTATAGCCAACGGCATTGTGCACGTGAGCGCCAAGGACAAGGCGACCAACAAGCAGCAGTCCATCACCATCCAGTCCAGCGGCGGCCTGAGCGACACCCAGATCGAGAAGATGGTCAAGGACGCGGAGCAGGTGGGTGCATGTGTGTTAGGAATAGAAAAGCAGAGGGAAGTAAATGGGTGGCAAAGAGAAACAGCCTGATCTCAGAGAAGATGGTCAACGACGCGGAGCAGGTGCGTTTGTTTCCCAGAAGCTGACTGGGAAACAACCAGAGCAAGGGCGTTGATTGACGATGAGAGGATGGGCCAGGATGCGCGGCGCGCTTGCCACGCCCGCACCTGCTTGCTGCTTATTGATTCCTGCGTCTGGCCAGCCGCCTTACCCAACCTTCTGCCCATTCTTTCCTCCCCCGCAGTACGCGGCCAAGGACGCGCAGCGCAAGGCGGCGATAGAGGCCAAGAACGAGGCCGACTCCCTCATCTACTCGGGTGGGTGCCTCATGCACTGCAACTGTGCTTACGGTGAATAAATGCAGCGCAGCGCAGCTCCTCTGGGATGCGGATTGCCGCGCCACAGCCGGCATTACAGCTGCGATTGGTTGACTGGCGGGCTGAATGATGCCATTGACCAGCGCCTTGCGTATTCTCTTTCCCTGATCGCCCACTGCAGCTGAGAAGAGAGTGGCGGAGTGCCGCGACCGGCTGGCCGCCCCGGACACATGTATTTCAATGTGTGTTCTCAAGTTGACCAGCGATGTTTCCACATCTCCTTTGTATCCCCCGCAGCCGAGAAGAGCCTGGCTGAGTACCGCGACCGGCTGCCCCAGAACGTGATCGACGAGATCAACAACGCGGTGGCCGACGTGCGGGGCGTGATGGAGAGCGAGAACCCCGAGGCAAGTACGGAGTGGTGGTTTGTTGTTAGGATTGGTTAGGTCCGTCATTAGAGGCGTCATGGGGCGGGTGGGCCAATGTGCGGGGCGTGATTGAGAGCGAGAACCCCGAGGCAAGCTTGCACGCTTTTGGCTGCCTTTGCTGCTTGTTGATGCTGCTTGTTTGTTGTGGATACGGTGTCGAGCAGTGGCTGAGCTGCGGGGCGTGATGGCTCAACAGCCTGCAGCAAGCGGTGGCATCCATCTGGCTCCTTCGATTCTCTAACCTTACCTCACTGCTCAATGCCCAACTTCCCTGCCACAGGACATCAAGGCCAAGATCAACGCGCTGCAGCAGGCGGTGATGAAGATTGGCAGCTCGCTCAGCGGCCAGGGCGGCTCGGGCGGCCAGGGCGGCGAGAATGTGCAGGATGCCGAGGTCAAGGACAAGAAGGAGTAGAGGAGCAATATGAAGGACAGCCTTGTGGAGGAGGAGAGCAGCATGGAAGACGGAGCGATGCTGCAGACCGGAGCTGAGAGGAGCAGCTTCACCCCACCCAGCGGCCGCAGCAGCTGGCCCGGCGGCCGGGCAGCTGGCACTCGTAACCTGCCCTCCCTCCCACCTCTGCCCTCTGTCCGTGCCCTCCCTCTCCCATCCCTTCCCCTCCCAACCCTGCCTCGCTCCCCTGCCCCTATGGGCGCGCCGCCGCTGCATGCACTGACGGGCTGGATTACACGCCCCCGGTGTTGCCTGGCGAGCGGCCGCCCGACACGAATCTGATTCTGCTTCAAACCCCGACCAGACCCTGTTTGAGTCCAGTTGTTGTCCCCCATTCGCCAGCCTGTCACTTCCCATTCAATCACTTCGCTGTTGCCTCCCCATATCCAGCCACGTGCAACACACCCCTCAGGAGCAGAGCAGAATGTGATCTATAGCAGGGATAGGCTCGATTTCTGCTGGCTCACGTTGAGACAGCGAAGCACAGGGGTAAATCCCACTGATTCCTGCAGGCCTGGGGGCGGCTGGCGCGCCCGCCTGGCGCCGGCGCCGAGCGGCCCCTCACAAAGCGCGTGCACCCTTCCGTAGGCGCACTGAGACCTTCCTCGCGTCTATCCAGTGTTTTCATGCACATTTTGCACACGGTGCAGCCAAAAATTGGCCCGGCTTGAACGCTTGCAGCCACCTGGACGCGCGCACACCTCCATCGCTCGATTTCTCAACTCGAGGTGGGCCCTACAAGCCAGTAAGAGAGCGCCGAAACGCCCCAGTGCCGGGTTGGGCAGTGCTTTACCAGCCGCCGGTGCGCTGTACCCTAAGCGGGTCGCCCGCCTGTGTGGGCCCCTACTAACATTGATATCATGCTCCTTCTCCTGAAACAGATTTACCATCCCCGAGACCACTGCAGGCCGAGGCACTCCCGAGGCAGCCCCTTGTGCGACGCTCCTGCCTCCCACCAGCGGCCCCTGCCTCCTTGCCGGCACCATGCGCCGCCACCAGGCTCCCCTGCCACAGCAGTGCTGCAGTGCTGCAGTGCTGCTCTGGCTGCTGCTGGTTTCAGCAGCAGTGCACCGCGCCTCTGCCTGCGTTCGCCTCACCTTCACCACGGCTGACAACGTCACCCTGACTGGCCGCATTATGGACGGCACCGGAACCCAGCACGAATCGATTTGGGTGCTGCCACTGGGCGTACAGCGCTGGGCGGCAGCCCTCCCCGCAAGCAACAGCTCAGGTGGCAACGGCTCGGCTGCCGCCGAGGCCACCGGCGCAGCTGCTGAGGGCACCAACAGCGCACCCGGAACCAACAGTACTCGGCTCACCTGGACATCCAAGTATGCTGTTGTAGCAAAGGTGGGAGGCAACATGTCGCTTCCGGATGGCATGAACGAGAAAGGGCTGGTCATCAACCACAGCAGGATGGTGTGGATGTTTTGTCTGTTTGCTGTTTTGCCTTGCCTTTGCTTTGCCTCACATGCGCTGCCGTCGGCTTGCCATGCCTGCCTGGCTTCCATTCGAGCCGATCGGCTCAGCTGTGGCTACGGCATGCGTTGCCTTGCTGCCCCTGTGTGCTGCTGCCGCCATGCTGGCCGCTGTTGCGGTCTAAGCAGTGCATGCCGTGTGGAGTGCAAGGGCGCCTGCTGTGACAGCAAGAGCCGCCGACCACACTCAGTGAGCCACATCCAATGACAAGTTGGCCATGCACCGTCTGGCCCTACCATTGCAGGACGACACTATTTACCCGCACCCCAACTGCTCGATGCCTGGAGTGCTCAACATCCACGCGGCTGCCTTTACAGCGTGAGCCCATTTCATTGTAGTCTTGTATAGTCGGCCTTGCAGAGCAGCTGCCGCCAGCCGCAGCATTCGCCAGCGGGCCGGCTGTTCCCAGGGCGTCTGGAATGCAGGCCTGTGTTCAAACCTCAGGCACTCGCGCAGCTGCCAGCAGTGCAGTGCGCAGATAGCCAGCTGCGCAGATAGCCAGCCGCACCTCTGCCCATGGAATCTGCCGCTTGGCGGGCTGCTTGCATGCAGGTATCTGCTGGACAATTTTGCCACCGTGGCAGAGGCAGTGGAGTTGATGGGAAAGGAGACCCCCAACATCCTCATGACCGCTCCGGCCGGCAACAACACGGTGACGTTCTTGCGCTCCCAGGGTTGTCCCCGGGTCAGCATGCGTGAAGCCTCGCGGCATTAGGGCGGGCTGTGCCACATGCATGGCCAGCTGCTTGCGAGTACGGCCCAGCAGGCCGCTCCGTAGGCAGTCTGAGACAGCCTGAGAGTCAGATGATCGATGTCGCAGGCTCTCTTGCTCTGTCTGTGGCACGTTCCAGTTGGGACAAAGTGCATCCATCGTGCCTTTTTGGCTGCAGGAGGGAGAGGAGTTTTTCCTGCCCAAACACTGGTGCGCCCCCGCTTTTCAAGCCCACTTCAAGCGCTGCACCTGCCTGCAAGCAGTCAATGGTGCAGCCACAGTGGCCTGCAGCGAACCCGCCCCGGCTGCAGCGCAGGTTCGGAACCTGCTCAGCAGAAACCAAAGGGCGCTCCACTTGTGCCAACTGCTTCACAACCTCAGGTCGCTGTCCGACCCGTCCGGTGATTCCGCCATTGTGGAGTGGATTGACGGCAAGCTGCGCATCTGGCACGGCAAGGAGTGGACAGTGAGCTAGGCGGGCCGAGCCAGGGTATTGGGAGGTGCCCGGCAGGGCTGCTTATTTGATGCTGGCATAGCCAGCAAGCAAGCGCAGCTGATTCCATGCTATCGCCGGCTGCTCGCGAGTGCTTGATTTGAAAACAGCTTGTAGCATATTGATCGCTTACCAGCACCCGGCTTTGACCCTCCCTCCAGATCCTAGTGAACATGCCCCACTACCAGGCCCACCTGGACTACTTGTATTACTGGCGCAACGTGCAGCACTGGTCGCTCGTGCCGGGCAGCACATCTTCGCTGGACCGCTTCGCCCGACTGGCCTGGACCACCGAGCAGCTGGTGCGCTCTCTGCTGCTCTGTTCTAGTGCTTTGAGCTGGGCTGTGGCGGGCATGCACTTAGCGGCACTGAGACGGTGGCGCTGCCTCCTGCCGTGGTCAGCCGATGTGTTGTGCGGTGCTTTGCGGTGCTGTGCGGTGCTGTGCTGTGCGGTGCGATGCGGTGCGGCAGTGCAGGGCAGGGCAGCGCTGCCGCACGGCGGGCTCGTTGTGCATCGTTGAGGGACTTGCTGAGCCTCCCTTTGCAGGCTGGCGACAACATCACCGCCGCTGGGTTCAAGGCTGTGCTTGCCCTGACCGCCACGCTGCGAGCGCACTCTCTGTGGCCTCAGCCGCGTGCCACCACCCCAGTCACCACCTGGCACACGCTGTGGCGCAGGTGGGTCATGCCACCAGTATCTGCTCAGGTCGCTTGTGATGGGAGTGCTTGTGTTGGGGCGTGCACGATTGGCTGAACTTGGATTGGCTGGGCACGGTGCTCGGGCGGCAGCCGGGCACAGCAGGCGGTGTGGGCGCGCTACACGGCAGCCCGCAACCTGCGCTGCGCAGATGTCCTCAACACATGGCGAGACATGGCGCATCACATGACGGTTGATCGGATGCCCCTGAGCCATCCTGCCTGCCGGTATCAAGTGGTTGCCACTTTCATGCGGGCCCTCGCAGCCTGTACGTGCAAGACCCGCATGACCTGACGCTTTACTACGATAGCTACTACCGCCCAGCCTCCATGCTGTGGCTGCCCCTCAAGGGGCTGAACCTCTCCGCCGGAGCGCCAGCCCAGGTGGTCAACGCGGTGTGGCTGCCGCCCAACGTGACGGGCGACGCCACGCAGCTGCTGCACCCAGCACCCGCACCGTTTGAGATCCTGGTGGGCGCGCTCCCGCCGCCCTGCGCCACTGGCTGACGCAGGTCCAGGAATGGAGCAGCGTGCTGCTGCTGCACAGATGCAGCTGACTGGCGCGGTGCGAATGGCCAGCAGCGGCAGCGGCTTGCAAGATGTCCCATTTGGCCCCGCCGCAATGCAGATCATGCGTCGCCGCTGCAAACGGCGGTTGTTTGTCGGAAGTGTTGGACAGTTTTCTCGCATTATAAATTTATTCAGATGAACTTTGCAAATTCCCACAGGGCGCAGTGCATGCACCCATGGCACCCAGGGTGCCGGCGGTGGCGGCAGCCTGGCGGCGCCCAGCGTGGGGGACACAGTGCACCAAAGCAGGCGCGGCACAGGCTACCGCTGTCGGATCGTGCTGCCGTTTGACCCCTGCCCTGCGATCAAGGTCCCGCTACCTCCTGCGCGCCGCCCCGCTGAGAGCTCCCGCTGTTGGGCCCCGCTGCCCTTCCCGCCTCGCCCACGCTACCAGCGTCACCCTAGGACTTCCACCGACCTCGAGATCTGCACAATGGCGGCGGCGCAACCACCGCCACCCGCCGCCGCTGCCGCCTTGCCGCCGCTAGTCGCCCTGGAAGTGAGCAACATCCCGCCGCAGGCCACCCACAGCGAGCTGGCCAGCATCTTTAGCCAGTTTTGCGCCCTGGAAGAGGTGCTCACCGTGTTCAAGCACGGCAGCAGCGGCGGAGGCAGCGACAGCGACGGCGGCGGCTGCGCCCTGGTGCTGCTGCCGGCGGCGGCGGACGCGCAAGAATCTGCAGCAATGGCGGCTGAAATCCTGAATGACTACCCGCTGCAAGGCAGCCTGCTGGGCGTGCAGCTGTGCGACAGCCCTGCAGAGTGGCTGCGCCGCTCGGTCAACCCGCAGGTGAGGGTGGGCTGGTTTGAGCGGGGGCACCGTGTTTCATTCTGGCGCATATGCGTCATCCAAACCCCTCAGATACCGCAAGCTCCATTCAGAGTGC